>Ga0335394_10009803_pt1 | contig 10803 bp, 8 predicted proteins | sample MAT03_FD_205741 | JGI IMG/M metagenome (GOLD analysis project Ga0335394, IMG submission 205741) | Freshwater microbial communities from Lake Fryxell liftoff mats and glacier meltwater in Antarctica - MAT-03 (spades assembly) (version 2) ... | reverse complement strand
AAATCAACATGACAACCGACACCTTCCCACAGTATCAGCTTGATTACGCTTATGATGAAATGTTCACCAGCGAAGGCGTGTCCCGCCCGCATTACGCCGCGCTCTTAGACCGTCTGCGCGAACTGCCGCCCGATGAACTGTATCGCCGCCAATCCGCCGCTGACCAATCGTTTTTGCATCAGGGCATCACTTTTACCGTCTATGGACGCGAAGAAGGCACCGAGCGCATCTTCCCGTATGATCTGCTCCCGCGCATCATCACCGCCACTGAATGGGCGACGATTGAACGCGGCCTGACTCAGCGGATTACGGCGCTCAACTTATTTTTGGGCGATATTTATCACGATGGCAAAATTTTGCGCGATGGCGTTGTCCCGCGTGAACTGGTCTTCACCTGTCAGCACTTCCGCCGCGAGATGCGTGGGCTGCGGGTGGCGCGGGATGTGTATGTTTCTGTCGTCGGGACGGACTTAATCCGCCAGCCGGACGGACAATTCGCCGTATTGGAAGATAATCTGCGTGTGCCAAGCGGCGTAAGTTACATGCTGGCGAATCGTCAGGTGATGCGGAATGTCTTCCCGCGTATGTTCCTTAATTACGGGGTGCGCCCGATTGACCATTATGGGCAGTCGTTATTGGCGACCCTCCGCGCCCTCGCGCCACGAGGCCAAGCTGACCCGATGATTGTGCTACTAACGCCGGGAATCTTTAATTCGGCTTACTTTGAGCATACGTTTTTGGCTCGGCAGATGGGGATTGAACTGGTCGAGGGGCGTGATCTGCTGGTGCATAACAACATCGTCTATATGCGGACGACATCGGGTTTGCGCCGTGTGGACGTAATCTACCGCCGCATTGATGATGATTTCCTCGACCCGCTGGCCTTCCGCAAGGATTCGACGTTGGGTGTACCGGGGCTGTTTAATGCTTACCGTTCCGGCAGCGTCACGCTGGCGAATGCGATTGGCACGGGTGTCGCGGATGACAAGGCCATTTATGCCTTTGTGCCGCAGATCATCCGCTATTATCTGGGCGAAGATGCCATTTTGCCCAATATCGAAACGTATCTCTGCTATGAACCAAAACAACGCGATCATGTCTTAGCGAATTTGGACAGTATGGTGGTGAAGGCGGTTGGGGAATCCGGCGGTTATGGGATGCTGGTTGGCCCACACAGCACTGCTGCCGAGCGCGAAAAATTCCGTGAGGCCGTCATTGCTAACCCGCGCAATTACATCGCCCAGCCGACGATTCAGCTTTCCCGCGCCCCATGCTTTATCGAAGGACAGGTCGAAGCCCGCCATATTGATTTACGTCCGTATATCCTTTATGGAGATCGTGTGAGCATAGTACCCGGCGGCCTCACCCGCGTGGCGTTGCGGCGCGGATCACTGGTTGTCAATTCGTCACAAGGTGGCGGCAGCAAAGATACTTGGGTGTTGAACGAGTGATGAGCAATGAGTTGAGAGTAAAAAGTCGATTTTTTCTTTGCGAATCCTTGCGTACTTTGCGCCTTTGCGTTTCATAAAGCAATCGTCGCTTTTTATGAAGACATTTCTGCGATTCCTGCCCATCTTGATTCTGCTGCTGGCGTTTGGTCTGCGCGTCTACAAGCTCGGCGATCTAAATCTGAATTGGGACGAAGGCTACAGCAATTGGCTCGTCCGGCAGCCCTTCGCGCAAATGTTGGAAACAACCGCCCGCGATGTGCATCCTCCAGTCTATTATCTGGCACTTCGGGCGCAGCGGTTATTTACTGGCGATGGTGAATTTGTGCTGCGTTTTCCGTCGGTACTGTTTGGGATTCTGACCGTCGCCGTCGTGTATGCGCTTGGCAAGTCAGTTGGCGGAAAGCAGGTTGGATTGTTGGCGATGCTGCTGTTCGGGCTTTCCCGCGCCAACATCGATATTTCCCAACTGATGCGGATGCACATGCTGGCGGGATTATTTTCGGCGGGTGCATTGTGGGCTACGGTGCAACTTTTTCGCTTTCGACCCAAACAAAAGCGCTATGCCGTTTGGCAAATCCTTTACGTGATTTGCGTCCTCGGCGCACTCCATACCTTTTATCTGGCTGTAGTCCTGCCTTTAGCGACTAATCTCGCGTTTTTGGTTGTGTGGGTACGGCGGAAATTCCCGCGCCGTTTTTTGATCGCGTGGCTGATTCCGCAAATCGCCGCCGCTGTGCTTTTTCTGCCTTGGGCGCTGTATGCAATTCAGCGGATGCACGGCTGGAGCGCTGAACAACCCACTTCGTTTGGGTTTTTCCTGCAAGTGTATTTCGTCACGCTCACGACAGGGATCCCCGCTGATTGGGGGAATGTTCTGCCGCTGGTGGGCGTGGTACTTATTATTTTACTGATCGGTATCGGCGCGATATTCATCCGCGCTCATCGTGGTCATCGTGACTCTCTGATTTTGCTCCTCGCCGGACTTTTGATGCCTGTGCTGGTCGTTTTTTTGCTGACTCTCCCAATCCATAATTTAGGCCGTCCCTTAGCGGTGCGTTATTTGCTGATGCTGTCATCCTGTTTTTATGTGCTGCTGGCGTGGAGCATCGTCAAACTTGCGTCATTCAGCCGGATTTTAGGCATTGGTGCGCTGGTAATCGTTTTAAGCGCATCGTTGATCGGCTTACGCGGCACGTATGAGGGGCGTGTGCTGCGTGATGTTTATGTTTCTGTCGCGCATACGTTGCGGGCGCATCGTCAGGCGGGAGATGCGGTTGTGCTGCATAATGACCGCGCATGGACGGTGCTGGCGGCGGAATATCATGATGATTGGGTCAACGTGCCTTATCAACAGCCTGTTGATGCTGGATTCGCGGATTATCTGCTCACGCCGCTTTGGGAAAATTCAGACGCGATCTGGCTGATTAAAAATGACGAGTCGCTCGTGAATGATCCGCAAGATGCGATTGTGATGTGGCTTGAAGACCATGCCGAAGCGACGACGATATGGGCATTTAACGACAGCACTTTAACCCTTTATACAAAAACGCCGGAACGCACCGCCATAATTTATGATCTCGCGCCGGATTTTGTGCCGCCACAAAACATTTCCAATGTCGAAGGATTGATCGGCGCGGATTTGCCAATGCACGAATATCCGATTGGCGATAATCTGATTTTCGCGCTTTATTGGCAGACACCGCCGCAAACGGCCTTCACGATGCGCTTGATAGGTGAGGTTGAACGTGATTTCACGATTGAGCCGCCCTCCTCTGCTAGTGCTGGATTTACCCGTCAGCAGATCAGCCTTCCGCTTACGCCGGATTTACCAGTAGGGCAGTACCACATTTATTTGGGTGATGTTGAACTCGCGCAGTTTAGACTGGCGAACCTCACAACCAACGCGCAAGCTGTCGCCGCCGATATTGAGCATCCGCTTGATTTTGTTTTAGGCGAGTCGATTCATCTGCGCGGCTATACGCTTGATTCCGACCAACTGCGCCCCGGCGCTACGCTTGACGTAACCTTATTCTGGGAAGCGGATACCGCGCTTACAGAACGCTACAAAGTGTCGGTTTTCCTGTTAGGCGAACAGTTCAATCCGGCGACCAACAATCCACTATGGGGGCAGCAGGATGCCGAGCCATTGAATTGGACGCTGCCGACCACACGTTGGCAGCCTAATGTGATAATCGCAGATCGCTACACCTTTCAAATCCCGGAAAACACGCCGCCGGGTGAGTACACGCTCGGCGTAGCATTGTACGGCTTTATCGATGGAGTCCGGCTAGGGGCTTACAACGCGAACAATACGCCAATAGGTGATTTTATCCCAATAGAGACAATCAACGTCCCATGATTCGTTAAGATAGATGACTCGTTGCCCATAATGTCTGTGTTATTTAGCTATACGACATTTCCATCAAGATTGGTTAAAATCTTCTTAAACTTAGGAATCGCGCAGGTCGGCAACATATTGCATTGTGTGTGGAGTGTCGCTTCGTCTTCAATGAATCAATTAACTGCATAAGTCTTACAACCAAATACTGATTACTAAAAACTGAGAACTAATATCATGCTTTCACGAGTCGCCGACAGTCTTTACTGGATGAGCCGTTACTTAGAACGTGCCGAACATACCGCCCGCTTGCTCGATTTACAGCTCAACCTCACGCTGGAGCAATCTACGCCGGAACGCGATCAAGGCCGCTGGACGCGCCTCCAATCCGCGCTTCGGGCGGCGTGTCATGTTGAATCCGACGATGCGTTTGGAGTCGTGCGCGAACTCACTTTTGATCCGCACAATAAGGCTTCGGTAGCGGCGGCCATTATTGGCGCACGAGAAAATGCGCGTCAGGTGCGCGAGCGAATCAGCACCGAAATGTGGCAGCAGGTGAATCGGCTGTATTTGTTCATCGGCGAAAGTAATGCCGATACTGCCCTCAATATTGAGCCGCACAAATTTTTCCAGACCGTAAAAGATCAGGTGCAGATGTTCCAGGGCGTGACCGACTCCACCATGAGCCATAATGAAGGCTGGGATTTTATTCAGCTTGGGCGCTTTATCGAGCGGGCAAGTTCGATTGCGGCGCTGCTCGATGGGCATTTTTCCACATTTCCATATATTCATCCTGATGTCACACACAGCGATTATTTTGAGTGGCTGGGTTTGCTCAAGTCCTGCACCGCGTTTGAAGCGTATGTCAAGGTTCATACCGCTGAATTGCGCCCCAATTACATCGCGGAATTTCTGCTTTTGAATGAAGAATTCCCGCATTCGGTACGTTTCGCCGCTGACGCTATTCAATCCGCCTTAAGCGCCATCGCCGATTCAACCGAGACACGCAAATCCGTGCGGGTGCATCGTCTGGCGGGGCGATTACGTGCCGCACTCAGCTATGACCAGATTGACGACATTATGCATGGGGATATTCATGCCTATCTGAAGGATATTCAGCATCAATGCGCGGAAATCCATACTGCCGCTTATGAGACGTATATCGCCTATCCGGTTGAAACGATGTTTCGATAGACCGGTGGATAGGTTTATAGGGAACCTCAGTTTTGGATAGCTTACCTTGATTAACTTTTATGATGTCCTCATCCCCCAACCCCTTCGCCATGCAATGGCGAAGGGGAGGGAAATGGTTCACAATGGTTCTTTAAGTCCCCTCTCTACGAAGTGGGGAGGGGATTTAGGGGTGGGGATAGAATGAAAACACTATCCGAAACTCAGGGTAGGGAGTGACTGACGTGTCGCTCCCTACACAATAAAATAGACGCACACTCGCTTTCCTGATATATCATTGCCTAATTGCAACATTTCTATGCACTATTTACAAGTCATGTCATGGAATTGTTCGGATTTTCCCTTCATCCGTAAAGATTAACGCCGTTCAGCCGTCAATTCTCATGCAACGTTATGGTTATTTTGCCCTAATTTGGGGTTACTTTGTAACTTGTACACCCGACAAAGGAGTCAAGTATGATCGAGTGGCATGATTATCTGAACGGCGAAAATCCAGAAAAGCACACCGTAACGGGGAAGCTGCGAGTCTGGAAAGATGCGTTCAGCCCACAATTGAATAATCAACGGGATATTTTCGTTTATCTGCCCCCATCCTACGGACAGGCAGGAAAACGATTTCCTGTTATCTATATGCAGGACGGCCAAAACCTGTTTGACCGCGCTACGAGTTTTGTCGATGAATGGCAGGTCGATGAAACGATGGAAACGCTCGCCCAAACCGAAGGGCTAGAAGCGATTGTCGTCGGCATCCCCAATATTGCGGAGCGCCGCGTTCACGAATATTCGCCTTTCGCGGCGCGGATGGGCGGGGGACAGGCTGATTCCTATCTTCGCTTCGTGATTGATACTCTCAAACCTGTGATTGATGCCGATTTCTTGACGCAAAAAAGCCGTAAAACAACCGGAATTGTCGGCTCATCGTTGGGTGGCTTGCTCAGTACCTATGCTTTTTTCCATAGACCAGATGTGTTCGGTTTTATGGGGGCGTTGAGTCCGGCCTATTGGTTCGCGGGTCAGGCGATTATGCCGTATCTGCGGCGGATGCCATACATTGATGGCAAAATCTATCTTGATGTTGGGACGGCGGAGATGGGTTCCTCACGCGGGTCGAGCTTTTTCCGGCAGAACGCGCATGAAGTTTACGAGCTGCTGCTGCAAAAAGGCTATCGTTCCGGCGTGGATTTACACTATATCGAAGAAAATCAGGCCGCACATAATGAAGCGGCATGGGCGCGTCGTCTGCCGGATGCGATGCGCTTTCTGCTCGGCGACGGACGCGAATACGCCGACAGCCTACGGAAGCACGTCATTTAGATGTCACTATCACAGGATAATCGCATTAAACCTATTTGAACCGCAGAGACGCAAAGAACTTGGGGAATTTAAGTTCAAATCCTTGGTGTTCTTGGTGTCTTGGTGGTTAAAAATTGGATGACTTTCATGATTTTACCTGTGAACTGTGTAACTTCTATATTTGTCAAAATTTCATCGGCCTGCTAAACTTTTAGGTGTCGGATTTCCGGCACCTTTTTTTATGATAGGTTCATGATGACGACGATAATGCTGCTTGTCGCAAGCCTCCACCTGCTAACACCCCCTCCCCCCATCGCCTGATTTTACGCGCTTCTTCAGATTCAATCGAAGGGCAGCCTTAGTTCGGCTTGCCTACTGCTATGGATGTTTATTTGCTGCATCCAACGCGCTTAAGATTCAATCAATTTCAGGAGATCAGTCATAATGTTCCGCGATAAAACGGGTATCGCGCTCTATCTATCCGCGTTTTTGTTGATGGTGGGCATTGGGATGATGGTGCCGCTGCTGCCAGAACGCATTGTTCTGCTAACCGGACAGGTATCCCAAGTGGGGTATCTCACATCCGCTTTCGCACTCTCTTATATCGTCCTGCAAGTACCGTTTGGCAGTTTGGCGGATCGCTACGGATTTAAGCACTTTTTGATCGGTGGCTATTTCTTGTGCGGCGTAACCGGATTAGTCTACACCTTCGCCGGAAACGCGCCGTTGATCTTTCTCGGCAGGGCAATTCAAGGCGCAGGGGAAGCGCCCATCTGGGCATTAGCACCCGCTTTACTTGCGCTGCAATATCCGGCGGAACGCGCCAAAGTGATGGGCAGGTATAACGCGGTGTTCCATCTCGGCTTAACAGTGGGGCCATTATTGGGCTTGTGGTTAACGCGAGGCGTAGACTCACGAGTCGCTTTTCTGATTTATGCAGCTTTGTGCTTCATCAGTATGGGCGTAATAACACTGTTTGTGAGTCCAGCGCCGCGTACACCATCCATACAGAGCAGACTCAATCTACAGGATGTCTTAGCTTTGCTCCGTCAGCGCCCGATTGCGGTTATGTTCGCCGGAATCGCGCTGTATGGGGCGGGGTATGGCATTTTTATCACAGGCGTTCCCGCTTACCTGCTCAGAGAACGCGCCTTAGACGAATCGACCCGGCGCGTCTACTTCACACTGTTTTATGTCGCGCTGAGTATCTCGCAGTTGGTGATTGGGCGCTGGCTCGATCAAACGCGGCGCGAACCGTTTATGATCGGCGGTATGGCGTTGGCGGCAGCCTGCCTCATCCTTGTACCGGGAACAAGCCAAAATGGTGTTTTAATTTTTCTCGCGCTGGTGAGCCTCGGCTTTGGGACTTTTCATGTTGCGTCGATGGCGCAGTTGAACGATGCGGTGGCAGATGCGCTCAAAGGGACGATTTCCGGCATGTATTATCTCTTTTGGGGGATCGGATACTTTTTTGGGCCGCTGTTTTTCGGGCAGATCAGCGCCCTATCTTTCACCCCCGCCTTTATTGGACTAGCACTGCTGCTGGCCTTAGAGATGTTTTTACTCTTAGGTGTCCGGCGGTAAAGTATCTTCTTGCAACGGGGACGATCAATCTATCGTCCCCGGCATAACATCTTCATCATTTCAATTGCCCATTTGGGCGTATGTGCGCTAAAGTAGGATAGGCTTTATTTATACAACCCTTATCAGAAGTGATTATGTATTTTTCAATCCGCCACATGACCGAATTTAACTACAGTGCGCCTATCACCGAGAGTGTGATGGAAATCCGAATGCAGCCGCGCACCGAAGACATGCAGCGCTGCTTGTCGTTCCGTTTGGAGATCACACCGCGCACGACAGCAACCACCTATCGGGATTATCTAGGCAATCATGTGCATCATTTTGACATCCCGGAACGGCACAAACGGCTGCTGCTCATTGCGGAATCATTGGTCGAAATTCGCCCGCCTTTACCTGTGCCGGACTCGCTTTCGCCTTCCGCCTGGGACGAGCTTGATATTCTGCTCGAATCAGCCGACGTATGGGAATCACTCACGCCTAGCCACTTTGCCCGTCCCACAGCCCTGCTTTATCAACTGGCGCAAGATTTGAACATTACGCGCCGGGATGATCCCCTCAGTTTGATGCGGGAGATCAACAGCGCGATTTATGATACTTTCACCTATAAACCGAACAGCACACAGGTTGATTCGCCGATTGATGACGCGCTGTCTGACCGTCAAGGGGTGTGCCAAGATTACGCCCATATCATGATTGCACTGGCGCGGGAACTGAGAATCCCCTGCCGTTACGTCAGCGGCTATCTGTTCCATCGTGAAGATGACCGCGCCCGTACCGCTAATGATGCCTCTCATGCTTGGGTGGAAGCCCTGCTGCCGGGGTTAGGCTGGGTGGGCTTCGACCCGACCAATAACGTCCTCGCGCAAGACCGCCACATCCGCGTTGCTGTCGGGCGCGATTATATGGATGTGCCGCCTACACGCGGTGTTTACAAAGGTAAAGCCGACACAGAGTTAAAAGTCTCGGTGCGTGTTTATCCCACGGAAAAATTGCCGCCGCCGGAAGAACTTACGCTCATCGACGAAGAACCTGCCATTATGTCACCTACGGATTCAGAATTGCAGCAAATTCAGCAGCAGCAGTAAGGCTGGCTGTTCACCATTATTTAGCGGTGATGGTTAAGGGGGTGAGATGCGTTTAAAACTCAAGCGCTGGCTGTGGGCGATGAGCCTATTACTTTTAATTCGTGCTGAATCGGATAGTGGCGGCAGCGACTCCGACAGCGGCGGCAGTGACTCAAGTAGCAGCGACGGCGGCAGCAGCGAATCGCCAGAATTTGACAATTCAAGTTCGGGCGGTAGTGACAGCGGAAGCAGTTCAGGGGACGGCGCAGAGATGGGTTCGATGCTATTTTACTCTCCTAGTGATACGTCAAGTGATGATTCCTCCACACGCAGACGAGATCGCAAACCTAAACGGGTTACGGTCAAAAAACGCGGCGAACTTTCCGACGATGATCTGCGCGATATTCCCGGACGCTAAGACAGAATGCAAGCAGCGCCTGAATATGTGCGGCGGCGTTTTCGTTTGCCATTGAGATTTTGGGCGCGTTTTATCATCGAGACACTGACGACACGCAGCTTCTCAAGGTTAGTGAATGCGCGACTGCATGGGGAAAAATGTTGTATTGAAGGGCTGAATAATCTGCCGTCACACGGTAATTTTGTGCTGGCGGTCAATCATTTTAATGGCAGGGCGGCGCTGGATGTGGGTGCGGCAGTGCTGCAAGCGGCAGCAAAAGCCCGCCCGGATGCGCTTGATTCGATGTTAATCGTGATTGGCACACGTCCGCGTAAGGCATCGCAAGTCGCCCGTATCCTCGATTGGCTTTATAAGCGTTGGTCATATCATACGGTGCGGATTCTCATCCACAACGCGCAGGCCTCTTTAGCGGGGTTGCGAGAATGGCGCAAGCGCGACCAGCCGATATTCGTCTTTCCTGAAGGACGTGGGCAGTTGGATTTAGGCCAAATTCGGCAGGGCGCAGGTAAGTGGTTAAGTTTATTGGGGAAGCCCGTGATTCCGGTTGCGGTGTGGTGGCATCAGGAAACGGGCTGGCATGTGGTTTTTGGTGAGGTGATTGTCTGGTCACATCGGTCTGAACTGCGCGATGTCCAGTTGGGGCTGGCGTTAGCGACGCTCCTCCCGCCGGAACTAGCCTCTTCCTGGCAGGATGAACTTGATCGTTGGCGGAAAGTCCATCTTATGCAATCGCAAAAACAGACTTTTTAGTGTCGCTAGACTTGGGAACGACTACTACATCATCCCCATTTTTTTGGATACCAGCTTAATAAGGCATATCGACTGAAAGCACGCGCAGCAAATTGTGCAGCCCCAACACATAATCGCGGCTGAAATCAATGGGTGCAAGCCAATAATCCGACTCGCGGAAATCGCAGTGGCGGCGGATGATGGGCTGAATCAATTTGCCCGATTCGACAAAATGCCTGCGCTCATTAAGGGCGGCCTCGTCACGCAGCGCGTTAGGCGAAAGCACCGTTAACATCAAGCCACAAGTCGCCAACGCAGACGCGATTTGATTATTCCAATCGCCATCGCCTGAGATGTCGATCATATCCAGCCAGACATTGATGCCCATATCGCGCAAATTATCTGCCAGCTCCAGCACGAACAATTCATCAGCACGGGAATAATTTAGGAACACGCCGGCCTGAGCTGCTTGTTCAACCTGTTTGGGATTAGTCAGTTTTTGCTGAATTTGCTTTAAGCGGGGGTCGTCAGGCGTTGCTTGCAGCGCCCGCCGCAGCGCGATCCGTTTGCGCTCTGGAGATTGATAATAAGAAATCGCGTCATCAACGACTTGATTCGCGCTCGTTTTAAATTTAGGATTTTCTAGTGTGTATGAGGCCATAGTCTTGCCTTAACCGAAACAAAGGACGAAAGTACTAGAAGTATACCTAATTCAAACCTGAATTTATAATTAAG
>Ga0335394_10009800_pt1 | contig 10804 bp, 9 predicted proteins | sample MAT03_FD_205741 | JGI IMG/M metagenome (GOLD analysis project Ga0335394, IMG submission 205741) | Freshwater microbial communities from Lake Fryxell liftoff mats and glacier meltwater in Antarctica - MAT-03 (spades assembly) (version 2) ... | reverse complement strand
GCATGCAGAAAAAGAGGAAACCGATCGCTTAGTTAATAATGTCGATGTTTTTTAAGACTTGAAAGCTTTATCTAGCAAGACTTACAGCCTTGTGATACCTAATTACCAGGATCGTTGCCATACGCCAACAACGAGCTATTCTGCGCGAGAAGATGGGTCTGTCGCCGTATTAAACCCTATGGGGAGAAGGTTTGAGCGCTTTTGTCCATAAAACTGGACGGCTTAACGTTGTTTACGGTTCCGTTGCTACTGGAACCCCAGCTTGCGACCAAAGCGCAGACTGTAGGCGGTCGGGTGCAGCGCCTTTATACCTCGTTCAGCACATAGCTATGAGTGCAGTGATAATCTTATCTTTCCGTTTTTGTATTATCTCTTTACTCCATATTCCATCCTCAGGTACTAAACTCCTCACTTCTCTCTGTTGTTCGTTGTGCGTATAGGTAGCCAATTTCTGGTTAAGTGAGATATTGCCAACCGCACAATTATGCGATTTCGATAACAACAGATAGTTGCCCAGACAATTCAAATATTGATTCCTGAATTCTTCATCGTAATTGCCATAGCCATGAGGCTTGATTTCAGGTTCAGTTGTTGGGGCGATGTGTTCAAGTTCTGGCCTTATGATTTTATCAAACCAAGTAGGCAGATAACCGCTTTGGCCTTTCTGCTCTAAATGAACCTCGTATTTCCAAAGAAGGTATTTTGCGACTGAATGATTGATCCCTCCTTGAAGAGATTCACTTAATTTGTCATTGTTCCAATAAGCCCACCACCAATCAGTTGTCATTTTCATCCATGCAATACGCTCAGTTATCGGTGAAATATCCTTACTGTTTTCGGTGAATTTCTCAAATACATCATTGATTCTTGATGTGATGTCTGCTCGTGTCCCAATTAGGCGATGCCGAAGCACCAAGGATTCCAGAGAAGAACATAACCTACCGATCTCATCAAGGGACAAATCATATCTATACGCTTTAATAACAAACGGAAGTGCAACGGCTATTCCACCCAGCGTGACCAAGGAATGGATCTTAAACTTATTTTGTTCATGACTGCCAAAAAATAAGGAAAGGTGTTCAAAGCTTTTGGAGAGCGAGTGTGTGAACGACTTAATGAAATCAATTGGGTTTCCATCCGCTAAAATCTTGTTAATTTTATCTAAAGAATTCGTTTCCCACAGTGAATTGAAATGCACCCGTAGGGTATACAGCAAAACATCATCTTCGTTGATTTTATATTCTATTGAGGAGATTGACTTGTAAATTTTTTCAAACCGATTCTTGATTGTTTTCACTAACGCATCTTTCTCATCGTTGCCATGCAGATGCACATGATACATAAATTGCGCTTTGACGATTTCGAGATTTGATGGTCGTTTCCCACGGTTATTTTGGAATATAAACATCTGAATCGCATCCGATTCATTCTGAACCGGATGCGTTGTGCAGGTCGCCTCACTAATAATAGAGAGCATTCTCGTCAGATAATCTTCCGATTTCTCAAATAGTTCTTCTTTGAAAAAATCGAATGCTCTAACGATTCGCCGTGACGATTCCGTATCGAGACCATTGTGATCAGACTTGGTTTGGTCTATTACATAGTCGATAAATAGCTGATTATCGTAGTCAACAGTCGAGAAGCGTATTTCACTCTTCCGCTTCACCATATCTTCATAGTAAATCTCTTCTTTCTCAGTTAAAGGTCTTATCGCTTTCAGTCCTGTAAATAGAGCAGACAAAAAAATGACAATGGTTGTTAGGCGTTGCTGCCCGTCAATTACATTGAACTCTTGACTTTTCTCTTCAAAAAGAAAGTGACCAAAGTAATAGGGGCTATTTGCATTGCTTCTGCTGTACTCCTCTAAATCTGACAAAAATACATCCGCTTGCGTATTTCGGTCTGCCCTCTCTATCGGAGTATCCCAAGAGTATGCACGTTGATAGGCAGGCACGACTATTTTGTTGCCGGCCATCATTTTTCTAATGGTTGTTGAGGCTTCCATATTTTATGGCTTCTTTGGAGCAGGGACTTGAGACCTAATGTTCCCAATCACCCGCCGCAGGTAACCTCTAACTTCCAACCAGTAACCTCTCGGCGGTCGGAGTGCAATGGGGTTGTGTATGCCCAGCATGGACGTGAACTAAGGGGGTGCAGCGGATTGACCGAAGCCGCTTGAATAAGATGCAAAGATCACGGCAACCGCTGACCCGAACCGTTATGCTGACCAGCCGCACTAGCAGCAAATTCCCGCAGCGGATACTTACGACTGGACAATGTAAAAATGCTGCTGACCCAGGTAGTTCGTTCTGGCATTATAGTCAGTAGGGTGCTGACTATAAATGGCAGAGAGTGGTTAATGACGGAACAACAAATCGAACAGTCCCTGATCGAAAAACTGGTTGATCTCAAATACACCCACCGCCCCGACATCCGAGACAAGACCGCACTGGAGCAAAATTTTCGCGACAAGTTCGAGTCGCTGAACCGTGTCCATCTCACTGCTGCCGAATTCGCCCGACTGCGCGATGAGATCATCACTGCGGACGTTTTCAGTGCTGCTCAGGCGCTACGGGAAAAGGGTAAGTTCACTCGTGAAGACGGCACGCCGCTGGAATACATGCTGGTGAATATCCGCGACTGGTGCAAAAACGATTTTGAAGTCATTAACCAGCTCTGCATCAACACTGACAACAGCCACCACCGTTACGACGTGATTTTGCTGATCAACGGCTTGCCAGTGGTGCAGATCGAACTAAAAACCCTCCAGATCAGCCCGCGCCGCGCCATGGAGCAGATCGTCGATTACAAAAACGACCCCGGCAATGGCTACACTAACTCACTGCTTTGCTTCATGCAGTTATTTATTGTCAGCAATGAAGGCGATACCCGCTACTTTGCCAATAACCGCAACCAGCATTTCAGCTTCAATGCCGACGAGCGATTTTTGCCCATCTACCAGCACGCGGATAAAGATAACCAAAAAATCGCCCACTTGCACGACTTTGCCGAGGATTTTCTGGTCAAATGTACGCTGGGGCAGCTGATCAGCCGCTATATGGTGCTGGTGCAGAGTGAGCAGAGAATCCTGATCATGCGCCCTTACCAAATCTATGCGGTCAAGGCGATCGTCGATGCCATTCACCAGAACCGAGGGAATGGCTACATCTGGCACACTACGGGCAGTGGTAAAACTCTGACTTCGTTTAAGGCTTCTACGCTGCTTAAAGATAATCCTGACATTGAAAAATGCTTGTTTGTGGTCGATCGCAAAGACCTCGATCGCCAGACCCGTGAGGAATTTAATAAATTTCAGGAGGGCTGTGTTGAGCAAAACACCAATACCGAAGTGCTGGTGCGGCGCATGTTATCGGAGGACTACGCTGATAAGGTGATTGTCACCACGATTCAGAAGCTAGGGCTGGCGCTGAATGAAAATAGTACGCGCAACAGGCAGCAGCAAAAAAACGGCAAACTTACTTACAAAGAACGGCTAGAACCGCTACGCAACAAGCGCATCGTGTTGATTTTTGATGAATGCCACCGATCGCAGTTTGGCGAAAACCACAAGGCGATCAAGGAGTTTTTCCCCAAGGCGCAGCTATTTGGCTTTACGGGCACGCCGATCTTTGATGAAAATGCTAACTATCAGCAGATCGATGGCGATGTTGGCTCCTTTAAGACCACCAAAGACATCTTTGAACGGGAGCTACATGCCTATACCATTACCCACGCGATCGAAGACAAAAATGTGCTGAGTTTTCATATTGATTACTTTGGCAAGCAGGAGGGAAACAAACCCCCAGCCAAAACAAAGAAAAGCCAGCTCCCGCCACCCGAAAAGGTGATCAACGCCATCCTGGACAAGCACGACAGCGCTACCAATCAGCGCCGTTTTAACGCCATCCTCGCCACTGCTTCGATCAATCACGCCATTGAGTATTACGAGCGATTCAAGACCATACAGGCACAGCGACAGGTCAAAGATGAAACCTTTGCGCCGTTGAATATCGCCTGCGTGTTCTCGCCGCCAGCAGAAGGTAATAAGGACGTGCAGCAGCTACAGGAAGACTTGCAACAGGAAAAAGCTGACAACCAGCAAGAGCCGGAAGCCAAAAAAGCGGCGCTCAAGAGGATCATTGATGGCTATAACCAGCAGTATGGCAGCAACCACAGCATTAATGAGTTCGATCTGTACTATCAGGATGTGCAGCAACGGATCAAAGATCACAAGTACAGCAATGCTGACTATCCGCGCCAAAACAAGATCGATATCACGATCGTGGTGGATATGTTGCTCACGGGGTTTGATTCTAAGTATCTCAATACGCTGTATGTGGATAAAAATCTCAAGCATCACGGTTTAATTCAGGCGTTTTCGCGGACGAATCGCGTGCTGAATGATACGAAGCCTTGGGGCAATATTCTTGATTTCCGTTATCAGGAGAGCGATGTAGATGCGGCGATCGCTCTTTTTTCGGGTGAGGATCAGGGCAAGGCGCGGGAAATTTGGCTGGTGGACGAGGCTCCTAAGGTGGTCGCGCAATACGCAAAGGCGGTGGATCAATTGGCGAGCTTTATGCAGTCGAAGGGGCTGGCTTGTGAGCCGTCGCAGGTGGTGAACCTGAAGGGCGATATAGCAAGGGCGGAATTTATCAACCGCTTTAAGGAGGTGCAAAAGCTCAAGACGCAACTGGAGCAGTATACCGACCTTGATGAGCAAAGTAAGCAGGCGATCGAGCAGAAGCTACCGAATGATAAGCTCCACAGTTTTAAGGCGATGTATCTGGATACGGCGCTGGATCTGAAGGGCAAGCAGGGCAAGACGGATGACCCGAATGACCCGGTGGCGCAGCTAGAGTTTGATCTGGTGCTGTTTGCTTCGGCGGTGATTGACTATGACTACATTATGGGGCTGATTGCGAAGTCTACTCAGCAGTCTGGCAAGCAGAAGCTGACTCGTGGGCAATTGAGCGAGATGATCAGTGCCAATGCAAATCTGCTGGGGGAGCGCGATGACATTATCGCTTATATCAACAGTCTCCCGGTGGGGCAGGCGCTGGATGAGCAGCAAATCCGCGCGGGTTATCAGGAGTTTAGGGGGGAGCAGGCGGCGGCTCGGCTTGGCGATATTGCGGCAAGGCATGGACTGGAAGGTGAGGCGTTGCAGGGGTTTGTGGATCGCATTATGGATCGGATGATTTTTGATGGGGAGCAGCTTACGGATTTGCTAAGTCCGTTGGGGTTGGGTTGGAAGGCGCGGCGGGTGGCGGAGTTGGCGCTGATGGCGGAGTTGGTGCCTTATTTGCAGAAGTTGGCGGATGGGCGGGAGATTTCGGGGTTGAATGCGTATGAGTAGGCAGGGGAGAGAGGGGCTAGTGCCGAGTTTGCGGTTTCCTGAGTTTCGGGATATTGGGGAATGGGAACACACGCGACTTGGCAAGATTGGTGAGTTTATTGGTGGTGGTACACCAGAAACTTCTGTGGCTGAATATTGGGATGGTGATATTCAGTGGTTTACACCAACAGAGATAAAGGAAAAGTATCTTTCCAAAAGCAAGAGGACTATTACCGAAAAAGGACTCAAAAACTCTTCAGCTAAGTCACTACCTAAAGGAACATTGCTTTTATCTACGCGAGCAACGGTTGGAGATGTTGGCATAGCCGTAAACCCATGTAGCACTAACCAAGGCTTTCAATCGCTTTTGGTGAAGGAATCAGAAATCAACGTTTTTTGGTACTACTGGTTGATTTGCCATAAGAATGATCTTTTGCGTAAATCTTCTGGCTCTACTTTTCTTGAGATTGGAAAAGGAGAAATCCAGAAGGTTGACGCTTTTAGACCTCAAAAAGAAGAACAAAAAAAAATTGCGGATTGCCTCGCGGCGATCGACGCACTGATCACCGCCCAAACCCAAAAACGCGACGCGCTCAAAGCCAATAAAAAGGGGCTAATGCAGCAACTCTTCCCCGCAGAGGGCGAAACCCAGCCCAAACTGAGCTTTCCTGAGTTTCGAGATATGGGGGATTGGGAGGTCAAGAGGTTGGGAGATATCTGCGAAAAAATTATGGACGGGACTCATTTTTCGCCAAAATCAAAATCTGGTACACACGTCTATCTAACATCTAAAAATATAAAAAATGGGGTAATCGACCTGTCCAATGTTTCTTACATTTCCGAAGAAGAACATAGACAAATATACAAAAAATGTCCAGTGATGGCTAATGATATACTTCTGACTAAAGATGGCGCAAATACGGGAAACTGTGCGCTTAACAACTTAGCTTTTGAGTTTTCACTTCTGTCGAGTGTGGCTGTGCTTCGTGGAAGTAAATTGTTTCTTGATCAAAGATTTCTCTATCAAGCAATTCTCTCAGAAAAGATCCAAAGACTTATTAAAGAATCTATATCTGGTCAGGCAATAACAAGAATTACACTTGAGAAGATTAGCAACTTCTCAATGTCGATGCCCTCTCTTCCAGAACAACAAAAAATCGCCGATTGCCTCGTTTCCTTTGATGCACTGATCACCGCCCAAATCGAAAAAATCGATGCGCTGAAAACCCATAAAAAAGGCCTGATGCAGCAGCTTTTCCCAGCGATGGACGAGGTGAGCACATGAGTAACAAAGAGGTTCCTTTTGACAATCTGGATGCAGTCGCCAAAGAGCTACGCGACAAACTCAACGATAAGAAATATATCCTGCTATTCGCTTACAACGGCACTGGCAAAACCCGCCTGTCAATGGCGTTCAAAGATTTGGGCAAGCACAACGACGACGCACGGGATACCCTCTATTTCAATGCCTTCACCGAAGACTTATTTAACTGGGACAACGACCTAGAGCATAACGCCAAGCGAGTCTTAAGCCTAAATCGTGACTCGCGATTTTTCGCTGGCATAGAAACGCTGGAGATGGAAAACCGCATCGGCCCACTGTTGGCACGATATGTAGATTTTGATTTTTATATTGATTACGAAGCGTGGGAAATCACCTTCTTCCGCAACCGCGATGAAAGCAGAAACCCCATGCCAATCAAAGTCTCGCGCGGCGAAGAGAACATCTTTGTTTGGTGTTTTTTTCTCGCCGTCGCCCAACTCGCCATCGACGGGCAGGAAGCCTACAACTGGGTAAAGTTTATCTACATCGACGATCCGATCTCCTCTCTAGATGACAACAATGTCATTGCCGTAGCCAGTCATCTGGCACAGTTATTAAAAAGCGCCAATGGTCAGATCAAAAGCATTATTTCCTCGCACCATGCGCTATTTTTTAACGTGATGTGGAATGAGCTACACGAAAAGCGCAAAGACTTACAGCCCTATTTCTTGAATAGCAACAAAGGCAGTGGCAACTACACGCTGCGCTACACCAACAACACACCCTTTTTTCATCATGTTGCTCTGCTCACACAACTACACGAAGCAGCAGAGACCGACCAACTCTATACCTACCACTTCAATATTTTGAGAAGCATCTTAGAAAAAACAGCCTCATTTCATGGGTTCTCAAACTTTTCCGCCTGCATCAAGCAAGACAAGGACGACGAAGACGGTATTCTCTATGGGCGAATAATCAACGTAATGAGCCACGGCAACTATTCACTATTTGAACCTCGCGAAATGCTGGAGGAAAATAAGCAATATTTCAAAAAAATCCTGAACGACTTCATGGTGAACTATCGGTTCAACCCTGAACTTTTCCCAGAACTACCCAAGGAGACAACCCCATGACCCAATCCCAGCTTAACCAACTCGGCAAAACCTATAGAAAAGGACTGATACAGCCGCTTTTCCCAGCGATCGACGAGGTGGCGGGATGAGCATGAAGAAACCCCACCCACAAGATTCGCATATACTTTCCGTAAACACGGCAATCAATCAAAGAGGTCTTACGTCATGGAAGCCATCCGCAGCATTCAAACCGTAGCCAACGGCGAAATTCATCTCCAGTTGCCTAAACAGTTCTGGGGGCAGGAAGTAGAAATCATTGTCCTCCCGTCACCGCAACAAGCAACAAAACTCGTGACTCCCAAAAAAAGTTTACGCGGTAGCTTAAAGCATTACGCTAAGCCTGATCTGATCGCACAAGAACAAAACGCATGGCAAATGATGGCCAGTGAAAAACATGCAAATCGTTGATGCCAACATTATTTTGCGCTACCTCCTGGATGATCATGCAGAATTATCGTCCAAAGCCGCAGAAATTCTTGAACAACAGACCGTAACCCTACCCATAGAAGTGGCGTGTGAAGTGGTCTATGTCTTGCAAAAGGTCTATGCCGTTGAGCGCAAGGATATTCAACAACAATTAAGCCAATTGCTCAATGAAAAATTAGTGGAAATGGAAAAGCCAGACATTTTTCTGAGTGCCTTGGAATGCTACAGCTCCAGTGCGCTTGATTTTGTCGATACGCTGCTCTGGTCATATCACACTGTAGAACAGCACGAAATTTTCACGTTTGACAGCAAGTTGAATAAACATATCCAGCGCGACACCACCCAATAACCCTGACATGACTCAAGCACAACTCAGCCAACTCGGCAGAACCCTCTGGGAAATCGCCGACCAACTGCGCGGCGCAATGAACGCCGACGACTTCCGCGACTACATGCTGTCGTTCCTGTTTTTGCGCTATCTCTCCGACAACTACGAACAAGCCGCCCAAAAAGAACTAGGCCGCGATTATCCCACCCCGGAAGAAGACGATCGCCGCACCCCCCTAGCCATCTGGTACACCGAGAACCCCAACGATATTGCCGACTTTGAAAAACAGATGCGCCTCAAAGTCCACTACGTGATCGAGCCGCCCTACCTGTGGAACAGCATCGCCGAAATGGGACGCACCCAACACCCCGATTTACTAGAAACCCTCTGGCAAGGCTTCAAATACATCGAAGAAAAATCCTTCGAGAGCGCCTTTCAGGGCTTATTCTCAGAAATTAACCTCCACTCCGAAAAACTCGGCAGAAAACCCAGCGATCGCAACGCCAAACTCTGCACCATCATCCAAAAAATCGCCGAAGGCATCGCCAAGTTTAGCAGCGACTCCGACATTTTGGGCGATGCCTACGAATACCTGATCGGTCAGTTCGCCGCTGGCTCTGGCAAAAAAGCAGGCGAATTTTATACCCCCCAGCAAATTTCTAGCATCCTATCGGCGATCGTCACCCTCGATAGCCAAGAACCCGCCACGGGCAAAAAGAAAAAACTCAGCCGCGTACTAGATTTCGCCTGCGGCTCTGGCTCCCTGCTGCTCAACGTCCGCAAACAACTCGGTCAGCACGGCATCGGCAAAATCTACGGACAAGAAAAGAACATCACCACCTACAACCTCGCCCGCATGAACATGCTGCTGCACGGGGTCAAAGATACCGAATTCGAGATCCATCACGGCGACACGCTCCTAAACGAATGGGACGTACTGAATGAGATGAACCCCGCCCAAAAACTGCAATTCGATGCCGTAGTCGCCAACCCGCCCTTCAGCTACCGCTGGGAACCAACCGACGCCCTAGGCGAAGATTTCCGCTTTAAAAGCTATGGACTCGCACCCAAATCCGCCGCCGATTTTGCCTTCCTATTGCACGGCTTCCACTTCCTCAGCGACAGCGGCGTAATGGCGATTATTCTGCCCAACGGCGTACTGTTCCGGGGCGGCGCAGAAGCCCGCATTCGTACCAAACTGCTTAAAGATGGCCACATTGACACCGTGATCGGTCTGCCACCCAACCTGTTCTTTTCCACTGGCATCCCCGTCTGCATTCTGGTACTAAAACGCTGCAAAAAACCAGACGACGTACTGTTCATCAACGCCAGCGAACAGTTCGACAAAGGCAAGCGGCAAAACACCCTGCTACCGGAACACATTGACAAGATTATCGATACCTACCAGTTCCGCAAGGAAGAAGCCCGTTTTTCGCGGCGGGTGCCGATGGCAGAAATCGAGCAGAACGATTTCAACCTCAACATCTCTCGCTACGTTAGCACCGCCATCACAGAGGAGCAGATAGACTTAAAAGTCGTACATACCGAGTTGCAAGCGATCGAGAAACGAGCAGCCCAAGCAGCTGCAACCCACAATGCATTTCTGCAAGAACTGGGGCTACCACCCTTGCCGTGACCAATCGCCTGTTGCACTGTTAAAGCGATCGCATAATCGAGTAGAGACAGGTGTTTCTCCGCCTTCATGTAGCAGGTGGTGCTTCAGAGATGTTGCCAGATGAACTAGATGATTGACCAGGTAAGCTTTCTACAGAACCTAATAACACATCTAGAACACTACCGATGATTTGCAGCAATTACGATTTGAGCACACGCCACAGCATCGGATAGTGCTTGGTGATGGTCCAACTCAATGCCTAGATACTCACAGACGTTGGGCAGTTTGGTGGGACGAATATTCCAGGTTTTACGCGCAAGCTGAACAGTACAGATAAAGTTCTGCTGCGGTGGATTAACTCCATGCGCATTACAACAGGTGTAGAGTACACCCTTATCAAAGCTGGCGTTGTGGGCTGCTAGAAAATCAGCACCACTGATAAGAGGGCTAAGCGTGGGCCACAGTTCGCCGAAATTTGGTTTGTCAGCAACATCATGCCAGTTGATGCCGTGAATATGGGTGAACCTGAAATACTTTCTCGGTGGGCGGATGAGATGGTAGCTACGGCGGACAATTTGATTGTTTTCTACTCGTACCACTCCAACTGCACAGGCGCTATCTCTTCCATTGTCCGCCGTCTCAAAATCTAAGGCTACAAACGTGCTCATTTGCAGATGCTCCTATTCCAGTAACTTTGCTT
>Ga0335394_10009799_pt1 | contig 10805 bp, 9 predicted proteins | sample MAT03_FD_205741 | JGI IMG/M metagenome (GOLD analysis project Ga0335394, IMG submission 205741) | Freshwater microbial communities from Lake Fryxell liftoff mats and glacier meltwater in Antarctica - MAT-03 (spades assembly) (version 2) ... | reverse complement strand
CTCGAATTTTTCCCATTCGAACTTTCAAATCCGGAGGCTACTAGCGCTATTTTTACTTTTCCAATTCGTTATACAAGTCTTGTAACTATTTTAAATTTAGAAAGTTTTGTTACTGCTGCGACAATATCCGGAACTTTAGCCCGATACTTCACAATTCGAGAAAGTGGAAGGTCGTCGACTCGCGACTCTATTCGCCTCCAATATCTTTTTCCTTTTGATTATGCTGGTCGTGAAAAAATCAATTTTCGTCTACAGGGTAACCAGATATTCGCCCCCAAATATCAAAGTTTAATATCTTCCGAAACTCCTTCTGTATCTTCTTCATTTCCAACTGATGAAGAAGAAGATAGTAATGTTTTGGAAATTCGAATTCAAGCTAAAAATTCAGAAGTTGTTGCAGATTTCATTCCAACTATAGCTCTCATTTTACAATATTATTTGGAACATTTGCAAGATCCATTTGATCAATTACTCAGGGACTATTCAGAAATTAACATTCCGACACCAGTTGCTAAGGCGAGCGCCAGAGCTGCACAATCACGTCGTTCAGCATCCAGTGCAGGAGGTTCTCGAGTTTCAAGTCTTGCTTCTCGGTATTCCGTAAAGAATTTTTCGGCAGAAGTGGTTGATTTAAATCAATATTTCGTTCCACTCGGAAATAAGAACCCAACAAAAAGTTTAAAATCGTATTTGCCAAGTTTGCCAAAAGATTATACCAACAAATGTGCTGTAGTCCAACAACCACGAGTTCTTGATCCAAATAAAATAGAAGAATGGCAAGAACAATCTTTTACCGTTGCCGGTGTTAAACATTCCCGATTAGCTCTGCCATTCCCCAATCCACTTGAACCACTTGTATATCTTGGGGCGCCAAGTAACAGATTCCCCTTTATCGGATTAAAACAAACGAATGATAACAAGTTAATACCATGTGCATACTCAGAAGATCAGAACGTTAAAGGGAAAACTTTATACAAATATCTTCATAGTCAAACTCTGGGAAATTTGCTACAGAAATCTAAAAATATTCTGTCAAATTCTAATTTAGCACAAGTTGGTCAGGAATCTTTATTGCCTGCATCTATTGAAAGTTTTATGCGGAGTTTATTTCCAAATCGAGAGTTTGGTAAAATCGGCGTCCCCAATTCAAATTTGTCATTTTTACATTGTTGTTTTTTGGCCGTCGAGAGTACTTACCAAAATCTTTTTAAACGTTATGATATTAATCAAAAAGAAATATTAGAAGAACATATTCTCAAACGTTTTAATTTCACAAACAATTCAACATTGACACAAATAAATATGGTCGCCGATACAATGAATGATTTTACTCCGGAAATCGTTAATAAAATTTTGATGGAAAAATCATACTTTGATCCAAAGATTTTCCTAAGAATGTTAGAAAACGTATTTAACCTTAGAATTGTTGCTTTTCTGTATAGTAGGGATAAATTAACATATATTCGGGAAAACTATTTAATTTCACCAAGCACGCTACCAGTATCTACCCTTCAGTTGCCAATGATCGTTTGTATAGGACAAGAAACAGATACAAAAATTCAATGGGAACTAATGCTATGGAGACCTAAAAGTCAAGGAACCCTGAGAACAGGTGAAAAAATACCCATCGGATATCAATTGACAGCGCCGGAAGCCAATTTGGTAGCAAATTTCTTAATAAATACATTTAAAACTTCTCAATTAAGTTTCAGTCAAAACAATTTATATATTGAACAAGGAATCGGTTTTAATAATTTACTTCTTATCAATAAACTTTTTACCTATAAAGTAACTAATAAAAAAGGAGAAAGTGTTGATCATAGTATGATAACAGGCCAATACCTGGATTCGATCGGTAAATGCCGCGGAATTTATATGGAGGATAAAGGAAATTCTTTTGTTATTAAAATATCTCCGGTAAGTCCTCTTGATGCAAAAATAGTTAACAAACCTCTAGACAATGATAACGTTAACGGATTGTTAACTATCGCAAGACTATTTAAAACTCTACCAAAATTTATAAAAGATACAGAAGATAAAATTTGGAAATGTTCGTGGGGAAATTCTTCATATTCCATCGAATATATATTTACAAAAAATATTGATCAAAAAAGTATTGTTAAGGCTATCAATACTTTAAAACAAGAGTTAGGTAAGAAAAACATCGAGGAAGAAGTTGAAGAATACGAAAGTTATTCGACCGCTAATATTAATTCATATATCGATCTTAAAAGAACCGCTAAGAGACTGGAAAAGCTAATAATTTACTTATTTGTTATGTTTTGCCGAGAATCAGTCACAATATTTTACAACACGTCTGAAATAGAAGATCAACTTGCAGATTTTAAAAACCAATTCAAAATTTTACCCGACGTTTCTTACGATTTTTCTAGCCTGCAAGGGATATTTCCAGTAGTTGAAAATTACAAGGATGCACTTCTAGAATTAAGAGATACAAATCTTACATTTTATGACGAGGATGAAGATTTTTATTTTATAGCATTTCCAGATCAAATTGTAATTGATCGTTTTATTTTATTATTAAAGCGTTGGATGACAAATCGACTTCTATACGATATCCATCAAATTCAATTTGATGAGATAGCAGATTTTTATGAATATTCTAGCGATTTTTCTAATTATCCCGGGAATAAAGTTTATATTGGAATTGATAATCCAGCTCGTCAATATCTCGAGGAGATCAAAAATCTTCAACCAGTCGAAGTGATTAAAGGACCGTATACCGATATCAGTATTGTATATCCAGTTTCTAACAAGGAAGAAGCTCAGATTCGGGGTCAGAGGTGGAGATCTGATAAAATTAATTCAAACGACCGACAATACGGGGATCAAATGGTCGCACCTAATCCTGTGACATTAATATTAACAAGGGAAGAATTACAATCAACAATCGGAAAAACAAGACCCTCCTCTAAACTCCCAATTCTGGAAGAAGATAAAAGTAAGAAAACATCCCGAATAAAGTACAGTGTTCTTCTAAAGATTGGCGAAACGAAAAAATGACGAAATGGGTTTGGTTATTAGGAATTATAGCGATAATCATCATAATTGTTGTCGTAATAATATATTTTTGGCGTAAATTTCCCCCACCGGATCCTGTACCGCAAATTGATCTTTCAAAGCTTGTAAATTTAGACGAATTAATTCCATGTTCCGATGTAGATAATCAATTTTTTGTGGAATCTTTGGGAATGGTTGTATCTCCAACTCCAAACGTTGCATCTCTTGTTTGTATGTCGGCCGACACCGATGAAGATTTCAATACTTGCGAGTCTTTGATAGTTCCAAATGATAATGTAAGTTATGCAAGACCAGTTGCATATCGTAATACCGGTAATGGTGTTGAATTATATTATGGATTAAGAGCTGCTCGTGGATGTTGAAAGGAAATTATAAGAGAAGTTTAATTAAACTTCTTATATTTTTATAGATGGTAAACAGTTCTAAATGAAAAAATATTGCAAATAAAAATTGTGGTAAATAAAAATTTTTATCAACTCAGTATCTTAAAATGTTTGATAAAGATAATATACACGTGGTTTTGTACCATGGAAGTCGGTGCGCGGACGGCTTATCAGCAGCCTGTGTAGTAAAACATTATTATCATGAAAATGATCTCGACATGCCACAGTTTAAAGCCGTTCGGTACGGAGAACCTTTCCCTGATATTGACTGTGAAAATAAAAATGTTCTTATAGTTGACTTTTCTTTCGATGAAAAAACAATTAACGATCTTATTTTAAAAACAAAAGATGGTCTTCTCATCATCGATCATCATCAAACATCTGAAGATAATCTTAAAAATATACCGGAGAAATATAAACTTTTTGATAAGACATATTGCGGAGCAACCCTTGCGTGGAAATATTTTTTCCCAACAGTGAAACAACCAGAATTTCTTGATTATATCGAAGCTTACGATCTTTGGAAATTAAATTCTCAACTTGATTGGAAATCTTTTAATCTTGTTCTTTCTGATTTAGTTGGTTATTCAGGGGATGGAACAGAAGCTATGTTGGAAATTTTCATCGATTGTTTACATAATAAAGCGACTATTAAAAAATTATTAAAAGTTGGTAAAATTATGCAAAATGTTCAACAAACACATGTCGAAAGACATACCAATAGAAGTATGATCATCGATTGTGAAGATCCGTTGAAAATCAAATCCCAGTTAACAATAGCTTTTTGCAATACAACCGTTTATCCCAATGAAATCTCTGAAAAATTGTTAAAAAACCCAAATATCGATCTTGTTTTGGTATACTATTCAGATTTCTCAAACAATTATAAATTTTCTGCTCGCTCCAGAGATTATCCGAGTAATAAATTTTCAGAACTTTTTGGCGGCGGCGGCCATGCTAAAGCAAGTGGCTTTGCTTATACCGGAGATTTAACCAAGAATTTTATTATTATCAAACAAGTTCTTTATTCTGAGTGGATTGAAGAATAATTATTCTTCAATCTTATATTTTTAAGGAAAACTTTTCACATGTCTAAATAAAATACGTTAGTACCAAAGTTTTAGTAACGATTTGTCAAAATGGGGAAAGCAGTTTGTAAAACTGCTTGCAATAAACTAGTCCGTGGACTTCCCGGTTTTCCGGGAAGTAGCAGCACCGGAGGTTCAGGTTCAGGTTCAGGTGCTCTACAGAACCGCCAGCTCGAAGTTGCTACCGGATATAGTTCAACCAATATCCTTGCCGGTTATCAATTTTTAACCATTCAATCTGCAATTGATTATGCTGCTGCAAACCTAACTCCGACAACTACCAACCAGGTCGATCTAGTTATTGCTTCCGGAACCTATATCGAGGATGTAACTCTCTCGCCAAATATCAAGTTGTCAGGCTCCGGAGATCCCACGGCGGTTACTATTAACGGTACGGTTACTATTCCTGCCACAACCGCTGGTAGTTTCGGTCTTGCAAACCTAACGATTGTTGGTTTGGGAAACTTCACACTCGCAGCTACTAGTACCCTCGTTATCGATGCTACCATTTTCACCAATGCTACCATTTTTAGCACGACCACAGCAGCTGACAGTGAAATTTACATTAACGATACCAATTTTTTTGGCGGTACTCAATTCAATCCGATGATTGCTCGCACTGTTTCAACAGATCGAACAGTTGTTGTTACAGGCTCAACTTTCCGGTCAACAGTTGATGTTGGTACGACCATTGCTGCCGGTAACGTTGCTGTCGTTAATGCTCGTGCGACTACTTTCGAGAGAGCAGTTACAATTGGTGACGCTACACGAGTTTCAATTCTCCGTGCCAACAATTGCTTTTTCAGGATAGGAGGAACTATAGGAACTCCTACTGGAGCTTTGGTTTCTATTCGAGCCGGATCGAAAGCCAACCTGCTCGGTTCCCAGATTCCTTATACGGCCGTTACAGGTGCCGGTGGTGCCGGTGGTTCCGGTGTAGCTGATCAAAGCGTAATTGCCTCCACATTAATTTCTGCAAATGGAACTTCAATTTTTGGGTTTGTTGCGAATTTAATTACATGTGCTCAAAATGATACAAATTATGTAGTAGGTTTAACTTTGCAAGGGGCTGTTGGAACATCAACAGCAGCAGTTGTTAATTCCACTAATACTTCTACCACTTTCGCTATTGCTGACAGTGGTGTAAAATCTTATAATGTAGTAATATCACGTGTTTTTTCAACTATCTAATTTTCAAAAACATATGTCGAAGAAATTAATTAAACTCCGGGCATGATACCAATCCATTTGTGAAAAGTTTATGATCTGTTTTTTGACACCATCCACACACAATCGGAGTTTCCTCGTTTTTTGTGTTTTCATTTACAATATATTTGGAAAGTTGGGGAAATTCAGATACTAAGCTATCATAAATATTCCAAAAACACGAAAAATCAATCCATCGGAGACGATTTTCGGCCATCCACGGTTTCGGAGAATAAAGATGAATAATATATGGAAGTTCTCCTGGTTTATGCCAATTTTTAAATGGTATCAAACAATACAACGGCGAGACTTTTTTCCAGTTATTTCTGTAATAATAGGCGAATGCTTGTTCCTCGATAGACGAATGACATTTTGGAAAGCCAAATGAAGGTTTAATATTATGTACAATTTTCTTGTAATCGGTCATATTTGGTTTCAATACAAGACCAGTTCCCCAGCAAACGAAACTGTGATCAAGCATGTTCATCACAGAGTCTTCGGGAACACGCTCGCCGTGAGAAATACGATCAACTTCTGCCGTCAACGATCCTCCATTTGTTGTCGGGAAAAATGACCAAATTCCAGCAGGAGCCTCAACTTCAAATAGGCTATCCGGATTTTGAACAACAATTGTGTCGGCGTCAAGTAGAACAATTTTTTCATACGTAATTAGACTGAGACAATTCAATTTAGTTGGCAATTCACTCATAAAAGAACCGTAACGATGTTTTTGTTTATCGGATTGACGGGACATTAAAACTGATCGAATATAAGGGACTTCGACAACTTTATCAACAACTAGCAAAAGATCATTTCGTGTGTCTTCATCAATATCGGGAGTAACCATCACGACAATTTGATGAATAGTTTTTACCAACCGAAGACTTTTTGCAGATGCAAGGATACCGATAGCATAACCAGCATCCTTAAAAAGCGTATAAACGTACGCCTTATTTGATGCCATGATTTCAAATGGACGATTTTTTAATAAAAGGATCGATAAAAATATATTAAAGGTAGGGTACCCTAACCGGCTTCCTGAACGTGATCATCAATTTCCGGGTTATCTTCCTGAACGTGATCATCAATTTCCGGGTTATCTTCCTGAACGTGATCATCAATTTCCGGGTTATCTTCCTCGATAATATTTTTCTGATATTTTTGATAAGTTGGATAAAACGATTTTCTACAAATCTCTTGAGTATTTTTTTGAAGAGATTGTCCGATGGATAATATTCCAATTTTTAAAGGAAATCCGTCTGAAACAGTTAAAATAACTTGAGTAATCGTACGACTTGCCATTTCAGCGAGATCAATTTAAGGAATGAAAACTGAAATTTTGTAAAAATATTTGAAGACAATCTGCTCAAACAGATTGTCTTCTAAATGAAAAATATTCTATACAAAAATCTTAGCGAAAAGGATCAAAATGTTTATTGATAGAGAATGTGTCAATCTTAAAGTTCGTGGAAAATACGATTGGTATCACAGAGTAGTTTTTACACTTTCAGATGGTTCAAAAATAATGGAAATTCTAAATCATGTAGAGATTATTTTTTGGTTTGAGAGAAGAACAAAAGAAAGTGTTCCAAACCATTATCTCCCAGAAGATGAGGATTTTGAACTTTTTGACTGAAACCCAATTGGGTTTCTATCTAAAATATGGGGCGTTCTAAGAAAATATGTCCCGTTCAGGGGCTGCCAGGGTTTCCGGGGCAATCGGGTTTAACAAATTCTGGAAGTTCTTCTCTACCTGATTTAACATTATATGTTGCCACCGGGTATTCTGGCACTCCTGATCCTGAGCGACAATTTACATCATTTTCAGATGCTATGGCTGCTGCAGCTGCTTTAAATCCAGATTTTACATCCCTAATCGAAATAATCGCATTTCCTGGCGTTTACAATGAAGATATAGAATTAATCGATTTTGTTTCTATTACAGCTTTAAATGTTGGAACCGTAATAATTGATAATTTATCGTATACATCTGTTTCTGGAAATGTACAAAATAGCATTTCAAATCTTGTTGTTGGAAATCTTACAATCGATTTTACAAATTTTAATTTTGGAACATTTACAATGAATAATATAAGTGCTGTTGGAACAACAATTTTAACTGGAGGACAATTTACAGCCGATTTATGCATATTCGATGATGGTTTTATAGTCACCGGATCGGTTCTGCGACTGAGCAATTGTCAATCTGGCAATTTAAATTTAACATCTGGGACACTTTATGATATTGGAACTCGTTTTAACTTTTTAACATTTATAAATTCTCAAATTGATTTAAAATCAACAACGTTTTCATATATGAATTTATCAGAAACTTCTAATGCTCAATTAAATGCTTGTACATGTCAAAATGATATTCATAGTAGCGACACTACCGATATTCAAATTTACGGAACAAAAATTACAGGAGGTTTTTATGTCGATTCGTCGAATGTTATATTTCGCATTTCGAACTGTTTTCTTGGACAATTACTATTCACAGTTGCTGAATCGGCAGGTGGGCAGGTGTATAATACTATTATGGATTCTGGGGTTTTTAATGGAGTTGGTAATGCTTATGATAGGGATATACAACGACTTATAACTCCCATCCTTGGAGATACAACAGTAGTTTATAATTATGCCACAGATTTTGGACTTGCAAATTTCATAGATAATCAATACAGTATAATCGCACAACAAATAGGCGGTACTGCTACGCCAACAATGATAACAAACTGGACAACGACAGAGTTTACTATTCAAGGAGCGGCCGATGGAGTTTATCAAATAACAATTTTACGAAATATAGTTGCAAATCCAGATTAAAATTTTTACAATAGAGTTAAGTAAGTTTTTAATATTGTAAGTAATATCCATTGGGATAGAAAGTCCCCAAGTAATAACCTGGAGGATGATATTCACCCTGAGGTGCTGCCATTACTTGCTGGGTTGACGGTTGATTATAAACATAAGTATCGCCACCATTTCCAGCAACGGCGCTGCCGACAAGAGCTCCTGTTGCTGTACCGACAAGTAATCCTGTCGCCAGTCCGGCTCCACCATATCCTCCACCATATCCGGTGTTATGGTTAACATTGACGTTACGATTGGTTGGCGAACGACCCCGGGTTTGAGCTCCCGAAGAACGAGTTTGGCCACCCGGAGAACGACTTCGTTGAGGGGAACGTCCACGTTGTGGGGAACGTCCACCCGGACGTCCTTTCCCTTGTGGCATTTTTTATGTATCTTAAAGATTGGTATCTTGAAGCTTTCTTTAAGATAATGTTAATTTTTTATTCGGTAAATTTACCGAATAAATACTTAGATAGTGCTGATAAACCGTGTCAATACATATCGATATGTATTGGCCGTGGTATCTGTGAGCGTAAACCCAGTTGTAGCATTTGCGATATTAGTAACAGTAACACCAAGGCCACCTGTTGGTTGTAATATCACTACATAATTCGTGTCGTTTGTGTTTGTCGCAGTTATACTTGAAAAAAGAACGGTTGTAGATCCATTTATTGTTGTCACCGTACCAATAAAAGATTGATCAACGGTTCCGGCACCAGTTGGCAAGGACGGTTGAAAAATAGCTCCGAGAGCATTTACTTTTGATAAGGAGCTGACAGTTAAAGGAGTTATACTGTTTTTAATTTGACTGTGATCAGCAAACAAATTTACACCAACGCCATTGTTGTTGTTGAGAACTATTCCGCCAAAAATATCACACCATACAACCGCAATTTTTAACTGTGTAGCATTTTGTGGGGTAATAGCTATCCCGGATCCAATAGTGCAATACTGTAACTTTAAGGATCCACTTAATCCGACAACCATATTAAAAGTTACAGAAGAATTTAAACGTGTATTATCTATGATAAATCGGTAATCATCCCCGTCAGCCTGTTGAAGAGTTGTTGTACCTGAAATTATAACATTTTTTATGAAATGAAAACCGCGATTTGTTCCAGAAGATACGATTGAAAGATTCCCCTCAATTGCAGTACCGTTTATAAGACCCACTGACGGATTTGTTGAAAAAACTGCAAATGTTGGTATACCACCACCTCCCGTTATATTACAATTTCCATTAATTGTAGTATTGTCCAGATTGAAAAAATCGTTATTATCTTGTAAAGTTGCAGATAGATTGACAGTTATAATACAATTTTGAATTAGTATATTATCATAATTGGCACTTTTTCCACTCGTAGTAAGATTAACAGATCCGCTGACAACTATTGAAGAAATATTCAAGAAATTTATAGTAGAAGTAGTATCGGTAAAAGTTATAATACCATTTATAGAAACAGCTCCTAAACTCTGACCATTTAAAATAACATTTGGTAGAACAGTAATATTTTCGGTATATAATCCAGGAAAAATAATTATTTCAATCGGAGATGTTAAAGATGATGTCAAAACGGAAGCTCTGGTCATGGCAGCACCAATGCTATAAAACTGAGTTGTTGGATCAACAGGACAATCGACCCAATTCGGGCTAACAAATAACGTATTCTGAGGGAAAGCGCAACAGCAATCATCGCAAGAACATGAATTTATTGTTGGACAACCTAATTCGCTGCTCGATTCGCATCGTGAAGAACTGGAATCACAATGAGAACTGGAATCACAATGAGAACTGGAATCACAATGAGAACTAGAATCACAGTGAGAAGAACTAGAATCTTCACAACATCTATTTTTATATTGTATTTGTATATATTCTATCTTGCTACATTTTCGGTTTTTGTTTTGACCATGACTTAATTTTTTTTTTAAATCTTTCAAGGTGGGTGCACGGTTGAAAGCCATCGTAACGCTCCTTTAGGATCAACCGGAAAATATTCCAAAAACTAAGACCAAAATGAATCTTGAGGGAACTAGATCAATATCGTCAAAAATCATGTGAAACCTAGAGTTCTGAATCAGAAATATTATCCATTTTAAATAGTTATCTAAAGCTTGATAAAAGTCGACTTTTATAATATTATACTTGTAAAATTATAAATAGTTATCTAAAGCTAGATAATCTTATATTACAAAAGTTGGGTAGCTTGTCTCTCAAATATTTTTAGCACCA
>Ga0335394_10009795_pt1 | contig 10806 bp, 5 predicted proteins | sample MAT03_FD_205741 | JGI IMG/M metagenome (GOLD analysis project Ga0335394, IMG submission 205741) | Freshwater microbial communities from Lake Fryxell liftoff mats and glacier meltwater in Antarctica - MAT-03 (spades assembly) (version 2) ... | reverse complement strand
CACCCTCCTTCACGTCGCTCCGTGACCACTGACCGATGCACGGCCCGCAAGCGTTGGCCAGCACGGTGGCACCGAGTTGCTGGAGGTCGGCCAGCAGGCCGTCGCGCTCGATGGTGGCCCTCACCTGCTCGGAGCCGGGGGTGACCAGCAGGGGCGTCTTGATCTCGAGTCCGTTCTCGACCGCGAAGCGAGCGATGCTGGCGGCGCGGCTGATGTCCTCGTACGACGAGTTGGTGCACGAGCCGACGAGGGCGGCGGAGATCTCCATCGGCCAGCCCTCGGCCACGGCCTCGGCCCCCAGCTCGCTCACGGGTCGGGCCCGGTCCGGGGTGTGCGGGCCGTTGATCAACGGCCGCAGGTCGGAGAGATCGATCTCGATGACCTCGTCGAAGTAGGCGCCGGGATCGGCCAGCACCTCGGCGTCGGCGCGCAGGTCGGCGGCGGCCGCGTCGGCGGCCTCGGCGATGGCCTCGCGGCCCGTGCTCTTCAGGTAGCGCGACATGGCCTCGTCGTAGGCGAACAACGAGGTGGTGGCGCCGATCTCGGCGCCCATGTTGCAGATCGTGGCCTTGCCGGTGCACGAGATGGACTCGGCGCCCGGGCCGAAGTACTCGACGATGGCCCCAGTGCCCCCCTTGACGGTGAGGATCTCGGCCACCTTCAAGATGATGTCCTTCGGCGCCGACCAGCCGCTCAGGGTGCCCGTGAGCTTCACGCCGATGAGCTTCGGCCAGCGCACGTTGAACGGGTAGCCGGTCATCACGTCGACGGCGTCGGCGCCGCCCACCCCGATGGCGATCATGCCCAGGCCGCCGGCGTTCGGGGTGTGGCTGTCGGTGCCGATCATCATCCCGCCGGGGAAGGCGTACTGCTCGAGCACGACCTGGTGGATGATGCCCGAGCCGGGCTTCCAGAAGCCGATCCCGTACTTGGCCGACACCGATTCGAGGAAGTCGTAGACCTCGGCGTTGACGTCGATGGCGACCCGCAGGTCCTGTTTGCCCTCGGTCTTGGCCTGGATCAAATGGTCGCAGTGCACGGTGGAGGGAACGGCCACCTCGGGCAGGCCGGCGGTCATGAACTGCAACAGGGCCATCTGTGCCGTGGCGTCCTGCATGGCCACGCGGTCGGGGTCGAGGTCGGTGTAGCTGCGGCCCCGCTCGAGTCCGCCGGTCTCGGGGTCGCGGAGGTGGTTCACGAGCACCTTCTCGGCGAAGGTGAGGCTCCGCCCCAGGCGCCGCCGACCGATCCCCACCCGCTCGGGGAGCGTGGCGTAGACGTCGTTGACGAGCTCGATCGGGGTGTGGGCGGCGACGGTCATGGGTCTGTGTCTGCCTTTCGGTGGCTTGGGGCTGGGGGCCCGGCTCAGGTGCTGTTGCCGGTCCCGGGTGTGGTGGTCGTCGTGGTGTTGAGCTGGTTGACGATGTCGGTGAGCAGGTCGGGATTGCGGATCAACACGATGACGTAGACGAGCGAGATGAGCGTGCCGATGATGCCGAGCACGATGGCCGTGGTGGCCAGGCCCTCGCCCTTCACCGCGCCGTTGGCCCGGGCGATGCGTTTGCGGGCCAGCACCCCCAGGGTGATGGCCGTGGGGCCGAGCACGATGCCGAAGATGCCGGCCACGCCGCACAGCGCCGCGAAGATGCCCGTGACCAGGCCACCGACGGCCATGCCGTCGTTCTTGGGGGCGGCCCAGGGGTTCGGTTGGCCCCAACCCTGCGTCGGCATACCGGGGTGCACGGGATAACCGGCGGGCGGGCCCTGGGCGCTCGGCGGCCAGGCGGGGTTGTACCCGGGGGGTGCGGCACCGGGGGCACCGGGCTGATCGCCGGGGAACGGCGGCGGGTAGTCGCCCGGGCCGGGATTCACCGGCGGTTGGTCCTCGGGCGGCAAGGGGTTGCCCCACGGGTCGCGGGGGACGTTGGCGCCGGTGCGGGGGTCGTCGCTCATGCGGGGAGCAGGTTACCGGCTCGGTGGGCCACCACCGGAGGCCGGATGCACTCAGGCCGTGGCCACCCGGCGGGCCGCCGTGTCGGCCAGGGACTCGGCCCGATCGCGCGGCACGATGTGCCAGAGGTGCGGGGTCTGGTCTTCCCATTCGGCCAGCAGGTCGAGGGCACGCCTCGAACCGCTGAGCTCGTGGTGGCGTTCCACGAGATAGCGCAGCTCGCCCAGCGCATCGTGGTCGGGTCGCACGACCTCGACCAGCGCGGGGTTCACGCGGGCCAGGATCCGCTCGGGTACCGGGTCCCAGACGAACGCCTGCCCACCGGTCATGCCCGCGCCGAGGTTGTAGCCCATTCGTCCCAGGACCACCACGGTGCCTCCGGTCATGTATTCGCAGCAGTGGTCGCCGACGGCCTCGACCACGGCGAGGGCTCCCGAGTTGCGAACGGCGAAGCGTTCGCCGGCGGCGCCGGCCACGAACAACTCCCCGCCGGTGGCGCCGTACAGGCAGGTGTTGCCGGCCAGCACCGTCGACGAACCGGTGTGGCGACGGTCGGCGAGGGTGGCGTCGTCGGCCGGCGGGCGGATGACGATGCGTCCGCCGCCCATGCCCTTGCCGACGTAGTCGTTGGCTTCGCCCACCAGCGTGAGCTCCACGCCGTGGCCGAGGAAGACCCCGAAGCTCTGGCCGGCCGAACCGTCGAGGCGCACCCGGGCCGTGCCCCGTGGCGGGAGACCTCCGTACTCGAGGGCGAGCGCGCCCGAGAGCGCAGCGCCGACGGAGCGGTCGCGGTTGGTGATCGGGTAGTGCAGGTCCACGTCGTCGGCGTCCCAGATGGCCCGGAAGGCGTCGGTCAGGAGTCGGTCGCCGAGGTCGGCCCTCGGGTCCTGCAGGTCGACGCGTTCGACGAAGCGGCGGGGCTCGTCTTCGTGCTCGGGCGGGTCGAGCAGGAACGACAGGTCGAAGCTGTCGATGCGACTGTCGCCCGTCGCCCGTTGGGTGAGCAGGTCGGTGCGTCCGATCACCTCGTCGAGGCGGCGGGCCCCGAGGGCGGCGAGGTGGTGGCGGACCTCCTCGGCCACGAACAGGAAGTAGGCGGCGACCCCTTCAGGTGTCCCGGTGAAGTTGGCCCGCAGATGGGGGCGCTGGGTGGCCACCCCGGGCTTGCACGTGTCGCGGTGGCAGGCCCGCAGCATGATGCAACCCTCGGCGATCATCGCCGCCGTCCCGAAGCTGTACTCGTCGGCTCCGAGCAGGGCCGCGATGACCACGTGCCGTCCGGTCTTGAAGCCGCCGTCCACCCGCAGCCGGACCCTCCCGCGAAGGCCGTTGTCGACCAGTGCCCGTTGGGTGTCGGCCAGACCGATCTCCCACGGCATACCGGCGTGCTTGATGGCGGAAAGGGGGCTGGCGCCGGTGCCGCCGTTGCCGCCGGAGATGTGGATCACATCGGCGAGCGCCTTCACCACACCGGCGGCGATGGTGCCCACGTTGTGGGTCGACACGAGCTTGACCGATACCTGTGCGGCGTTGACCTGTTTGAGGTCGTAGACGAGCTGGGCGAGGTCCTCGATCGAGTAGATGTCGTGGTGCGGGGGCGGGGAGATGAGGCCGACTCCCGGCTGGGTGTGGCGGAGGCGGGCGATCTCGGCCGACACCTTGTGACCGGGCAGCTGGCCGCCCTCACCGGGCTTGGAACCCTGGGCCATCTTGATCTGGAGTTCGTCGGCGTGGGCCAGGTACTCGGGGGTCACCCCGAAGCGGCCCGACGCGATCTGCTTGATGCGCGAGTTCTTGTCGTCGCGGCCCGAACCGCGGGTCTGGAATCGGGCGGGGTCCTCGCCCCCTTCGCCGCAGTTGGAGCGGCCGCCGATCAGGTTCATGGCCTGGGCCAGCGTCTCGTGGGCTTCCTTCGACAGTGAGCCGTGCGACATCGCCCCGGTGGAGAACCGATGGGCGATGTCCCGGATCGGCTCGACCTCGTCCAGGGTGATCGGCGGACCGACCGCTCCCCAGGTGAGGAGGTCGTTGAGCTCGGTGGGGGGTCGTTCGGTCACGAGGCGGACGAAGTCCTGGTACCGGTCGTAGCTCTCACCGGCGATGGCCCGTTGTAGGAGGTGGGCGGCGGCCTGGTCGACGGCCTGGGGGTCGCGCTCGGCCAGACGAGGTGTCTCGGCCGAGAGCGTGAGGACGTTCAGTGCCTGCGTGACCTCCTTCGAGTGGGCGTGGTATTCGCCGCCTTTGCGCACGCGGTAGTAGCCGGGTGAGTCGAGTGCGGGCTCGTCGGGGGCGAAGGCGTCGGCGTGGCGGGCCCGGCCGTCCTCGGCCAGTTCGAGCCAGCCGATTCCGCCCACGGGACTGGCCGTGCCGGTGAGGCAGGTGTCGACCACCTCGGGGGCCAGCCCGAGGACCTCGAACGTCTGCGCGCCTCGATAGGAGTCGACGGTCGAGATCCCCATCTTCGACATGATCTTGAGGACGCCGGCTTCGACAGCCGCCCGGAACCTTTCCTGGGCATCGGAGCTCACGAGGTCGCCGTCGGTGTCGGCGTCGGCTTCGGAGGCGACGGTCTGGAGGGCGAGGCGAGGGCATATGAGGTCGGCCCCGTAGCCCAACAGCGCCGCCACCGAGTGAGTGTCGCGGGCGTCGTCGGCGACGACCACGATGCTGGTGTCGGACCGGCGCCGGGTGGCGATCAGACGATGGTTCACGGCGCCGACGGCGAGGAGCGAGGGAATGGGGGCGTGGCGTTCGTCGATCCCGCCGTTGTCGAGCACCACGACCGCGGCACCTTCGGCCACGGCCTGATCGACCCGGTCGGCCAGGTCGCGCACCGCGGTCTCGAGGGCCCCCGGTGCGTCGTCCACGGCGAAGGTGGCGATGAACCGGGCGGTGGGGAACGGGTTCAATTCGCGGCGCAGCAGCGTGTCGACGGCCGACGGGTACACGAAGAAGGAGTCGAAGACGAGGAGGCGGGCGGCGTCGGCCCGCTCGTCGAGGAGGGGCGCCCGTGGACCGATGAGCGTGCGCAGGCTCATGACGAGGCGTTCCCGGAGGGGATCGATCGGCGGATTGGTGACCTGGGCGAATCGCTGTTTGAGGTAGTGGGCGACCGGGCGTGGTCGTCCCGCCATCGGCGGCAGAGGCGAGTCGTCGCCCATGGCGAAGGTCGGCTCGTAGGCGTCGCTGGCCATGGGCTTGAGCACCATGGCGAGCTCCTCTCGGGTGTAACCCTGCGCCACCTGCTGCACGGTGAGGTCGTCGGGAGGTTCGGTGACGGGCTCGCCCGATGCCATGGTGAAGAAGCCGTCACCCGCCCATGTCGCGTAGGGAGCCTGCTTGCCGGCGAGGTGGTCCTTCACGTCGTGATTGCGGACCACCCCGAAGTGGGGGCTCACGACGAGCATGTGGCCTGGTCCCAGCCGACCGCGATCGACGGCGCCATGGCCGGCCGTCTCGACCGCCCCCATCTCCGAGGCGCACACCACGAGGCCGTCCTCACAGGCGGCGTAGCGCAGTGGTCGTAGGCCGTTGCGGTCGAGCACGGCGCCGACCCGGATGCCGTCGGTGAAGATGACCCCCGCGGGCCCGTCCCACGGTTCCATCAGGGCCGAGTGGTACTCGTAGAAGCCTCGGACCTCGGGGTCGAGGTCGCGCGTCTCCTCCCAAGCCTCGGGCACGAGCATGGCCATGGCGTGGCTCAAGCGGCGCCCGCCGCGAACGAGCAGCTCCGCCACTTCGTCGAGCTTGGCGGAGTCGCTGCCGCCGGGGTCGAGCACAGGGCGGAACAGCTCTTCGGGGCCGAGCCCGGCTGCGGCGGTGCCCAGGTGACTGCGGGCCCGCATCCGGTTCTCGTTGCCGGCCAGGGTGTTGATCTCGCCGTTGTGGCACAGCATCCGGAACGGTTGAGTTCGTTCCCAGGTGGGCAGGGTGTTGGTGCTGAACCGTTGGTGGAAGATGGCCAGGGGGGCCACGAAGCGTTCGTCGGCGAGGTCGAGGTAGAAGTCGGCGAGGGTGTCGGCGGCCACGAGACCCTTGTGCACGATGGTGCGAAACGAGCACGAGACCACGTAGGTGCCCTCGGTGGTGGTGTCGATGCGTCGACGCAGCCGGAAGGCCTGTCGTTCCAACTCCTCTGACGCCGGGTCGAACAACGGGTCGTCGCCCACCTTCGGCGCCAGCCCGGCGAGCCTTTCCCGGGTGGCGTCGGTGGGCCGGAACAGCGCCTGCACGATCCGGGGGCGCGTCCGTACCGCCAGGTCGCCGAGCGCGCTGTCGTCGGTGGGTGGCGTGCGCCAATCCGCCAGTTCGAGCCCCTCCTCCAGCGCGAGCCGGGCGATGGTGGCGGACGGGTCGTCGCCGCGTACGAAGAGGACGGCCACGCCGACGCCGGTGCCGAAGATGGCGCTGGGGATGGTGGTGAGCAGCCCGGTGCCGTCCGAGGTGCGGGCGTCGGCCGCCACGGCGCCTCGATGCTTGACGTTGGCCAGCCCCGTGAGGGCGGCGGTGACGATGGATCGGCTGGGGCGGCCTTCGGCGTCGGCGACGAAGCCGATACCGCAGGCGTCGAGCTCACGCATGGCGAGCCTCCTGGGGCAACGAGTGGGATTGCTGTCGACCGGGGGTCTCCATCGCCGTTGGTGGGCGAGGCACCTCTGCCCCACTGCTCCCGGTCGGGCCCCTTCATCTTACCCGCCGATCGCTTCTGCAGACCTGTGGGTAGTGGGTCAGTTTGGCTCGGGCAGGGCCTGGGCCGTCCCGGCCGGGTCCCGGCCGGTACCTGGCAGCGATCGTGCTGACCGTCGCCCACCACGTCCCCCGCAACGACGACCTCGCTGTGCTCGACCCACTCAGCCCCGGCGCGGCCGCCGCGTGCCAGGAGTACAAGAACGGAAGGAACCCGGCGAACCACCTGCGAACGCTCCTGTGCCTCGGCGCGGCGGTGAGCTGGACCGTGGCGCTCGTGCACGCAACGCAGTGAACCGAACCCGGCAAGCACCCCGGTCTGACGGACGCCGGCCGTGAGGGCACGAGATCGACCGGTGGCCGCCGGCGGCTCGTCTGCGACCGCTCGCCAGTAGAGAGCGCCCCAGCCTGTCAGCCGGTGAAGGTCGGGACTGTTCCTGTGACCGGGGTGGCGGGGCCTCTGGGCACTGAGGTGGCTGGGATCCCCGGTCCTGTGCCTGGTGGGGCGGGAACGGGGGTCATGGTCTGGGTGAAGGGCGGGGAGGTGCTCGATTCGAAGCCTGGCGCTCCGAGGTAGGTCGCGGTGATGGTGTGGATGCCCGGTCCGAGGTCTGATGTCGTGAGCGACGCCTGGCCTGTGTCGTCGAGAGCCACAGTGCCGATCGGAGTGCCGTTGTCGTAGAAGACGACGCTGCCGGTGGGTCCGCCGACGCCGGTCACGATCGCGATGAAGGTGACTGGCGCGCCTGAGGTGGAGGGATTCGTGGAAGACGTGACGGTGGTGCCGGTCGTGACCGGTGTCGCGCACGCGGATCGGGTGATCGTGTTGGTGTCGAGGGTGACTGCGCCGGTGCGTGCGAGTGTGCGTCCATCGATCGTGGCGCCGGTCGTGACCGTGATCGAGGCCAGGGCCAGGATCGTGCCCTTGAACGTCGAGTTCGTTCCGAGGGTCGCGGAGCTCCCGACCTGCCAGAACACGTTGCACGCGCTGGCCCCGTTGACGAGGCTCACGGTGCTGTCCGACGCGGTGATGAGTGTCGTGGACGCCTGGAAGATGAACACCGCGTTGGGGTCACCTTGCGCGTCGAGGGTGAGGGTGCCGGTGAGCCCGAAGGTGCCAGCGGCAGAGTCGTACACGCCGGCGGTGAGGTTCTGTCCGCCCAGCTCGGTGGCTACGGTGCTGACCGGCGTGCGTCCCGCAGCGTCGTTGTACGCAATCGTCGTGTCCGCTTGAGCTTGTTGGGCGACGGCGTTACCCGCATGGGTTGCACCCGTGACGCTCGGCGCGCCCGAGATCGCAGGGTTCGGCCAGGTTCCGAGATCACCGTTGATCGTCGTGGGACCCGTGTTGGTGACCCCCGCCGCCGCGAGCACCGCGAAGTTGTCGGCCGTTCCCAGTCCGACCGGGGCTTGCGCGGCCTGCGCCGGGCCTGCGCTCAGCGTGAACGCGACCAGGGTCGTGATGACGAATGCAGCAAACGATCCCCGAACGGTGACCATGGTCGCCTACTCTCTGTAGTACAGACTCCGTTCAGAATAGCACGTAGCGTGTCGTGCGTCACAGGATGCGCGAGCGCTGCGGAGTGCCGCCCGGAGAGCACCGTCGTCGCGCTTCGCGACGATGGTCATGATGGGTCCTCGACTCCGACCAGAGCGCCGTGGGAGGCACTGCCGACGGATCGTGCGTACTTGGCGAGCACCCCGTTCCCGGTGACCGCCGGTGGCGGCACCCACGTCTTGCCACGTGCCGCGAGCACGTCCGGGTCGACGACCAGGTCCAGGCGTCGGTCGACGAGGTCGATGCGGATCTGGTCGCCGTCGTGGACCAGCGCCAGCGGTCCCCCCGAGGCCGCCTCGGGGGCGATGTGGCCGACGCAGATCCCGGTGGTCGCCCCGGAGAACCGGCCGTCGGTCAACAATGCGACCTCACCGCCCATGCCGCTGCCGCGGACCGCTGCGGTGACGGCCAGCATCTCCGGCATGCCCGGTCCGCCACGCGGTCCCTCGTTGCGAATCACGATCACGTCACCTGGCTCCAGCGCCCCCGAACGGACGTAGGCCATGGCCGGGCCCTCCCCGTCGAAGACCCGCGCCGTGCCGTCGAACACCCCGAGGTCGAGTCCGGCGACCTTGACCACTGCCCCGTCGGGTGCGAGCGATCCACGCAGCACAGCCAGGCCGCCGTCGGCTCGGATCGGCTCGCCATGGGACCGCACCACGGTTCCGTCGACCGCTGGAAGGTCCATGGCCGCCAGGTTCTCGGACAGGGTGGCGCCAGTGACGGTGAGGCAGTCGCCATGCAACAGCCCGGCGGCCAACAGCTCGGCCATCACCACCGGTACCCCACCGACCCGGTCCAGGTCGGCCATGACGAAACGGCCCCCGGGGCGCAGGTCACCGAGGTACGGGGTGCGCCGGCTGATCCGGTCGAAGTCGTCGATCTCCAACGCGACCCCGGCCTCGTGAGCGATCGCCATGAGATGTATCACCGCGTTGGTCGATCCACCCAGAGCCATCACGAGGGTCACGGCGTTCTCGAACGCCTCCCGGGTGAGGATGTCACGGGGACGCAGGTCCCGGCGCACCAGGTCCATCGCCGCCACGCCGCTGCGATACGCGATGTCGTCGCGACGGGTGTCCACCGCCGCCGGTGTCGCGGAGCCCGGCAACGCCATCCCCAGCGCTTCGGCTTCTGCGGCCACCGTGTTCGCCGTGTACATCCCCGCGCACGAACCCACGCCCGGACACGCGGAGCGCTCCAGTTCGGCCAGGTCACGCTCGGCGAGGAGACCGGCATCGACCGCCCCCACCGCTTCGAACACGTCTTGGATCGTCACATCGCGGCCCTGGAAACGGCCCGGCAGACTCGACCCGCCGTAGACGAACACCGTCGGGACGTTCAGCCGGGCTGCGGCCATCAACATCGCCGGCAAGCTCTTGTCACATCCCGCCAACGTCACCAATCCGTCGAAACGTTGCGCCAACGCCATGCACTCCACCGAATCGGCGATCAGGTCACGGCTCGGCAACGACATGCGCATCCCCTCGTGACCCATGGCGATCCCGTCCGACACCGCCAACGTCGAGAACCCGAGCGCCACCCCACCGGCATCGACAACACCACGGCGCGCCGAGCCGGCCAGGCCCGCCAGACCCATGTTGCACGGTGTGACGTCGTTCGCCGCGGCCGCCACCCCGATCTGAGGTCTGTCGAAGTCCTCGTCGCCGAAGCCGACAGCGCGCAACATGGCACGCGCCGGCGCTTGCTGCAATCCTGACGTGACCTCTCGGCTCCGCCACCCTCCTGCTCGTTCAGTACTCATCACGTCCTACGATCTCTGGTTCCTGAGATTTGGAGCGTACTTCGTGGGGGCGGTGGAGCGCCCTCGTGTCGGTGGCCATATCCGGCGTCAGTGTGTCGGGCGCTTGATCGTGTCATCTTTCCCCACCATACTCAGGAGATGAATTTCGTGATTTGTGTATCGCTAGTAGGGCCGCAGTCGTGACCATGCCGTCGGCTGGGGCCCGGTTCCGAGCGGCGCTGGAGACGGAACAGCCGTTGCAGATCGTGGGCACCGTCAACGCCTACGCCGCGCTGTTGGCCGAGCACGCCGGGTTCCGGATGCTGTACGTGTCGGGTGCGGGTGTTGCGAACGCCAGTCTGGGTCTGCCCGATCTGGGCATCACCCAGCTGGAGGACGTGGCCGTCGACGTGCGCCGCATCTGTTCGGCCACCGACTTGCCGGTGTTGGTCGACATCGACACCGGGTGGGGGCATGCGTTCTCCATCGCACGAGCCATCCGTGAGTTGCACCGTGCCGGCGCTGCTGCGGTCCATCTCGAGGATCAGGTGGCGGCCAAGCGCTGCGGGCACCGGCCGGGCAAGCAACTCGTCGGCGCCGGCGAGATGGCCGACCGCATCGCGGCCGCCGTGGACGCCAAGCCGGATCCGGACTTCGTGGTGATGGCTCGCACCGACGCGGTGGCCAGCGAGGGTGTCGATGCGGCCATCGAGCGTGCGTGTGTGTACCGCGACGCCGGGGCCGACGCCATCTTCGCCGAGGCCGTGACCGAGCTGTCGGACTATCGACGTTTCGTCGACGAAGTCGGTCTGCCGGTGCTGGCCAACATGACCGAGTTCGGGAAGACCCCGCTGGCCCATGTCGACG
>Ga0335394_10009793_pt1 | contig 10807 bp, 4 predicted proteins | sample MAT03_FD_205741 | JGI IMG/M metagenome (GOLD analysis project Ga0335394, IMG submission 205741) | Freshwater microbial communities from Lake Fryxell liftoff mats and glacier meltwater in Antarctica - MAT-03 (spades assembly) (version 2) ... | reverse complement strand
AAATAACGCGAAATAGTAGACAAATCGTCGATAGATTTGCGCCGGGTAGCCCATCGAGTAGAGACCAAACACCGGAACAATAAAGCGCAGCGAGGGCAGCATGAACAGGAACCACTGCCAGGTGTAGCGCTGGTTGACAAAGTTGCCCGGCGGTGGACTCGCCGTCGATATGTTTGGATAGTAGTACTGGAACGGCCAGGCTAGAGACACAAAGATGATGTAGAGCACCGCCGAGAGCAGATAGATCGCGAAGAAACCGAGCCCGATGCCACTGTACAAAATGTAGTTGTTGATCTTCATTGTGAACGGTGTCACCGGCGACCGCGGTGCCTCTGCCGCCATGGCGTTGGCACCAGCAGACATTGCGAGCAGCAGCAGCAGCAGCAGCAGGAGGAGCAGACACTTTATCGCCTCATAGAGACCTCCTATATAGGAGGTAGGTGGATGCACTGTGATGTACGTTCATCTGGCGCCTTCTTCTTTTCCTCCTCCTCCTCCTCCTCCTCCTCCTCCTCCTCCTCCTCCTTCGGTGGCTCCTCGCGATGGGCTTGGCGGCGATCCTGGCCACCATCTGGGGTGGCCTGACGCTGCTCTGGGCCATCCTTGTGGTACTACCGACCGACATCATCGGAACTGCGTACACCGGTCTCGGCAGCATCTGGAACAATCGGTTGCTCCTGCTCCTGCTGATCCCGGGGACGGTGGGCTCAGCAGTATGGCTCAAGTATCAGGACGACGTCTTTGAGATCACCGACAACGTCTTCCTGTGCGGCAATGCGCTCGCGGGTCGCATCATCCGCCAGCTCGTCGATGTTTCGGCCTTTCTCTATCGCTTCTTTATCTGCGTCTGGAATACCTTTTGGATATGTGTCACTGCACCCGCCAGAGTTTTCGTGGACCAGCTGTTCCGCTGCGGTAAGATCGACGACATCATCAGTGCCACCATCAACATCTTCATCGAGTTCTTCAAGATGATCGGAAACTTCATGATCAACGGTACATTCTTCAACGGCCCGCTGCGGATGAACCGCTTCCTGAATGAGAACCAGCGTCTCAGCGAGGCGCTCGTGGACAATCTGTGCTGCCTCTGTCAGGACTCGTGTTTCGTCTGGAAATGGGCCTTCTCGCCATTCGTGTCGGACGCCTACAAGTGCATGATATCGAATTTTGTCAACACCGGCGTCCGTCTGGTGCAGATCCCTCTGGCGATGCTGCAGGGCGCCATCAAGGGCAAGCTGGTGAGGCCAAACTTTTCGCGCATGGCCTCTCTGTTCACCACCGCCGGACGTTGTCTGGGCACGGCGGGCGATGATTTCCTCCAGGAAACCTGGGACACGTTCATCGGCGGCTCGATCGATCTCTTTGGCAACACGGTGCCCGGCTTCAACGTCAACGTGCCTGATATCGGCGGCTTCAAGCCGTTCCTCGCGGTGCAGGACTTTACGGTGCCGCGCGTCTTCTCCAGTGTCGCCCTAGTCGGTTTCGGTGTGCCCAGCTACGTGATGGCGATCCTCATGGAGGTGCTGGTCAACGTCGACCAGCTCTTCGAGTACTGGCTGGGTCAGACCGACGGTAGCTTCCTCCAGACCGGCCTGCCGTGGAACCAGTTCTGGAACCTGTTCTACGCGCCGCCCGGTCTGCCCGTCTGTCCGGTGCAGCTCGTCGGCGTCAATTGCCCCGCGGGCAGTGTCAACCCCGGCCTGGCTGAGACGCTCTCGCTGATCTTCTGTCCGTCGTTTGGAGAGCCCGGTTGCCTCATCGCCTGCCCGATCAGTCGCTTTGTGGCCGGCGCCGCAACGGTGATCCGCACCATTGTGATGGGCATCATGACGATTGGGCCGAATTTTCCAGAGTACTTTTCGCAGGCCAACCTCTTTGACCAGCCGTTTGACGTCCTGGAGGCTGCCGGCGACTGTCTCTACGAAATCGGCTCGAGAATCGACCCCTGCGTCGGTACCATCGTCCAGAATGTCTATCTGCTACCGGTGCGCGTCTTCCGCATCGCATTCTACTGGTTCCTCTCTGGCTTTCGCTCGTTCTGGATCGCCGTCGGTGTGCCGGTCTCGACGCCGGTCGGCTGCCAATTCGGCTCGCCCCAGATGCCGCAGGTCTGGTGCTCGGGTCCGGGCGCCTGCTGCCTCGGCACCAATCTGCTCACGACCAAGAACTCCCTGACGTCGCTGTTCCAGCTGATCCGGATGGCACCCTACGCCACTACACCCCAGCCGCGTGGCATCCTCGAGTGCTTCTGCGTCCTCGTGAACAGGGCCTTCCACTTTGCCATCATCGACGTCCTACGTCTGGACCTGCTGGGTCCCAGCAGGTCGCAGCTGGAGAACTTTGACATCTGCTGCAACTGGTACAACAGCTGCATGGTCGTAATCGAGACCATCGTGCAGGGCGTCAACTTTGTGCTCAATCTCAGGAACCCATGGATATTCCTCATATACCCATCCGGAGCCTCGATCGGCTCGATTACTGGTGCGAATACCTACCGTTGGTTCGACTTCACCTACATCTACCGGGCGGTGCTGAATCTCGGTACCTGTCCCTGTGGTGCCTTTGTGGTCCTGGAGCAGATGACAGATCTGAAGATCGCCAGCTGCCTCTGTGGCATCACGACGACACTGGGCGAGCTCGCCGGTGTCAGCCTGCGGCTCGGTCAGACATTCATCAAGCGACCAACACATCCACCCGACCTGGAAATCCTCAGGGGTCCATGGATCAATTCAATGAGATCAGCAGGTTGCTTCTTCTCAACATTCGGCGAGAGCTTCTTGCAGTGCTCGTCGATTCGGACGCGGATGGAAGCCTTTATGATGTCGCTGGGTCGGATTCTGTTTATGCCTCTGGACGTCACCTACTGCATGATTCTGGGTGATAACATATCAAACTTCCAGGTGTGGCTCAAACACATCTACTACAAGGTCTCGGTGCCGTTCGTAGGCGATCCACGCATTATTTCCGAAGGGTTCTTCCAGCAGCTGGGTCGTATGGCTGATTGCATCTCACCTGTAAATACCGGTCTCGGCGCGGTGCTGCGTGCGATCGCCAACGACTACCGGGACAACTTTATGGACCAGTTCTTTAATGTGTTCTACTACTTTTTGATGCTCTTCTCGGGTCAGAGCGGCTCGGTGGCCAACTTTACGCAGGCGGTCTTTAATTTGCTCACCGATTTGTTGGTTAACTTCTGGGATTTCTTCCTGGGCCTCCTCCCCAGCCAGATCAGCAGGCCCCTGCGAGGACTGCTGAGGATCTTCAACAGGCTGGTCAAGTTTATCAACAGGGTCACGTCGATCTGCAATAAGACGCCGTTCTGTCGTCGCTTCACGCCCGGTTTGCGCTCGGTCAACGCCTGCTACGAGGACCTCGAGTCGTGCCAGTGCGAACTGTTTGGCATTTGCGCCGATGACCCGCGGGCTCTGCGCGAGAATCGCAACCGGAAGCGCTCCTTTGAGCATCCCGTCAACGACGATGTGGCGCTACACCACCAGGAGGAGGAGGAGGATGAGCGAGACGCCAACGGCGTAGAGTACGTCGATACACTGGAGCCAGAGTCACCCGGTCTTCGCGATCTCGCTCGCCGGCTCTCGCATAGCCTAAAAAAACAAAAGCGCTCTACGACTTCGGCGACCGAGTCAATGTACCAGTACTGGGTAGAGATCACCAATGGCACCGACGACTCGGCGTGTGGCTCCTACGTTGCCCAGTACCGCACCGTCGGCTGGGGCCAGATGTCACCGTCCGAGCGCATCCAGTACGGTGACTGTCTGCTCAAGCTCAGACAGGGCATCGTGGCTCAGGAGGCCTTCCAAGAGTACCCGTTGCACGACATCCTCTCGGCGACCGATAATTCGACCGGCGCTCTCTCGGTCTCTGGCGGGGGTATGGATCTTCCGGTGGCATTCGGCTATGATCCCGGCGTGCAGCTGATGGTGATGACCGACGCGGTGCAGGTCGGTCTCTCATTCGGCCAGTGGCAGGCAATGATCTCTGGTCCCGAGGACTACCGCGCCATCCGCTGTCGCACAGGCGATCTAGAACTCGACGCGGCCCGCCCCGAGTCGCTAATCGATTGCGGCGGTAACATCTCGGCCGCGACGGCGAACATGAGCGCCGCGCAGCTGCTCTCCAGACACATTGCCGAAAAGGTTGGCGACATCACCTCGGAGGCCTCGCTGGTCTACTTTATGCGCCAGATCGGAATTGTCACCGACGCCGGCATCTCGCTGGCCAGGCGTATGCGTCACGACATGAATAAGGAGTGGACCGCGCGCATCGCAATGGCGATACAGCAAGGCGGGCGCCGCTCGGCCTTCACTGGTTGGTTCAGCAGCGCTGACTCGGACCCCAGTGACGGTATACGCTCGGTGCGCGACCGAATGGACTTTAGCTCGAGCCACGAGCAGAACCGTGTGCGTGAGGTCACCCTCGCAGACTGGAGCACGCATACCATCTGCCCGCTGGGTTGGGACCAGGAGGAGTGCTCGCAGGGCTACCGTAAGGACAGCGGCCTGATGCGTCTGAGCAAGGCAATGCTCTCGGTTTTCAAGGGCGACGGCGTTCCGCGGTCGTTCTTTGCGCTACCGCCGGGCGCCAAGGAAGAGGACTACCATCCGCACATCTGGCTTCAGGCGCACCCAGAGCAGCAGCGCACCATGGATGTAATGCAGCAGCAGCAGCAGGAGAATGGCACCACTGTAATCGACTGCAACGACCCAGCGATGCGCTTCTCTGCCATCTGCGATGCCTCGGCGCACGGAAACTGGTACGGCTTCAACAACTCAGAGCTGAACGAGTCGCCCGCCGATCTGCAGTACGGCTGGTACTCGGAACAGGATCCCGACGGCAATCTTGGCCGCGCCTACGGGGTCCTTGCGAACGAAACATGGCACCAGATCAGGACGGCGTGGCACCGCCTCGCGGCGCATACCGTGCTCAGCATGCAGGAGATGGCCGAGAACGCACGCAACGGGTCAGAGCCGCCACTCCTGGACTCTGGCCTCTCGCGCCTCTGGAAGACCAAGCCGGGCGGCTCGTCGCAGCGCGCCGCGAAAAATCGCGACCGCATCCAGCAGTGTGCGATGCGCACCCGCCAGGCGTACGTTCGCACCATGTGGCTACCGCAGGCGCAGGCCGACTTGGCCATCGAAACCGAGCGCGCCGTGTTTGCGGCAAACAGCACCCGCGCGCACTACTGCGTCCGGCGCACCCTGGATATGGAGGCCTGTCTACTCGAGTACGACGCGCTACGAATGCAGCGGGACGGTCTGCAGACCCGGTGTGTCTTTGCCGAGCTCTTCCCGTTTCTGGACATCAGATGCGACTGCGCCATATTCGAACGCACTCTGGAGACGATCTTCGAGGCTGTGTTCGACTGTCTCAACTACTACATCGACCTCGGCGGCGGCGCTCCGCTCAATAACCCTCTGGGCAGTCCCGAGGATGTCCGTGCTGTCGGCGCTCTATCCAAGGGTGTACTCTCGATGGTGCACGAGCGCGTCATAGAGCCTCACTTCTGGCGCCGCCTGCCTCCCGAGATGTGGCATGCACCGATTGGTACTGGCTTCACCTATGTCGATCCGGTGCTCGCCGAGTACGGCTTCTACCTGAACATTACAACGCAACCGGTGCCAGACTACGCCACACAGACGCAGCTAGTGCAGCTGCAGGAGCTGCAGACACAACAGAATCAACGCAATGTCATCAGCGAACTGTTCAGCACCGCGGGCTACGGTTCTTCGTTCACCCTCTGGCTGGTCTTTGATCTGCCCTCGCAGATCCTGCAGCCGTTCGGCCTGTCGATGCCCGAGACGTTGAACAAGCTGTTCAACGTCGTCAGGGTGACGGCAACCCAGAGGACATCGAATACCGGCGGCGGCTGGTCTCCGTTCAACTTTGCCGACTATGTTCAGTGTCGCCTGCGGGCGAATCTCAAGTGCCAGAACGGTCTCGGCATTTTGCGCGGCTCTCTGGCGGTGTTCATCACGGCAATCGGCATCTACTTTTTAGTGAGCTACCAGTTCCCATTTGTCTTCTCGATCCTGACGTGGATCGGCGTCGCCGCTGTCTTTCTCTTCTCGATCATCGGCGCCTATCTCGATGTCAGCGGAGAGGTCGTCGGCTACGGCATCACCATCGTCGGCCAGCTGGGCGAGAGTGTCTTTGCCATCTCAGAGGCGCTGGGCAGCGGCGGCGGGCTACTGGGAGGCATCAACACCTCTGGTGTGCACTTTTTGGGCTACGGCGGCGGTGCCTTTGGCATTGTCTGGGGTATCCTCGGCACGCTGGGTGAGTTTGTCTTCAAGGCGGTTCCCTATGTCGCCGACGTCTTTGAGTGGCTCCAGAAGGTGGCGGTCGCCGCCGTCTCAATTGTCAAGAGCTGGATGCCGCGTATCATCGGCGTCGGCCTCCCGGTCCTGCTCACCATCATGTTCTGGCTCGTTGTGAGTTTCGGCTGGTCGCCCTACTGCTTTCCGGCGCTTCCGACCTGCATCGCCACGCAGTTCAAGGAGCAGATCGCCGACGTCATCCTGGTCGAGCGCATTCCCTGGCCAGAGGGCCTGCTCCTGGATGCCTCGCAGATCGACGCCGGCTCGTGTGGATTCCCGCGCAAGTTCAAGAACTGTGCCCGCGACGGCTTTCCTGACTTCAGGTCCACGTTCGCCGCTGCGCTGTCCTGGATCTCACCCGAGCTCTACCGCACCCTGAGGAACATGTACCGCGGCAGCGGCATCGAGATCTCTCTGCTGAGCGAGACGCTGAATCGCTTTGACTTTAACGGGAGGCTACCGCCGAGCGCCGACCTCTGGTGCCTTCTGGCGGTTGGCGTCACGAATCTGGTGCCACTCGGTGCTCTCGGTGCAGTCGGCTTCCTGGTGCTGCGGCCCGTCTACCAGGTGGCCAGCGTAGTCTTTGTCACCGCGGTCGCCGTTGGGCTCTTCTTCTGGCCGTTCCTCTCGGAACTCACTGAACTGATCGGCAACCGACCCGGAGAGGACTTTGGCGACGACGGCGCCGCCGGCGCTGAGCTCGGCTCACAGAGGAGGACGAGCGAAGACAGTGGCGCCGCCCTGAGTACCGCAGGCGGGATCTACCCAGGCGGGCCTACGACCACAGGTGGTCTTGACAGCCCGGCGTTGATCCAGTCCCAGCTGATCGGCACATCCACGTTGCCAACGGTCTCCTCCGTCTCTAGACCCGGATCGGACCTGCGCCGTCGTGCATCGAGCCGCGTAGACCCGATCCGCCAGCAGAGGAACCAGAGGGAGGCGCCGATAACTCCTGGCGGTGTGCCTCTGTATGTGTTCAACAACACAGTGGGGTGGATTGAGTCGCTGGTCAATGCCGTGGCAGAGCGTCTACGACGGAGGATGCAACCGCGTGAGCACGCAGAGTAACCGACAATTTTCTTTTCACCAATGGTGTCTCTGGGTGTCTTGTTGCCGCCGCCTGTTGGGGGCAGTCTCGCTGAAGAAGACGACTCTCCCCTGGCTGTCCTTGCATCACTGTGTTCTCGCGTGCACACCAGCCAGTACCCACCAAAACTAGGCGATCGCTGGTACCTGATCTCAGCCGACTGGTTCTTCGCAGCGCTTCACGCACAAGCGCAACTGCCTCCGTGGAACGATGAACTACAGGCAGAGCAGATCTACAGGCTCAATTTGTGCCACAAGTTTCGCGAGCCCACCCACGAATGGTTCCTCCGGGAGGAGATGTACCGCGACTGGATGAAAAAGTGCCTACTGATCACGGCGGTTCCCGCGTTTCTTGTCGATATGGCGCGCGACTCTGGCCTCCTCCAGATATGTGACTCGGATCTGTGCCACGCCACCTTTTCCTACGAACCGGGGAGCAACAGCCATGGACGTCCCTTTACATTTGAGACTGCGGGCTCTGCAATTCAGATGCCTCGCTGCCTCCGGTGTCATCGGTCGGCGGCCGAGAGACGTCTCTGCAATCCATGTGGTCACTATACGATGCGCTGTGCCCAGTGTCTGGAGGTAGACCTGTTGCCGGTGTGTCTGACGTGCGGTAAAATGTTCGAGAGTACACTGGGTCCAGACTGGAAGAAATTGCCAGTTCTGTAGCTCTTTGTTCGTTCGGTAATGAGACAGACCCATCAACGATGATTTCGCATACATGGCAATAGATAAAAGAGGCAGGCGGACAGTCAGTCAGTCAGTCAGTCAGTTGGTCAATGAAATATGTTCATTAGCAGAGCAGCGCCAGCCCCATCAGGAGAGCCACCAAGCCCAGGATCAGGTTACCGGGGGCCAGAGGAGACGACGAGGCGTTGGACGGCCGACCGGTTTCAAAGCCCAGCTGCTTCAGGAAATTCTGCTGCGTCGACGAGGTAGAGCCAGAGTTGACGCCGGATATCGTGCAGTTTTCGTCGCCAAAGCAGTAGCCGACATTGACGTACACAGGGAGATCCACATCGGCGCCACAGCACGGACCAGCAGACAGAGCAACCGACCAGAAGCTTACGCCCGCAAGATCCCGCCAGTCGACGCTCTGATACAGCGAGTTGGCGTATAGGCTGGCAAGTATACAGCCACCCGAGGAGGATTCGACGTTGCTCATTGATGGTGAGATCTTACTCGGCGAGTTGGACGCCACCACCGCGCGTATCTGCAGGTTCTGACTGCCAGACGGACTCGGGATCGGTAGCACCAGACTGCGTCCGGCGGCGTCATTCAACGCCGGTACCAGCGCCACCTGGTAGCCCACACCGGGCTGCAGCACAGAGGAGCTCTTTTCCGGTGAGTAGACCGCCAGCGACCCTGTCCCTGCATCAAAGCTCGGAGAGACGCTGATGTACACGGTATCACCGTCGGCTAGCTTGCGGGGGCATACCCAGTCGACCGACGCAACGTCTTGCAGTTGGCTACCTAGAAAGGAGAAAAAAATTTGGAGGTCGCCCGCCAAGTTCTGGTCCCAAAAGTAGGCGTCGACCCTCGCTTTGCTACCGACTGAGATTGCGTTGTCCACGATCAGGGCGAGCTCACGCGTCGCATCGCTGACGGTAAAGTTCAGCGCAAACGGAGCGTCAGTGGCTTCATACGTGTAGTCCACTTTGGTGTTCAGTGCAATCGCCTTTGCCGAAGCAAAAGGCTCTTCGGCGATGTTTTGTGCCGCCGCGCCGCAGATAACAAGCACTACAAGGAGAATTGGAACCACTTGGCGAGCCATGGTTGGAAAAGAAAAGAGCACGTGTTGTCTTCTTCTTCTTCTTTTCCAATTTACAATGCAGGGACTCTTGCGGCCTGTCTTTCATGGCGCTCTGGCACTGTTTATCGTCCTGGCTCACTACTGGTACACTGCACTGAGCAACATCGCCCACATACACGGCCCGTGTCGCGGCCGCACCCAGACGTCAATGATATGCCAGCCCCAGGACCTGTCTGTCTACGTGATGTACATGATGTCGGTTTTGTTCATAAGCGTAATATAATTCACGGTTTCCTTTTATGTTTGCCTGCGTGTAGACCGAGCTCAGTCTGTCAACAAAGTGTACAGTCTGTCTAGGATACGCATGACTGACTGACTGACTGACTCGGGCCTGTCTACCTGTGGTCGGTGACTCGTTCGAGTGCATCCAGAGAGGGAGAGCAAAAAAACTAGAGGAGGTCGCGGTTGTACCCTACTACTACTACTACTACTACTACTTTTGATTACCGTGCGGAGGCTGTCTCTGCTCCTCCTCCTGCAATGACCACCAGCACTCGGAAACGTGGAAACACTTCGTCTAGCCGCAGATCGGTGTCGTTTGGCGACCCGATCAATGCAGGAATCCAACTACAGGGCCAGGCCGCGAGTGAGGCGCCTCTGCTACCGGCGGCCGCAATCTCGGCAGGGATCTTCCCGCCACCGATGCGAGCACCCGAGTTCAGCAACCGTGCCACCAGTGCCATTACAATCTGCGCTGTGCTAGTCATCGCAGTGGCTCTGTTGGGAATCTTCATTATGATGATCGTTGGCATGGCCACCGGTTCTCGCTGCTGGACACCAGACCCAGACCCAATCGCAGACACCGGCTCGTGTGTCGAGGTCTGCCCGCCTGGCACACCGGGCCCGGCCGGACCCGGTGGCATCTGCACGGCGCCGTGCGCCAACGGTGCACAGGGGCCCGTCGGCCCTCCGGGACAAACGGGCGTCTGCAACTGCGCGTCGCTGTTCAACAGCGGTATCACAGTCACCGGTGGACCCTCCTCGCTCTGCGGCGGCACGGTGACCATCTGCCAGGCCCTGGTGGTGCAAGGTGTTCTCAGTCCGGTAGGTGGCGTCGCGGGACCTGTTAGCCTCTCGGGTGCCTTCTCGCAGACGGGCGGGACCTTCCAGGTGGCAGGTGCCTCCATCTTTGGCAACACTGTCTCGTTCACCGGAACGACACTGACCGCCACAGGCAATGTCAACTTGTGCGGCGGTGCTCTGACCGTCTGCTCGGCGGCGCAATTCCAGGACGATGTGACCATTCTGGGCGATCTGTCGGTCAGCGGTGCGCTCACCTTCCAGTCGCTGGTGCTCTCTGGTACATTCTACGTCGGTGGCACCTCGGTGTTCGATGGAATGGCAACGTTCAACGGCGGCATCACAATCGGAGGTGTCACCAACTTTCCCAATGGCATCGTCGCCAGCTCGCTCTCGACGTTTGACGACATGGTGGTCAATGGTGTGCTGACTGTTGCCGGATCGATGCTGATCCCCGGTGTGCTCGATGTTGCCACCATACAGAACGGCCTGGCCGGCGGAACACCGGTGACCATCAACGACAATGCAGTCGTCACACAGGCTCTGGCGG
>Ga0335394_10009789_pt1 | contig 10809 bp, 8 predicted proteins | sample MAT03_FD_205741 | JGI IMG/M metagenome (GOLD analysis project Ga0335394, IMG submission 205741) | Freshwater microbial communities from Lake Fryxell liftoff mats and glacier meltwater in Antarctica - MAT-03 (spades assembly) (version 2) ... | reverse complement strand
TAAAGAACTAACACTCGCGGAAGACCTGCAGCGCCTGCGCAGCGCCATCGCGGAATGGAAACAGTCCTTTCTGATCATTGCACCGATTGAGGGAGAAGTATCGCTCTCCAAAATATGGAGCGCGCAGCAGAGCATTGGCGCCGGCGAAGAAATGCTGGCGCTTATCCCGGAAGGTACGCAGGAGGACGCCTCAAAAATTATTGTCAAAGCCTGCGTTTTAAGCCCGAACACCGGCAAAATCAAACCGGACAACCGCGCCATCATCCGGATGGACGCCTACCCCGCCCAACAATACGGCTCCATAGAAGGCATAATTCGCAATATATCGTCCTTACCACAACAAGACGAATACCTGATTGACGTCGAATTACCCAATCATCTGCTTACCTCTTATGGCAAAGTCATTCCGTTCCGGCAGGAAATGACGGGGCAGCTGCGAATTATTACCGAAGAAAGGCGGGTCATCGAAAGAATTTTCGACCGATTGAAAGATTTGCTGAAAAATACTTAATTGACCGGCAAGGATTCGAAAATGACAGAACCGGAACCCCGGCTTTGCCAATGGTTGACAGTCAAATCCACCCCTAATTCGCTACTTTTGCGGATTCAAACCGGCCATCCTCTACTCGACGCCACATCCCTTCCGCATGAAAAAAACGCTGCTCCTCCTCCTTGCAATCCTGTTTGCCGCCTCGCTCCAGGCCCAAATGATCAGCGGAACGGATACCCTCTACGGCAACGAATGGATCGACTTTTCCCGCGCCTACTACCGCATCCCAGTGCCGGAAGACGGCATATACCGGCTGGCGGCGCAAACCCTCGACGCGGCCGGCTTCCCGCTGCAATCGGTCCCCGGATATCAGTTTCGCCTCTACCACAACGGTAAAGAAGTCCCCGCATTCGCGAGCAGCGACGGCTTGTTCGGCCCCAACGATTTCCTGGAATTTTACGGACAAAAAAACCGCAGCGAAATAGACCGCTACCTGTTCGACCACCCCGACGACGAAATGCTGAATCCTTATTTCAGTATGTTTACGGATACCGCCGCTTATTACCTCGGCTGGTCGGAAACAGGGACGCCGCTGCGGATCCAAAACATAATCAACGACTTATCCAACTTGCCGCCGCCCGAACCCTTTTGCTGGTTTACCTTAGAGAAGATTTTTTCCAGCAGTTATTTCAAACGCCAGATCAGTTCCGAACTGACCTGGTCCTGGTTCAATGGCGAAGGTTTTCACCGGGGAAGCGCGCCCACCTCGCCGATCGGTATGAATCCCAAAAAATTGTACGCCGGCGGGCCGTACGGGATCGCTTCGGTGCGCTATGCCTGCAACCTCGGCGCCCACCAGCAACGGGTCAGGATGACGGGTGTGGGTCCGGATTCGGTGTTTTACGAGGACCAATTCGACGATTTTAAACTCTTCCACTACACCTTTCGGCCTCCCATGAATTTGCTGGGCGCCCAGACCAAAATCGTGGTGGAAGGTGCCAACCTGAACGATAAACACGCGCTGTCGGCGGTTTTTCTAAAGTACCCGCGGCTGTTCGACGCGGAAAACGCCGGCAGTTTTGCCTTCGAACTCGACTCGTCTGCCGACGCCAGGTACTTCGAACTGAGCGCTTTTAATTCAACAGGCGGCGTTCCCCTGCTGTACGACCTCAACAACGGTTTTCGAATGAATGCCACGGTAGAAAACAACCTGGTAAAGGTGAAACTGCCGCCGGCGTCAAAACCGCGTAAGATACTGTTGATCAACCCCGTAACGCAGGTAAAAAATGTGGAAAATCTGCGGCTGCAAACATTTCACGATTTCAAAGGCGACGATGCGGAATACATTATCCTGAGCAATCCGGCATTGTACAGCGACCCGGAAAACGGCGGTATAAACCACGTGGCGGAATACGCAGCGTACCGCCAAAGCCCTCAGGGCGGCAGCTACAAAGTTGTCACGGTAGACGTCAACGAACTCTACGAACAATTTTCCTACGGCGCGCGCTACCATCCGCTTGCGGTGCGCAATTTCACGCATTGGGCGAAAAAGCATTGGAGCAATCCGCGTTTTCTGCTGCTGATCGGCAAAGGCCTGAACTACGACCTGCTGCGCGATCCGGCGGCCGCTTCCGCCCTCACGGATTCGATATTTTACCTGCCTGCGTTCGGAAATCCCGGCTCGGATCAACTGTTTATGACCGGAAATGCCGCCGAAGCGCCCATTTTCGCCATCGGCCGCTTAGCCGTCACCAGGCCGGCAGAAATCGGGCATTACTTAGACAAAATAAAAGAGTACGAAGCCAATAACGACCTGCCGCAAACCATCGACAGCCGCCTGTGGATGAAACGTGTGCTGCACCTCAGCGGCGGCAGCGGTTCGGGCGCGGTGTCTATCAAAGACGCCATCGAAACCATGCGTCCGGTGCTGGAGCAGGGCCGCTTCGGCGCGGAGGTAACCACGCTCTACAAAACCTCCTCCGATCCGGTACAACTCTCCGGTTATCAGCGTATTCTGAATATGGTGAATTCCGGCACGGCGCTGCTGACCCTCGTGGGACACTCCTCCGCGCAGGTGCTGGATTTCGACATCGGCGAACCGGAGGATTACAACAACAAGGGCCGCTACCCCGTGCTGGCGACTTTCGGCTGTTTTTCGGGCACCTGCTCCCTGCCGGCGAAAGGCCTGGGCGAACGCTTCGTGCTCACACCCGACCGGGGCGCAATCGCATTTTTCGCCTTCGCCAATTACGGGTTTCTGGAGTCTCTTCGGAAGTTCGGCGTGGCTTTTTACCAGCAACTCGGCGGCCCGGGATATGGCAAAACCATCGGAGAACAATTGGCTGAGGCGACGCGGAGTCTGGAGGGCAACGCCGACCTGGGCCTGGTGGCGGTCATGCACCAGATGGTGCTCCAGGGCGACCCGGCCCTGCGGATCTACGCCGCTCCCGGACCCGATTTTATCATTGACCCTCAATCGGTTAAGTTCAATCCAAACCCCATAGGCATCGACCAGGGGACCTACACCCTCGATTTTGACGTGGTTAATATCGGCGAAAACGCCGGAGGAAACATCACGCTGGCGGTCGAACAGCGGCTGCCGAACGATACGCTTCGGACCGTGGTGACGGAAGGCATCAACGCGCCGGCCCTTCGACAAAAAATGCACTACGTACTTCCCGCGCCGGGCCGGGAAGCCATCGGGTTCAACCGTTTTTTCATCAAGGCAGACACCGGAAATGACGTGGCGGAATTACCCCTCAGCGCCGAAACGAACAACGAACTGGAAGACAATACCATGCAAAAAGGCGTGAACGTCTTTTGCTATGCCGACGACGTGATGCCGCTTTACCCGGCGCCGTTCGGGATCGTGCCTAAACAAAATGTGGTCCTGAAAGCGTCCACCTTTAATTTTTCAGCCCCGGTTCAGCGCTACCTGTTTGAAATCGACACAACCCCGGCCTTCAACAGTCCGGTAAAAAAAGCCGGGCAAATCGTGCAGCGCGGCGGCCTGCTGCAATGGCCGGTCCCAATACAAATGGCGGACAGCACGGTGTATTACTGGAGGGTGGCGCGCGACAGCCTGGTGAACGGCGCGGTGGTCTGGCGGAACAATTCCTTCGTGTACCTGCCGGGCAGTCAAGCCGGGTGGAACCAGTCGCATTTTTACCAGTTTGGCGGCAATACGTTTTTTAACCTCGGCCTGGACACGTTGAACCAGCGCTGGGCGTTTCCCGACAATGCGTCCTTTCTTGCCGTTACGGCAGACTATTTTTCCGTGGGCAGATACCCCGGCATCCAAAACATTTTTTACGAGGGCTTTACCGGATACGGCGGTTTTATCGTCCGGAAAATATCGAAAGGCGGCGTGGTCCTGGCGCTAATTGACCCGCTGACCGGCCGCTTCGTGCCCAATCCCATCGGTTCGCCTACCAACCCGGACCCCACACAAAGTATTCATTTTCATTATTTTAACACCAACGACTCCCTGAAACGCCTGCTGCTGATGGATTTTTTACAGCATCAGATTCCCGACGGCTATTACGCCGGTTTGTTGACCCTGAAAAATCCAGCCAGCGATACGCTCGGGTTTTCGCCGGAAAAATGGGGCGCAGATTCCCTGAGTTACGGTAAAAATATTTTTCAACTGCTGGAAGCGCAGGGCGCTCGGAAGGTGCGCGCGCTGGCGACAAGCGGTTCCAAACCATACGCTTTTATTTTCCGGCAAAACGACCCGCTGTTCGCCGCCGTAGATACGATCGTGTACAGCCAGGATTCGGCGGTGGAAATCCGGCGCAATTTCTTCGCCAAATGGTCGGGCGGGCAAATGGAAAGTGCGCGGATCGGTCCTGCAAAAGCCTGGTCGTCTTTACATTGGCAGCGCGGGCTGTACGACGACCCGGGGGAAAAAGTGTTATTGAGCGTCATCGGGGTAAAAGAAGGGCAACCTGATTCGCTGTTGTTTACCGTCGAAAATACATTCGACACTGCGCTGGCGAATATTTCCGTCGCGCAATTCCCCTACCTGAAACTCCGCATCGCGGCGCTCGATACAGTTCGCCGCAGCATGCCCGCGATCGGAAAACTGCGGATACTGTTCGATCCGCTGCCGGAGGGCGCCCTGAATCCGGCGGCCGGGTACACGTTTTACCGCGATACACTGTTTCAGGGCGAGCAGATGAAAACGGGCCTGGTGTTTGAAAATATTTCCGAAACCGGGATGGACAGTCTCCTGGTGAAATTCCGGGTGGAAGATGAGGCCAACAGCGGTACGGAGATTGTGCAAAAACACAAAACCCTGCCGCCCGGCGACACGCTTTGGGCCAAACTCGACTTCGACACCCGGCACATTTCCGGCAAACAACGCCTGAGTATCGAGGTGAATCCCGGCAACGCGCAACCCGAGTTGTACCATTTCAACAACGTGGCCTTCCGCGAATTTTACGTGCAACGCGACCTCCGCAACCCCCTGCTCGACGTGACTTTCGACGGTTACCACCTGCTCGACGGCGACCTGGTATCGCCCAAACCGGAGATCGTGGCGAGCCTCAAAGACGAAAACCGTTACCTCGCCCTGACGGACACCGCGACGATTTCTTTGTCGCTCGTGTATCCGGGCGGCCTTGTCAAAAAAATTTCCTGGAACGATCCGCAGGTGTTATTTTTTCCAGCCAATTCAGCCCAGAAAAACCTGGCCCGCCTGGAATTCCGGCCGGAATTCAAGGTGGATGGCAAATACCAGCTCCGTGTGAACGGCCGCGACGCCTCTGGAAATCCTTCAGGAACACTGGATTATACCATTAATTTTAAGGTGATTACCCGTTCCACTTTTGGCAATTTGCTGAATTACCCCAACCCCTTTTCCAGTTCAACCCGCTTCGTCTACACGTTGACGGGCGCCGAGATGCCGGCCAATTTTAAAATCCAGATCATGACCGTCAGCGGCCGTGTGGTGCGGGAAATTACGGGGGCGGAATTCGGACCCATGCGCGCCGGCGTACACCAAAGCGATTTTTCCTGGGACGGCGCCGATCAATACGGCGACCGCCTGGCCAACGGCGTGTACCTGTACCGGGTGGTGGCCAAAAAAGCCGACGGCTCGGATTTCGAATTTTTGCCGAATAATCAGGTAGACGGGTTTTTTAATAATGGATTTGGGAAGATGGTGCTGGCACGGTGAGGCATGTGGGAAGAAAATATTACCTGCCATCCATTGAACGTTCTCCCGCCCTGCGTGTACAACAGACAATACTTCATACCATTGTCTCCACTTCAAAAGCAACGTACACATGATCCGATTTCTGTTCACCCTCCTTTTGATCGCCGGCCATTGCCGGCCGCTTTTACTCACAGCCTATGCTGCATCCGCCCAACCCGCTCCCAACTGCGCCGAAATCATCCGCGCAGCCGTGCTACAGGGCGATCATGCCCGGGTAGCCGAACAATGCCGGGCCTGGTACGCCGGCGGTACCTGCTCGCCAGGCGATCGACCAACTGGAAGCGCCGCAGCGCCAATGTTTCGTGCTGCGCTATCAGGAGGAATTGTCGGTGCGGGAGATCAGCGAGATCGTGCAGTGCCCGGAAGGCACGGTGAAGTCGAGGCTGTACCACGCGCTGCGGAAGTTGAGCGTGCAGATGGAGGTGTACCGGTAAGCAACTAAAATCATTCTAATCCCTTCTAAACCACACAATATGAACGACTATATCACACATCTCGTCCAGGAAAAGTCCTTCGAACAACTCAATTCCGAAGAGCGCGAACAAGTGCTGGCCGCCATGAGCGAGGCGGAATACACCCGGCTTCGAGCCGTGCTGTTAACGGCGCCCGCGCTCGACGCGGAAGTCATGCCGCCAACCCGGTTGCGGGCGGCGTTGTTGCAGCAATTCATGCAGCAAGCGCCGCCGCCCGAGCCCCGGCAAGCCTGGTTGAATCGGCCAATCCCGCTTTGGCAAGCAGCCGCTGCGGTGTTGCTGGTAGTGGGAGCGTTTCTTTTCATACGGCCCGAACGCAGCATCGAGGCGCCTCCGGCAGTCGTACAAACCGTGATCCGGGCAGACACCGTTTTTCAGGAACGGATTGTGTGGAAAGAACGCGTTGTGGTGCGGTACAAGACTGTTTCTCAAACGAATGTACCTCCAATTGCCCTGGAGGTATTTTGGCCGCTGCGGGATTCGGTTTCCACGAGCAGTCCAAACGAGGAAAGCGAGCCGGTATCCGGCGTCTCTATTGCACGACAGCCGGAATTGTTGCGATTTTTTACGCAGGCAAATAAATAGACGTGTGTCTGACATGGTTTAAAAATCACCATAAAATTTCCGCCACCCATTTGTTTTTCGCATTTTTGCCAGGCCTTTTCACTCAAACGAAGTTCTCATCATGGGCTGGCTCTTCAAAATTGCCGTTACGGTCGATTGTATCGCCATTCTCGTGGCGTTTTATTTCCTGATCACCGATTTTATACGGAATTCTTCGTCCCAAAACGGCTCGCTGTCGCTGGCTACCCTGCTTTTCTGCGCCTGGGTCGGGCTGTGTTTCTTCCTGAATTACCAGGGCCACACCAGCCTCGCCGCTATTCTGGCCTTTTTACCCGCTATTCCTTTGCCGGGCTTTTTCTCCCTTGAAATAGCGTTCAGCAGCGTGTTGCTCGGCATCGGTCTTTTGGTGATTGGTCAATACATGCCTAAAAAATCCGTACTTGGCCTTGTAGCGTATCAGCAATTGGCCGGATACCGGATGTTTATGAAAACGGTCGAAACGCCGCAACTGCAACAACTGATTAAAGAAGACCCCTTGTACTTCGATAAATCCCTGCCCTACGCGATGGTATTCGACCTGGCCGACAACTGGTCCGAAAAATTCGAGGCCTTGCAGGTCCCTCCGCCGACGTGGTACAGCGCGCGCTCGGGTCAGTTCACGTCCACGCAATTCATGCGAAGTTTCAGCCAGGCGACGAAGGATATCGGCAATACTTTTACCAGCATGCCCTCTAAAAGCGGCAGCAGCGGTGGCGGCGGTTTCAGTGGTGGAGGCTTCGGCGGCGGCGGGGGCGGGAGTTGGTGAAGGGGGAGGTTTAGAGGGTTTAGAGGGGTTTAGAGGGCTTCGCGTCTGGCATTTACGATAAACCGGGCGCGAAGCCCCCTAAACCTAACGATTACCTACAAAACCGCCATGTTTTTTTGATTTTCGATTTTCGATTTTTGAAAAAAGACCATACCTGCGCCGTATTGACCGGGCGCAGGCAGCTCGAACCCGTGTTTAGCCGCCTGGCCTTGTAAAAACGTGTGCGGCAACTGGACTAAAATACCGGCCCCGTCTCCGCTGTTTTCTTCCCGTCCGGTGGCGCCGCGGTGTTCCATATTGGCCAGCATGGTCAGCGCATCGGCGACAATGCGGTGGCTGGGTTTAGCGTGCAGGTTGGTCACGAAGCCGGTACCGCAGGCATCCGATTCGAATTGGGGCAGGTACAGCCCCCGGTTCTGAGGCGGGTTGGATTCGATGTGTTGCATGGGAGGGTGGGTTGGCCGGGTGATGCGGGGAAACGCGTGTTTATTCCGGCTTAGATGAAATGTGATAAGCCTTTAAACCAAGTTTTATCCTCCCGCAAGTAGCGTGTCCTGTTGAGCGCAGCGAATCCCGAATGAATTCGCGACGTGGGCCTCGAAGGGCGCCATATCAGAGCAGGCATTGATATATGGCACGCCATTCGGGATGAAATACGGATTGACTGTGTCTTTTAATAACAGTTAACGCCCCACCACCAACCGCTCCCCAACCACCACCATCCCCTTTCCCCAATGCAAAAAATAAACCCCTACCGCCAGATCCCGAACCCCCAGATCCAGCTCCTCCCCACAAGCCGGCATCCAACGCACCAAAGTCCCCTTGGCATCGAAAACAGCGAGGGCCCCGCCGGCAGCCGGCATTTGGATGTGACAACTGGTTTGTGCCGGATTGGGCGAGACATACAGGCGCAAAACCGGACCGGAGACACCGGACACACCGGACAAATAGGACACCTCCGTAACCACCGTATTGGTTAACACCGGCGCATTAAAATCAAAATAAATCCCTGCCCGGTTGCGCAACACGGTTCCCAAGGCCAGACCGTCTTTCGCCTGGATGGAAAAACTAAAGAACCCCTGGCTGCCGGCCAGATCGCTCGTCGAATCGGGCAACTGGATTTGATCGAATAAAACTTCCAGTATATGTCCGCCCAACATACGCCAGGTGTACGGATGGCTCGCGCCCAGGACGCTCAACGTAGACAGATCCAGATGCGCATCCAGCGTATCCAACAAACGCACCCGTTCGGCCGGATAAGTGCCCGTGTTCTGAAATCGGATCGTATAGCGCAATGGCTCGCCCGCAGCCAGCTGACCCGGCGAAATATACGGGCCCGGCCATACCTGTTTGTCGTTCGGATCATAAGACCCCACGGTCAGGGTTTTGAGCACAAAATCGTTGTCGGAAGGGGCCGCATCGGTATTGTCCGACGTGACGGAAGCGTGAAAGGGCAATATTTGCCCCAATGGTATGGCAGCGCCGATCTGAATCTGTACCGAAATATCGATTCCGCCTAAAAATGGAACACTACCCAGCATCCAGGTTAATGAATCGCCTGCAACTGTACTTGGCTGCGGATCGGCCGATACATACACAACACCGGACGGCAGTTTTAACCCGACCGTTGCATTCGATTGCGTGGTGCCGGCATTGGCAACAGATACGTGCAAACTATTGTCAAAACCAGGCCGTACAGCAGCCGTATTGGTCACAAACACCGCCAGATCGGTCACGTCGGGCTGAAACCAGACCCCGAAATCCTGGTCTTGCTGCGTACCGGTCACCCAGCGACACGATCGCACTGTCTGTCACGACTACACTTTTAGCGAAGCTGTTATTCGGCGGCAAAGGGCGTGAAAAAAAAGAGTTTCCGCCGTTTTGCGATATTCTCAGGACGCTCCCATTGTAATAGGCCGCCAGAGCGCCATTGGCATCGAATAAGTCGACATTGCCTGGACCGTTGCCCGGCAAATCCCCGAAAGAAGCGCCGTTATCTTTGGAGCTCAGATAAAGCGATCCGTTGGTTAGGTCCGCAATGATCAAGGTACCGGCTGTTTTTTTTAGCGTAGCGCCAATTCCCGGGTATTCATTCGTAAGCTCGATGGCCAGCCAGGATTGCCCGCCATCAATCGTGGTCAGCAATTGCGTCGGGAAAATGCCACGAAGTATATACAGGGTATCGTGATCGACCAAACCGGCCAATACGCGGCTATTTCCAAGGTTGCTGACCTGGCTCCACTCAAGGCCGTCGGAGGAGCGATACAATCCCGATTCCGCGCCGGCCCAGAAGGCGCCGGCATATTGCTCCAGGAAAAATACATCTCCCCCAAACGGGCCGGGCAAACGGCTCCACTGCGCATGAGCAATGTTGAAAAAAAAGCCCGAAAAAAACAGCAAACAGCACAAACGAACGGTAATAAATTTCATCCGGTTTTGTGATAAAAACTTGGCTTTAAAGAAGTTATCTGGTGCATTTTTTCAATTTTATTCGCATGAATACATGGTGAAAGTCATTGTGAAGACGCCATTTCTTTAAAAACCTCCCGCTCCACGATTTCACATAAAATATGTCCGATCAAAATATGCGCTTCCTGTATCCGGGGCGTATCGACCGAGGGCACATTCAGCAACACGTCGCTATGGGCCCGCAACAACCCGCCGGAAGCGCCGGTGAACCCGATGACCGTCATGCCCTGTTTACGAGCTTGTTCCACCGCTTTTAAAATATTTGGCGAGTTGCCGGAGGTACTCAGGGCGACCAGCACGTCGCCCGGCCGGCCGGCGGCTTCCACCATCCGGGCAAAAACCAGCTCATACCCGTAGTCATTGGCCACTGCCGTCACATAAGAGGAATTGACGTGCAGGGCCTCGGCATACAAAGGCGGCCGGTCGGTGTAAAAACGCCCCGACAATTCGGCAGCTAAGTGCTGCGCATCGGCCGCGCTGCCGCCGTTGCCGCAAAACAAAACCTTGCCCCCATTCCGGAAAGCGGCGATCATAAGTTGTGCAGCAGCCTCCATGTTAGCCAATAGCGTCTCGTCTTCCAGCATCAACTGCTTGACGGCGGCGCTTGCGGCGATATTTTTTTTAATTAATGGATTCATGATTGAATTTTGATGTGTCGCTTTCTTAGGAACGGTGTCAAAATAACTTCCCAATTTGATGCCATTCTTTTGCCGTCATCCGTCCCATCTTTTTCGTTAAATAGCGCGGCTATTCGCCTCAAAAGATACTTGGCTGACGCCAAAATAATTGG
>Ga0335394_10009783_pt1 | contig 10811 bp, 8 predicted proteins | sample MAT03_FD_205741 | JGI IMG/M metagenome (GOLD analysis project Ga0335394, IMG submission 205741) | Freshwater microbial communities from Lake Fryxell liftoff mats and glacier meltwater in Antarctica - MAT-03 (spades assembly) (version 2) ... | reverse complement strand
TCGAAGCTGAGCGACGGTTCGAGCTGGCGCGCCGCGAACGATGCCAGATCATCGGCGTCCTCGGCCAGGCTGGCCCGCACCGCGGCGTTGACCAAGTCAGAGACGCTCACGTCGGTGGACGCCGCCTTTACCCGCAGCGCTTGATGGAGGCTGGGGTCGGAATAGACGATGGCGCGCTTGAGGGAGGACACACCGGACGGTACGAGATGGCTGATGTGACGTCAAGACGCTAAAACGGCAAGCCGTTCAACGTCCCATCTGAGCGGACAGCCGATCCAGTGCGCGCCAACTGATGCCTGCGAAGCGTTGAGACGCGTACCCTGCGCATGCGCGAGCATCCCCCCCGAGCCGCCCCACTGTTTCGGATGGAAGACGGGACGCGCCCTCGAGTGGCAGGCTGGCCGTGCCCCTTACTCCTATGCGGCTCCGTGCGCCGCGATGAACCCGACCATCGCCTCGCGCACCTCGCGCTCGTGCTCCACGTGTGGCGTATGCGCGCACGCCGGCAGGAGCATCACTTGCATCGGGCCACTCACTTGGCGTGTGATGGCGTCCACCTGCGTCATGGTACCGTAGGGATCGTCGAGGCCCTGAATGAGCAACACGGGACAGCGCACGCCCGGCAAGCGCGATTCCATGTTCCACGCGCGGAACTCCGGACGCAGCCATGTCTCGGCCCATCCGTCGAACATGGCGTCCACGTCACGGTGATACTTACCGAGTTTGTGTCGTAGGTCGCCGTCGCGATACGCGTCACGCGCGCGTTCGATCTCCGTCAGTCCGGCGTCCTCGACGAATACGTGTGGTGCTTCGATCACGATCGCGCGGGTCGACCATCGAGGGTCCGACGCATACAGCAGCGCAATCGTCGCGCCGTCACTATGTCCAATGAGAACCGGATCGACGATGCCGCGCGCGGCGAGCACCGCTGGCAGCACCACCAGCGCTTCGTGCGAGAGGTATTCGACGTGGCGAGGCTCGGTCAACGGGTCCGACTGACCGAAGCCGTAGCGCGAGTAGATGAGGGCTCCACACCCCGTCGCCGCCGCGATGGCATCAGGGAACGCTTTCCATTGCGCGATCGAACCGAGTCCTTCGTGCAGGAACACCAGCGCGGGCCGATTCGGTGCGGTGGGCTCGATCCATCGGTACTCGAGTCGACGATCCGCGGCCGTCAGAAATCCGTACTGTTCACGCTCGCCAGCCCTCATGCGAGTTTACTCATGCGATGGCGCTTGCCGAGTGGGCGCGTTGGCGAAGTACGAACTTCTGAATCTTACCGGTCGACGTTTTAGGCAGTGGCCCGAACACGACGGCCGTCGGCGCCTTGTAGTGCGCGAGAATGGCTCGGCAGTGGTCGATCAAGTCACGTTGCGTGACCTCGTGCCCCGGTTTGAGCTCGACGTACGCGCACGGTGTCTCGCCCCACTTGGCATCGGGACGCGCCACCACCGCAGCCGCAAACACGGCGGGATGCCGATGCAGTGCGTCCTCCACCTCGAGTGAACTGATGTTCTCGCCGCCGGAGATGATGATGTCCTTGCCGCGATCCTTCACCTTGAGGTAACCGTCGGGGTGAATCACCGCGAGATCGCCCGAGTGAAACCATCCTCCATCGAACGCGGCGGCGGTCGCGGTGGGATTCTTGAGGTAGCCCTTCATGGTGATGTTGCCGCGAAACACAATCTCGCCCATCGTTTCGCCATCGTGGGGCACGGGAATCATGGTGAGCGGGTCCACCACATCCACCGCCTCTTCCACCTGAAAGCGCACGCCCTGCTTGCCGTTGTGCATCGCGCGCTCACTTTGCGCGAGCGATTCCCACTCGGGCTGCTTCACGCAGATGGTGGCGGGTCCGTACACCTCGGTGAGACCGTACACGTGCGTGAGCTCCACGCCGCGTCGCTCCATGGCTTCAATCGTCGACGCCGGCGGTGCCGCACCAGCGATGTATCCCTTGAGGCCATGCGGCACGCCCTGCCACTGTTCATCCGGCGCGGCCAGCATGGTGTTGTGCACGATCGGCGCGCCACCGTAGTGCGTAACGCCGTGCTCCTTGATAAGCGCGAAGATGACGGCGGTCTCGACCTTTCGCAAACACACGTTGGTGCCGGCCAGCGCCGCCATCGCCCAGGTCACGCACCAGCCGTTGCAATGAAACATCGGCACGCTCCAGAGATACACCGCGTAGCGCGGCATCCCCCACGCCACGATCTCTCCCAGCGCATTGAGGTAGGCGCCGCGATGATGATACACCACGCCCTTGGGGTCACCGGTGGTACCGCTCGTGTAGTTGAGGGCGATGGCGTCCCATTCGTTCTCAGGTCCACGCCACGCGTAGGCCGGGTCGCCGCCGTCGAGAAACGCTTCGTAGTCGATGTCGCTGAGCCGGTCGCCGCTGCCGGTGTACTCCGCATCCACCACGTCGATTACCAGCGGCTTCACAGCGCAGCGCGAGAGCGCGTCGGCGACCACGCCGGAGAATTCGCGATCGGTGATCAGCACCTTCGCCTCGCCGTGATCGAGCATGAACGCGATGGTCGCCGCGTCGAGTCGCACGTTGAGGCAATTGAGGACGGCGCCGCTCATGGGTACGCCGAACTGACATTCGTACATCTCCGGCGTATTGAGCAACATCACCGCAACCGTGTCGTTGCGGCCGATGCCGTGCGCAGTAAGCGCCGAAGCCAGGCGGCGGCATCGCGCGTAGGTCTCACGCCAGCGGAAGCGACGAGCGCCATGAATGACCGACATGCGCTCGGGGCACGCGGTGGCGGCCCAGTCGATCAAGGTGAGCGGCGTGAGCGCGGCGTAGTTGGCCGCATTGCGGTCGAGTTCCGTGTCGTAGGGACTGGGTACGGGGATCGACATGTGCTGGATGCTCGGTGACAGGGGATGGCAAGGCGCCGCGGCACCGCTCAATATGCCGACCTCGGTCCGCGCGACAACTTCAGCCAAGCGCCGCTCTATCAGGTCGCTCATGGGGACCGTCAAGCCATTTCACCGAACCACTCGCCCGGCGTGCGCACCGCAGCCACAGATGCCGCGCGCTCGCGCAACTCGCGGTCCAACGTGACCAATGTGGCGTTCATCCGCCGCGCCGTCGCGACATACACGGCATCGGCACCGCGCAGCGCACACGCAGCGGCGATATTCGCAGCTTCAGCGGCCAGCTCGTGATCGAGCGCGTGTACGACGAGTCCCGGAACCTCGAGCGTGGCGCGTCCCGCCTCGGTGGCAAGCACGCGGTTTCGTGTGCGCCGCGCTATCGTGGCACACACCTCGATGACGAACAGCCCCGGCTGATGCAGCGCGACGTCGCGCTCAATCAGCGACGACACGAGCGACGCACACTCGGCGTGATCGCGCTCCGCCGGCGAGAGCGCCGCGAGCCACACCGATGCATCGAGCGTGACCTTCAACGGCGATCCGCGCGAAGCTGATCGACGAGTGTCGCGTCAGTCCCGGTCGACTGCGCGATGGCCGCGCCCAGCGCCTGCCAGCGAGACTGCCAATCAGCGGTCGCCGTTCCGCTGCTGGGCGGGTTCGCTGGATCGGCGGCGATACGCCCGTCCACCCATGCCGCGAAGAGAGCCGTCGCGACCTCGCGAACCGCGAGACCCTCCAGCGCGCTCTTGGACTTCACCCGGCGATACAGGTCGTCCGGCAGGTCGATGCTGGTCTTCATAAGAGGAATATAACGGTATTTACCGTTTCCCGCCGGTCACGTTCGCGCGCAGTTCACTGAACCAATTCTCCACGTACACCACGCCGCGGCCACCGGCGTTGGCGCGATCGCGGATCATGACGAAGCGCTGTCCATCGGGCGACACGTCGTACTGCGGCCGGTTACGCGCCCGCCGATACCCCGCCAGCGGAAAGAGCACCTGTGGGTTGCCGGGATTGAACGTGGCCCCACGCGGCACGCTGACCACATTCAAACGTCCTCCGCTCACGAAGAACAACTCGCGCCCGTCACGCGACCACCGCGGTTCCGTGCCGCCGCCACGCGAGACCACGGACTTCGCCCGTGCATCCGGAAATGATGTGACGTACAGCTCGACCGAGCCCGATTCATTCGACGTGTACGCCAGCCACTTGCCGTCGGGTGACAACGCGATGTTCAGCAGCGTGCTCTTTGTTTGCGGGACGATCACGGCCAACAGCGTGGTGTCGCCCGTGAGCCGTCGCGCGCGAATCGCATAGTTGTTGTCTCCAACTTCATCGGCGCGCACCACCAGCCACTGCCCGTCGCGCGAGACTTCGGACTCCCACAAGCCAAAGGTGTGGCGCTGCAGCAGCTGTGCCTTCTCGCTCCCCTCGGCGGCTGCGGTCCGCACGGTGACGTCGAAGGGGTTCTTGTCCAGAGCACCGACAACCACGAAGGTGAGCGACTTGCCGTCCGGCATCCATGACGCGCGCCAGTTCACCAGCCCGTCCGAGAACACCTTGTGCCGGTTGCCGTTCGCCTCGCGGATCCACAGGTCCGTCGTTTTGTCGCGGACACTCACGGCCAGAGATTTCCCATCGGGCGACAGCGCTGGATACTCGAACTGCCCGCGCCAGAGCGAGTCGAGCAGAGTAGCCCGTCCATCGCGAGCGACCCATATGAGGTCGGACAACGCCGCGCTCGGGTCTTCGCTGGAGTAGAGCAGAGCGCCCGACTGCGACATCGCGAATCGCGTCGGTTCAACGCCATCCACTACCGAGACCGCCCCTCCGCGCAGCGCGAGCGTGTTGAGATCGAACGCCGCCGCGAACAGCCCACCCTCGCGCAGCGTATAGACAAGGTGCCCGGTCGGCGAGTACGTCGCGCCCGCAGCCTGCGACACCAACAGTTTCAGACTGTCACTGCGCAGATCGTACACATAGACATCCGACGACAGCGAACAGTTCGCGACGCAACGGGTCAACAGGATGCCCCGTCCGTTCGGCAAAGCCGTCAGTGACGCGGAGAAACCGGTGACACTCCACCCTTTCAGCGGTGTCGCGCTGCCCCCGTCAATAGGCACCCGATTCAGCGTCTGCTTGTTCGATAGGTACAGCACGGTCTCGTCATCCAGCCAGGTCAGGATGCGGTAGGTATCGTGCACGTCGCTGGCGAACGTGATCGAGCCACCACCGTCCACCGGCACCTTCTTCAATTTCCCGTCGGTGGTCGCGTATGCAATCCAGCGACCGTCAGGTGAGAAGGCGGGCGATAGCGCGCCGTCGGTGCCGGCCATGACCGTTGCGTCGCGCGCATCCCGAAGCTTTCGCATCAGGATGTAGCCACTTGGCGTGGAGTCCACGAACACGATGCTGGAGCCATCGGGCGCGATCGCGGCTTGCGTCGCAACAGCGCGCGAGCCCGGCGAGAGCGAAGGTTCGAGCGTGTGGTTCCACAAGTGTACCTGCTGACGACTCACGCTCGGCGCACTCGCTGTGGGTCGCGTGAGCAGCACTCCGGTCAACGCAAGCGCCACAGCACCAGCGCCGACCGCGATCCACGTGCGCGCATCACGCCAAAGCGGTCGGGCGCGCATCGGCACGGCCGTCGCCGAGAACGTTGCACCGCTCGTGTTACTCAGCGCCGTCGCAAACTCCGCCGCACTGGCAAACCGATCGGCCGGTAACTTGGCCAGCGCCGTACCCACCGCCTGCTCGATGGCCAGTGGCACGGTATCGCGCAGCGTGTGAATGGGCGTCGGCTTTTCGCTCAACACCTTCGCCACGATCGCCTGCACGCTGCTGCCGATGAACGGTGCGTCGCCGGCCAGCATTTCGTACAGCACGGCGCCCAGCGCATACACATCGCTGCGCGCATCGATGATGCGTTCGCCCATCGCCTGTTCGGGCGACATGTACTGTGGCGTGCCGAGCGAGAGCCCCGTTTGCGTCATGCGTGCGCCGCCGGCCGTCTGCACGGCGAGCGCGATGCCGAAGTCGGCCACCAGCGCACTGCCGTCGTGCAGCAGGATGTTCTCGGGCTTGATATCGCGATGGATCACGCCTTGGCGGTGCGCGTAGTCGAGCGCACTGGCTACTTCGCGCGCAATACGCAGCGCGTCGGCGATCGGGAGCTGGCGTTCGCGCTCGAGTCGCGCGCGTAACGTCTCGCCGGTCACCAGCGGCATCACGTAGTACAGCAGGCCGTCGGCATCACCGCTGTCGAGCAGCGGGAGGATGTGCGGGTGCTGCAGACGTGCGGTGGTGCGGATCTCGCTCAGGAACCGTTCGCCGCCGAGCGCGGCGCCGAGATCGGGATGCAGCACCTTGATCGCGACGTCGCGCTCGTGCTTGAGATCGTGCGCGAGGTAGACGGTGGCCATGCCACCGGCCCCAAGTTCGCGCGTAACGGTGTAGCGGTCAGCGAGTGCCACTCGCAACCGCTCTGAGGTGTCACTCACGCGTTCTCCGTGCTTCAAAACGAAGTGCTTCGAGTTCGCGGCGGAGCGGCGCCCAGTACGCCCGGTCCTCCACCATGATCTGCGCTTGCTCTGCGGCCAATGATACGTCCATGTCGTCGTGGTTCGGTGCCGCCCGTACCACAGGTCGTGATGAGCGTGCGGCGGCCTCCGGGTATCGCGCGATCAACTCCGCGAGAAAAGCCGGCGAGCGCAGTTCATCGAGCCAAAAGGTGACCTGCGCATCCGTCGCGACATCGTCGCGGGCGGCCACGTACGACGCGTCGACCAAACGGCGCAGCATCGGCCAATCCTTGTCACGCTGAGTTTTCTTCGCGGCGACCAGATCTTCAAGCGCCATCACCTCCACCAGAACTTCCGTATCGCCATCGCCCGTGGGCAGCGCGATGGTCGTGCGACGCTCCCAGAGCGCGGGGAACGGGTCGACGCCACGCATGCGACTCATGATGTCCACCCGCAACGGTGACGTCGAGCCGTCGGGAATGCTGAAGTGCACGGCGTGCCCGCGATCGAGATAGCGTACGTCAAACGATGGCACCGCGATCACGGTGGCGTTCAACGAATCGAGTGCGACGCGCAACGCCGGCAGCGCCTCGGGCGTCGCCAGCACCGCCAGATCCAGATCGCGACTATACTCGGCCGCGCCGTACAACACGCAGGCCTGACCCCCCATCAACAGGGCGCGCACGTCGTACGTCCGGATCGTAGAAAGGACTCGCAGGATCTGGGTCGGGATCACTCGTGCCTCCGAGCGCATGGTGCCACGCCGCGAGCCGCATGGACTCGGCCCAGCGCTGTTGTGGCGAAAGGCGCATCCATGCCGCAGCTTCCTCGCCGTACAGATCGTCGAGGGTGACGCGAAGCGGCTGGTTGTCGGGGTGCGCGGTCATAGGTAGAAGCTAGCCGCAGGGCGCACACGTCGCGATGCGTCACTTCCCCGCCGCGTTGACGGCACGCTTCATGGTAGACACCCAATTCGGAATCACGCGCAGGTATGCGCCGGTGCTGCGCCCGGCGCCACGGTCGTGCGCGAGGTACACGGTGCCATGCCACTCTGTCCAAGATCGCGTTCGACGCGGTAACTCGTGCAAAGCGCGGCGGTCGAACGCGACATGGTCTCAGCCATGATCGACCGGGGCGAATGCGACGCCGAGTCGTGCACACTGCACACCCAAGGCTTTGTCGCGGGTCCAGAGTTTGCATTTGTCGATCGCCGCCGATGCCAGCAGATGGACATCCACGTGCCCGATGCCGCGACTGCCGAGGCTCTGCGCCGCGATGAAATGCATCACTTCGTCGTGCGTCGCCATGGTGGCCATCGGCAAGTCGCTGAGGAGACGGAGCACCGCGCTGCGTGGCCGCAACGATCCGCACGCCAGTTCCCCAACCACGAAGGGGTGCGTTGCGACATTTGCAGATTCCAGGAGCGCCGCCAGCGTCGCGTCACCGCGCCGCAGGTGGTCGATCCACACAGACGTGTCGACGAGAATCACCCCGTGGCACGCGCCGACGGTCGGCGCCGATGGCCCGCGACCAGCTCGGGCTCCGATCCGGCGAGCGCGGCGAGGCGGCGCGCGCTTTCGCGGGCGATCAGCGCTTCGAGTCCCGCGCGCACGAGCGCGGTTTTCTCGTCGATGCGCGTAAGACGACGGGCCTCTTCGAGCAGGTGGTCGTCGATATTGAGTGTCGTTTTCATATGTATGAGTATGGTCAGTAAAGCCATATCGGGCAAGTCGCGTTCATGGGCTGCTCGAGCAGCCGTCACGTGGCGTCGTGGTCGGGGTCACTGGTGCCTCCGAGCGCGTGGGGCCACGCCTCGAGTCGCACCAGTCGCAATGCGTCACTTCCCCGCCGCGTCGACGGCACGCTTCATCGTGGCCACCCAATTCGGAATCACGCGCAGATACGCACCGGTGCTGCGCCCGGAGCCACGCAGGTAGAGATCTGCGCCGTCCGGCGTGATCAGGTGTGAACGGCTCACCGTGTTGATCATGAGCGGGTCGCGGAACCACCGTTCCGGCGGCGCGAACGGCGCGCTGGCGTTCCCGGACACCTTCGTGCGCCAGTGCCACTGATCGAAGCTCCAGAACGTGAGTGTCCCATCGGGCATCCACTCCGGTTCCAGCCCCTCCGCCACTTGGTACGTGGTGCCGTTCAATGGCCACGGTGCGAGCGCAATCTTCCCGTTCTGAAGCAGGTAGGTAAACCAGCGGCCGTTGGGCGACACGGAAGGGGAAGCCAGCATGTCAGTGCCGGTTACTAGTGTGTCGAGCGGTTGCGCGTTCTGGGTCGGATTCGCCCGGACGATGCTGCGCTGATCTTTCGATGAGCCGAAAAGTGTCGTGGCGTCGGGCCATGAGCTGATGGTTGCGATCTGCGCGAGCACCTGTGGCGGCGCCGACGTGTCTGGCGAACCCACGAGCGACACGGCGGTGTCGGCCACACCACGCAGCACGTCGAAGATGAGTGACGTGCCCTCGGCATTCCATCGGGGCTCACCGATGAAAAAGTGCGACTGCCACAGCTTCCCACGACCCGTCGCGACGTCAAACACCCACAGCTCCTGCCCGCGTACCCCTTGCTTCACCACCGCCAATCGCCGCCCATCGCGCGTCATGTCGAAGCGCAGCGCAGCAATCGGTGGCAGCGGCAAGGTATCGAAGGTGACGCCGTCCCTCGTGCTCGCCAACCGACCCACCTGCGCGTTCTCACCCGGCGCATACACGAGATCACCATGCGCCGTGAGCCCGAACTGTCCAGCGCCCGAGTACCCCTCGCGACGCACGCCGTCGAGCAATCGGACCACGCGACCCACTGCACGCGTGGCAGGATCGAATGACGCGGCCTGCAACGCGCCCTCCACCGACATGAACACGAGATACCGACCATCCACCACGCGCGCGCCGGCGCCGAACAGCGACGGTGCGCGGCCCGCCGAGTCAGCCTCGCCGACGACGCGCGGATAAAAAACGCGCCTCGAGGAGTCGCCCGTGTTGACCAGGAACACGGTGCTTCCCTCTGAACAGAGCGCGAGAGCATGACCCGGGATCTCCGCCGGAGAAACGCAGAAGCGCGGCCCTGACCGCTTGCTTCCCGATGATGGATCGACCACGAACGCGTCGTTTGCGTCACCGACCAACAGCCGGCCGGCGCTGATCCATGATGCGCCCTTGTACGCCGTCAGATCGGTGAGTGTCGCGACCGTCCCGCCGGCAATGGCCACGGTCTTGAGCTTCGCACCGCTCACGAATGCCACCGTCCTGTCGTCCGGCGAGAGCGCCGGCCCATTGGCGCCGTCGGTGCCGGCCAGCGGGCGCGAATCGAACGTGCGCAGATCGCGTACCCACAATTGCGTGGTGGCGCCACGATCGGCGGCATAGACCGCGAACGCCCCGTCGCGCGAAACGGCGAACGACGTCACCCCGAGCCCGTTGTTCTTCGTGAATGCGATCTGCGCCGTGTCGGGGAGGCCGACGTCGTAGCCGCTGGCGCGAGCGACTCCCGACACGTCGGATCGCGCCATCCACAGCGCGGCAAAGATCGTCGTACCGGCGAGTCCGGCAAGCGCAGCCCACGTGCGCGCGTCGCGCCAGCGCGGCGTCGAGTGCGAGGACTGTGCCGAGGCCGCGAACGTCTCCCGGCTCGTGTTGCTCAACGCCGTCGCGAACTCCGCCGCACTGGCAAACCGATCGGCGGGCAGCTTCGCGAGAGCCGTACCCACCGCCCGCTCGATGGCCAGTGGCACGGTATCGCGCAGCGTGTGAATGGGCGTCGGCTTTTCGCTCAACACCTTCGCCACGATCGCCTGCACGCTGCTGCCGATGAACGGCGCATCCCCAGCCAGCATTTCGTACAGCACCGCACCGAGCGCATACACATCACTACGCGCATCGAGGATGCGTTCGCCCATCGCCTGCTCGGGGCTCATGTATTGCGGTGTGCCGAGTGAGAGCCCCGTTTGCGTCATGCGCGCGCCGCCGGCGCTCTGCACGGCGAGGGCGATGCCGAAGTCGGCCACGAGCGCGCTGCCATCATGCAGCAGAATGTTCTCGGGCTTGATATCGCGATGGATCACGCCTTGTCGGTGCGCGTAGTCCAGCGCACTGGCCACTTCGCGTGCGATGCGCAGCGCGTCGGCGATCGGGAGCTGGCGTTCGCGCTCGAGCCGCGCGCGCAACGTCTCGCCGGTCACCAGCGGCATCACGTAGTACAACAAGCCGTCGGCGTCGCCGCTGTCGAGCAGTGGTAAAATGTGCGGGTGTTGCAGGCGGGCAGTCGTGCGGATCTCGCTCAGGAACCGTTCGCCGCCGAGCGCGGCGCCGAGATCGGGATGCAGCACCTTGATCGCGACGTCGCGCTCGTGCTTGAGATCGTGCGCGAGGTAGACGGTGGCCATGCCACCGG
>Ga0335394_10009782_pt1 | contig 10812 bp, 14 predicted proteins | sample MAT03_FD_205741 | JGI IMG/M metagenome (GOLD analysis project Ga0335394, IMG submission 205741) | Freshwater microbial communities from Lake Fryxell liftoff mats and glacier meltwater in Antarctica - MAT-03 (spades assembly) (version 2) ... | reverse complement strand
CAGCGCCCAGGATCACGAAGAACAGGCCCAGGGCCGCCATCGCCGGATAGCCCGACGGGCTGGGCACGAAGTAATACGGGGTGACCCCGTGGGGCGTCGCTGCGGACATCTGGTGTGTTCTCCTCGAAACCTTGAAAGCTGAAAATGGGTGGGAAGTTGGTGCTGAAGCTGGCTGAAGCTGGTGTCAGCCGGCTCAGGTGGCCACGCCGCTGCCCACCACCCACTTGACCAGAAAAACGAGCGCGGTGACAAACAGACCCGCGCCGACAAAGCCGGCGATGATCACATGCACCGGGTTGAGCTTGGCCACATCCTGCGCGTGATCGGCCGAGCGGCGCACGCCGAAAAACGACCAGGCCACCGCCTGCATCGTCTGCACGAATGAGCCTTTGCGGGCCACGGGGCTCTTCAACTGATCGCTCTCGAGCAAATGTTGCTGGGCCACTTTGCTTGACGCCGCCGGGGGGCGGCCGGCTTCGGCCGGCTTCGGGGTATTCATGACGGATTGGCCACTGCCGGCTTGTCGGCCAGCACCGCGCCCTGCCCCGCCACCTTGCCCGCCACCTCGAAGAAGGTGTACGACAAGGTGATCGTGGTCACGTCGCGTGGCAGCTTGGGGTCGATGTAGAACACCACCGGCCACTCCCTGCGTTCACCGGGCTTGAGGATGTATTCATTGAAGCAAAAGCACTCGATCTTGTTGAAATGCGCGCCGGCGTTCATCGGCGCGTAGCTCGGGATGGCCTGCGCGGCCATGGTGCGGTTCTGCATGTTCTGGAACTCGTACATCACCGTGACCATCTGGCCTGGGTGCACCTGCATCGAGCGCACAGCCGGCTTGAACTCCCAGGGCCCCCGCGCATTGGCATCGAACTCGACGGTGATCGAGCGCGAGAGGTCGACCTGGGTATTGCCCTTGCGGGCATCGGCCGCCGAGAGCTTGCCACTGGTCATGCGCTCGCTGACCGACAGCACGTTGATGCCCAGGGCGTCGCAGATCGTGCGGTACATCGGCACCAGCGCGTAACCGAAGGCAAACATCGCCAGCGTGATCACGCCGAGCTTGAGCACCATGCGGCGGTTGTCGCGCCGCAAGCCAGAGAGGATTGAAGGCAGGGCCATGGAGAACGGCTTTCAGTACGCGGCCGGCCGATCAGCGGCCGAACAACACGATCTTGGTCACGAAACCGACGAAGAACACGATGGCCACCGACGCCAGCACCCAGGCCAGCTTGACGTTGGCTCTGCGCTGCCGCTCCTGCGCCGGGTTGCCGGTCACCGTGGTCAGGCTCAAGCCAGCACCTTGGTGGCGGTGATGTCGAGCTTGGGCGGGGTCTCGAAGGTATGAAACGGCGCCGGTGACGGCACTTCCCATTCCAGGCCTTCAGCGGTTTCCCAGGGACTTTTCGGCGCCTTGACGCCGATGCCACGCATCATCGGGATGACCACGAAGACAAAAAAGTAGACCTGCATGAAGCCGAAGCCGAAGGCGCCGATCGACGCCAGGGCGTTGAAGTCGGCAAACTGCATCGGGTAGTCGGCATAGCGGCGCGGCATGCCGGCCAGCCCGAGGAAGTGCATCGGGAAGAAGGTGATGTTGAAGAAGATCAGCGAGCCCCAGAAGTGGATCTTGCCGCGGATCTCGGAATACATCACGCCGGTCCACTTCGGGCCCCAGAAGTAAACGCCGGCGAACAGCGCGTACAACGAGCCCGCCACCAGCACGTAGTGGAAGTGGGCCACCACGTAATAGGTGTCCTGCAACTGGATATCGATCGGCGCCATGGCCAGGATCAGGCCGGTGAAGCCGCCGATGGTGAACACGAAGATGAAGCCCACGGCCCACAGCATCGGGGTCTCGAAGGTCATCGAGCCGCGCCACATGGTGGCGATCCAGTTGAAGATCTTCACACCAGTGGGCACCGCGATCAGCATCGTGGCGTACATGAAGAACAGCTGGCCCGTCACCGGCATGCCGGTGGCGTACATGTGGTGCGCCCAGACGATGAACGACAGGATGGCGATCGACGCGGTGGCGTAGACCATCGACGTGTAGCCGAACAGGCGCTTGCGGGCAAAGGTCGGGATGATGGCGCTGACGATGCCGAACGCCGGCAAGATCATGATGTAGACCTCGGGGTGGCCGAAGAACCAGAAGATGTGCTGGTACATCACCGGGTCACCGCCGCCAGCCGGCGTGAAGAAGCTGGTGCCGAAGTGGCGGTCGGTCAGCGTCATCGTGATAGCACCGGCCAGCACCGGCATCACCGCGATCAGCAGGTAGGCGGTGATCAGCCAGGTCCAGCAGAACAGCGGCATCTTCATCAGCGTCATGCCTGGCGCGCGCATGTTGAGGATGGTGACGATGATGTTGATCGAGCCCATGATCGACGAGGCGCCCATGATGTGCATCGCGAAGATGCCGGCGTCCATCGACGGGCCCATCTGCAGCGTGAGCGGCGCGTACAGCGTCCAGCCCGCAGCGGGCGCGCCACCGGGCATGAAAAACGAGCCGGCCAGCATCAGCGCGGCCGGGATCAGCAGCCAGAAGCTGAAGTTGTTCATGCGGGCAAACGCCATGTCGGCCGCGCCGATCTGCAGCGGGATCATCCAGTTCGCGAAGCCCACAAACGCCGGCATGATCGCGCCAAACACCATGATCAGCCCGTGCATCGTGGTGAACGAATTGAACAGCTGCGGGTTGAAAAACTGCAGCCCTGGCTGGAACAGCTCGGCGCGGATGCACAGCGCCAGCACGCCGCCGAGCATCAGCATGGCGAACGAGAACAACAGGTACATCGTGCCGATGTCCTTGTGGTTCGTGGCGAACACCCAGCGCCGCCAGCCGTGCAGCGGGCCGTGGTCATGGTGGTCGTCGTGCGAATGGTCGTGGGCAGGGTCGGGCGACCCGGGATGGAGGACGGCGCTCATGGGCGTGCCTTTCAGCGATCAGTTCTGGAAATCGGGAGTGACTGGGAACGGGGCGCGGATCACTTGCGCGCGGCGAGCACGTCGGCGGGCTGCACGATCTGGCCGGTCTTGTTCGACCAGTGGTTCTTGGTGTAGGTGATGACCGCTGCGATCTCGGTGTCCGACATCGACTTCCACGCCGGCATGGTGTTGTTGTTCTGGCCGTTCAAAAGCACGGCGATCTGTTTGGCCTTGTCGGCGTCCAGCACCACGGCGGCACCATCCAGCGCCTTGATCGGGCCGGCGCCCTTGCCGTCAGCGCGGTGGCAGACGGCGCAGTTGGCGTTGTAGACCTTCTCGCCGCGGGCCTGCATCGCGGCCAAGTCCCACACCTTGCTCGGGTCGTCGGCCTTGGCGGCCATTTCCTTCTTCTTGCCATCCACCCACAAGGTGTAGTCCTCGGCGGACACCACCTTGACGTGGATCGGCATGTAGGCGTGCTCCTTGCCGCACAGCTCGACGCACTGGCCGTAGAAGTCACCGGTTTTTTCGGCGCGGAACCAGGTGTCGCGCACGAAGCCGGGGATCGCATCTTGCTTGACGGCAAACGCCGGCACCATCCACGAGTGGATCACGTCGTTGGCGGTGGTGATGATGCGGATCTTCTTGTTGACCGGCACCACCAGCGGGTTGTCGACCTTCAGCAAGTAGTTGTCGCCCGAGGGCTTGCCTGAATCGGACATGGTGCGATGCGCCACATCGAGCGTGGAGACGAAGCCGATGCCCTCGCCTTCACCCTTGATGTAGTCGTAGCCCCACTTCCACTGCATGCCGGTGGTCTTGATGGTGAGGTCGGCGTTGCTGGTGTCCTTCATGGCCACCACGGTTTTGGTGGCCATCATGCCCATCACCACCACGATGACAAACGGCACGATCGTCCAGGCGATCTCGACGGCCACGCTCTCGTGGAAGTTGGCCGACTTGTGGCCCACCGACTTGCGGTGCTTGATGATCGAATAGAACATCACGCCGAACACGGCCAGGAAGATCACCAGGCAGACGATCAGCATGAAGTTGTGCAGGCCCTGCACTTCGCTGGCGATCTTGGTGATCGCCGGGTGCAGGTCAAGCTGGTTCTTGGCCGGCCCGCCGGGCAGGTCGCCCACGGCCATCGCAGCCTGCGCAGCGCAGGCCGCACCGGCGGCCAGCGCACTACGCCCAGCCCGGGTCATCCAGTTGTTTGTCGTCATCGTCGTCATGCTTTAGGTTCGTGATCCACTGCCCGGTCGCCAGCCGTCCGGGCCAGGCGCAGGGCGCGCCGCAGTTCTTGCGCCAACTCCACCCGAAACTCCGGGCGCACATGCCGGCCAACGCGCACGCTGCGCCCTTCGCCCGACAGTTCCACCAGTGAGCCGTCGTCGGCCACCGGTTCAACCCGCACCCATTCGGCGCGGAAGGCGTTGCGCACGACAGCAGGGCCGAAACATTGCTCGACCGCCAGTTCGCCGCCGGTCAGCGTGATGGTTTCGCGGTCACCGGCGTGGCGGGCCATCACCAGCAGGGCCACACCGACGGCCAGCAACTCAAGCCCGGTGAACAGCCCGACCACCGTGACGCCCTGCGACCAGAAGCCGGCTGCCACCATCAGCGACACACCGCACAGCAGCAGGTAGGCCAGCACCAGTTGCCGGGGCGTGATGGAAACATTGCGGCGCAACTCGAACAACCAGGCCAAAGGCTGGGCCTGCTCGCGGCCAAAACGCCAGCCGGCATCCAACCGTGGCGCGGGCGGCGCAGGCCAGGGGCTGGGGGCAAGCGTGGCTGACATGGCGGTTCGTGAAATGTGGTCGGCCCGGCCGGGCGGTTGACGAAGATGGTAGACCCTGGCGCTGAGCCTGATGCCCATCAATGACCAATACCTTAGGGCCAGATCACTGTCTGGGGCGTGCGCCAGATCAACTTCGGATTCTAGCGGAGTGATACGGGTCATCCCTCGTTCGGGTTCATGCCGACCCTTTGGGCAACTTGGCGCGCAGCGATTCCAGCGACACGGTCACCGGCCCGCCGCGAGCGGGGCGCGGTGCCGGCTTGTAGGCATGGCCATAAACCAGCTCGACGCTCATCGAGATGCGGCCCTGCGCATCGGCACGCTCGGCCAGGGCAGCCACCAGGCGATCACGCCAGCGCGGCGTGCGGCAGCCCGGGTAACGCGCCAGGCCGATATGACCGCCCAGGCCGCGCAGTTCGGCCAGCAAGGCCTGCGGCGAAGACCAGGTGAGTTGCAGCATTTCCTGGTCCATCACCGGATCGGCGAAGCCGCTGTGTACCAGCTCGTCGCCGATGTCGTGCATGTCGACGTAAGGCGGGTGCGGCGCCGGCCAGCCTGCCGTGCGGTACACCGTGCGCAGTTCACGCAGGGTGTCAGGGCCGAAGGTGGAAAACATCAGGAACCCATCGACCGCCAGCGCCCGGTGCCAGGCTGCCAATGTGGCGCCGGGATGGGCGGCGGTGTGCAGCACCAGGTTTGACCACAGCATCTGCGCGGCGCCAGCTAGCACCTGCGTTTCAAGCCACACCGCCTGCGACGCGTCGCGACGGCGCTGGCCCCAGGCCCACCAGGGCGCCTGCAAGGCTTGGCGGCTGCGTGCAGCCAGTGCCTCGCTGGGCTCGACCACGCTGCGGCGGGCCAGTGGCCACACGGCGGCCACCGGCGCCGCACCAGCGCCGGTGAAGCCCCACCAGTCCAGCCAGGTCTCGGGTGCCTGCTTGATCACCGGCAGCCGCTCGGCCATGCGGCGCGCCACCTCCTGGTGCAACCAGGGCGCGGCTTCGGCGCGGGCGGCGCGGGCCAGCACCAACGCCAGCGCGGTGGCGTCGGTCGCCGGCAGGCGCGTGGCCGGCGTGGCCGGCGTGGGCGCGGGCACAGTGGGTTCAGGCATCGGCCGGCAGTATATTGAGCCGATGCGTCCGGCCGGTTCCCTTCCCTGCCCAGCGCCAGCGCGCCGGCGCGGCCGCGGCTGGCTGGCCGCGCTGGCGGGCGAGGGCCTGCCCCGTCCTTGCGCGGTGTGTGCGCGCTGGTCAGGGCAAGGCCTGTGTGGAGACTGCCAGGGGCGCTTCATGCCGAGCCAGTCAACCCGCTGTCCCCGCTGCGCATTGCCGGGCACCGGGGTGGGCGATTGCGGCGCCTGTCTGCGGGAGCCACCGCCGTTCACGCGCTGCATCACCGTGGCTGACTACGGCTTTCCCTGGGACCGGCTGATCAGCCGTTTCAAGTTCCAGGGCCAGCCTGAAGGCGCCAGGCTGCTGGCCGACCTGCTGCACCAAGCGCTGCAATCCGCCGGCCTGCCGCCGGTCAGCTGTGTGTTGCCGGTGCCGCTGAGCGCCGCCCGGCTGGCCGAACGGGGCTACAACCAGGCCTGGGAGCTGGCCCACCGCGTGGCAGCACACCAGCATCTGACGGCCGAAGCCGGTTGGCTGCAGCGGCTGCGTGACACGCCGCACCAGGTGGGCTTGCACCGCGCCGAGCGTGAACGCAACCTGCGCGATGCGATGTGGGTCACCCCCGCCGGTGCCGCTGCGCTGGCCGGCCGGCCGGTGGCGCTGGTCGATGATGTGATGACCACCGGCGGCACGGCCGCCGCGGCCACCCGTGCGCTGCTGGCCGCCGGTGCCGCCAGCGTGCAGGTGTGGGTGCTGGCGCGCACGCCGCCGCCCAACCGATGACATGACGCCGCCCGGCTTCGGGCGGCCAATGCTGGCCCGAGCTGGCCCGACAATGCCCGCACCATGTTCCACATCGTGCTGGTCCACCCTGAAATCCCGCCGAACACCGGCAACGTGATCCGGTTGGCGGCCAATACCGGTTGCGCGCTGCACCTGGTCGAGCCGCTGGGTTTTTCGATGGACGACAAGCTGCTGCGCCGCGCCGGGCTGGATTACCACGAGTTCACCGCCGTGCGCCGGCATGCCGATTGGCCGGCACTGCTGGCCGCCCACCAGGCTGCCGCGCTCGCCAATGGTGGCCGGCTGCGGGCCTTTACCACCCACGGCAGCGCTGTTTTTTCGTCGATCGCCTGGCAAGCCGGCGACTGGCTGGTCTTCGGCAGTGAAACTGCCGGCCTGCCGGCCACCGTGCGCGACAGCTTTGCGCCCGCCGACCGGGTGCGTCTGCCGCTGCGCCCCGGCCAGCGCAGCCTGAATTTGAGCAATGCCGTCGCGGTCGCCGTGTTCGAGGCCTGGCGGCAGCAGGGCTACGCAGGCGGCGGCTGACGGGCCCGCGCCGCGCCGGAACGCCGCCCGGCGGCGGCGCAGCGGCCACCCGTCACAGCTCGGGCCTGGCCTCGCGCGCCATCAGTTGGCGCAGCGCCTGCGCGGGTGCCAGCTGGCCCTGCAGCACGGCCACCACCGCATCGGTGATCGGCATGTCCACGCCGTTTTGGCGTGCCCGGGCCTGCAAGGTGGGTGCGGTGTAGACGCCTTCGGCCACATGGCCCAGCTGCGCCAGGATGTCGGGCACGGCCAGCCCCGCGGCCAGCAGCAGGCCGACCTTGCGGTTGCGCGACAGGTCACCGGTGGCGGTGAGCACCAGGTCACCCAGGCCCGACAGGCCCATGAAGGTTTCGGCGTTTGCACCCAGCGCCACGCCCAGGCGCGTCATCTCGGCCAGGCCGCGGGTGATCAGCGCGGCGCGTGCGTTCTGGCCCAACTGCAGCCCGTCGGCGATGCCGGTGGCAATCGCCATCACGTTTTTCACCGCGCCGCCCACTTCCACGCCGACCGGATCGTTGGACGTGTAGATGCGCAGGCTGTCGCTGTGGAAGGCCTGCACGGCCAGCGCGGCCAAATCGTCATCGTCGCTGGCGGCCACCAGCGCGGTGGGCTGGCCGCGCGCCACTTCCAGCGCGAAGCTGGGGCCCGACAACACGCCGCAGCGCAGACCTGGCCGCAGCGTGCGGGCGATCTCGTGGCCCAGCGCGCCGGTGCCGGCCTCGAAGCCTTTGCACAGCCACAGCGCCTGGGCACCGGCCGGCAGACTGGCCAGCCGCTCGCGCAGGCCCGACATCGGCGTGCCGATCACCGTCAGGCCCGCCGCTGACGTGGTCAGGGCCGCTTCCAGATCACTGGTGATGCGCAAGCCCGCGTGCAGCGCCACCTCGGGCAGGTAGCGGTGGTTGCGGCGGGTGGTGGCCATGTTGGCCGCCTGCACCGGGTCACGTGCCCACAGCAGCACCTCGTGGCGCGGCGCGGCGGCCACCGCCAACGCCGTGCCCCAGGCACCGGCGCCCAGGATCACGATCGGCAGCGGGCGCATCGGCGCGGGGTGGGTGGGCGCGAACCCGTGGCCAAGGTGGCCGGGTTGGCGCTCAGTTGGCGTTGGCCAGCATGCCGCTGCCGTTGCCGGCGGCCTGCGCCTGCTGCGCCTCGAACATGGCCTGGAAATTGACTTCGGTCAGCATGATCGGCGGGAAGCCGGCGCGGGTGCAGACGTCGGACACGATGGCGCGCAGGTAGGGGTAGATCATCTGCGGGCAGACGATGCTGAGGATGCCTTGCAGCTGCTCTTCGGGCACGTGGCGGATCTCGAAGATGCCCGCCTGCTTGGCCTCGATCAAGAACAGCGTCTTGTCCTGCAGCTTGGTGGTCACGGTGGCGGTGACGGTGACCTCGAAGATGCCATCGGCCACGCCACCGGCGGCCATCGCCAGGTTGATGTCGACCTGCGGCTGCTGCTGCTCCAGCAGGATCTGCGGTGAATTCGGCTGCTCCAGCGACAGGTCCTTCAGGTACATGCGCTGGATCTGGAACACGGGGGTGATGTCTTGGTCGGCCATGGCGAGGGAGTCCTGGAGAAAAAACAAAAGCCCGCAACCGACAGGGCAACGGGCTGGCTGCGGCGCGGATTATGGCGCAGCGCGGGTGGCGGCCTGGTGGCGGTTTGATGGCCGCCACCGTGATGTTCTGGGCGCCGGGGCGGCCCAGGCGGTTCGCGGCCTTTCAAGCCCCCTGAAGCAGGGGGGCAAGGCCGCCGCTGCGGTCAAGTGCCATCAAATCGTCACAACCGCCGACATGGGTGTTGCCGATGAAGATCTGCGGCACGGTGCGGCGGCCGGTCAGCGCCATCATCTGGTCACGCTGGGCGGGGTCGAGGTCGATGCGCAACTCTTCGATCTGGTCCACGCCCCGCTGCTTGAGCAAGGCCTTGGCGCGCACGCAATAAGGGCAGACCTGGGTGGTGTACATGCGGACAGCGTTCATGGCAAGCGACTCAAATTGACGACAGCGGCCGATTGTGTGGCCGGGCGAGAAGCCTTGCCGGCCGTCAGGTCGCCTTCTTCTCCACCGGCAGGCCGGCCTCGCGCCAGGCGGCCAGACCGCCAGACACAACGGTGGCCTTTTCGTAGCCCGCCTTGCGCAGCAGGCCGGCGGCTCGCGCGGCGCGGGCACCCGAGGCGCACAGCAGCAGCAGCGGCAGCGCCTTGTTGCTGGGCAGGTCCTTCGAGCTGTCGATGGTGCCCAATGGCACGTTGCGCGCACCCACTGCGTGGCCGGCGGCATATTCAGACGGCTCGCACACATCGATCAACACGCCCTTTTCGCGGTTGATCAGGCGCACGGCCTCGGCGGTGCCCACGCCGCCACCTGCGCTCTTTTGAAAGGTCTGCCACAGCAGCAGGCCACCCGACGTGGCGGCCAGCAGGATGAGCATCCAGTTGTCGATGATGAACTTCACGGGGGATGTGCCGGGGACGGGCCAGGGAGCGACGGAAGGCGGATTATAGAATTTGCGCTTGCCCGGGCCGGCCTGGCCGGCGAACCGCCCGCCCACCGCCCACACCGAACCCACCAGAACAGCGCCCCTCGGCGCCAGTTCGCTCCAACCTGCTGCTGCCACCATGTACCCACTTGTGCTGATCCGTCACGGTGAATCCACCTGGAACCTTGAGAACCGCTTCACCGGCTGGACCGATGTGCCACTCACAGCCACCGGCGTGGCCCAGGCCCAGCAGGCCGGCCGGCTGCTCAAAGATGGCGGCTTCGAGTTCGACATCGCCTATACCTCGGTGCTGCAGCGGGCCATCTGGACACTGTGGCACACGCTCGACCAGATGGACCGCACCTGGCTGCCGGTGGTCAACGACTGGCGGCTGAACGAGCGCCACTACGGCGCGCTGCAGGGCCTGAACAAGGCCGAAACCGCCAAGCAGTACGGCGACGAGCAAGTGATGGTGTGGCGCCGCAGCTACGACACGCCGCCGCCGGTGCTGGCGGCCGACGATGTGCGCAGCGAGCGCAGCGACCTGCGCTATGCCAGGCTCGCACCCGGCCAGGTGCCGCTGACCGAGTGCCTGAAAGACACTGTTGCCCGCGTGATGCCCTGCTGGAACGAGGTGCTGGCGCCGGCCATCCGCGGTGGCCAGCGGCTGGTGATCGCCGCGCACGGCAACTCGATCCGCGCGCTGGTGAAATACCTCGACGGCATCAGCGATGCCGACATCGTGAACCTGAACATCCCCAACGGCATCCCGCTGGTCTATGACCTGGACGTCGATCTGAAGCCCATCAGCCGCCGCTACCTGGGCGACCCGGAAGCCGCCGCCCGCGCCGCCGCTGCAGTGGCCAGCCAGGGCAAGGCCTGAGCCAAACTTGCGCGCCGCACTGCATGGGCGCGGTGGCTGGCGTTGGCTGGGATCAGCAGGCGGCTGTGCGGCTGCTGCTGACAAGCTCGAACTGGCGCTGCCGACGCAACTTCGACACACCGTACGCAGAATCGCTTGCGCAAAGCTGGCCGTCGACACAGGCGAGCCTGGCGATCAACGGCCGCATCAAGCCCATCTGAGCGCGGCTCAGAGGCTGAGAGTTTTTCGGGTGTGCCAGAGCGGCGCGCCAGAAGGCGCCCGATAT
>Ga0335394_10009781_pt1 | contig 10813 bp, 9 predicted proteins | sample MAT03_FD_205741 | JGI IMG/M metagenome (GOLD analysis project Ga0335394, IMG submission 205741) | Freshwater microbial communities from Lake Fryxell liftoff mats and glacier meltwater in Antarctica - MAT-03 (spades assembly) (version 2) ... | reverse complement strand
CGACTTCTTCGAGCTCGTCGAGTATTCGGTGGCCAGCGGTATCGGCGTCAAGTTCTCCACCAACGGCGCGTTCATCGATGCCGAGAAGGCCCGCCGCCTCGCAGCGATGGAGTACCTCGACATCCAGATCAGCCTTGACGGTGTGGATGCAGCTACCAACGACGCGGTGCGCGGTGCGGGTAGTTTCGACATGGCCCGCCGAGCGATGGACAACCTGGCCGCCGCCAACTTCGGCCCGTTCAAGATCAGCGTCGTCGTCACCCGCCACAACGTGCCGCAGCTCGACGAGTTCAAGGCCCTCGCCGATGGCTACGGAGCCCAATTGCGCGTCACCCGCCTGCGCCCCAGTGGCCGCGGCGTGGACAGCTGGGACAATCTGCACCCGACCAACGCACAGCAGCGCGAGATCTACGACTGGCTGATGGCGAACGGCGACAACGTGCTCACCGGCGACTCGTTCTTCCACCTCAATGCACTTGGACCGGCGCTACCTGGTCTCAACATGTGCGGTGCGGGTCGCGTGGTGTGCCTCATCGACCCCATCGGCGACGTCTACGCCTGCCCGTTCGTGATTCACGACGAGTTTCGTGCCGGCAACGTACGCGAAGAAGGCGGCTTTGCCAAGGTGTGGAAGCAGAGCGATCTGTTCACGTCGCTACGCGAACCGCAATCCGCCGGCGCGTGCGCCAGCTGCGGTGCGTTCGATGCCTGCCAGGGCGGCTGCATGGCCGCCAAGTTCTTCACCGGTTTGCCACTCGACGGCCCGGACCCGGAGTGCGTCATTGGCGAAGGCGAAGTTGCGCTCGCTGAGCTGGCCGCGCAGCCGGTCGCCGTCTCGCTCAAGCCACGCCCGGCGATGGACCACACCAAACCGACCCGCGTCCCAGTCCTGCTCTGATCCGCAAGTTCACGAGGAAAGAAGCGTCACATGGACGAGCAGACGATGGTTGATTCATACGGCGTCGAGGTGTTCAATCGGTCGTGGCCGATCGATTCGCCTGCTGGGCTTGTGATCATTGCCCATGGCGCCTCCGAGCACTCGGGGCGCTACGCCCGATTCGCCACCGCACTCAATGTGGCCGGCTTCGCTGCAATCGCAATCGACCATCGTGGCCACGGCCACACCGGGAGCGCAACTGGCCCGGGGCTCATAGGGCCAGGCGGTGGGCAGGCGGTCATCGACGACCTACACGAACTGCGCGCTGCCGCAGTGGCGAAGGTTGCGGACGGGACGCCGGTGTTCTTCTTCGGCCATTCGATGGGTTCTCTCATCGGGCTCACCTACCTCACCCAACATTCTGAAGGCCTCGCCGGCGGCGTGCTGTGTGGCATGGCGGCAGATGTCAACGAGGTCGCCGGGACCGGTGCACTGCTGCAGGGTTTCGCCGACGCTGGCATGCGCGAACTCCCAGCGGGCGATCTGCTGGCCGCCAACAACGCTGTGTTCGAGCCGGCCCGCACCCCGTTCGACTGGCTGAGCCGCGACAACGATGAGGTCGATCGCTACGTCGCCGACCCGTTCTGCGGCGACGGGAATCCGCTGACGTTCGGGTACCTCATCGATCTGTTCGATGTCGTCGGTCCGGCAGCCGACAACCTCTCTGCAATCTCCTGCCCGGTGTTCGTGATCGCCGGCGATCACGACCCGGCCGCTGCCATGGGCGCCCACGCAACAGCGCTGGCGACAGCGCTGGCGGCCAAGGGCATTGAAGTGGAGTGCAAGGTGTACGAAGACGCCCGACACGAACTACTCAACGAAACCAACCGCAATGAGGTCACCGCCGACATCGTGACCTGGCTGCAGTCCCACCGCTAAACCCTGCGAGTGTGTGAGTTGGCCTGGGGTGCGCGCTACCCAACGCATGCAAACCGACTCACCCCCGGCACCTTCCCGCTCTTGGCACCTTTCGCCACCCATGGGCGGGTAGACCGGCAGCGTTCGACACGGTTACTCGCCCTTGGGCGGAGGAGGGTGCCAAACCAGAGGCACTGCGTGAGGCGAGAGCGCTGGCTCGCGCGGGATTGGCGCGTACAGTTGCAACGGCCGTTGGGGCGCTGAGCGGAGGGAGTGGCGATGGTCTGGTTGCTCATCGTCCCTGCCTACCTGCTGGGCACGTTCCCGAGTGCGGTGATGGTGGCCCGCAGCAAAGGCATCGACATTCAGAAGGTCGGCTCGGGTAACCCTGGTGCCTCCAATATTGCGCGTACGATGGGCACCAAGTGGGGTGTGGCCGTATTCGTCCTAGACGGTCTCAAAGGCGCCATTCCGGCCGCAGCTGCGCTGCTGTTCACCCACCGGCCATCACCTCTTGCATATGCGATGGTTGCCGCCGCCACCGTTGGCCACATGTACCCCATCACCCGACGCTTCAAGGGCGGCAAGGGTGTCGCGACGCTCGGTGGAGCCACGTTGGTGCTGCAGCCGTTGCTCTTCGCCATCCTCACCATCGGCTGGGTCGCCATTCGCAAGACCACTGGCAAGGCCTCGCTTGCCTCGCTGATGCTCACCGTTGGCTTTCCGCTCGGCGTTGCGCTGATGGGCGGCCCGGGGTGGGAAGTCGCCACCGCGGCAGCGCTCGGCGCATTGGTGCTGATGCGTCACCTCGACAACATTCAGCGGTTGCTGGGCGGCAGCGAATTATCGGCATCTCATAGCGAATGAGTGGCGGGTAGCGTCGTCAAGATGGCCGACATGAACGACTTCAACCGGGTTCTCACTTCCGAGTTTCGCGCCAACGGCGGCAAGGTCGGCGGGCAGTTCGAGAACATGCCCGCTGTGCTGCGGTTGGTCCGCAACTGATCATGCAGCTTCTGCAGCCGATCACACTCGGCGCCCTCACCGCCCGCAACCGAGTGATGTTCGGGCCGCACGTCACCAACCTGGCCGACGAACACCGCTCGTTCACATTGCGCCACACCGCCTATTACCAGCGGCGCGCACAAGGTGGGTGCGGCGTGATCGTTACCGAAGGTGCCAGTGTGCACGAGAGCGATTGGCCCTATGAGCGCGCACCACTCGCCGCGTCGTGCGCGGCTGGCTGGGCAGCTATTGCGACGGCATGCCATGCCCACGGGTCGCTGGTCATCGCGGCGCTGGACCACGCTGGCGGTCAGGGCAGCAGCGCCTACAACCAGCGCGAGCTGTGGGCGCCGTCGCGCATGCCAGACGTCAACTCGCGAGAGGTTCCCAAGTGGATGGAGGCCGCCGACATCGCGAGCGTTGTCACCGGGTTCGGCGCAGCGACGGCAACGGCTGTCACCGCAGGGTGTGACGGCGTGGAGATCAATGCTGGCCAGCACAGCCTGGTGCGTCAGTTCATGTCCGGCCTGACCAATCAACGCGACGACGTGTGGGGCCATGACCGCCTGCTGTTCGCCCGCGAGGCGATTGCCGCCGTGCGCGCCGCCGCTGGTTCCGCGATCGTTGGGCTCAGGCTCTCATGCGACGAGTTGGCACCGTGGGCGGGCATCACACCCGAGGCCGCCACGGAGATCGCTGCCGCGCTCAGCGACACCCTCGATTACCTCGTGGTCGTTCGTGGTTCCATCTACTCAGCGGAGAAGACTCGACCCGACTTTCACGAGCCCACCGGCTTCAACATCGGCGTCTGTCGCGGCGTGCATGCCGCGGTGGGTGACACCCCCGTCTTCCTGCAGGGTTCGGTGGTGGAGTGGGGCCAGGCCGAATGGGCGATCGACGATGGCGTGTGCGACGGCGTCGAGATGACCCGAGCGCAGATCGCCGACCCCGACCTGGTCAACAAGCTGGCGGCCGACGCTGCGTCCACCGTGCGCCCATGCATTCGTTGCAACCAGACGTGCCAGGTGCGCGACGCACGCAGCCCCATCGTCACTTGCGTCGGCGAGCCGACCAGCGGCCGCGAAACCGAGGACCCGGATTGGTACGCCCCGACCGCGCAACCGCGCGATGTCGTGGTCGTCGGCGGTGGTGTGGCCGGAATGGAGACCGCGCGAGTCGCGGCTGCACGCGGCCATCGCGTGCGACTGATCGAGCAGGCCGATCACCTCGGCGGAATTGCAGCCGCTGCCGGGCCGGCTCGCCCGCTGGTGCAGTGGCTCATCGAGGAGTGCGAAGCCGCAGGCGTGTGCGTCCAGCTGGGGGTCACAGAGCTGGTCACGGTCGCGGGTGAAGCCGTCGTGCAATGCACTGGCGGGATGCCGGGCACGCGGTCCTACGAGATCGAGGAGGGTGCAGTCGTCATCGATGTCCTCGACGTGCATCGCGGCGCGGCACTTCCCGAAGGGCAGATCGCGCTCTTCGACCCCATCGGTGGCCCAATTGCTGTCGCCCTCGCGGAGACGCTGGGCACGCGCGCAATCCTGATCACACAGGACCAGATCGCCGGCAACGAGCTGTCCCGCACTGGCGACCTGGCCCCCGCAAACGTTCGCCTGCAGCGACAAGGCGCCACGATCGAGCGTCGCAGCCTGCTGCGCGCCGTGCGCGCAAGTGAGATCGAACTGGAGGATCGGTTCAGTGGCGACCGTCGAATCGTGCCCTGCGCGGGCCTGGTCGATTGCGGCTTCCGCCTGCCCACCGAGCCGATCGCCGGCGCACTGGCCCAAGCCGGTGACTGCGTCGCCCCGCGCACCATCCACGAGGCCATTCTCGAAGCACGCCGGGTCGCGCTCGCGCTCTGACGTCGCACTGCCCACTCCTTCATGGGGCCGCCAACTAAGGTCGGGCGCGAGATGAGCGCTGCCACGAAGAAACCCCGCGCCGTGGCGCGCCCGGCGGCCGTGCTGTGGGACATGGACGGCACCATCGTCGACACCGAGCCGTACTGGATCGAGTGCGAGTACGAGCTGGTCGCCGAATTCGGAGGCCACTGGGACCAAGAGAAGGCGCATGCGATGGTCGGCAACGACCTGCGCGTGTCGGCCGCAATCCTTCGCGAGCAGGGCAGCGTCGACCTGCCGATCGACGACATCATCAACCGACTACTCGACGGGGTCATCGCCCGAGTGCGACGAAGGGTGCCGTGGCGGCCCGGCGCGCGCGACACGCTTCTTGCCCTGCGCAAGGCCGGCATTCCGTGCGCGCTGGTCACCATGAGCTGGGCTCGCTTCGCCGACGCGATCGTCAAGACGCTGCCACCCGGCACCTTCGACGTCGTCATCACCGGCGATGAAGTTACCAATGGCAAGCCGCACCCCGAGCCCTACCTGACCGCCGCCAATCGACTGGGCGTCCGCGCCAAGGACTGCGTGGCCATCGAGGACTCACCGACCGGTGTCGCCAGCGCGGTCGCGGCCGGGTGTCGCACGTTCGCGATTCCCAACGTTCTCGACATTCCCGACGGCCGCGGCTACACGGTCGTCCGCTCGCTCAACGAGCTCGATGGCACCCATCTCGGCATCGGCGCCAAGGCCACCAACGCTCGACGCCGCAAGTCGCGCCTGCGACCACTGGTCGGCCTGCTGGTGGTCGGCGCGCTGGGTGCCGGCGTTGCCATGGTCGGTCGTAACACCACTGCCGCCCCGCCACTGAAGGACATACCCATCAGCGGTTGGGCTCCGTACTGGGTGATGCCGGAGGCCACTGCGACAATCGGCGCGTACGGCAACAACCTGCACGAAGTCTCGCCGTTCGGGTACTCCTCCACGGGCGCCACCGACATCAACTTTCCCGGCAGCTCCGAGGAGCTGACCGTGCTCATCGACACCATTCGCCAGCAGGGTGTCAAGGTCATCCCCGCCATCACCGACGGCATGCCAGCGGGCGGAATGGCTGCTGTGTTGGCCGACCCGACCCAGCGCGCCGCGCACGTCATCGCGATCACTTCCCTTGCTCAGCAGAACGACTTCGATGGCATCGACATCGACTACGAACAGTTCGCCTTTGCCGATGGCAGAGAGACTTGGGAGGCAACACGGCCGAACTGGGTTGCGTTCATCGACGAACTGTCCACCGCCCTGCACTTCATCGGCAAGGTGCTCACCGTCAGCATCCCACCCATCTACGACACCGAGCGCACCGCCGACAGCGGCTACTGGGTATACGACTACGCCGCCATCGGTGAACACGTCGACCGCATTCGCATCATGGCCTACGACTATTCGACCGACCGACCCGGACCCATTGCCCCGCTCGCGTGGGTGCGCAGCACGGTGACGGCGGCGAAGAAGGCGGTGGACGACGACAGCAAGATCGTCCTCGGCATCCCGCTCTACGGCCGCAACTGGGTGATCGGCACCACGGGCACCTGCCCTGCCGATGCACCTGGCAAGGTGGACCCGAACCTGCGCGAGGTCGCTGCGTTGCTGGTGCAATACGGCGCGACGCCCATTCGTGACGAGGGCACCAAGGAGTCCACCTTCACCTACCAGCGCGAGAGCAGCGACGGGATCAACAGCTGCGTGCAGACGCGCAAGGTGCACTTCATGGACGCCGCAGGCGTGCGCGACCGAGTTGACGTGGCCCGCGAGCAACGCATCGGCGGCGTGGTCTTTTGGGCACTGGGCTACGACACGGACGTCGAGTGGGCAGCCGTCGTCGACGTCGCCCGCCCTCGCGGCATCGTCGTTCCGACAGGCTGAACGCGGCGACCAACTCGTAGAACACGCCAGCTGTCCGATGCGGAATAGTTGCGTGCACAACTATATTGTCACGATCATGACAACCTTCACCGTTCAGCGAGCCGCCGACCGCTTCCTCACAGATGCCGGCTGGTTGCACTCGCAGCACTCGTTCAACTTCGGCCCTCACTACTCCCCTGACCACGAAGGCCACGGCCTCCTCCTGGTCAACAATGACGACGTCGTCGCCGCTGGCCAAGGCTTTGGCACCCACGGCCACCGCGACATGGAGATCGTCACGTGGGTGCTCTCCGGACGCCTGGAGCACAAGGACAGCGAAGGCAACCACGGCATTCTGTATCCGGGCCTTGCCCAACGAATGAGCGCCGGTTCAGGCATTCGCCACAGCGAGTTCAATGCCAGCCCCGATGAGCCCGTGCACTTCCTGCAGATGTGGGTTCCCCCGGACACGGCCGGCATCGAGCCCGGCTACGAACAGCTCGATCTGAACGAGGCCCTGAGCGGCGGTGGGTTGGTCCCTATCGCGAGTGGCCAAGGCCACGCGGGCGCCATCAAGGTGCACCAGCGCGACGCCGTGCTGTGGGGCGGACGCTTGCAGCCGGACGAGGCGGTCACCATCCCGTTGGCGCCTCACGTCCACCTGTTCGTTGCCGTCGGTAGCGGATCGCTGGACGACGCCGGTGAACTCGCCACGGGCGACGCAGTTCGCCTGACAGATTCCGGGGCGCTGATGTTCATCGCCGGGGCAGAAGGTGCTGAACTGTCGGTATGGGCCACGACATAGACAGCGAACAACGCACCGCACTGACTACGCGCCGCGCCGAACTCACCGAGCGGCACCTCAAGCCGCGGGCGGAACGACCGGCGTCGACCGCCCGCGGTGTTCATCACGTGGCGCTGCTCAGCAGCGACGTGGAACACACCATCGACTTCTACGACGGTCTGCTCGGCTTCCCACTGATCGAGATGTTCGAGAATCGCGACTACGAGGGCAGCACGCACTTCTTCTTCGACATCGGCCATGGTAACGCGCTCGCGTTCTTCGATCTTCCCGGGCTGGACCTCGGGCCATATATGGAGGTGCTCGGCGGCCATCATCACCTCGCGATCTCCATCGATCGTGCGCAATGGGAGGCGGCCAAGCAGCGGTTGGAAGCAGCGGGAGTGGAGTGCGCTCATGTGGACGGCTCGTCGCTGTACTTCCGCGGTCCCGATGGCGAGCGGCTGGAACTGATCAGCGATCCGCTGGGTGCGATGTACGGCCACGAACTCGGTTAGCTACCATCGGCGAATGGAATTCCACTTCGCCACCGTATGGGAAACACTCGCCGACACGATCGGCGACCACACCGCCGTCGTTCACGGCGACAAGCGATTCACCTGGGCACAGTACGACGATCGCGCCGCTCGTATGGCTGCCGCCTTCGGCGCCGCAGGACTGGGCCCAAACTCGAAGATCGGGCTCTTCCTGTACAACGGCAACGAATACCTCGAGGCGCACTACGGCGCGTTCAAGATGCGCGGAGTGCCGATCAACATCAACTACCGCTACATGGACGAGGAGCTGTGGTACCTGCTCGACAACGCTGAAGCCGAAGCCATCGTCTTCCACTCGTCGCTGGGCGACCGTGTCGAGCGCGTCCGCGAACGGCTGCCCAAGCTGAAGCTGCTGATCGAGGTCGACGATGGTGGTGCGGGTCAGGTGCCGGTAGCTCGCCGTTACGAAGAGGTGATCGCCAGCCACATTGCGATGCCGCGCATCACGCGCAGCGAAGACGACATCTACATGCTGTACACCGGTGGCACTACCGGGATGCCCAAGGGCGTGATGTACGACATGGGCGGCCTCACCCGCTCGTTCGCCACACTGGGCTTTCCGCTACTCGGGCTGGCCGCTCCTAGCGAAGCAGCCGACGTCGCACCGTTGGTGAAGGGCGTCATCGAGGCTGGCACCGGCCTCATTTCAATGCCGTGTGCGCCGCTGATGCACGGCACCGGCATGTGGTTGGGCGCGATGATTCCACAGCTGGGTGGTGCCACCATCGTCACCCTGCAGAGCCGCTCGCTCGACGCCGACGAACTGTTGGGCACGGTCGTGGCCGAAGAGGTCACCAACCTGACGATCGTTGGCGACGCCTTCTCCAAGCCCATCATCCGCGCCATCGACACGGCGGTGGCCGCCGGCACGCCCTACGACTTGGCGAAGCTGAGGATGATCGTGTCGTCGGGGGTCATGTGGACCGCTGAGGTGAAGGAACAGATCCTCGACCGCATCGAGCACGTGATGTTGCTCGACGCCATCGGCTCGTCGGAAGGCTCGATGGGCAACAGCATTTCGATGAAGGGCATGCCGCCATCCACTGCCCGCTTCACCCAGAGCCCTACCACGAAGGTGTTCATGGAGGACGGCGTCGAAGTCACGCCCGGTAGCGAGGAAGTCGGTATGGTCGCGGCCGGCGGTTTGGTGCCGATCGGCTACTTCAAGGACGAAGAGAAGTCGGCGCGCACCTTCCGCACCATCAACGGCGTTCGCTACTCGTTCCCCGGCGACATGGCAATGGTCGCCGCCGACGGGTCGCTGATCCTTCTCGGTCGCGGCAGCCAGGTCATCAACTCCGGCGGCGAGAAAATCTTCCCCGAGGAAGTCGAAGAGTCGGTGAAGCGTGTCAAGGGCATTGTCGACTGCTTGGTCGTCGGTATCGCCGACGAGAAGTTCGGCCAGTCCGTCACCGCTGTTGCATCGCTGCTGGAGGGTGCAACCGTCACGGAGGCGGAGGTGATCGCCGGCGTCAAGGGCGACCTCGCGGCCTTCAAGGCGCCCAAGCGCGTCGTGTTCGTCACGCAGGTGCCGCGAGCACCCAACGGCAAGGCCGACTACACCACCACCAAACAGTTGGCCAACGACGCCCTCGGCCTCGACAGCTAGACCGTGAGCTAGGGCTTCAGCTTTTCGGCGAAGAACTCCAGGACGCGCTGCACGCTTGGTTCGTCGCGCTGTTCGGTGAGCACCGAGTGGTCGCGCTTGGTAGCGCTGGGCAGCTCGACGGCGATGAAAGCGTCGCCCAGCAGCGTGCGTAGTGTCTCGAAACGGGTGCCCACCAACGGATCATCGGTGTAGCGCAGGCCGAGTACCTGACAGCCTTCGGCGGCGCGCCGCGTCACCGTGAGCACGTCGTCGGGCGAGAGGTTCAGGTCGGCAGATCGCGCCGCCTTCTTCTTGCCGATGCCGAACACGAAGGGCATCGACGGCTGGCTGAGCACCGGAGCGACCATGATGTCATCGATCATCATCCCCAGCGCGAAGCCGCCGCTGAAACACATACCCAGCGCTCCAACCCCCGGGCCGCCCACCTCGTTGTGCAGGTTGCGCGCCAGGGCACGCAGAAAGCCGATGATGGGCGACGTCTGGTTGAGCGCCATGGTGCTGAACTCGCGAGCGACACAGACCTTCGCCATCGACTGCATCACATAGCCGTTGGAGATGTCGCGACCCGGCGTGCCGACCAGCGATGGCATGACGACGGTGAATCCGGCGGCCACCACCTCGTTGGCGAAGGCGGTCACCTTCGGCGTGATGCCAGGAATCTCGTGGACGATGACGATGCCGGGGCCGGTGCCACACCGATACACATCGCGCTCGAAGCCGGCAGCGGTGAACGTCGACTTCGCCCACCCGGCGAGGAGGGCGTCCCTGTCGTGGGCGTCGTTGTCGTGGGCGTCCCTGTCGTGGGCGTCGTTGTCGTGCGCGTCGTTGTCGTGCGCGTCGTTGTCGTGGGCGTCGTTGTCGTGGGCGTCGTTGTCGTGCTCGGTCATGGCAGGTTCCTCATTGCTTCCAGGGCACGAACGGCCAGAGCTTCAGTACCGAGCTTGAACGACTCGAACTCGACGAATTCTTGCGCGCCCATTGCGCCGTGGAGGTAGCGGGCGTACACACCCTCGCTGATCACCGCGAGGCGCCAGCAACTGAACGCCACGTAGTACCCGATACCACTGAGATCGCGACCGGTGCGAAGTGCGTAGCGCTGCAGCAGGTCCTCGTAGGTGAGGAAGCCACCGGCGGGTGTCGGGTCGTTGGCACGCGAGGCGGCAATATCGCCGTTGAACCAGTAGACGCCCAGATAGCCGACGTCGGCGAGCGGGTCGCCCAGTGTGCACAGCTCCCAATCGAGCACAGCGGCGATGCGCCCCGTGGTGAGGTCGGTGAGGCAGTTACCGAAGCGATAGTCGCCGTGCGCAATCGAGACGCCCTTCT
>Ga0335394_10009779_pt1 | contig 10814 bp, 7 predicted proteins | sample MAT03_FD_205741 | JGI IMG/M metagenome (GOLD analysis project Ga0335394, IMG submission 205741) | Freshwater microbial communities from Lake Fryxell liftoff mats and glacier meltwater in Antarctica - MAT-03 (spades assembly) (version 2) ... | reverse complement strand
GCTTTGGCTTAATTGCCTATCGAACCAACCTACTTACCAAGAAAGACTGGCAGCAGTTTGATACTCTGTGACTCTGGTTTCAAAGAAATTCTTCTCTTTACCCAGATCAATCGTTTCGCTCATCCACGGGAATGGATTTTTAGAGCCGTACTGTGGTTTTAGGCCGATGCGCTCTAAACGACGGTCAGCGATAAACTGCACGTAGTCTCTAAAGAGCGGAGCGGAAAGACCGAGAATGCCGGTTGGCAGGCAGTCTTTTGCATACTCAATCTCAAGCTCAACTGCTTGCTTAATCATATCGACCATCTGTGTTTGGAACTCTGGTGTCCACACATCAGCATTTTCCTCTTTGATGCCGTTGATCAAATCGATGCCGAAATTAAGATGGATCGATTCATCACGCAGGATGTACTGAAACTGCTCGCCTACACCGGTCATTTTATTTTGACGGTGAAACGATAGCATCATTACAAAGCCGCTGTAGAAGAATAACCCTTCCATGATCACGTAATAGCCGATCAAGTTCTTTAAAAACTGCTGCCGTCCTTCGAATGTCTCCGTTGTAAACTTAGGATCAAGAATGGACTTAGTAATGTCCATCTCGAACTGATCTTTATTATGGATCGTGTTTACTTCGTTATACATGTTGAACACTTCGCCCTGCTCGAGGGCGAGGGATTCACAGATGTAATGAAACGTATGGGTATGCACAGCTTCTTCAAAAGCTTGGCGCAACAGATACTGGCGACACTCAGGATTTGTAATGTGTTTAAAAATCGCTAGTACGATGTTGTTACCGACTAGGCTCTCGGCTGTAGCGAAGAACCCTAAATTGCGCATGATAACGCGACGCTCATCAGCGGTTAGCTTATCTGATTTCCACAGGTCTATGTCCTTACCCATCGGTACCTCTGTTGGTAGCCAGTTATTGGCTACACCATTGAGATAATGCTCCCACGCCCATTTATATTTAAGCGGCATGAGCTGATTAACATCAACTTGGTTATTATTGATTAACCGTTTCTTGCTGACGTCTACCCGTTTATTTTCGCCACCGGCAATTTCCGAGTTAATTTTCTTGCCGCTGTTTGTTTCACCGTCTTCCCAACCCAACATATTCAATCCTCAATTAAAAACACTTTATTTTAGCTCGATCAATATTCTCAGCTAATTTTACTGCTCCAACCTTACTGACAACTCTCACAATCACCGTCCAAACTGCACAAAGCGCGTGGCATCTCAGCCTTTGCACGCTGCGCAGTTTCTGTTTCTACGCTTCCAGCTTTTAACTCTCCAGAATTAGTAATTATAGTCTCTACTACTAACGTTGAGACTGTTTCAGTTTCCGTGCGATCCGTAACTTGCACGTTTGATGAGGCTGACTTGTTTTTCATCCAACGTGGCTGCAAGCCGCGCTTGTTAATATCCAACGTTGATTTTTCAATCTGTGTTGCTCCAAGCGAACGGAGATAATACGTAGTTTTGAGTCCCTTCTCCCACGCATGCACGTACATGTCGTGTAAGCGCTTGCCACTTGGCTGCGCCATATAGAGGTTTAAGGACTGACCCATATCGATCCATTTTTGACGTCTGCTACCGCACTCTATTAACCACTCTGGCTCGATCTCGAATGCGGTTAAATAGACCTTTTTCACTTCGTCTGGAATACGCTCGATCTCTAGGATTGATCCGTCGAAGTATTTTAAATCTTCGATCATCTCCTGATCCCACATACCGCGCCGCTTTAGCTCAAGTACTAAGTGCACGTTTGGCACGGTGAATTCACCGGAAAGATTCGACTTCGCATACAGATGCTTATAGGTGGGCTCAATTGACTGAACCACGCCAGTGATATTTGAAATAGTAGCAGTCGGCGCAATCGCCATCGTATTACTATTTCTAATACCCGATGCTGCAATCGCTTTGCGCACCGGGCTCCAATCTAAACGCACAGTACGATCAACATCTAAGTGCCCGCCGCGCTCCGTTGCTAAGATATCAAGGGTATCAATCGGCAGTAATCCGCGATCCCATTTTGATCCCTTAAAGCTTGAGTAAGCACCCTTTTCTTTAGCAAGTTCAGCGGAGGCTAAAATGGCGTAATAAGAGATCAGCTCCATACTGGCATCAGCAAACTCGACCGCTTCAGGGCTAGCATAGCTGATATTCTGAATATACAGAGCGTCTTGAAAACCCATTACCCCTAAACCGATCGGGCGATGACGCATGTTAGCCGTCTTAGCTTCATCGGTCGGGTAAAAATTAATATCAATCACGTTATCAAGCATCCGCACAGCGGTGCGCACCGTTTTTGCTACTAGCTCTTTATCCAATCCATTTGGCGTACAATGTGCAGCCAAGCTTATTGAACCAAGGTTACAAACAGCAGTCTCTTGCGACGAGGTGTTCAGCAAAATCTCCGTACAAAGGTTTGAGCTATGCACTACGCCGATGTGATCCTGCGGCGAACGCAGATTAGACGGGTCTTTGAAAGTGATCCACGGGTGACCAGTTTCAAACAACATACTTAGCATTTTGCGCCAAATACCTGTCGCCTCAACGCGCTTAAATAATTTTAATTCGCCAACGTCTGCTTTGCGTTCATACTCGGTGTAGCGAGCCTCAAAAGCCTTACCCACCAAATCATGCAGATCAGGCACGTCGTTAGGGCTAAATAACGTCCAGTAACCGTTGTCTAGCACACGCTTCATGAACAGATCTGGGATCCAGTTAGCTGTGTTCATGTCATGCGTGCGGCGGCGCTCGTCGCCGGTATTTTTACGTAACTCTAAAAAATCTTCGATGTCTAAATGCCACGTCTCTAAGTAAGCACACATCGCACCTTTGCGTTTACCACCCTGGTTAACAGCAACGGCGGTATCGTTTGCCACTTTCAAGAACGGAATTACCCCTTGGCTCCGCCCGTTTGTGCCCTTAATTCGCGCTCCGGTTGCGCGCACATTGGTCCAGTCGTTTCCTAGGCCACCTGCCCATTTAGAAAGCATAGCGTCGTCTTGCACGCACTTAAAGATATGCTTCAAATCATCCATTACCGTGGTTAAATAGCACGATGATAACTGTGGATGCGGCGTGCCTGCGTTAAATAACGTAGGGGTGCTGGAGGTAAAATGAAACTTAGATAGAACTTCATAGAATTCTATCGCACGCTCGTTTTTAGCGCTGCCTTCAGCTGCTGCTAGGCCCATAGCCACGCGCATCCAAAAAATCTGCGGTGTTTCTAAACGGATGTCCTCGTGATGAATCAAATAACGATCGTAGAGTGTTTGCGCTCCAAGATAAGTAAACTGCAAATCACGCTCTAATTTCAACGCCTTGGATAATTTTTCAAGATCGTAAGTTAATAGCGCCGGATCTATGCGCTCCACATCGACCGCACGCTGAAATACAGTTTTAAAATATGCTCTATGCGTAGCTTCTAGCTTAGGGTCGTGCGCACAAACTCCCATCGTCTCGCGGTAAATCACATCTAAAAGCAACCGCGCCGCAACCATACTGTAGTTAGGCTCGCCCTCAATTTTTGAGCGCGCGGCCATTACACTTGAAGTATCAACTTCGTGCCATTTAACGCCTTCGTATAGATTCTTGATCGACTCTTGCAGCACTAACTCTGGGTTAGTTTCTGAAAGACCTTTGCAAGCAAACGAAATTCTACGGCGCAGCTCCCCTTCTGAAATATTAGTGGTCGTGCCATCGGGGTGAGCCATCTTGAAAATAGCGCCAACCTGTTCGATTTTGAGCTGGCGATCATCGTAAGTTTCAGCCGAGGAGAGCTTATTGCTGGAAGCTTCTACAAATATCGCCTCACTAGCTCTCCCCTCTGCAGACCTAATAGCAGCCCTGTTTGCGCGATAAATAATAAAATCTTTAGCTTCTTGGTAGAACCCTTCAGCCATCATCTGGCGCTCTACTTCGTCTTGAATAAGCTCTACGTGCAGTGTTTTATCTTGCTTAACTAGCTCTTGCGCACAAGCTACCACTTTTGCGGTCAGCAAGTTCACTGCGTCTACTATGTCTTGCGAAGTTGAACCGCTAACCTTGCGGCATGCTCTAAATGCATTTTCAATCGCCGTGGCTATTTTTGCGGGATTAAACCTTACAACGCTGACGCCGTCGCGACGGGTAATTTTTAAATTAAGGGCTGAATCTTCACGATTAGCTTTACGCTCGTCACGATATACTATGTAGCTACGAGCGATTTCATAATGCCCGGCTTCCATTAACTTAACTTCAACTAAATCTTGGATACTCTCAACGGTAATAGCAGCACCTGAACGTGCAGACGATGCAGCTTGCTCTAAACACTCCTGCACTACCTCTTCTGCAACGGCCTGCACCATTGAGTGAGTATCTTGGGGTAGGGCACTTGTTTCAGGAATCGAAAGCACATCACGAAACGCAGCTTCGATGGCGCTTAAAACTCGATCGCGCCGGAAAGGAACGATCATCCCGTTGCGCTTAACTACTACTACGCTAGAAAGGCGCTCAAGGGATTTTTTACTTGGAGATAATATGACAGTCGTGCCCTGGGTTCCCGCTTCAATAACTCCCGCTTCACTAACTAAAGTAGAACTCATTTAAAACTCCGTACTCTTATGATTACCCAATATTCTAGCAACCAGATATTTTGACTTTCTGCACCAAAATTCGGCCTTATACCCGCGACTAATTCTATTTAGGAATCTCCTTAAGCTATTACCCTTCACAAGGTTATCGAGCTTTCAGTGCAATTCCTGCAAAAACGCCCTAAAACGCTACATGTTGTGTTTTAGATGCTCCTTACCCCCCATATATAGGGGGGTGCTCGTAAGGTGTCCAGACGATTTAAGTGATCTTTTTATAAATTTTTTACTTGACGGAATCAAAAATAATTGAAGGGTGGCGCTCATCCCACAACTGACCGGCTCGCGATCTTCTTTTTGCTCACGTATGCTTAGGGGAGATGGAAAAAACTTTTGAGCAAGATACGATAGTTTCGCACAATATTCTCAATTATTTGTTTGCTGGATATCAAGGCGACTACACTCACAACAGTATCCTGGTAGATTTGCAAGCAACAGGAGCCAACCCGGCGCGAGTCGAGGCTGATGGAAAGATCCTAACCACGATCCTTGAATGGTTGCAGGGATTAGAAAAAGGGGACTGTCTTTTTTCGGCTAGTTGGACAACACCGCAAACTTTTAATTCTCAGAAAGCTATCCGTTGGTTAGAGGAGCTTAAAAAGCCTATTACCGCTGCTGGCTTTAACCTGCGTCGCATCGTGCGCGAGCCAGACGTAAGACTTTCGATGCCGGATTTTATCGAGCTTGTAGCTAGCTTTGCGCGCTTTGCTTACAGCGGTAAATTTTACAACGAAGGAATGCTGTACGCTGCAAATTTACTGGGGCGCAAGGATGTTGTTGAGTCTCTAAAAGTTCCTGTAGAACAAGCAAACGCCGAGATGAATCACGCTGGTTATTTTATTCATCTCTTAAAAAATGAAGGCCCTGAGAAATTTCCCGCAGACTTCCTTACTGTGCTTTTAGACGATGCGCGCCGTGCTCCAGCGATATTTAACGCGCAAATCCACGATATCAATCAACTGTTAGCGCAGTTTAATGGCGGTATTACGTGGGCTGCAGTCGATTTTAGTCTGGCCGAAAGCGACATTTGGAAAGCGCAATCTTTTAAACCTGGCGAAGCCGGTTACTGGCGCGCTTACGAAGTGGGGCCCGACCAAGCGGTGTTGTGGCGTAAGGCCGGGTTTCGCACACCTGGGGTGGCCGCCGCATGGCGTGACGCAAAATTTGAGCCGATGGTGGCTGCAGCCTGGGCATCGCAAGGAGCAAATCCAGCGATGGCCCGCCTATGGCTAGATGCCGGGCACAATCCCGCTGAAGCTATCTCCTATATTTCGCGTGGAATTCTCGACCCAAAGAATCTGCCTAAGGGGGAGTAGATAGTTGTCGCTTAATACTTCGTCATAGTCGCATCGATTTTGTCGGCCCACTCAAGCACTCCGCCCTTTAAATTTTTGACGTTTTTATGCCCTGCTTGCATTAGAAATTCACACGCCTGGCCGCTACGCCCGCCGCTGCGACAATAAATTACTACCGGCACATCCGTTGGAATCTCAGCGATGCGCTGCGGCAAAGTTTTAAGTGGAATAAGATTGCCACCGATTGAAGCTATCTCAACCTCGTGCGGCTCCCTAACATCGATTAAAATCGGGGCGCTATCCGCATCTATTAAATTTTTAAGTTCGCTGACGGTAATTTCAGGTACCATGCCGATAATTTTATTAACCACAATATTTACCCTTACGTAACGTGACAGGCGCTTAAGCTCGTAGCATCATCTCAGAGATCGCCCGAATGATATATATGCGGGCGCGTTTAGTTCAAAGGCCATTTTCGTATGAGTCGCAATCAAGAACCGCAACAGTCGGTCTATTTTTATATCTCAAGCTTAACTGCACTTGGCGTTGTTTTTGGCGATATCGGCACAAGCCCCCTTTATACCGTACGAGAATGCTTTCAGGGGTTACACGCAATTAATTTAAACGAGCAGAATATTTTAGGGGTTTTATCCTTAATTGTTTGGTCGCTGATATTAGTTGTTTCATTCAAATATCTCTCAGTTATTCTGCGCGCTGATAACCGCGGCGAGGGTGGAGTATTAGCCTTAATGGCGCTAGCCACGCCGGGCACCAGCAGAAATAGCAGTGGTAAGAACGGCGCGCGCCGTGGTCAACAAATGATGATAGCGATGGGACTTTTTGGGGCAGCGTTGCTGTACGGCGATGGAATTATCACCCCTGCTATTTCAATCTTATCTGCGGTTGAGGGACTAAAAGTAGCAACCTGGTTTTTTGAACCTTACATCGTACCAATTACGCTCTTTGTTATAGTTTTACTTTTTTGGGTGCAAAAATACGGCACATCAGCCATTGGCATAGCGTTTGGGCCGTTGATCCTAGTTTGGTTTACCGTGCTCGGTGGGCTAGGTTTAAACAGTATTATTGAAACACCAGAGGTGCTGCACGCCTTAAATCCATGGCACGCGGTGATATATTTTCGTGAAAATGGATTACATGGGTTCCCAATTCTCTCCGCTGTCTTTTTAGCACTTACGGGTGCTGAGGCGTTGTACGCCGATATGGGGCATTTTGGGCGCAAACCGATCCGTTTTGCATGGTTAACGGTGGCGCTGCCCGGACTTTTTTTAAATTATATGGGGCAAGGCGCATTGCTGCTGCGAGATAAAGAGGCAATTACAAATCCGTTTTACTTGCTTGCGCCTGAGTGGGCGCTTTACCCAATGGTTATCCTTGCCACTTTAGCGGCAGTGGTAGCGTCGCAGGCCATGATCTCAGGCGCTTTTTCGTTGACGCGCCAAGCAGTGCAGCTTGGATATTTACCGCGCTTGGTTATTCGCCACACCTCCTCTGAGGAGATCGGGCAAATCTACGTTCCGACAGTAAATTGGATCATGCTGGTTGCGACTATTTGGCTGGTTACTACGTTTCGCTCCTCAACCAATTTAGCCGCCGCATACGGCATAGCTGTGTCACTAACTATGGTGATTACTACGATCTTGGCGTTTTTTGTTGCAAAAAATTTCTGGAAGATGCCGCTTTATTGGGCGATTCCACTCTTTAGTTTTTTTCTCGTAATGGATTTATCCTTTTTTATCGCAAACTTTCTTAAAGTTTTTAACGGCGGACATGTGCCGTTAATTATTGGTGCCATTCTGTTTATCATGATGACCACCTGGAAAAAGGGCCGGGAAATACTAGCGGCACGCTTAAAACAGGTGCTTATGACACCTGAGCGTTTCATTAAACAGATAGTACCAACTTTTCCGCATCGCTTACCCGGCACAGCGATTTTTATGGCGCGCTCCGCTAATTTGATCCCCGCAGCGCTCTTTCACAACGTAAAACATAACCAAGTCTTACAGGAAACCGTGGTGCTTTTATCGGTTAGAACCGAGGAAATCCCGCACGTACCGCTACCCGGACGCGTAGAAATTGAAGAGCTTGAGGGTGGATTTTGGTCGGTGATGATTCACTACGGTTTTATGGACACACCTAATGTGCCGGAAGCGTTAAAACTATGCCAAGCATCTGGCTTGCATCTAGACAGTCGCACGACAACGTATTTTTTAAGCCGTGAAACATTGATTGCAACAGCCATTCCCGGCATGTCAATTTGGCGTGAAAACTTATTCGGATTGATGAATCGCAACGCAGAGCGTGCTGCTAATTTCTTTAAAATCCCATCAAATCAGCTAGTAGAGATAGGAATTCAGATCGATTTATAGGAGGAGTATTATATGGAAATTTCTACAGACCGAGTTGTTTCAATCCACTACACTCTGCGTGACGATGCCCAAGTGGAACTTGATTCTTCCAGAGATACAGACCCGCTCCTCTATTTACACGGTCACAGTCAAATAGTGCCAGGACTTGAGCGCGCGCTTGCCGGTAAAAAAACGGGTGATAAAATTTTAGCCTCGATTCAACCCGAAGATGGCTATGGTGATTACGATTCACAGCTCACCAGCAGCGTTGCACGCAAACAATTTCCCAAAGGTGTGTCGCTAAATGTTGGCGAAATGTTCGAATTTTCAAACGCTCAAGGTGAACCAGTAGTAGTGCGCATCGCTGCTATCGATGCTGACACAGTAACTGTAGATGCAAATCACCCCTTAGCGGGGAAAGTCCTGCACTTTGATGTTGAAATAGTAGACGTACGCTCCGCCACTAAAGAAGAGTTAGCGCACGGCCACGCACATCCTGGGGATGGTTATAGTCATTAGTAAGCAGCGAATACGATTTTCTCGTACGGAGCACTCGCGCGGATCCTAACGATCTGAGTGCATGTCCCCGTCGCTACATTTAATTCCTTCTCAGCGAAGCCCTAAAACTTCTGACACGCTGCAACGCTGCTCATTGCGTGATGGCGCGCTACATGGCGCTTACATGGGAATTGCAGACGCAGTTTATTTGGCTCTTCTTACGCTGTCGCACGCGCCAGCAGTGCTGTTTAGCGTTTTAGTGCACGGCAGTAGTACAGTATTGATTATAGCACAGTGGCTTGGCGCAACAGGGGGGCGTTGCATTCGGAATCAAACTCGCGCCCTAGCTATATATTCCTTTATTCAAGCAGCTTTGCTGATGCTATTATTCACGCTGCTTGCGCTGCGGCCAATCTTCGATATTTGGCTAGGCATTAGCGTTTGCAGTATTGCGTTATTATCGACCGGCGTTGGAAACATGGCAGCCCCGCTCTGGCATTTGGTTTGGAGTAGTTCTCTAAAATTAGCACCGCGCCTATCTCTTCTGACACGACGCGGCGAGTATATGACAGCCGCCTCTTTTGTAGCAGCGCTTTTAGGACAAGGAATATTTCATGAGTTTCCAGCGCGCGGTGCGATTTTATTTTTACTAGCATCGGTAAGCGCCGGAAAATTATTTTCAGCATTTACTCTCTTGCGCTTAGAACTGACTTCTAACGCCACACACGCCGCATGTGCAGCAATCAAAAAACCTTCTTGGGTAGTAAACTCCAAGATTCGTCCGCAACTATTAACGCTAACTCCTGCCAATTTTGGCGTAGGATTAACTGCGGCATTTTTGATTCCATTTCTTATAAACACGCAATTTTTTAGCGCGAGTGCTGTTTTTACCATGGTTACCTTAGAGCTGCTGGGGCAGCTTCTAATCATGAAACTTTTAAGACGGTACAACCTGGTCCAGAATAAACAGTTACTACTAGTTGGCTCCGCATTTCCACTCGCGGTCATACCACTTCTTTGGTGCGTCGCAGCCGGCCCCGCATGGTGGGGCGCTATCTTCCTTTTTTCTGGTATCACTACAGGAATGAGGGCCCTAGGAATTCAAGCATTAGTACAAGATCAGCTATCGCCAACCGACGTTGCAGACTCTCAAGCATTTGCAACCATGCTGAGCACATTTGTCTCAGTAGCCGGTGGCCTAATTGGCCTTGCACTAGTCACAGTTAGTCCATTCCCATTTGCTGCAACGTGTAGTGCGTTATTTATAGCCTCGGCCGGCTTAAGAATTAGCTCCGGATATTTGCTGCATGGCTCTCTGAGAAAGCAGGAACAAGCCGCATTCTTCACGCAGCAATTAAGCACTGAATCAGAAATAAAGATTGCAGCGTAATCACTGCGCAGAGCGGCTTTATAACTATTCTCTAAACAATGCAGGATTTATTATGCCCAATTGCCGACTGCTATGTATGGCGCCATTCGAGTCGAAGCGATAAACTCATTTAGGCAGAACGATTTGCCTATAGACGGTTGTCTTTACTATCTTCGCAACCTAGGTAGTAAAAAAATTTGTAACTAGTCAGCATATTTACCAAAGGTCGTAATCTGGAATGCTCGACTCGACTGCCTTCGACCCCGAGCTCAGGCCGAGGGGAGCCCGTCGCAGGCCGAAATGCCCCTTCCGTCTACGCCAAGGCTGCGGCGAGACAGGCAGGGGCCTATTTGAGGAGCCCAAATGGTATGCAAAGAGGGCGGGGCTGACAAGAAAGAGATACCAGCTACAGTCTGGATTATATGCTGAGTTTAGCGCCCATTTAAATATATGGATTAAAACTTTGGTGACCAGTTACAAAAATTTAAACACGGTAGCGAAAGGCAGAGCGTCAGCAGTGCCGTCAGCAGTGCCGTCAGCAGTGCCGTCAGCAGTGCCGTCAGCAGTGCCGTCAGCAGTGCTATTTGTTGTGCAATTTGTTGCACCGACTTTTTTCTTTAAAATCCTTTTCGCAAAATAGATATGG
>Ga0335394_10009774_pt1 | contig 10815 bp, 6 predicted proteins | sample MAT03_FD_205741 | JGI IMG/M metagenome (GOLD analysis project Ga0335394, IMG submission 205741) | Freshwater microbial communities from Lake Fryxell liftoff mats and glacier meltwater in Antarctica - MAT-03 (spades assembly) (version 2) ... | reverse complement strand
TTATTTGATCAAATTCCGAGTAAAACTCTTTCGTCTTTTTGCGAGCCATAGTCCCTCCATATTTTTAGAGAAACCATTGTCCACTATAGCGCAATCAGTGTAAAGTATTTTTAATCAAAAGACCCTGTGAATAATGCCGAAATAAGAAATAAAATACTTTTAGAAAAAAATAAGCATTTTTAACACAATATTTAATAATTATGTTTCAGATAAAATTTGGATATTGCGTTGAAGAAAAAAAGATGGGGCAACTTAAGACTTGAACTTAAGACCTACGGGTTATGAGGGCGAGAGAACATCGCATTACCTATTACCATCCAACCGCTATGAGTAAGAAGATAAAGGGTTTTCTGATTTAAATGCTATTGAATTTTAACGGTTGTTAATGGTGAAATAGGTAAGTTGTTGCACCGCAATTACACCGTAGAAAACCAAGAGTCAAAATTTAAAAAAGGGAGCAATGAAATCGATTAGGAGTTCTGCAACAATGAATGACAGAATTGGTAAAATTCCCCACCATAGAGTCATTTTGTATTTTTGGCGGCAAAATTTGGACCACATCAAATAAACACTAATTGGCATAGATAAAGGGATACCAAATATTGCAAAAACCATCGCTAAACCAATTGAAATCGGTCTTTTACTACCTTCTACAAAAACTAACGAAAAAATAGACATCCACAAAAAACAAGGAAAGAGCAAGGTGTAGACAAATGTCAAAAAGATAGCGTAATATTTAGCTATCATTCGTTTCATTTCGATTGTTTTTTCAATTGAAGTAAGATCATTCATAATTTCTGATAAATCCTTATAATATCACGAACAGTAGATTGATAACACTCACTTACAAATTCGTGCTTCCAACGATTACCTGGATCAGGATCTAATATGGTGATGTGCCGTATTCTGGCAAATTCCTTTTTATAATATTTTACATAAAGTTCTCGATGCAAAGATATAGTTTGAGGATCTATCGAATCAAGGCATAATATCGTGTCATCATATGCCAATTGATTGATGACTTGTTGCTCAGTATGTCCGGCACGTAGGCCATAATATCGTTTTAAAGCCAAAGATTGATCGTTTAGTGAACTCCCAAGACAAACATGATCGGCTGCGCTTGCATAATTATGAGACTCTGGATGGCTTTTTCCCGGAAGAATAAAAGTCCCTCCACCGAATGTAAAAATACGAAGCAATTCTCTTTCTTCAGGATGCAGTAATTCAAGAGCATGCTCAATATAAATAGCACCTTGACTATGAGCAAAGACAATGATCGGAACGGGTTTAGCTTCAGCCTTTGCTATAGCAAGAAGATGCCTTAAAAATTTTACTGTCCAATTAACCCAAGGGGTATCAAATGAGGATTTTAATGCAATACAAAGGGCAAAATCTATTCCCCCACCAGATCGTATCATTTTGCATTGATAATACCTGTTCGCCTTTGGCTATTTGAGAAATCAAAGTAGCAGAAGCTAATGCTTCTTGCTTAGTGTTATCTATTCCATTAATAAACCCCCAGATGCATTGCCCGTGTCTTTTTTCACCGATAACTCTCATTAAAGTAGCAATCTCTTGGCTTTCCAATCTAACCGAGAAGGATTCCTTAGCATTTATCTTAATTTTTTTAAAACTATGATGTGGCCTGGAACGTAAATGCATTTTGTTATTTTGTTCATGCACAATAACAGCATCAAGTCGGTGCGCAAGAACTAATTCAATAGCTTTTTCTTTGGATATTATTGTATTGTCTTCAATTAAATATGTATCTTCGTTTACCCCATTTTCAATTTTCGCAATAATTTTTGGCAATAAAAGGAGTGATTCATTACCTATGGAGGAAAAATCGCAAAGTTTTTCGATGCAGATCAACAAGTGATCAAACTCGAGAGTGCTCAAGGAGTTAATTTTAGTGGTGGGCAAAATCTTAGACAGATCAGACAAACGGCTTAAAAATTTATTGGGAGTACTTTGTTGGTAATGTGTAGCAATAGTTTTTAGAGTAGAATTATAATATTTTTTAGATTGAAGCCATGCTGATAATGCTTTACGACCATCACGTGGACTAGAAAAAATCGCATAAGAACCGCAACTTCCAATTGAACCATATTTACGAGAAAAATGGCTGCGACTATGTAACAAACCAGGATTATTAATTCGCCAGGCTAGATTACCACCTGAGGCAACGTATTTGTTCCCTGCAGAATCGAAATAGAAAATAATTTCCTTGCTATACCTATAAGCCAATCGGTACACAAAATCCTCCAATATAAATAGTGTGATATTATTTTTTCTTAAAAACAAATATTTAATAATAAGCAAAAGAAAGATTTTAAATGACTACTGTTTAAAATGATATAGAATTTCAAAGGTTAATGATGGTGAAAATAGGTGAGCTATGCATCGAAATCAGCAAAGCAATCCTTAAGCCCTTGTGATAACTTAAAATAGACTTTTCATCACAGTCTATTTATTTCAACAGCAAATCATTGACAACTTCCATACAGATGTCAGGTAATTTTCGATCCGAATCTAAACAATCTTTGATTGTTAAAACAGCTTCGCGAACTTCGAGAGGAAGTTCTTCAGATGGAGCATTTTCTCCAATCCAATCTGCAAAACTTGTCAATCCAGAAAGTAGCATAAAATCTGGTCCGGAAAGCTGAGTTTTTTTTGGCGATTGCTTAACTTGAAAAAGCTCTAAAAGAACTCGACAAATTTCTTTCCGTGCTTCAGCCTAATCTTTATTACCAAGACTTTTGCGGTCCCCTTCTAAATGCTTGAGATGAGAAGGCGTTGCCCTTTCTCCATGATGGCAACCCACAGCATCAGCAACTTTATCAGCAAGCTCAAATGACCAATCGTTCTCGATTAAAAAATCCTTAAGGGCAATCTGACTTACAAATCCATGATGAACTTTTAAATTCACTCCACCTGGTATCTTTAAACCCATTTCGCGTACATGAATAGGCCCAAATTCTTTACATTGAAAACCAGGGCAGGCCTTGCCAAGATCATGACAAGCTATAATGAACAAGAGCCATGGCTTAGCTTGATCCCATTCTAAATCCAATATTTCTGCCATGCGCTGGCGCGTTATAAAAAGGTTCTCGATAAAGAATTGCCTCTGCGGTTGACGCAACATCAATCAAATGTAACATAAGAGGATTCCAATTCCCCTCTTTATCTGTTTTACCCCAAAAAAGGCCTAATTGATTTATCACTTCTGACTTCTTGTTTTATTTACATTAAATTTAATCATTCTTGATAAACCATATCACAAAAGATGATATTAAAAAAATAAAAGTTTTTTATAATTATAAATATTATTTCAAATTAAAAGAAAAGTTGATAAAATTTTAATAAAATCTCTTAATTAAAATTCGTAACTTAATGGAAAAAATTAAAGAGATTAAAATTTAATTTAAAAATTTATGAGATAAGAAAAAATCAAAAAATTTAACACTTTCTATAATTTAATTTTTTCTGATCTTTTATTGATTTTTTAGAATTTAAAGAGTTCACTCATTTTTTTTCAAATGAGGAGGGAGGTGAGGGGCAAAAATTGCCCCTCACAATTGATTTTAGCCTTTTCCTGAAAGAATGAGTTTTATTTGAGTATAAATTTCAGTCAATTTTTCACTGTTATCTTTTATGACCAGATAAAACTCAATATCTGTTTTTAGGAGCATGTAAGTCTTAAAATTTTCCCTGATACTTTCTAGTAATTGGTTGGTTTCCCATTTTATATCTGAAATAAATTTGATCTTTTCACTATTTATTTTCATAAGAGAATCCTCTTCAAATGAAGATTCAATCTTGATAAGCTTATGAATAATATCATTTTTTAAAGGAGCAAAAAGTGGAACATAACTTAGATCCAATTCTTGACACTCTTTCATTATTTTTCTTAAAAATTCAAAGTTTATATTTACAGAAAATAATTCACTCATTTCCTGAAGTTTGTGCTCTGTCCCTAAAGATTTAAGAATGGTATGTTTTTTATTTTTTGAAAGAGAGCCTCTAACTTGTTTTCCTTCTGGTATCATGAGTAAGCCATTTAATTCTGGATTGTTTAATAAGTTAAAAATAGCACAAGAAGATACATAGTCATGTTTTCTAACGAGTTCATATCCTAAATCTATAAACAGAGTAAAAAAGTGTTGAAGCCTCTCTTTTATTGCTTTAGGATTACGCTCTTTTAGCATAGGCTCTAAACTATCGATAAAATACTGAACTCCAAAGTTGACAATTTTATTGTATAGACATTGTGTGTCATCTACACTTTTTTCATTAAATAAATTTTTAGTTGTTACATTTACGGCTGCTTGACCGCTTAAAAATTTAAAGTCATTACTAAGAATATGTAAAAAATTTATATAGTTTGAAGTTTTCCCTTGTTCAATCTGCAACATGTTTCTGATGTCATACGAAGTTTTTGTAGGTGAAATTGCCATTATTTCAAAGCAGGCCATTTCATGTTGTTCCAAAAGAAAACATATTTCATGACATAAATCTAAAAATTCAAGTTTTTCAGAAGCAAAACCAATTGTTAAGATTTTTCCAATAATTGCTTTCATATGTCTTGTAATTTCTTCATCTTGGTAAAAATGACTACTCAACCATAAGCGAATAAAGTTTAGGATTCTTAATTTTTGCATGTAGGGCATTTCTTTTTCAGGTAAGGAGATCGCTTTTAATGCGACTTCAAACAGCTCTTCAGTTGTTACAAATTCTTTATAAGAGCAAATAAACATAATCGGGGAAATAACAGGAATTTCGATGTTCTCGTTGTTTAAAATAGCTCCTAAAGGGTATAATTTTTGAAATATGTTCAAACAAAGTGTTTTATTCTTTGTCGAATTTTCATTTTCATTATAAAAAGCTAATGGAAGGTGCATTAACATATTGATATACTCATTTTCACTTCCAATATTATCTCCCCAAAAAAACATGCGTTTCCCCTCATAGTAATCGTTCAATTCGTTCTGAACACTTTTTTTTGTAAGGTTTTGTAAATTGGCATATTTTTTATTAGCTAGCTTATCAATTTCGTTTAATGAGACAGCGTAGCCTTTATCATCGAAAAAATGATAAATTTGTGATGTCATGGCTCTTAATATTTTTTGATAAATATATTGGATGACTCTTTGGGTGATTTCTGAATTAATGTATTGATCCTTATTTGGCATCACTTTTAATTCATCCTCTCCAACTAAAACAATTTCTTTAGTCGGATCATTAAACGCTTTCCTTAAACATTCGTGAATTTTTCTTAAGTCTGCTATATTTTCTACGCGTTTTCCATTCATATCATTTGCAGTTCTTGGCTTCACTTTTGGACTATTTTGAGAGTTTGATTTGGACATATCAATAATATCAAGGTCACTTTTTTTTAGTGATATAGACCTTTTTATACGTCTTATACTACCAAATTCGGTTTTTGGACTGATTGCTGGATCCGTAGTTTGCAAAGATGGAATGTTCATAAACTAACCCTTTGTTTATGGCTTAGACACTATCAAATTGTTAGAGAGCAGATTTTTTAATTATAACGATAATAACATTTTTATTATTACTACTATAACTTCTTTATCCACATATCCTTTAATTTAATCAAGATAAAAATAATTAATTTAAAAAACTATTAAAAAATAAAGTATTTACTACTACTTTAGTTGTTTTTTGAAATGCTAATTTGACATAACTCATCTTTAAGTTTTTCCTCTCTCTCTCTTTAGCTCTCTCTTTATTTCTCTAGGTAGTAAAAAAATTTGTTCCCTACTACGGGTAAGGAAAATGCTGTCTTGCTCTCTGTTAAAAAATGCTTAAAAGTCTTGAGCGCTTCTTTTCAGAAACGATTTGCTGTACTAATTTAAGTCATCTGCATCAAAGGAGCCCCCTGCTCTGCAGGGTTGATTTTTAGGATATACAATTGTTGCGGCTCTGTTTGATACAAGACTACCATTTACAGCTACTATGTAATATTGATACGTTTTATTTTTCTTCACATTTAGAACCTCAAAAGCTAGCTGATTGGCAGGGACTTCTCCCACAAGCTTTGTTAGGTTTTGATTACTGTAAATTCTGTATCCTGTTGGAGGTAGACCATTTTGTGGAGAACTCCAAGTTAATCGAATTTTAAAACTGGAAACATTTAAAAATTTATTCGGGATTTGGCATCCATGGAAATTTTGAGGGATCCCCGGGATCGATGATTGGCCAACAAGTTGTGTCAAAATTGAAGATGAAGAACCTCCATAGTTGAAATCTCCACTATAGATGGCAGTAATAGAGTGCGATCCTTCGCTTAAACTCGTTGTAGAAAGGGAAGCTATGCCACTACTATTTAATACAACAGTCCCAATTGATGTTGAGCCATCATAAAAGGAAACAGTCCCGGTTGGTGTTCCGGAAACAGCTATTATCGACGCTGTAAGAACAACCGCTTCTCCCACCTCTGATGGATTGTTCGATGAAACAACTGTTGTAGTTGTTGCTAATGTCGCTGGCTGCACTATTTGAGTGTAGGGTGGTGAGACTGAAGATGCAAAATTCGAATCTCCTCCAAAACTTGCTGTAATCGAATGGGTACCGATAGAAAGTATGGATGTTGAAAGTATGCCTAGACCATTATAAAGCGGAACTGTTCCTATAACTGTAGCTCCGTCATAAAAAGTTAACATTCCAGAAATGTTGTTTCCTGTTGAGACTGTTGTTGCAATAAAAGTTACTGAATTACCAAGATTTGATGGATTAGGGGTTGATGTTAGTATCACTGTACTTGTAATAGCAGGATTTACGATTTGCACAAGCATATCAGATGAGGATAAATAATTTTGCTCCCCTGGGTAAAATGCTGAAATATTATGACTACCTGTTGAGAGATTTGATAGTGTCAATGTGGCACTGCCGGTACTATCGAGTAAAGCTGCACCTATAATTGAAGCACCATCAAAAAAATTGATCATGCCTGTTGGTATTTGAAGATTTGTAGTTGTAACAGTTGCTGTAAATGACACTTGATCAAGATAATTTGATGGATTCAATGATGAGGTCAGGATAGTAGTTGTTGTAATAGGATTTACAACTTGAATAATTGTAATTATTGATGAAGAGTAGGCTGAATCTCCAGAATAAAGTGCTACAATATTTAGATTACCTGAGGGAAGTGTAGATGTTGAATAGCTTCCCTGCCCTGAAACTAATAAAAGAGTCGTTAAAGGTACTGAGCCTCGATAAATAGTGACGACACCGGTAGGTGTTCCACCACCAGCTATTGGTGTAACAGTTACATCAAATGTTACTAAATCACCATAATTTGACGGGTTTAAATCAGATGTCAGGGTTGTCACTGTCGTAACAGTAATTGTTGTTTGGTTAACTACTTGTGCATAAGGTGGAGATGAGACTGAAGGATTAAAATTGGAATTACCACTATAAGATGCTGTAATTGGATGTGTTCCGATGGATAAAATAGGTGTTGCAAAAATTGCCAAACCATCACTTAAAGGGACTGTTCCAAGTACAGTAGCTCCGTCCAAAAATGTTACCGAACCGCCTGGAACTGCAAAGCCATTTGTGACTGTTGCAAAAAAGGTTACAACTTCACCAAACATCGATGGATTTGGAGTTGATGAAACAAGGGTTGTTAGGGTATTTGCTTGTATCACAACTTGAGTCAGAATTGGAGATGTGGATACTCCAAAATTGATATCATCAGTGTAAACAGCTGTTATTGAATGTGCTCCTGTAAGTAAACTACGAGTTGAAAATGTAGCTGTGCCTAAATTATCGACGTTAGACGTCCCTATAACTGTAGCACCATCTATAAAGATTATAGTACCAATAGGAATACCAATTCCTGGAAGTACGGCTGTTACTTGAGCTGTAAATGTTACTTCATCCAAATACATTGAAGGATTTAAAGAAGATGTGATTGATGTAGTGGTTACTGTTTGGTTAACAATCTGATTTATATTATTTGATGTTGAAGCAGCAATTGATGAAGAACCTGAATAAATAGCCACAATAGGGTGTATACCTACGCTTAAATTAGGTACTACAAGGGAAGCTACTCCACTTCCATTCAGATTTGATCCTCCTATTATCGAAGAGCCGTCATAAAAAAGAACAGTTCCAACAGGTATACCAAAGAGAGATGTTACTGTTGCAGTAAACGTTATATTTTGTCCAAAGTTTGATGGATTGACGGATGTAGTCAGAACATTTGTAGAAATTGCTTGAGTTACAGTTTGACTAAATGTAGTCGTTGATTGATTAAAATTTGTATCACCCACATATTGGAACATAATCCCTAAGGTGCCAGCTGGTAAAGCAGAAGTTGAAAATGTACCAAAACCTACTCCATTTAAAGTCGCAGTCCCAACGAGGGTAGATCCATTATAAGCATTGACTATGCCACTTGGAAAAACGTTTGTTGTATTAATAGGACTAACAGTCATACTAAAAGTCACAGAATTTCCGGCTGTCGATGGATTTGGCGTTGCGCTTACACTTATTTTAGTATCTGTTTTATTGACAGTTTGACTTAAAATAATGGAAGTTGAAGTTAAATAATTAACATCTCCATTATAATCTGCTGTGATCGAATTAACGCCTACTGCAAGCGTCGATGTTGCAAATGAGGCTCTTCCATTTGTATCAATATTTACAGTTGCAAGAGTTACGGCTCCATTCTTAAAAGTAATTGTGCCAGTTGGTTTGTTGATATTTACATTACTTTCTATTGCAAGAGCTGTAAAGGTGACCTGATTTCCAAACATTGAGGGGTTTGGTATTGAATTTACTGTTGTAATTGTTGGCGCCTGATTTACAATTTGAGTTAAAACTGTCGAAGTTACAGGCAAATTATTTACATCACCATTATATAATGCAGTAATTAGATGGCTTCCAACACTTAAGTTTCTAGAAGAAAAGGTAGCTACGGCACTTCCATTTAGGGTAACAGTCTGAAGCGCTGTGGTCCCATCAAAAAATGAAACGGTACCTGTTGGAATACCCGATGTTGATGTTACAGTAGCAGTTAACGTCACGTTTTGCTGGAAAACGGAAGGGTTTAAAGAAGATGCTAAAATTATAGAGGATACGTTTTGATTAACTTTTTCCGTAATTGGTGTAGATGATCCTAAATAATTAGTATCCCCTGCATATTGTACAACAATTCCAAGTGTACCAGGTGGGAGCGATGATGTAGAAAATGTTGCTTGTCCGGACCCATTTAAGGTAGCTGTCCCAACAACGGTGGATCCATAAAGCGCTGTGACTGTACCTGTCGGAATCCCAGTCCCTGTAGTTACAGGTGCTACTGTCACACTTATACTGACAGAGCTACCAATATTTGCAGGGTTTGGAGTAGCAGTAGCTGAGGTAATTGTTGCTGATTTATTAATCCTTTCACTCAAAATAAATGAGGTTGAAGTTAAAAAATTGACATCTCCTGCATAAACTGCGGTGATAGAATAAAGCGTTACATTTGCAGCTAAACTAGAAATTGAAAATGTAGCGCTACCGGCTGCATTAAGGACGCCTGTTCCAAGTGTTGCAGCTCCATTTCTAAACGTCACTGTCCCAGTTGGAATTCCACTACCTGGTGATGTTGCAGAAACAAACGCTGTAAAAACGATATTATCTCCAAAAGTTGAAGGGTTAAGTGCTGATAGCAAAGTTGTTATTGTAGCTGCTTTATTCACAACTTGAGAAATCGTGTTTGATGTCGAACCGCTTAAATTGGACGATCCACTATAAACAGCTCTTATAGGATGCGTTGCGGTCGATAAATTTGATAATGTCAAAGATGCTTGACCGCTTGTATTTAAACTTTGTGTTGCAAGCGTTATTGTTCCATCTAAAAATGCGATTGTTCCTGTTGGAGTACCTGTTGTTGAGGTGACTGTTGCACTAAATGTTACGGCCTGACCTGAAACTGATGGATTATTTGAAGATGTTAAAAAAGTAGTTGTTGGAAGAGTTGTCACAGTTTGAGTAGCTGTTGTTTGTGATATAGTAAAATTTGCATCTCCTGAATATTTTATAATCACAGTATCTACACCTGCCGGCAGCGCTGTTGTCGTAAAGGACGCAAGACCATTACTAAGGGTAGCTGTTCCAAGAACGGTAGATCCAAAATAGCCGGTTACTGTACCGCTTGGCACCTCAATGCCAGTTCCTAAATTCGTAACAGATACATTAAAAGTTACAAGGCCATTAAAAACTGACGGATTGGGTGTTGATGAAACAACAGTTGTTTTTGAATCTGCCTGAGTAATATTTTGAATTAGTGAGGATGAAGTTGAGGTATTAAAATTTGTATCTCCGACATAAGTTGCAGTAATTGTATTAGCACCTAAATTTACATTACTAGAATCAAGTGTTGCTGTGCCACAACCAGTTAAAGGAACAGTTCCAATGATTGTAGATCCATTTCTAAATATTACATTTCCAGTAGGTGTTGCAGCAGTTGAGGAGACCTCTGCGTTGAAAGTAATGATTTGACCATATTGTGTTGGATTTAATGAATAGGTATTTAAACATGTCGAAGTATTTGCCTTAATAATCCTTTGAATAAATGACGGCAAGTTTGTTGCGTTGAATTTAGAGTCACCGCTATAAGTGCCTCTTATCACAATAACGCCGGCAGGCACATTTTTAAGGGTGTAACTTGCTGTACCATTATTTAAAATAGCAGTTCCAAGAAGTGTAAATCCATTATAAAATGTAATAGTTCCTGACGGATAACCATTCATTTCTAGGCTAAGAGAGGCCGTTAAGACAATGTCATCTCCATAAGTTGAG
>Ga0335394_10009770_pt1 | contig 10819 bp, 8 predicted proteins | sample MAT03_FD_205741 | JGI IMG/M metagenome (GOLD analysis project Ga0335394, IMG submission 205741) | Freshwater microbial communities from Lake Fryxell liftoff mats and glacier meltwater in Antarctica - MAT-03 (spades assembly) (version 2) ... | reverse complement strand
TTGACCGCAGGGCGACTTGAATTCCGCCTCAGATATGATGTTCCTTCCAAGTATTGATGATTATTTCTGCCTCAGAGCGATCCATCTATTTTCCCGACATGGCAGACCTGTCATGGGAGGAAATTAGTGCGTCCTTGATGAGAGCAGAAGTAGTTGCCCAAGGGACTCAGGGAGCTGGTCGGCAGCTAACGCCAACCATTTACACCGGAGCCCGTCAGGTTAGTTCTAGTGGAATCTTTCGAGTGGCTTACTTCCCGATACTGCCAGACGCATTCCCAATCGAACTACAAATCCGAAACAGGAATGGGGCTGACGGCTTTAGGCGATCGCACTTAGGAACTGGTTGGATTCCCCTTGATCCAGCCGATTTCAGTGTTGACGAAGACACCTCGGAGATTTATCTGAGAACAACGCCTGCTGCGCCCACTCATTTCCTAGAACTGAAGGCAAAGTATGCGGCGGGGTTTGACTTTAACGCAAGCCCATTGTCCGGTGATGCGGCAGTCATCAAGGCTGCGATCGCGGGCATCGCGTCAACATTAGCGTCTCCAGCTAATCAGGGTATGACATCGTTTGAGCTAAAGAACTTTTACTCAGTTCGATATGACGGAGGGAGTTCTGCTGCGGCTGTGACCAGTAAAGGTGCGTCATCGCAAGTTGAGGAGTTTCTAATAGCTCTACGACGATTCAGGCCAAGAGGCCAGTTTGTATGAGCTTCAGAATCCCCACCCCAAGACTGCCTTTTGCTCCACGCCCAAACCTCACGCTCTTTTTTGAGTCACAGGTGCCAAGTGGAGAGATTAACCCTAGGAGCGGCAACCCTATCTTGACCACAGTTCGCACGGAAGTTAAGGCAATGGTCGCTATCCCTTCGGTGCGGGTGGAGAGCAAGGATAGTCCTGGCGTAAATGTGTCGGGCACTTACTGCGAAGGCTTCATCCTTTCGCAAATTCCTGAAGGGCTAGAGTTCAGGGCTTTGAACAGGGTTCCCGCAACTCTTTTTGACAATCTAGGGGGTGAACAAAACGGTGACTTTTTGATACAGAATGCCGCTTCTACCTATGGAGAGGAGCTGAAGTCGGTGGCTGGTATCCCGTTACGTGGACTGTTTTACGCAGTTGGAGGTGGTTAGGTGGCTAAGTTGACTTGGAATCCGCCCAAAGCTAAAGGGCTTACAGCGGCTTTTTACAATACCGCAGCACATTCGCCCTCGGTTCATGAAGGCGCGGCGAGGCTTGATGGAACAGACATGCCTGAGCGTCGCTACATGACCATTTCTGTGGATGAGGCTGATGTCCCAAAACAAATTGCCCAGCGCTTTAAGGAGTCAAAAGACCTGAAGCAAGCTTTTGTTGAAACAGCACAAAATGTTCACGAGCTAATCCTTGAGAATGTTCAAGCTAAGCGATGGGAGTGGGACAGGGCAACGAGACGGCAGAACTCAGATGTGGTTGGCTCTCCAAGAGACATCTACGACAGGGGAACGCTCTATAACTCACAGTATCTTCGACTGCCGGAAGCCTAATGCCCTCTACCTACAACGATAGCGGCCAACTAAAATCCGCGTTACTGGCATTGATTGGGGAACACCTCGGATCATTCAGTAGCGGCCTCGCTGCTATTTGGGTAGAGCCACCTTTGCTACCAGAGTCCACCAGAGTAACGGGATTAAAATGCGTCATCCAATTAACGCCAACGGGCAACGTAAAAGTGGTATCTCCGGGCGCTCGCCACCTAGAGCGGGTTTGGACAGTGTTCCTGGTCAACTTCGACCGTGACACAGAGGACGGAGCGCATCACTTTTTGGACGCCAAGGCATTGATAGAGCGGAAATTCGTACACTACAGACCTCCTGTATACCTTCCGCCAACCAGCACTACTTACGAGCAAGCTAGATTCTCCATCTATTCCCCGACTATGGTAAGTGGAGTCTGATATGACGATTGTTTCCGGCGAAACTCAGCTAAAGAATTTTACGATGGATGTCCTACTCCTACCAAAGGGAAGTAGAGCCACCACCCTAGTCAACGTTGTTAGCGGTGGCGCGGTGGAAGGTGCTGGAACCATTAACCTTTCCGTCGCTGCTGGCACACTGTTCATCAACGGCGGTAACTCACTCTCATTTCTGAACGGGACTCGTCGCGTTCAAGTATTGAACTTGGTTGATGTCACCCTTACTACTACGCCAGCGCCCGTCGCTGTCTCAGAGCTGACAGATGGAGTTGATGCAGGTGCGATCGCCGTCTATGTCCAAGGACTAATTCCTTTGGCAGGCGTTCAGGACTTTGCTCTATCTACCTCTGACCAAGAAGTAGACACCACAAACGTCTTGTCTGGCTACGGAACTGAGTCAGCGCTAATTCGTGCTGGTAAAACGTTTAACGTGTCCTTCATCCAGATTCCTAACGATGCTGGCCTCTACTCGGTCATCAAGAGAGTTGCCCTGCAAGGAGCCTTCTACGGTCGAGAAGTATACGCGGTCGCAACCTACCCTGACGGGGAAATTCACCGGGGAGCCGCGAAAGTGAAAAACTTCTCGCAACCAGGCAACCAGAACGAAGTAAAGAAGGGTTCGTTCGACCTTGAGTTCCAAGGTATCTCGTACGAGTTCATCAACCCGTTCCCACTCGCGTCGTAGTAATGGTTCACTTTGACCATCTCTCGGATGCAGGGCAGTCGTTGATTTTCTTGATCGACTGTACGGTGGCGGACGACGAAATCGTCTGTGGACTCGCCTGTTTCCGAGGAGGGCTAAGGGGCTTGCACTACGTCGTCAATGGTGGCGATCGCTTCCGAATTACCGTGCCACCAGAGGCAGGAGAGTCTAGAACCTGGCTGAATATTTGCAGTCAGAAGCGGCAGTACAAAGTTAAGCGAGTAAATTAAAAGGCGGAAATCATCATGCCCATCCTTCTCAACGGACTCACCCGTCCTCTCAACGCAACAACTCAAGCCCTAGACCCCACCATCACGGCGGGTACAGTGGTCGTGACGGATACAGGCAGTGAGGAGAGCTTTTTTCTCCCCATCACCTACCCTTCCACTAATCCTCCCCCTTTTTCAATCGCAAACTGTTCCGCAACTAGTGGAGCTACCACTCTGACGACTACTGGGTCTTTTGCCAACGTTCGGATTGGTGACGTTGTTACTGGTACAGGGATTGGCGCGTCGTCAACCGTGACGGCGAAAGCATCAAACAACCTGTCATTAACGCTATCTGCCGCAACCACTGCAATCATCGCTGCTGCCTCTATCACGTTTGACCCCCCAGCCTCAGCCCCTTTGTTCCACGCAATCAGGCTGACGTACACGAAGTCGGGCAACACGCTCTTAATCACTCCGCAGATCTTGCTTTATGACGGCACGGGCGCAGTTCCAGCACCTATAAACCTGGTTCGGCAAGTTGGCGGAGCGATCGTTCAAGACGTTGACGCTTTCTTGAACAACTTCCGGTTTCCCAGAGCTTAATCCACGCCACGCTGAACAGCACTATTACGGGACACCACCATGCTACACAAGCTCAAGAAGAATCCCTATCAAAGCAAAGTCGAGATCGTCCCAGTGGTCGAGGTTGAGCCGGGTCATTTTATCCACTTTGCAAAATTTGGATGGTTGCAGCCAGTGGTTCAGCCTCGTGACCTCCGAGAAATGGAGCGCAAACAGTATCGAATCACTGTGTTATTGTTTACTGCTGCCGACGAACTGGCAGAGCGCGAGGGCATCAGTAGCGACGAAGCTCGTCAGCGTTTTGCACCGACGAAAACAGCAGATGGTAATGTTGTTGAGCCAGTCAACTTCCTAGACTATCTCAATCCAGAACAGCGAGCGGAGATTGTCACCCTTCAGCAGGAGTCACAAGAGATTCCGCAAACTGTAGCAACCTTGTTTACTCAGTACCGGATGGCACGCGGCCTCACGGTCACAGAAACCGACGAAGGATCGGGTGGACTTAAACAGACCAAATTGCAGGTTGACGAGCCGTGGTTCCCTCTGAATCAGGGCGATCGCTTTCGATTTGCAGACGGCACCATCATTGAGATTGTGTCTGGTTACAGCCCTGAATCTGGGCTAGTTGGCACCCGCCCGCTAATGCGTGATATCCTTCCCGGTGAAACGGCCTTTCAACTAGAGACTGGTGGCTCTGAATACAAATTAGGTGATCCAGAATGGACGCTTAAAGACACTCGCGAAAAGATGAGCATGGCGTTCATCTTTTCGGTGTACCGCTTCTACAAAGAAGAGGACGCTGCCTCTATGGATGCGCTTGAGGCATCTTCTGAACAGACTGAAGAGGCGGGTGAGGAGGGAAAAGCGCTGCCGAAATCGGCAGCCTCCTTGAGCGCTACGCCAACTCAGAGCCGATCGACTGGGAAAAAATCTGGCTCAGGCTCCAATACCTTGGTTGCCGCGACAGCAGAGTCCTAGATCCTCAGAAGTACCAGCATCTCCCGATCTGGCTGATTCTGTGGATGTTGCAAGAGTTCGAGGAGATGGAGCGCGATCGCTGCAACAGCTATTCTCGAACTAGTGCAATGTCGTTCGCCTCTTTGCTGACTGCCCTCGGTGGTCTAGCAGGAGGCAAGAGCGAACCAGTCGATCCTAATCGCCTGATGCCATTCCCGAAAGATCTGAACAATGCCGAAAGTCGTCCACTGGCAGCAAGCACCAGAAAGATTCTGAAGCGCCTCTATGATAAGCAGGGATTGAATGCAACCTTCTGGGGCGCGATCGCCCCTCTGCTTGAAGAGTTATTAACGGAGTAGCGAAGAGTGGATACAGTTGACCTCGGATACCTCCTTTTAACTCTTGGGATAGACTCCACTCAGTATGAGAAGCAATTAGAATCCGCCAGGAAGAAGGCGATGACCGCCGCCAATAGTATTGAGGCTGGCTTCGCGAAGTCAATGAATGGGAACAGGATCAAGGTGCCAGAACTTGATCTTGTCCCTAGAGTTGACCACACCGAACTGTACGAACTAAACAAGCACCTTGACAGCAAGGCTCAGCATGTAGATCGGATAAACAGTCAGTGGGCAATGATGCCCCTGACTATTCGAGTGGATGACTCTGAGCTGGTTCGATCGGGGCGCAGGATAGATGACTATTCTGCCTACTCGGACTCTCTACGCAGAAATAACTCCAGAATAAAACTACAGTTCGACACCTCAGAGATCGACAACGCACAGGCGACCATTGACAACTTCAGTCAGGCCAATGCGAGTATTCCCATCTCCTCCAATCGAATGGCAGAGGGCGCGATGCGATCGCAGGCAGAGGAGTTTGGCGATCGCAGGACAATACCAGTTTCGATGGGGAGAACTGACCATTCGCTATCAGAACTTGGTGCGGTGGCTGGGCACTCTATCGACTCATCGGGCAGGACTAGATACGCCGCCGGAGATATAGAGGGGAGAGGAGGTCAGTTCTCCCCAGAAGAAGAGGCGCTGGATGCTGGGCTACTGGTCATAGCTCGAAAGCTTGATGTCATAGCAAATAGGATGGGCGACGGTGGCGATCGCGGCATAAGGGGAGCGATCACGGACGCAGCGATCTCACAAGTCTCTGGCAGGGCAGTCGATGCCACGCTTGACAAAGGGGTTCCCATGCTGAGAGCAGCCCTTGCTAAGCAGGTTCAGGCTCGATACCCAAATAGTAAGATCGGGGAAGCGATCGCACCAAAGTCTGCTGACGATCCAGGCGAGTTCATAACCGAGCGAGACACCAAAAGATTCGGGGCAACGTTTGGTCGTGAGTTTGAAGCGTCTGGGGAACGAGTGGGCAGGAATATTGCTAACGCGATAGATCGCGGCGATGGTCCCGGCCTAGCCCGCGGCCTACTTTCGCCCCTCACAGAACTTCCTAAAACCCTAATGCGCTCTGCCCTTGTCGGGGGTGGGGAATTCATTGGTCGCAAGATAGGAGAGAACTACGCCAAGGACATTGAGAATTTTGCGGCCTCAATCCGCCGAGTGACAGACACGATTACGCCTATCGCTAAGGAGCTGATGACCAGTGGTAAGGAAGGTAAACTTGCTAGAGTAGGACTTGCAACCTACAAAGCCGCTACCAGTGGCACTCTGGAGAAGCAAAAAGCAGCCATTCCAAAGAGTGCAGACCTCTCTATAGGTGTAGCAGCAAAGAGACTAGAGCAAGGAACTCTTCCTAAGATAGAGAAGCAGAAGGTTGTTTACTTTACGGGAGGGTTTGCGAACAAAGAAGGTAAATCTGGAGCAGAGCTAGCCCCTAAAGTTCAAAACATCGTAGGCGAGAAGGCGCAAGTAATCCCCTTCGATAACTCCAACTTTGACGTAAAAGCAAGTCAAGCTGATATCGTCTTTTGGTTTAAGGATGTCGCTGAGAACATAAACGGAATTCTAGAGCGAGGCTACAACAAGGACTCCGTTCGACTTGCTGGGGAAATTCATGCTCAACTACAGGAGAACCCGGATGCCGAAATAAGCCTCATGGGGCATTCAGCAGGAGGTCTGATAGCTGGAGAAACTGCTGAAATCCTGAAAAAGCTGGGGCACAATATTGAAGTCTTGACGATTGGAACCCCCAATGTTCCGTTCCTGCCAATGCCAGAGAACGCTAGGCAGCTCATGGGCACTGGCGACGAGTTCGCAAAAGCTGGATTAGGGACTGGGCAAGAATTTGTTGATGTTCAAGAACATGTAGCTACCTCTTACCTAGAAAGCCCTGAAGTGCAGGCTGCTATTCATGATTTGGTTGACGGCGTTCAATCGCTGACAGTAGCAACAGACGACTTTACTTCAACTGTCAACGATCTGTCTGGCAGTCAAAAGCCTCCGATGAGGGGTGCCAGTAAAGAGAAGATTAACCAAATGGCGCAGGAGTATGCCGTGCCAGAGGATCTGAGGGCTGGCTTTAGATCTAGCAACCTAAGTGCAGCCCCAGACAGTGTTTCGCGTGAGGAAGCTGAACAGTTGACATTTGTTGTTGGTGGTTTAGCTGGTTCTGGAGGGAGAGAAGGCGATTATATCGGGGAAGAGGTATCAGCGAACCTCCCAAAACATCACGTTGTTTCGGTCGAGTCCCCAGAGTTCGACGTTGTTCCCCAAGAGGGAGAAACACTGCTAAGCCCTTCGTTCCTAAAAAAAGCACTTGAAAAAACCCAGGATGACGAGGGTAAGGACGCGGTGGCTGATCGCGTAGTGGCGAGAATCTTGGCTTATCACCAGCAGCATCCCGACAAGCCAATCAATATTATTGGGCAGTCTGGTGGCGGCTATGTGGCAAAACGAGCCGCCGCGAAGCTAGAGGAGATAGGTATTCCTGACGTTCGGGTCGCCTCAGTGGGAACGCCTGCGATCGACAACTCTCCGCGCAGGGGAATTACACTTGCCTCTAAAAACGATCCGCTGGCGATGGGTCCAGGGAAGATGCTGATGTCAAACCGAGTCGATGTTGATTCGGTTGAAGGCCATAGCCAATATTTTGACACCGCCGAAGGCAAGACCTCAGAGGGTCGAGCTAAGCGACGGAGGGAAGAGGGTGCTACTGTTGCGCCAAATCAAGAGGTTCAGAAAGTCTTAGAGAGGCAGTTTGATAGAGCGCAATCGCCGATAGGATCTGATAACTCTAAGCAGTCAATTCCTGACGAGCTTATGCAGCCAATTGAAGGGGCGATCGCTGGGATGGGATCAAAAATAGAGCAAGCGGTTGAGGGTCTTGCTAACGGCATCGTTGCGGCGATGGAATCTGCCGACGATGGACTTGCTGCAAGAGTGGAAGCCTTCTCTAGTGGTAGTGGCATTTCTGGCGCAATCGCAGGCTTCCCTCCTGCCGCCGAACAAATGATATCAGCAACCATTCCCCAAGCTCTCGACCAGTTCGGCGGCGAGCTTCAGTCTATTTCGGTTACCCTGTCTCAGATCTCGGATGGCCTTAGCCAAGTCGATATTGCCTCGTCTGTCCAGTCGCTTCAACAGTCGATCACTGAGTACGAGAATTCGGTGAAGAAAGACATAGCCGCCAGTGTATACAAAGCCGCAGGTAAAGAGCCACCTGCCGGAACCCCGCAACCAGTGCCAGTGCCACCGCCTACCTATAGGGCGGATATGCAGCACCTCGACATTCCTGCGCCACAGAGATGGAGCGTGATCGAAGAGGTGAAGGAGCCACCCGTAGATGTTCCAGACGTTCCCTCTATGAACTGGCAAAAGATGGGCGAACCATCCGCGCTGCCGCCAGTGACAGATCTAGAGGCCGTGATGACAAAAGCGATTGTGTCACCTCAGCAGATCGTAGAAGAGCTTCAAGGGAAGATGGCCGCAGTTCGTGCCCTAGTGGAAAGCGCTAGCAATCTGCTGTCAGCACTCCCCGAAAAAGCGGCTCTCTTCATGGAAGAGGCTGGGCGAAATCTGCCTGCGCTGGAGCAAGAAATCCAGTCCCTTATCGACTCACTAGATCCCGTTGCGCGAACAGGCTCAAGAGTAGGCAATCAGTCTGCTCAGCTAAAGTCTCAAGCCTCTGCCATTGGTAATCAGGCAAATCAGACCTCGATCAAGCAGGCTGCGCGATCGCAAGCTCTCACATCTGGAACGCCGGAAGATCGAGTAAAACTACTTGGGCAAACTTTCAGCAAGCAAAAGACCTTTGCGACTAATGCCGGGACAAGTGAGCGGGACTCGAAGGCGATCGCTCGCGACATCAACTTAGCAGCAGACCAAGCGAAGCAGGCTATTGACGATCTGCTCACATCGCTAGGAGATCAAGCCACTCCAGCACTTCGTAAGATCGCCAGTACCGCAAAGGGGCAAATCACCAAGGCAAAGGCAGGTGTTCAAGATATCGACACCTCTGCTGTCGCTGACGAACCTCTAAATCAAGGACTCTCAGAGTCAATCGAATCGGTGCGAATGGTCGGCACTCAAGCTTCTGCTGGATTGGCGGAAGGGGTGATTGACTCTATCAACGAAGCGGCTGAGGCTGGGCAGCAGCTAGCGGAAGGGCTGATCAATTCTGCCGAAGACACGCTGGGCATTCAGTCACCATCCAAGATATTTGAGAAGATTGGTCAGTACGTCGGGGAAGGGTTCTCTAACGGCATCGGCTCCAGCATGTCGGCAGCGATCGCACAACAGCAAGAAAAGCTGAAGCAAGCTGCTGCCGACTTCTTTGAGGTTGAACGAACTGGGAAGCCTACTGACACCCTCAAGAAAATGGCTACCAGCCCCAAGGCTAGGGAATTGGCGGGCGAAGCTGGGGTAGCGATCGCGGGTACGGCATCCTCAATGGTTGCGGCAAAATATGGCGACGTTGCGGCAATGGCGGCAGAGTTCATCGGCACCATTGCGGCACGTCAAGCGAAGACGATGGGAGCGGCGGCACAGCAAGCCATTCAAAGGTTCGAGATCGAGGGCAGCGATGTTGAAGGCTCACTGGAGAAACTTGCCAAATTAATCCAGCTCGTCAACGAAGAGTTGATCAAGGGGCAAATAAAGGGTGGAGACGACCTGACGGGCGACATCGCTGGCTTTACTGGTGGGCACCTCGGAGACTTACTAGCTAAGTCCCTTCCCATAGATGGACTGCCAAAAGCAGCACTGGGAGCAGCACTTCCCTTGATGAGTGGAATGAGCGCTGGTATGGGTGCGGTAAAGGGTCGCCAGGAGTTCAACAGCAACCCCACCGGGGAAGCGATCGCTGACGGGATTGCAGGAGGCATTCAGGGCAGTAGTGCTGATGCCGAAGCCGCTGCTGTCGAGATGGCGGCGGCGGTGATCGATGCTGCTGAAAACGAACTTGGTATCAATAGCCCGTCTAAGGTCTTCATGCGAATTGGCAAATTCGTGGTTGATGGATTGCAGCAAGGGATTGACGGCTTCAGCGGAATGAAGGAAGCGGTCGGATCTGCGATCGCCGCCATATCGAGTGAAGCTAATCTCTCAGGAGCCGCAAACGCAGTGGCGGAGCAGGCGGGGCAGCAGGCAGCAGTGCTTGTTGGTCACTTGTCCACAGCAAATGCCGAAATAGAGAAATTGCAGCAGGGCGTTGCCGCTCACCAAGAAGAAGGTGCGAAAGCGATCGCCAGCCTGAATGAAGGGCTTAGTGAAAATATGTTCGTGAAGACGGGAGAAGAAACCGTAAGCAACTTCACAGGGATGATTGACGAGTTCAAACAGAAGAATTTCACCGTCTCAGGTATCCTTGGGCAGATAACTCAAAGCAGTTTCGGCGAATCCATTGGTAAACAGCTTGACGCTATCCCCATCAATGGCCTACTAGAAAGCTTCCTAGCGTTCCAGTTCATACTCCTACCCATTATTGGGTTCCTTGGGCAGTTTGGTGGCGAGTTTATTGCCACTGCCACAGAGATGGAGAACTTCAACCGAATAATTGGGTTCTCTTCTAAGTCCAGTTTTGCGGCAGGTGAGAGCTTGAAGTTCCTTTCAGGCACGGTTAAGGATCTGAACCTAGATCTGAGAACCGCGCAACAAGGATATGTGCAGCTATTGTCGGCCAGTCGCGGCACCTCGATGGAGGGAGAGGCAACAGATCAGGTCTTCAGGGGTGTTTCTCAAGCGTCCAGTGTTTATGGACTGGACAATGAAGCCACTCAAGGAGTATTTCTCGCTACTCAGCAGGTGATGTCGAAGGGCAAGGTTAGCGCAGAAGAACTAAGAGGCCAAATCGGGGAAAGATTACCAGGCGCGTTCCAAATTGCCGCTCGTGCAATGGGAATGACTACCAGTGAACTCGACAAGATGATGGCTAGCGGGAACCTGCTATCAGAAGACTTCCTGCCCAAGTTTGCACAGCAGTTGTCGGCAGAGACGGCTTCTGGAGTGGCGGG
>Ga0335394_10009758_pt1 | contig 10828 bp, 7 predicted proteins | sample MAT03_FD_205741 | JGI IMG/M metagenome (GOLD analysis project Ga0335394, IMG submission 205741) | Freshwater microbial communities from Lake Fryxell liftoff mats and glacier meltwater in Antarctica - MAT-03 (spades assembly) (version 2) ... | reverse complement strand
GCGGCGATTCCTACGGCCGACATACTGCCTTAGATCGATGAAAGGTGCCGTAATATGTCCGCCACCGCTGTCTTACCACCTCCGAGCCCCCGCCGTCCGACGCCGCGGATATCGTCGGTCCTCAACCTTGCGATGCTGCATCGATTGACGGTCGAAGATTTTCACCGCATGATCGATGCGGGCGTTTTCCGGAAGGACGAACGGGTCGAACTCATCGACGGCTACTTGGTACAAAAAATGTCGCACAAACCGCCGCACGATGGGAGCCTCTTTGCACTGCAAGATTACATCATAAAAGTTTTGGGGGTAGGATGGGTTTGTCGAGTTCAATCGGCGATCACACTTTCCGAGAGCGAACCGGAGCCCGATCTCGCCATCGTCCGAGGCGATGCGCGCACGTATTTTACGCGCCACCCGAACGCCCTCGATTTCGGGATCGCGATCGAAGTTTCCGATTCGTCGTTGGGTATCGACCGAACCGACAAGCTCGCAATGTACGCCCGAAACGGCGTGCCGGAATACTGGATCGTCAACATCCCCGAGAGGCAAATCGAAGTTTGCGCGTCGCCGCAGTCTTCCGATCTGGAGCCGCACTACGCGGTGCGGACCGACTACGGGGTCGGGCAGTCGGTTCCCATCGCGCTCGATGGACGACCGATCGCAGCGATTCCGGTGGCCGAAGTCTTGCCGTGATTCCACCGGCTCCGCGAGGATGACTGCAGACGGTGGGCGTTGATTGCAGTCCGAGGGACTATGATTGCAGTCGTTGGGCGATGATTGCAGTCGTTCGGACGTGATTGCAGCCCTTGGGAATGGTTGCGGCGAGGGGTGAGGGTATTGCTGCCGCAACCAATGACGAGGCTTAGAATCACGGCACCAACCTCAACTTCCGCAGCGCCTCGTCCCGTCGGCCGAATTGCGTGCCTTGATGGGAGTTCTGATACAGGTCCGCGGCCTTGGTCCACGCCTCGCGGGCTTTGGTCTTGTCGCCCGTTCGGAAGCAGACATCGCCTAAATGGTCCCACACGATGGCATCCGACCCCGCGTCGGACGAGTTCGCCGCGGCTTCCAAATACTTCCGGCCCTCCGCGTGGTTGCCGCGGCGGAAGAGCACCCAGCCGAGGCTATCGAGGTACGTCCCGCGCTCGGCCTCCGGTTCGCCGGACTTGAGCCGTTCGTCGCGGTCGAGTTCGATCGCCCGGCGGATCAGCGATTCGGCTTCGTCGAGCTTGCGCCCCTGATCCGCGAGGTTGTAGCCGAGGTTGTTCAGCACCAGCACGTCGTCCGGGTCTTCGTCGAGGAGCTTCCTCAACTCGGCTTCGGCGTCGGGGAACTTGCGCAAACCGAGAAGCGAGTTCGAAAGCGTGATGCGGACGCGGTGGACCTCGGCCGGCGTATGCGCATGCTTGATGGCGTCTTCGCATTCCGCGACTGCTTCGCGATGTTTGCCGAGGATGTCGAAAATCTGGGCTTTCGACAGCCGAACCTCCAGGGGCGTTTTGACGATTACCGAACGGTCGGCCGCGTCGAGAGCCTCTTGCTCGCGGCCCAGCTCGGCGAGCGGGATCGTCTTGAAGTGGTCGAAAACGCGGTTCCGCTGCCCCTTGCCGAATCGCTGAGCGGCGGAGATGTCGTCGATCGCCTTGAGGATTTCGGCCCATTTACGCTGGTTGGACAGGATGCGGTAGAGCGTGCCGAAAGCCGCGGTGCTGTTCTGCCGCAGCGACGCGCGAAGCGCTCGCACCGCGGCGTCGAGTTGGCCGTCGCGTTCGGCCAGGAACGCGACCACTTCCCACGTATCTGCGTGGCGGTTCGCGTTCGCCTGCAGGTCGCTTGCGGCCTGGCGAACGAGGACGGCAGCCAAGTCCGGCGCCGCCTTGATCGCGGCGGTGAGCGAGCGAGCCCGCGCGATCGCGGTCGCCGAACCGGCCGGTTTTTCCGCATCCGGTTCGTCGTCCGCCGTTCGCCCGCCGCGCGCCGCGGTGTAGGTTTCGTCTGCGAAGTTCAGCAATCCCTCCATGTGGCCCGCGTCCTTTTCGAATCTGACGAACCGCCGAAAGAATTCGGGATCGTTCGTCGTGCGGGCGATTTCGCGGAACAGCGTTTCCGCCGCCTCCGGGTCCGTGCGCCCCACCTCGGAGGCGAGCACCCAGCGGATGCGCGGGTTTTTGGCGTTCGTCTCCGCGGAGCGCCGCAGCGCAGTTGCGACGAGTTGACTCTGGCCAGTGCGGTGCATCAAGTCGGAATATCGTTCGTAAGGTTCGATGCCGCTCGGCTTGAGTGCCAGAAACCGTTCGAGGTGAACGAGTGCGGCTTCGGGCTTGCCTTCGGCGGTGAGCACGCCCGAGAGGTTCCAGTCGAGGCGGGCCGCGGCCGCGGGTTCGTTCGCCCCTGCCGGGTCGGCGAAGCGCTTGTGCGCCTCGCGGTAAGCAGTCACGGCCCCCGTGTAGTCCCCCCGCGCGGCGCGCGCTCGGCCGATCCGCTCGTGCAAGCTCGCGACTTCGTTTGCATCTTTGCTCAGTTCCAAGGCGGCTGACAACGCCGCTTCCGCCGAAGTGAAATCGCCGGACGCTTCGCCGACGCGGGCCAGGTCGAGTTGGATTCCGACGCGGCGTTCGAGCCGATCTTTCACCCGCGGGCTACCGGCCGCTTGCTTCAACGCCTTCGTCGCCCCGGCGAACTTGCGGCCCTCGTAGAGCAACTTGCCGAGCGTGTGGGCCGTCTCGAAATCGTCCGGGTCTTTCTCCAGCACGCTGCGGGCCGTGCGGATCGCCGCGGCATCGCGGCCGAAATCCGCGTAGAGTTTCACGAGCGGCCGCTGGGGTTCCGCGGAAGCCGGATCGGCCTTCGCCGCAGCCTCGTAGTGCTTGATCGCCTGGGTCGGCAACTCCGTCCGCGACCTCCACAAACCCAGGCCGTAACGCGCGAGGGCTTCGCGCCGAGCGGCCTCCGAGTCCGGTTCGGCCGCTCCCGCGAAGTTCGCTAGGACGAGGACGAGTAATAGTTGAAGGAACCGAGGCATTCACCCACTCCGCGGTGATCGGGGCGCGCGGATTCTACACTGCGGGCTCCTTCTTGCCAACGCCGTCACGAATCGGGCAAACCCGAGGGGATGCCCAGGCTTTCCAAGCCCCGCTTCAACGCCGTCAGATTCCACCGACGCAAGCCGCGTTCTCCTTCGGCGAGCACGGTGAGCGTCCGGCCGTCCGCGGACCAGAACAGCCTCGTCGCGGGCCGAGTTTGCGGCAGCGCGAGCACCGGTTGGCCGTCGGCCGTCCAGATGCGCACGGTCCGGTCCCACGAACCCGTCGCGAACCACCCCTGCGGGCCGATCGCGGCGGATTCGACGGTATCCTGGTGCGCACCTGGAAGCCGGAACTTCACCGCACCCGTGCTCGCATCCACGACGGCGACATCGCCCATTCCGGACCCCGCGACGACGGTACGCTCGTCCCGGCTCAGCGCAATCGCCGTGGTTTTGGTCGGGAAGAGATGCCACTCGCGGTCGCTCGCTGCTTCCGCACCCGAAACGCGAATCAGATCCCCGCCATTGGTGCCCAGCACGGAAATCGTCCGGCCGGGAGCGACGGCAATCGCGCCCGCCGTCCCGGCCACGAGCGTCGGAGCGGCACCCTCGGAACGCCGGTAAGCCCCACCGCGAGCGCAGTACCAGGTCCGGCCGTCCGGGCCGCTGCGCAAGTCTTTCAAATCGGAGAGGGAATCCCTCGGTTCGGAGGCCCCTTCGGCGGTGCGATCGTGGAGGGCCGTACCCGCGCTGAACGTCGTGCGGCCGTCCGAAGTCGCGGCGATTTGCCAGCGATTGTTGTTGCCGGGAGGCTCGCCGGCGGGCCACTGCTCCAAGGAGCGAACTGCACCCGCTTCGTCGGCCCAGAGCGTCGCTTGTCCGACGACCCCGGTATACTCGGCCACGGTCGCCAGGCGGCGGCCATCGGCCGTAATCTCGGCATCGCGGACGGGGAATTTTTGCCGCGCAATCTCGGTCGCGATCTCCGAATGGGAAAGGTCGTAAAGGAGCGTTCGATCCGCTTCGGTGATCGCCAGCATCGCTCCGTTCGGAGCGAAGGCGAGCCGTAAGCTCCCACCTCCGAGCGAACGAGCCGCGAGGACGCGGCCGGCTTGCAAGCTCCAAATCTTGAGGTGGCCCGCGTGCTCCGCGGCCGCGGCCAAGAGGATTCCATCCGGGCTCACGGCCAAGCTCCGAATCGCTCCGTCCTCGGCGCGGTCGTCGTCCGGCAAGGTCAAAGCGCCTATGACCGAACGGCTTTCGAGATCGAACAGGCGCAATTTCGACGGCCCCTGGTCCCGCGTCACGAGAAAGCGATTCTCCGGCGCGGCGGCGGCGACGTGGAACCCCTGCAGGTCTCCGGGAGCCATCCGCATGGCGGCTTCGTCGATCCGCAGTCGGCGGTTGTCGATCAAGGCGATGAGCGGGTCGCCGGGTCGGGCCGGTCGGACCAAATCGCCGTGGAGCGTCCCCGATTCGCGAGCCGCGAGCCCCCAGCCGCGGTTCGCGCTCCACAGGGTAACGGTCGTCCCCCCGGCCGCGACCAGCCCTCGGCCGTCGGAAGTAAACGCGAGGCCCGAGACGTATTCGTCTCGCGGGTCGGGCAATGAAGCCGTCGCCTTACGACGCACGAGCGTGCGGTCCGAAGCGGTGCGGTCCCAAACGCAGATCCAACCGCTGCGGGTGCCGGCGACGAGCCAGCGGCCGTCGGAACTGAACGCGAGTGCCCGGCAACCGTCCGTGTTCGGCTTGCCGTAGGCTTTCTCCCACACCGGGTCGGTCGGGTAAAAGAACTGGTCGAGGATGCGGCCCGTCGTCGGATCGACGAGTCGAATTTCGCACCTGCCGAAGTCGTCGGCGAACCACCCGCCGAGGGCCAGAACCTTTCCGTCCGGGGCGAACTCGACCTGATGGGCCGAGAACCGCTCGCCGACGATCCGAGGCTCGGGGAGGTCGAAATCCGTCAAAACTGCCGCCGCTTCGGTGCGGAGTGCGGGGTAGTCGCCCTCGGCGACGGACATGGCCGCCAGGCGAATCAGGTCGGTGCGATTGGCCGCAATCCAGCCGGACGCCCGTACCGTGCGGCGCTGGCGGATTCGTTCCAGGCTCGCGTAGAAGTCCGCCGCGTCGGCCTTGTCGCGGGCGGTTTCGACGGCGAGGCGGTCTTCGTAGCGAGCGACCGAGTAGTAGGCGATGAGCCCCGCCGCGGTCGCGACGGAAGTCGCCGTCGCGAAGGCGAGGAACGAAAGGACGGGGCGGCGGCGAACCGACCGACCGAGGGTCGTCAGCGGGCCGATTCGGCGGGCGGAAACGGGGCGTCCGTCGAGGAAGCGTTCGAGGTCATCCGCGAGGCTCGCAGCCGAGGCGTACCGTTGGTCGGGGAGCTTCTCCAGGCACTTCAAGCAAATCGCTTCGAGGTCGCGCGGAATTTGCGGCGAGAGCTTCCGCGGCCGCACCGGGTCGTGGGCCAGAAGTCGTGCGAGCACCTCGTTCGAGGTTCCCCCGAAGTGGGGCGGGTGGCCCGTGAGCAGTTCGTAGAGCATCGCCCCGAGCGCGAAGATGTCCGCCTGCGCGGTCAGACTTTGCCGATCGCCGCGGGCCTGCTCGGGCGCCATGTAGAGGGGCGTTCCGACGACTTGCAACGTCGCCGAGAACGCCGGATCGTCCTCGATGAGTCGGGCGAGTCCAAAATCGGTCACTCGGGGCGTCCCGATATTCGAGACGCCGGGCCCAACATCGCCGGAGCGATCCAACAGCACGTTCGCCGGTTTGAGGTCGCAGTGCAGCACGCCGCGGTCGTGGGCGTGCTGCACGGCCCGGGCGAGCGCAGCCACGAGTTTCGCCGCGATCCTCGGTTCGGGCGGTCCGGGAAGGGATTGGAACCACTCCGCGAGGTTCGGTCCCTCCACGAATCCGGCCGCAAAGTAGACCAGCCCTCGGACCTCGCCAGCGTCGAAGACCGAGACTATGCCCGGATGATCGAGGCGCGCGGCGGCGCGCGCTTCGCGGACGAACCGTTCGCGCAGGTCCGCATCCGCCAGGACCGCCGGTTGCGGAACTTTGACCACGACCGAGCGGTTCAACTTCGGGTCGTCGGCGAGGAATACGATGCCGAATCGTCCTGCGCCGAGCTTGCGGATCAGGCGGAACCGACCGAACGTCACCCCGTCGTCCGCCGAAAGGCTCGTCCGTTCCGGCAGCACGTTCAGCACGTCGAGCTGATCGAGAGCGTCGAGCAATCCGCAGAGTTCGGCGAGCGCCGTCGGCGAGGCGCGACCGGGGGCCGGCGGTACGGGAGCGTCCGTCGGAAACGGCATTACCGGTCTCCCGGTGAGTCGGCGAGGAGGCCGCGGAGGCGGTCCAGCGAGCGGGTGAAGAGCTTGCGAGCGGCTTCTTCGGATCGACCGAGTCGCTCGCCGATTTCGCGGAACCCGACTCGCTCCTCCAACCGCAGCAGAATGGCTTCGCGCTGCTCGTCGTCGAGATCGGCGAGGGCCGCGGCCACCGCCCGCTCGCGCTCGTCGCGGACGAGTTTCGCGATCGGCGAATCGGCGGAGGCCAGCAGCTTCGCCGAGAGGCTGCCGAGGCTCCGTTCCCGGCTCACCTCGCGACCGCGAGTGGCGGAGTACCGCCGGCGGAACAGGGCCAATTCGTTCTGCAAAATTCCGTGCAGCCACGCCCGCAGTTCCACCACCGTCGCGCCGCGGAACTGCCCCCGGTTCTGCACTGCGGCCGCGAGCGTCTCCTGGACGATGTCGCTCGCCCCGCCCTTGGCGGCGAGTTGCGAGGGCAGTTCATCGGTTGCGATTTCGGATAGGAAGAGACGACAACTTTCGAGGACGGCGTCGAAGCCGTCTTCGGAGATCAGCGGCAATCCATCGACCGGCAATGAGGACATGGCGACCACCTACGCCGTGCGCGTCAGCGCGATTTCGGCCTCGGCTTCGGTTCTTTCGCCTTGGCCAGCATTTCTAGCCCCGTCGGGCAGTCCGACTTCAGCGGGCAGACGGGGCACAGCGGGATATTCTCGATGCAGATCGCGTCCGCGTGCTGGATTAACTCCTCGGTGAACTCGTACCCCTTCGCCTTCGGAATGAAGTGCTCCACGGTCGCCCGCACGGCTTCGAGGTCGTCCGGGTCGTTCTCCACGACCCCCAATCGTGCAAGCACGCGGAGCGTCGGTCCATCGAGGGGAACTGCATGCCCGCCGAGCGACCGCTGCGTGACCCAGGCCACCACGAAGTCCGTGACGCCCTTGCCCTTGTAGCGGGCGAGTTGCTTCGCGGCTTGCTTCAAGCCCTTCTTTTCCAAATCGTCCAGCGAGAACGAGTAATCGCGCTCGAAGTGCTCTTGGAGGAACTCGATGGCCCGCTTGGAGCGGTCGTCGACATCGGGCATGTCCCCGAGGACGTCCGAGACTTCTTGAATGGTGCTGACGCGGACTTCGTTCCAGTCGAAGAACGCTTCGCGCATCCGGGCGTAAGCCGCATCCGCTACGACGGTGGTGACGCCTTCGCGGAGGATCGCGTAGATGACCTCTTCCAGCACGGGTCGCTTCTCGGGCTCCGGTCCCGCGGGGAACTTCTTTTTGAGCGCCGTCAGCGCCAGCGTCAAGACTTGCTGCTTGTTGGTGGTGGCCGCCATGGGTCGTTTGCACTCCAATTGCAGGGGCGTCAGCGGTCCGTCGTTCCTTCGGCGGGCGCGGGGGGGACGGCGATTTCGTCCTCGATCCCTTCAACCTCGTCGTCGAGTTCCTCGTCGTCGATCGGCTCCTCGGGCTTCTCCGCATCTGGCCCCAGAGCCTCGCGCAGCAGACGGGCGATCTCCGCGCTTTTCTTGATGCCGTCGTCTTTTACGAAGGTCACGTGCGGGACGTACCGCGTGGTCAATCGCTTGGCGAGCCGCGTTTGGATGAACCCGGCTGCACTCTGGAGCCCGTGCAGCGACAGCGACTGCTGCTTCTCGGTGCCCATGACGGAGACGAAGACCTTGGCGTGCTGCAAGTCAGCGGAGACTTCGGCCCGGGTGACGGTGACGTTTTTGACGCGGGGATCCTTGAGTTCGAACAAGATCGCCTCGGCGGCGACCTCGCGAACCACTTCGGATACTCGGGCCAAACGGTGCGATTTCATTCCTTACACAACCTCGCTGCCGACCGCGATTTCCCCGTCGAGGTACTCGGCGATGGGATGCTTGCGGAGGGCTTCCTGAATCGTTTGCAACACGCCGCGGACCGGAGCGGTCTCGGCCCCCACGGCCGCGACGGCGATGGTGATTTGGCGGTGGTCGTCGAGGTGGTCTACTTCCCCCGCGGCCACGTTGTATTGGCTGCGAATCCGGTCGAGGATCGACCGGACCACTTGCCGCTTGTCTTTAAGGCTCCGGGCCTCGCGGACGAGGAGCCGTGCTTCGAGCGTGCCGATGACCATGCGTTCACAGTCGAACCCGTTTAGCCCCCGGTGAATACAACTGGGGCGAACCCACCCTTCGCACCACCCCGGTCGAGGGCATCGGATGCACCCATCGGCGGGACGCCCCCCGTGTATTCACGGGGGGCTAAACGTTGGTGCGGCACGGGACGAAGGCTTAGAGCGTCCGGTGCCGGATATCGATGCGGAAGGCCTCGATCACGTCGCCGGATTTCACGTCGTTGAACCCGGCAATCTTGAGGCCGCACTCGAACCCTTCGCGAACTTCCTTGACGTCGTCCTTGAACCGCTTGAGCGAATCGAGGACCGCGTTCTTCTCGGCCGGCGGGTAGAGCACCGTGCCGTCGCGGATGACGCGGATGCGGTTGTTCCGCTCGATGACGCCGCTGGTGACGTGGCACCCGGCGATGCTGCCGACCTTCGAAATCTTGAAGACTTCGCGGACGACGGCACGACCCAAGTGAACGACTTCTTCGACCGGCTTGAGCCGGCCCTCGAGCGCCGCCTTCACGTCGTCCACGAGGTTGTAGATGATCTGGTACTCGCGGATGCTCAGGCCGCGGGCATCCGCGATCCGCAGGGCCGCGTCGTCCGCGGTCACGTTGAAGCCGATGACCAGCGTATCGTCCGGGCTGGTGAGGGCCAGGGTCACGTCCGACTCGTTGATGGCCCCGATCCCGGCGTGCAGTAACCGAACGCGGACTTCCTCGTGCAGGAGCTTTTCGAGTTCCTTCTTGATCGCTTCGACCGACCCGCGGGCCTCGGCTTTGAGCACGACCTTGAGTTCGGTGATCTTCGCCTTCGAGTTCGCTTCCTTGAGCTTGTCCAAACTCACGGGGCTGAACTTCGAGAGGGCCGCTTCCTGGCGACGGTCCTTACGGTTTTCGGCGATTTCTTGAGCAGTCGCCAAGTCGTCCACGACGTAGAACGGGTCGTCCGCATCCGGGACTTCGTCGAGTCCGATGACCTTGACCGGTGTGCTCGGGCCGGCTTCTTCGATGGCTCGACCGAGGTCGTCGTACATTGCCCGAACGCGGCCGAACGTGGAGCCGCAGAGGAGCACATCGCCCTTGTGGATCGTACCGTCCTGGACGAGCAGCGTGGCGATCACGCCGCGTTCGCCTTCCTTGTATGCTTCCAGGCAGGTGCCCGTGGCCGCGTGGGTGGGATCGGCCTTGAGTTCGGCCAGTTCCGCGAGCGTGGCGATGTTGTCGAGCAGTTCGTCGATGCCCTTGCCCGTCTTCGCCGAACACTCGACGAAAGGTACTTCGCCGCCCATGTTGTCCGGCAGGAGGTTCAACTGGTAGAGCATCCGCCGGGTGCGGTCGATGTTTGCGTCCGGCAAGTCCACCTTGTTGATGGCGACGATGATGTCCACCCCGGCCGCCTTCGCGTGGGCGATGGCTTCTTCGGTTTGGGGCATGACGCCGTCGGACGCGGAAACCACGATCACGGCGATGTCCGTGACGTTCGCCCCGCGGGCCCGCATCTTCGTGAACGCCTCGTGGCCGGGGGTGTCCAAGAAGGTCGTCGACTTGGAATCCTTCTCGACTCGCCACGCGCGCAGCACTTGCGTGATGCCGCCGTGCTCGGTCGAAACCACGTCCGAGGCGTGCCCGTAGGTTTGCCGGATCTTGTCCAAAAGGGACGTTTTGCCGTGGTCCACGTGGCCCATGATCGTGACGACCGGCGGGCGCAAGATCTGGTTCGAGTCGTCCGCGGTTTCGCCCCGCTTGCGGATCGAATCCAGCAGATCGTCTTCGGCGTCGGCTTGCTTCTTGGCGACGAGCTCGATCCCCTTGTCGATGGCGATCACTTCGGCCGTTTCGAAGTCCAGGTTCGAGTTGATCGTGTAGAGCGAGTTCGTGAGGTTCTTGAGTTTGAGGATCAATTCGCCGGCCTTCATCCCGATCGTTTCGGAGAGGGTCCGCACGGTGATCGGGAGGAGGATATCGACCTTACCTTCGATCTTTTTGATCACCTGCTGGCGGCGCTGCTGCTTGCGGAGGAGGGCTGCCCGCGGGCCGCGGCGCGAGCCGAACCGCTCGTCCACGGTTTCGACCTGGCCGCCCTGGATATTGATCGAGGAGCGGTTGATGATGGGCGCGCCCTGGCGGCCCTTGTCTTGGCGAGCCTTGTGGCGGGCATCGCGGCCGGCGACTTCGCCGGGCCGTTTGCCGCCGGGGCCGACTGCGCCCTTGCGATCGTCGTCTCCGCCGCCGCCGCCGCCTTCGGGTTCGGCATCTTGCGGGCCGATCGGCTTCGGTCTCGCGAGTCCGCCGGGGCCGGGAAGACCGGGGCGAACGGGCGGCGGCGCATCCGCGGGAGCGGTCGCCTTGTGGACGTTATCGAAGACGACTTTGCCGCGCGCCTG
>Ga0335394_10009756_pt1 | contig 10830 bp, 3 predicted proteins | sample MAT03_FD_205741 | JGI IMG/M metagenome (GOLD analysis project Ga0335394, IMG submission 205741) | Freshwater microbial communities from Lake Fryxell liftoff mats and glacier meltwater in Antarctica - MAT-03 (spades assembly) (version 2) ... | reverse complement strand
TATCCGGTATGGTTTACCTGGCTGGTTGTTGTGGGGAAGTGCCGGTATTATTTTAGTGTTTGTTCTGGCCCTGTTGTTCCGGTGGGTTAAAATACTGGTTTCAAAGGCCGGAATACTGCGGAGTCCCTTGCCCTGGCTGATTCGGCTTACGCCGTTTATCCTGTTTTGGAAAGCGCTGTTTTCTGTGTTTATCCGTCCCGAAAAATCGGCGCAGGAACTGGCAGATTTAAACGCCGCAAGTAACCCCACCGTGGCGGAAGCCCAGGCGGCGGCCGGTGAAAAACGGGAACTGGAATTGTTGAAAAGCATCGTACAATTTGGCGATACCACGGTGAAACAAGTGATGCAACCGCGCTCAAAAGTAATTTCGGTGGATTTTAGGAACGATTTTCACGATGTGCTGACGACCGTACGCGAATCTGAATTTTCGCGCCTGCCCGTCTACATGGAAGACCTCGACAACGTAACCGGCATCCTGTACGTTAAGGATCTGGTGCCGCACCTCGACAAACCGGAAGGTTTCGAATGGCAGTCGCTGATCCGTACAAATGTGTTACAAGCCCCGGAATCAAAACGTTGCAGCGAATTATTACAGGAATTTAAACAGGAAAAAATTCACATGGCTATTGTAGTCGACGAATACGGCGGCAGCGCGGGCATCGTTACCATGGAAGACCTGCTGGAAGAGGTTACCGGCGACATCCGCGACGAGTTCGACGAGGAAAGCGATATTCGCTACCGCAAACTGGATGAAAACAATTATATTTTTGAAGGGCAGACCTTTTTGAATGACGTCTGCCGGGTTACCGGCCTGCCACCCGGCGCCTTCGACACGGCGCGGAACAATGCCGACACCTTAGCCGGTTTGGCCCTTGAACTCAAAGGCGATATCCCGAAAACCGGCGCCGAAATTGCCTGGAACGGCTATCTTCTGACCGTCATAGCCGCCAATAACCGCCGGATAGAACAATTAAAACTTACCTTGCCGGCGTAACGACCGAACTATCTATGTGGAGCTTTTTGAAAATAAAGACGCTTGACCGGTATATCATCCGAAACTACCTCTCTACCTTTTTCTTTGCCCTGCTGATTTGTACGCTCATTTCGGTTGCCATCGACTTCAGCGATAAGGTGCAGACCTTTATTGAAAAACCCGCGACGTTCAAAAACATCGTCATCGACTACTATTTCGGCTTTATCGGCCATATTTCCGGATTGCTCTTGCCGATGTACACCCTGATCGCCGTGGTCTTTTTTACCTCCCGCCTGGCCTTCAACGCCGAAATTTTATCGATCCTGAATGCCGGGGTGAGTTTCCAGCGCCTGCTGAAACCTTACCTGATTGCCGGGGGCATGGTGGCCCTGTTGCATGGAACGCTCAATCATTTGATTATTCCCCGGTTTAACAAATCGCGCCTGTGGTTCGAACACACCTTCGTCTGGACCGACCAGGATAAAGGCCGCACCTCCAACGTACACATCCTGCTGGCGAAAGACACCAAGGCATTCGTGCGCGGCTACAACAAAAGCAGCCAGACTGCTAATGGCCTGCGGATCGAAACCTTTAAGGGACATGATATTATCAGCATCATGGAAGCCGAAAATGCCAGCTGGAAAGCCGACTCCAGCCGCTGGCGCCTCACCAACTATTCTGTCCGCACCTTCGACGGTCTGCACGAACATTACACGCGCTCCAGCACGCCGCTCGACACGGCCATCAACCTGACGCCCGACGATTTTGTGTTTTATGAAAACCAAAACCAGGAACTGACCACCCCTGAACTCAATGATGCCATTGCCCGCGACCGGGCCCGCGGCCTGCCCACGACCAAGAGCTACGAAATTGAAAAACAGCGCCGCACCGCAGACGCATTTACCAATATTATCGTCACAGTCATCGGCCTGGCCGTGGCTGGGCGCAAAGTGCGCGGCGGCATGGGCCTTCATTTGGCTATTGGCATCGGAATTGGAGCGGTTTTTATTTTAATGTCCAAATTTGCTGTTTCCTTTGCCTCCAGCGGAAGCCTGCCCGTGCTGGTAGGCATGTGGGTTCCCAACGCAGTATTTGCGCTCGTTGCGTTGTTGTTGATCAGAGGGGCGCAGAAATAAAATAAACACAAGTTCAACATGGCAAAAGTCAGTACCCGCCAGATCATGGCGTACGGATTTATCGCGGCAATGATATTGTCCGCTTTTTTCTACCTGTTCCAACAATTCAAATCCGACCCGCAGCAAGGGCATAACACCACAAAACCAGCTCGCCCCCCGGTAAACCAGGTGGCCGTGCCCGTTTTTAGCGCGGACTCCGCCTATGTTTTTGTGGAAAAACAGGTCAAATTCGGTCCGAGGGTGCCCAATACCGAGGCGCATCGCAAATGCGCCGCCTGGATGGTTGCGGAATTCAAACGATTCGGCCTGAGCGTCATAGAGCAAAAATTTCAGGCCCGGCATTTCAAAGGCACGACCTTCAATGCCAATAATATCATCGCCCAGTATAAACCCGAGATCCCGCGCCGCATCCTCATCGGTGCGCATTGGGACAGCCGTTTTGCAGCCGATAAGGACAGCACCAATCCCGACAAGCCCATCGACGGGGCCGACGACGGGGCCAGCGGGGTGGGCGTATTGCTGGAACTGGCCCGAACCTTATCCAAAAACCCGCTCGACATCGGCGTGGATTTTCTTTGTATAGACGTGGAAGACCAGGGCGACGACAACGGGGAGCCGGAAACCTGGTGCTTAGGCTCGCAATACTGGGCTAAAAACCTGCACCGGCCCAATTACATGCCCTACCAGGCCGTGCTGCTGGATATGGTCGGCGGCAAAAACGCCCGTTTTTACAAAGAAGGCATTTCCATGGAGGTGGCGCCCCGAACGGTGGATAAGATCTGGGAGATCGCCATCGCCCAAGGGTTTATGCAGTATTTTATCCCCGAAAACCGCCCCGGCATTACAGACGATCACCTGTTCATCATCAAAGGCGCGCGTATTCCCATGATCGACATCATCAGCACGCCCAACGAAGGCTCGCACCCTTTCCCCGATTGGCACCATAAACACGCCGATTCGATGGAGAACATTGACCGGGGCACATTGAAGGCGGTGGGGCAGACGATGACGGTGTTTATTTATCAGACGTATAATCTGGAGGGTTGAGCGCAAAAACCACCGGCCGCGACGGACTGGCATCCAAATCGAAATTAGCCGTTTGGATATTCAGCAAATAATAGCCATCCGGGACCGTACCGGGCACGTAGATCAATTCCGTAATCGTGCATTCTTTGCGTGGATTTTCCGGATACTGCCAAAACGCCTTGTGCGCCAGTAAATGCCCGCCGTCCTCTTCCCGGTCCACGGAAGGCAGGTCGAGCAGCAGGTGCCGGATGCCGCAGTCTGCGAGGTATTGCGCCGCTTCGTGGTGCAGATAGGGCGCGTTGGCGCCGGAATAATTGGTGCGCAATTTGAGGTCGTCGTTTGGTAAAGTCCTGATTATAAGGGCATCCACCTCATTTTTCGCCAGCACGGCTTCCAATTGATCGCGAAAAAGTACGCGGTCGCCTTCTTCCGTTTTTCGGGGGTACAGGCTTACTAATTTAGCGATAAAATGGTGTTCGAGCAGGCAATCGCCGAGTATGTACGGCTCTTTTGCAATATGCCCCACACACTCCGTATGCGTGCCGTTTCCATGCGGGTTGACCCGGATGTTGAAAAAATTTACCGGCCCGCCCAGGGCAGTGCTGCCGATGAAGCTGCCGGCAATCACGGGCGTATATTCCACCGGCGGCGCCCAGAAACAATTGACGGTGTCGAGACCGGCCTTGAGGCGGATGGACAGGTCGATGGGTTGGGAGAGATCGGCGTGGAAAGTTTGAGCGCGGTGGGTGAAGGAAATGTGCAAATTGAAGAATTGAGAAATTGAGAAACAACGAATCGGTAAAGATGGAAAATCAGGTTCAAATTCATTCAAATCCTAGCAATCAAAATCTACCTTTGCCGCAAAATTTTAACATCAAAAATTACACTACCATGAAAATCAGACAATTATGTCTGCTCGGCAGAGAGGCCACGTTTACTAAACTTTGAAAGTTTAGTAAACGTATTTCTCACTTTTCGCGATGCACAAAACATGGCGGTGCGAGGTATATAGTCGACTCAAAGTGGTCTTGAAGGAAACGGAATTGCAAGACATTCACAATCAATATTCTAAACCCTTCTAAACCGGCTATAGGATTTAGAGTGATTTAGAATTTAAGGCGGAATAAATTCCGCCCTCCATCACCGCAGCAACGTAACATCCCCTTTCAACAACACCCGCTGCCCGTTCACAAACTCCACTTCCGCCCACCAGGCAAACACCGCCGGGTTCATCGGGCTACCCCGGAAATCGCCGCGCCAGCCCAGGCTTTCGTCGTTCGGCTGGAAATCGCTGCGCTGGAAGATCAGGTTTCCCCAGCGATCAAAGACCTGTAGGTCCACAATCCGCCGAACGCCAGTGGCAGAGGTGTACACCGTAAACGCGTCGTTCTCCGCATCATCGTTCGGCGAGAACACATTCGGCACGTAAATATCCGGTATGGAGACGCGGATTTGCATGCGGTCGGTGGCGGTGCAGCCCGCCGCATCGGTGATAACCAACACATATTCAATGTTTTCCAGCGGTGTCGACAAGGGCTTCCGACAGCCGGCACAGTCCAAATAAAGGTTTGGTATCCATTCATATACGTAATTGTTGGGCGGCGTGATCGAGGGAATGATAAGTACGGACTGGCCCATTTCCACCATAGTGTCGCCCGGAAGTTGCAGCCCAGGCATGACGACAGGAGCCACCTTGAAGAGTTCGGAGCGGACACAACCTTCGTCGCTGCGCACATATACCCGGTAGTCGCCGGGAAGCAGGCCCGCGAATTCCATTTTATCCGAAAAATGAACCCCGTCCAAGCAGAACGTTGCGCCGGGCGAGCTGTTTTGCAGGGTCAGAATACCCGTCGGATCGATGCAGGTTGGCTGTTCCACCATCAGGGAGATAGCGGCCTGCGGCAAAACCTGTACCGTGTGCAGCACCACCGAATCGCAGTCGAACTGGTTGGCAAATGTTTGACTGAACTGGCCCGCTTGCTTGATCCATTGACCGAACACGAGAATGGAATCGCCAGCGCACACCCGCAGGGAATCGCTGATGAAATGGGTGGGCGGCGGCGGCGGAATCGTGAATGTACCGGCGGTTTCGCAGCCCAGGGCATCCCGTGTGGTCAGTAAATAACTGCCCGGCCATAATCCGGGGTAGTTTGTTCCCGGCTGGAATGGAATGCCGTCGAAACTGAACAGATAATCCGCCGCCGGGTTCTGGATCGTCAATGCGCCGGTCGTTTCGTCGCAGCCAGGCGCCACTATGATCAAGACCGGAGTTGGCAGCGGATTTACTTTTAACTGGATAGTATGCGTGGAATCGCAGCCGTTGATATTGGGAAAATGTTTTTGGTAGGCCCCCGCCTGTCCTATCCACGCACCGAACACCAGGGCGGAATCGCCCGCGCAAACGGCCTTTTCTTCCGCTGTGTTGACCACCGCCGGAAAAACGGCCACGTTGACGGCATGTATGGAATCGCAACCGTTTATATTGGAGAACTGGCCCGTGTACAGGCCGCCGGTTTTTACAAAACTGCCGAATACCAGCGTCGAATCGCCGAGGCAGATATTCCGGTTTTCTGTAGTGTTTTGCGGCTGTGGGAAAAGGGCTACGCTAACCGTATGCGTTGAATCGCAGCCGTTTATGTTTAAAAAACCGCCTTGAAAAACGCCCGCCGATGTTACAAAACTGCCGAAGACAAACGTCGAATCGCCCGGACAAATCTGCCGGCTCTCCGCCGTGTTTTGCGGCTGCGGGAACAGGGCCACGCTGATGGTATGAACGGAATCGCAACCGTTGATATTCGGAAAAAACGCTGCATAAACGCCGCCGGTTTTCACAAAACTGCCGAACACCAGCGTCGAATCACCCGGACAGATTTGCCGGCTCTCCGCCGTGTTTTGGGGCTGCGGAAAAAGGGCCACACTGATGGTATGGACGGAATCGCAGCCGTTTACATTTGGGAAATGACCCGGGTAAACACCCCCGATTTTTACAAAACTGCCGAATATCAGCGTCGAATCGCCCGGACAGAGCTGCCGGCTCTCCACTGTGTTTTGCGGCTGTGGGAAAACGGCTACGCTGATGGTATGCACGGAATCGCAACCGTTTACATTTGGAAAATGCCCGGCGAACAAGCCCCCGGTTTTTACAAAACTGCCGAACACCAGCGTCGAATCTCCCGGACAGAGCGGCCGGCTTTCCGCCGTGTTTTGCGGCTGCGGGAATACAGCCACACTAACGGTATGCACAGAATCGCAGCCGTTTATGTTAGGGAAATGCCCGGCGAACAGCCCGCCGGTTTTTACAAAACTGCCGAATACCAGCGTCGAGTCGCCCGGACAGAGCTGCCGGCTCTCCGCCGTGTTTAGCGGCTGTGGGAAAACCGCTACGCTGATGGTATGGGTGGAATCGCAGCCGTTCGCATCGGCAAACTGGCCGGGGTATATGCCGGCGGTTTTTACAAAACTGCCGAATACGAGGATCGAGTCGCCCGGACATATCTGCGGGCTCTCCGCCGTGTTTTGCACCGGTGGGAAAACGTGTACGTTAATGGTATGCAGCGAATCGCAGCCGTTCGCGTTCAGAAAGTGGGCACTGAAGATGCCCGTGGCCCCGACTGCCTGACCGAAAACGCTCGCCGTTTCCCCGAAACAAAGATCGAGCAGAGCGGTCGTTTGCGATTTCGGCAGGGCCGTTACCTGCACCAGAATCGTGCTGTCGCAACCATACCCGGTGAAATATCCAAAAGCCTTATCGCTGCCGGCCGGAATTTGTTCGCCGTTGAAGCTGAACGACTCGCCTTCGCACAAGGTTGTTTTTATGGTCTGAAAACTCGTATCATGCACAAACACCCGGATCGAATCCACGCTGTAACAGCCCAGCGGGGTTTTAGCAACCAGGGTGTAGGTGATATCGTCTGCGGGCTCGGCCACCGGATCCGGGCAATTGTTGCAACTCAGGCCGTTGTTGACCTCCGGAAACCACTGGTAATCTGAAAAGCCGTTTAAACTAAAATTGAGCGACGCCGCGCCGCAAAAATCCCGATCGGGACCCAGATCGAACAAGCCGGCCGGATCCCATTTCACCTCGAGTGTGTCGCTGCGCACATTGTTACAAACGTCGGTCACTTCCACCCAATATTTTCCCGGCAACCAGGCCGTAAACGTCGAATCCGTACTGCCGTCCTGCCACTTATACGTGGTATACTGCGAGCCGGCGTTGATGGTAAAAACGCCGTTCTGGCAAACTACTATATCCGGTCCGAGCGCCAGAGCCGGCGATGCTTTGTCGAATATCAAGGTGTCCATATTGTTGAAATAATCGCATTCCGCCACGTAAAAAGCCGAATCGCCCGCAAAAGGCGGCGGAAAAACGCCCGGATCATTGACCACGGCGTACAGTTTGCCGGTAAAAGGCGGCAGATTCAGGGTTATGTCGAGGCAACTGTCGATGGCCAGCGGCAAGGTATTGATGGCGTACGTGCCGATTTTGGTAGCGGCAGAACTGAATGGGTTTCCGTTGCCGTAAAAAGTTACCGGGGTATTGGGTTTCAGGGAATTCGCCCCCTCATTGCATATCCTCAATTGCACTTTGTACGGACTGCCAAAACAACTTGCGTCCAGTACCTTGATGGTCGCATCCGACAGCGACAGGTAGGGGTCGAAGTTTTCATCATACTTGGGCACCTGAAACAAAAAATTGTTGAGCGGGCGTTTACCACTACCTAACAACGGCATTTCCAGCCAGGAAACCTGCTGGACTTTCGGCACGCTCAGGTCGTCGTTGATATTGGTTACGAAGTAGTTATATTGGTTCCACACATTGCGGGCCGACAGCCAGGGGTCGTGGTACAGTTCATCAGATTCCAGTACGTACAGGCGGCCGCTGTAGGTAGAACTCGCGCCCGCAAGGGGGTTTCCGGTAAAAACAATCTCTGCCTGGTCGTCGGCATCCACGTTGGCCACCACCGGATATTCGTCTGCGGTAATGGAATAAGCATCAAAAATATCCCAGTTGCGAATGCTGTCCACGCCCGTCGGATAAGGCGCCGGGCCGCCGTACATGATGCGGAGCCGCTGTTCGTCCCGGTACACGATCTCCAGAATTTTATCCCCGTTGAAATCAAAAGTGGTGACCCCGGTGTAGCCCGAATAGTCGGTTGTAGGCAGCGACCACCAAAACGGCAGGGCGGGTGTCGTTTGCGCGGCGTGGTAGTTGAAACAATTGAGGCCGTAGGAGTTCGTCGAGATCAGTTCCGGGTAATCGATCAGAAAACCCTGGGTTTTATCATCGAAAACATTGGCCACTGCCACCACGCCGGTGGAGTACTGATTGTCGTTCTGATTGGGAAAAAACGTAAAAAAACCGGTGCGGTTCCAGGCATACACCCCCCTTTTGTTGTCGGCAGAACCCGACACGATCACCTCGGGGATGCCGTTCAGGTCGATGTCGGCAAAAACCGTATAGCCGTCCCGGAAGTTATGCCCGGGCGCCAGGACGTTGAGGTTTTTTTGAATCTTGATTTGCACGGGGTCGCCGTCCGTCGTACTCAGGTCTACCGAATAAATCGCATACCCGGCCGCGATTTCCAGGCCGTTGCAATCGGGGTCGCCGCCGCATTGGGCGGGTGTCAGCAAATCCACTGCTACTGAACTGGCGTTGTAGGACGCAAAAAAACTGGAAATCAGCCCAACTGGTCCTGCCGGTCCGTTTCCGACGAGATTCAACTGCGGGTTGCCCGGAACGGAAAAATCAAAGGTAAAAACGTCGTTTCCCGCGTAGAGTTCCGGGATGCCGTCGCTGTCAAAGTCCGCTGTATACACATGGTAATCATATTGATCGACATCACCGTTGGACGTCGCCATCAGGGTCATCACAGGGTTGGCCGCAGGGTTATAATTAGTGTACACCCTGATTTTCAGGTCATTGCATACGATCATCAGTTCAGGAATGCCATCGTTGTTCACATCGGCGATACAGGGTACCGGGCCGGGGTAATAGCTCAGGCCGCTTTGGATGGTCAGTACCGAGGGCGAATTCGCGTTGGAGCCGTCGCCTTTGAAAATCAGCAACTGGTTCGAAGCACCGCCAGCGTAACGGGGTACGACGATTTCCGCGATGGAATCGGCATTCGGATTCAGGTTTGCCACCATGGGGGCGCCTACGGCATTCACGATGTTGGCGGGACTGCGCCAGGCCAAACGCGCCCCGAAATCCTTGTCGTTGAATTCGGTAATGCTGCAATCCGGCACATCGGTGCAGGGGCAATCGTATGTGTCGTAACAATCGATGAACCCGTCGGCGTCGTCGTCAATGCCGTTGTCGCAAATTTCCGTGCAGGGCGGCTGGAAACAAGGGCTCGCCGTGACGACCTGGATGGTTTGGCAAACCTGCCGGTCGCACAGGCCATTCCCAGCCGTGAGGCAAACGGTGTAAATGCCCGTTGTGCTCAGCGATGCGTTTTCAACCTCATTTGTCCCGGACAAAACGCCATTTATCGTCCACTCGAACGTTGTAGCGGCCACGGAGGTGCTGCTCAACGTAAAATTTGCGCCGGCCGTCGGCGTATCGTCGCTTATGGTGAACGCAGCGACCAGCGGGCAGGTCACCAGAATGGTATCGAAAAAAGTGGCTTCGCAATTCGGGTCTGCCCCGACGCCGTGCAGACTCATGGCAAATCCACCAAGGGAATTGAAGGTGTACGAAGCATCCTGTGCCGCCGAAAAAGGAATCCCTTCAATCTGCCAGGACCAGCTGACCCCGTTGAGGGAGGTATTGGTAAAATTCACCGTACTGCCCGCCGCTATGCTGTGGGCCGAGGCGGTAAATGCCACTGCAAATGGAATCGGGCAGGGATCGATACAGGCTTTTGAGTCGAGAAGGCTGCTGCGCACGTCGAGCAGAGCCGATTCCATACGCGTGGACTGCCCCTGAGTGAAGGCATTGAAGCACTGTAAGGAACTGTAATCCATGTAGTTAACGATCATATCCGGCTGGTCGCTTGTAAACCCGGATTGCGCATCGGTGGTGCAAGTATTCACGTTCGCGCCGCAGGGCAGGTTGGCTGTGGAGGCATCCGGCGGGGTATCGCACACGCGGTCGCCGTCGACCGCGCAATCGTTATTCACGCAGCTGCCCTCGAAGGTATGGTACAAGCCGAGGTAATGGCCCATTTCGTGGGTTGCCACGGTGGTATTGCCCTGCGAACTGCCGAACCAGCGGGCTTCGAACACCAGCCCATCGGTATTGCCGCCGTGCGCCGCCGGGAAAAAAGCGTAACCTGCCACACCTGCGCCGGCGGACTGGCTCGTAATTTCGGCTACCAGCCAGATATTGATATAACTGGTCGGATCCCAGCGGCTCAGGTCCTTCAGCGCCAGATCTTCCGTTTCCATGGTCATATTGGTCAGGGTCGACACCACCCGATCGATGCCGGTGGTGGCGCTGCCGTCGGGTTTCCGACGGGCCAGGCAAAACTGAAAGGGCGTGCTTACGCCGTTGTTTTGGTCGTAATAACCGGTATTGGCAAAAGACTCGTTCAGGTGCTGCATGCCGGCCAAAATCTGGGCATCAGGGATGTTTTCCAGGCCGTTTTGGTGAATGACGTGTACCACCACGGGTAAGGTATAGACCGGCAAACCTGCAGGCCGGGCAGCGGCGTCGCCGATGCGCGCCAGATATCGCTGTTCCCATACTTCCTG
>Ga0335394_10009750_pt1 | contig 10834 bp, 11 predicted proteins | sample MAT03_FD_205741 | JGI IMG/M metagenome (GOLD analysis project Ga0335394, IMG submission 205741) | Freshwater microbial communities from Lake Fryxell liftoff mats and glacier meltwater in Antarctica - MAT-03 (spades assembly) (version 2) ... | reverse complement strand
TGGCCGTGCGCGTGGTCTGGGCATGGGCGATGGTCGCTAGGCAGTCACGCAGATCGATGGCGCGGACCGGCTTGAGCAGGTAGGCGCTGAAACCGGCGTCGCGCGCGACCTTGGCATCACCGCGCCGCCCGACCGAGGTCAGCATGACCAGCGCTGTCCCATCGAGGTCGGGAACCGAACGGATCGCCTGTCCGAGCGAAAGCCCAGGTCCATCCACCAGCATGGCATCGATCAGGGCGGCAGCGAACGGTTTGCCTGCACGACGAGCTTCCTCCAGCACGGCGATCGCTTCCTCGGCACTGGGCGAGGTCGCCGCTTGGCAATGCCAGGTGGCGAGCTGTTCGTTGAGGATGCGTTGATGCAAGACATTGCGCTCGACCACCAGCACACGCATGCCGGCGAGATCATCGGTCGGCAGCGCGGCGACCGGCGCTTCAAGGTCGAGTGGCAGATTGACGTGCAGAGTGAAGGTCGACCCCTGACCGACCTTGGAGTCGACACCCACCGTGCCGCCCATCAGGCCCATGAGCTGACGGCAGATCGCCAAGCCCAGGCCGGTGCCACCGAATTCGCGTGTGGTGGAGGTATCCGCCTGGGTGAACTTCTCGAAGATCACCTCGAGTTTTTCCGGCGAGATGCCGATGCCGGTGTCGCTCACCGAGAAGGTGAGATTGGCCGAGTGCTGATCGCTCGACGCACAGGTCGCATCGACGTAAATGTGTCCGTGTTGGGTGAACTTGATGGCGTTGCCCAGCAGGTTGCTGAGCACCTGCCGCAGCCGACCGGGGTCGCCGATCACCCGTACTGGCAGATCAGGCGCTTGACGGCAGATCAGTTCCAGGCCTTTGCTCTCCGCGCGGCCGGCGAACAGTTCGACGGTATCGGTGATGGCCATGCCGAGGTCGAAGGGAATCGGTTCGAGGTTGAGCTTGCCCGCCTCGATCTTCGAGAAGTCGAGGATGTCATTGATCACCGACAGCAGCGAGTTGCCGGAATTCTGGATGGTCTTGGCGTAATCCTTCTGTTCGACATCAAGACCGGTGTCGAGCAGGAGTTCGGTCATGCCCATGACGCCATTCAGCGGCGTGCGGATTTCGTGCGACATGTTGGCGAGGAAATCGCTCTTCGAACGGTTCGCCTCTTCGGCGCGGTTCTTGGCTTCTTCCAGATCGCGGGTGCGTTCCTCGACCTGGCTCTGGAGCGTCGAGTTGAAGCGGCGCAAGTCGAGGTCGCGTGCCCGCACCGCTTCGCGCATGGCCGAAAAGGCATAAGATAGCCGGCCGATCTCGTCCATGTGATCGTCGGCGTTCACCGCCGAGAAATCACCGCGTGCCAATTGTTCGCTGGCGGTCAGTAGGGAATCGAGTCGACGGGTGTAACGGCGGACTGCGAACAACACTACGCCGACACAGATCGCCAGCGCAGCCGCCAGGATACTGAGTGTCGTGAGCATCTGTTGGGTACGTGACCGCGAGATCGGGGCATCCGACAGACCGACGATCACCAAGCCGACAAAACTCTTCTGCCGTGGTGTGGCGGTGGTGCTGACGGCTGAACCATCGCCAGTGAATAGATCAAGATCACCGGTGACTTTTTCGACCTCGGCGCGTCCGATAATGATGCCGGGCAGTACCGTTTCGCGGGCCAGAAACTGACGCAACAGGTCCTCGTTTTCTGCGGCTGATGCCTGGACATTGCCGGTGTCATCAAGCACCGCGACGAAGGACAGGTGGTCGTGTTCGACGAAACGCGTCACCAAGCGGTCGAGCTCTGCCTTATCGAGTACCGAGAGCGAAAGTTCACAAGCTGCCGCCATGCTCCGCGCCATGGCCTCGGCCTCGTGCTGATGGGCCGCTAGCAGGATGCGATCGGCTTGCACGATGGAACTGATCGCCATCACCGACAAGGCCGTTAGCAGCACCGCCATGGTCATGATGGTGGCTTTGGCGCGCAGGCTCATGGCGGGGCGTGGCGATTCCATGGGTTCAGCGTCCGCCACCGAACACCTGCTTCGCCCGCTCAAGCAGCGGTTTGGGCATGGTGAGCGAGAGTTTTTGCGCAACCACAAGATTGAGACAGATATCAAAGGTTGGTGCGACCACAGGCGTCGTCGCGGGCTTGCCGGCCAGGAGATCGATGACCAACCCGCCTGCTTGAGTGCCCTGGTTTGCCGGGTCGAGTCCGACACCGACCAGGGCGCCAGCGCGAACAAAGGCGGTGGAGAAACCGAACACCGGGATTTTCCGCCGCAAGGCGGTCAGCAGTAAGCTGCGGACGGTGGCTTCATTCCAGATGCTCGAATCAGGCGAGGTCCACACCAGATCAATGCGGCGCGCCAGGAGAGCGTCGATGGCCGCCGCTGGTGACGGTTGCTGATCGATGGCGATGGTCTCCAGCGTCATGCCGGCGGGCAGCAGGGCGCGCAGCGCATCAGTCTGTTGCTGGCTGTCGGGATCGCCCTGACGGAACAACAGGCCGATGGATTTCGCTGCGGGGAGTGCTTCGCGCAACAGCGTGAGTTGATCGGTGAGTGGGATGTCCGTGGTGACGCCCAAAGCCGCGGGTGGCGTGAGTAGGCCCGCACGTTCGGGATTGCTCACCAAACAATAGACCAGCGGGATGGTTGGTTTGAGTCCATGCAATTTCACGGCTGCTGGCGAACCAATGGCGACCACACAGGCTGGCTGTCCAAGGGCAGGCAGGCCATTGGCCGCGAGGTTTTCCATGCTCACCGAGCGCACGTGATGACCATCCAGTCCCAGCCGGCGGACCAGCGCCTCGTGCGCCGCTCGATAAGGAGCGGCATCCGAACTGATGACGGATACCACCTCAACCGCCGACGCGGCGACGAAGGTTCCCAGGAGCATCATCAGGATGCCCACCGCGGAGATTTGTCGCGTCAGGTGTTGGAGCAAAGGGATCACAGGTCGGCTCAGAAATCCAAAGTGGCACGCACGAAGAGGGTGCGACCTGGGGTATCGTGTGTCAGGTAGTTGCCGGTGCCGGCCAACGGCTCATCACGTTCGTGCAGCACGTCCCAACCCCCGATCATGAGCTCGCCCCAGTTGCCGGGCAGGGCCCACGCCAGGGTCACGTCGAGTTGGTGGTGGGATCCGACATAGGAATCTCCACCCTCATCCGGATCCACTGAGTCGCTGGTGTAGGCGTAGTTGGTGGAGAACATCAGGCCTTGCGGCAAGGGCACGCGCACTCCGGCACCAACCTTGTGGTTGCCCGGGGTCCAGGCGCGGAAGTCCTCCACACCGTCATCGATCTCCAGATCGTTGTAGGCGTACCACGCCTTCAACCGGGCTCGGCGATCGCTCCAGGTCGCCAGCGGCGACCAGCCGAGCTCGACCTCACCGCCGTGACCGGTGGCGCCATCGATATTGTCGGCCACCACCAGGAACTGGTTGGGCGGATTGAAGGTTGAACGGAAACCGATCAGATCCTCATAACGCTGATAATAGCCATCGGCACGGAAGAACACATCGTTTGGCAGCTCCGCCGAATACCCCGCCTCAAGCGACCACGTGTGTTCATTCTCCAGATCATCACTGGGTTGGATGATGGTCACGATGCTACCGAACGGGCGGGTCAGCGAGCCATCGCGCAGCGTCGGCAACGGCGTGCGGTAGGCGCGCGCCACGGCCACACGGGCGACGTGGTGCTGGTCGTGATCGATGCCGTACAACGCCGCCAGTCGTCCAGCCCAATCGCTGCCGGTGCCGTCGTAGTAGTCGCCGCGGATCTGGCATTCCAAGGTCAGCCGCTCGCTGGCCTGCCATTGGTCGATGACGAACGCACCGCACCGCTGTTCGTGGTAGGGTGACTCGACCAGTTCCATCTGGCCGGGATCAGAATTGTGGACCGTGATGTCGGTGACGCGCCATTCACCACCCAGGCTCAGGCGGTGGCTGGTGACGCCGGTGAAATCCAGCTGCCCTTCAAGGGCATTCTCGCGCGAACGTTCGTCGAACACCGCTGGGCGTTTGCTGGTGAGAAAATTGCCGTACCAGCCGAGACGGTACGACAGCTCGGTCGAGGTTTGTTGATCCAGCCGGACGTAGGCGCGCAGCGTGTCGACCTCATCGTCCGCTGTTGGCTGATAGCCCACCAGTTCATACGCGCCGCTGTCCATGGTGGCGTAGCCCAGGCCGGCGCGCAGCGTCGTGCGCTCGTTGAAGCGCACTACCAGGGCGTTGTCGGTGCCGACTTTCTGGGTCCAGTCATTGTCCGGGATGTCATCGTCATCGAGCGCATCCCGGCTGGAGACCAGTTCCTGATAGAACGCGCCGATGCGCCAACTGACATTACCGTTGGCTTCGCACCAGCGCACGTAATTGCTGGTGTCGCCGAAGGCCGAGAGCTGCGCGGAGGCATGCAGGCCAAGCATTTCTTCCGGATCCTTGGTGATGACGTTGACCACGCCGTTGAAGGCGTTTGCGCCCCATGCGGCACCACCTGGACCACGCACCACTTCGATGCGTTCGATGTCATCCATCATCAACGGCAGGCGTGGCCATTCCGAACCACCAAAGACCGGCGAGTCAGCCGTGCGTCCGTCGACCAGGGTGAGGGTGCGGTCGGAGAACGACCCGTGGAAGCCGCGCACACCGACGGCGGGCCGTGCACGATCCATTCGGCGTGCGTCGACCCCAGGGACGAATCGCAGGACCTCGGCGATCTGGTATTGGCCGCTATAAGCCAGGTCCTCACTGGTCAGGACGCTCACTGGCACCGAGGAACGGTGGAGTGCGGTTTCCTGGCGCGAGGCCGACACCACCACCGGCAGATCACTGAACAGGGCCAACTCATCGCCGATGCCGACCTGAGGCGCGGGTTCGGCCGCGCTCAGCGTGGTCATACCGAGCGCGACCAACACCCCACGGCCAGCCAGCCGGAGGTGCAGCCCTAGAAACTTGCTGCGATAGGACATGGCGAATGTTCCCATGAAGGGGGCGAGATGGCTTGGGGCTGTTGGAAAAGCCACGGGAGTATGCCCCACTGAGCGTCGGGGCACAATGCGCTGTGGCTGAATCGGCTGAAGGGGCTGAAGGGGCTGAATGGGCTGAGGGGGCTGAGAGGGGATTCGTGCTGTGACTCGAACCGGCACCTGCGACTGGCGAGCATCACCGATCAGGGGTCGTCCTGCTGCGCCTCGCAATGCACACCTGGGCAGATGCCCTCGATACGCGACCATTTACGCAGGCCACCGCAGATGATTTCCGCATCTTCTTCGGTCAGGCCGCGTTTGACCGCAGCCGAACCGTCGCGATGAGCCTCCTGCGTAACCATCTCGGCGACCTCCAGGCTGAGTCCAGCGGCGCGTTGCAGGGCGTAGATCACCGCCTCGAACGGCGTGAAGTCGTCGTTAAACAACACCACCTTCCATCCACGGTTGGAGGTGATCTCTGGTTTAGCCGACCGTTTCGGTCGCGTAATGGTGACGGTATCGGGCACGCGGTCCTCAGCCTAACCACGTCGACCACATTGTCAGCCGCCTGCGAGGCAATTCGGGCTCAGAGCGAAAGTGGTTTACTTCACCGGTGCCGCAGGCACGGCAGGCGGCAGGAACACTTCCACCAACGGTGTCGGTGGCGGCACGGTCGATGGCATCGGTGGTACCACGACGTAGCGCGCGATGAGTGCGCAGACCAGGGCGAAGGTACAGAGCATGATGGCGCTGCGTCCCGAACCGAGCAGGGCATGATCCCGTTCTGACGTGCGCGTGCTTTGCACCGACTTTTCGATCGCCTGGAAGTCCACCACCAGACGGGTGCCGCAGCTGCGACAGAACGTTGCGCCGAGGGGGTTTTCGTGGCCGCAGGATTGGCAGGAAATCATTTGCCCGCTCCGGTGGTCGGCAGCCCGGTGGTCGGCAGCAAGGGTTTGAGCACCGCGCTGCGTTCCGGCGCGAGCGTCATCAGCTTGAGCAGCACCAGATCGCGGCGGGTACCACGCGGTAGGACATTGATGTGCGAACCGAACGCTGCGTCGGCCACGCTCGGTGTCAGTGCCAGCAACACCGCTTCGACACCTTTGATATCGGGATGTTTCGGCATCAGCAGGCGCAGTTCGCCAGCAGTGGCGCGAATAGCTTCACGTTCCCCTACGTTCCACGCCGCGCGGAAACGCACCTGCGCGGCGTAGTTCAGCAAGGTCGCCTGAGGTGGATCAGAATCCGGCAGCGTGAGCGCTTCAGGCTTGGCGCCTTGAGCGAGTTTGAGCAGGTGACTGATGACGGCCTGATCGCCACCGGCCAGAGAGCTACCCGGCTTGCCGCCATGGTGGATCTGGTGCAGCGCGTAAATAGCAGCTACGATCGGGCGTTGTTTGGCGGGCACGCGCAATTCCAGACGCGCGAGTTGTTCCTTGGCCGCCGGATTAGAGAGATCGATGGCGATGATGCCGGCCGCCGGTTCCGCGGGCAGCCAGCCGGCGGCTTCGCGCCCATGCGCGACCGTCGCCAGCCGATCATCGGTCAAGGCTGCGGCTTGGGCACGGTCAAGCGCGAGGATGCCCATGCCACGCTGGAATGCTTCCCATCCGATCATTCCGGCGGCGATCAACACCAGAAAGGCCACCACCAACATGGCGATGCCGACATTGCGCGCGCCCCACTGGTCGATCAGGGCTTTCATGGCAGCGATCCCATGCGTCCGCGGATGGCGGAGGCCGGTAGTGGCCCGACCGCAAGGCTGTCGCCTTGATGACGATGATTGATGACGAAGAGATGGCGATCAGGGACCCGGATCGGACCGCAGTCGGGCAGCAGGATCACGTCGCCCTTGGCATTGCGTTGGCCGTTCACTTCCAGATGGCCGTCACGCACCTGCACCCGGTCGCCGGGCAAGGCCGCGACCCAACCGAAGTTCACCGCTCGGTCGGCGTCCGGACCCAGACGCCAACACACCGCATCACCGGGTTTCCAGGCGGTGAACGCGACGGTCTGATCCAGACGGTAGGAGGTGTACTCGGCAAGATTCTCAACGTCGCTGTACCCGCTGGGCACCTGCACCCGCGACAACGCCTTCATCGCCAGCACGACGCCGTAGAAGGCCGCCACCAGGATCGCGTACATCATTGCCTGTCGCAGGACATCCATGGCTTGAAAGTGCGCATCGATGGCAGGGGGTGAAGCACGCGGAAGGGTTGTCGGTTCCTGGCGTATCACCATCTCGTCGTGGTTCGATGTCCGATGTCCGATGTCCGATGTCCGATGTCCGATGTCCGATGAATTCTGAAGTCGACATCGGACATCGGTCATCGGACATCGGACATCGGACCGGTTGTCCCCTCCTGGTCCCCCGCTAGCGTCCGCCCATGCCTGCTGCCCGTTTTCCTGCCCACGGTCCTGTCGCGTTGTTCGTGGTGTTGTCCGGACCGAGTGGCGCAGGCAAAAGCACCCTGATGCAGCGTTTCGTCGAACGCTACCCCGACTTCCTGCGTTGCCTGAGCGTCACCACCCGCCCACCGCGCGGAAGCGAACTGGACGGCATCGATTATTCCTTCGTCAGCGAGCAGGAGTTCGCCGACCGGGTCGAGACCAATCAACTGCTCGAACACGCCCAGGTGTTCGGTAAACACAGCTATGGCACTCCACGTTCCTTCGTCGAATCGCACCTCACTGCTGGCCGCAGCGTGATCAAAGATGTCGACGTGCAGGGCGCGTTCACCATCCGCGGGACCTTCCCAGGAGCCTTGCACGTGTTCGTCGTTCCCCCCGACCGGGGTGAGATCGAACGTCGCCTGCGCAGTCGCGGTACTGAAACTGAGGAAGCCATTCGCCGTCGTCTGAACGAAGCCGACCGTGAACTGACGGTGTGGGACCGTTACGATTACTTGATCATCAACCGTGACATTGAGCGTGCGGTCGATGATCTGGCGGTGATCGTCGCGGCGGAACGCCTGCGAGTGAGGCGCTCACATGGATGATGCATCCCTCGTTCTGGCGATGCCGCGACGCGAATTGTTTCGCATCAACGGCTTCACCCGCCAAGTCGATCTGGAGATCCTCCACTCACTGGCCGACGATTCCTGGTACGCCGCGCCAGCATCGCTGATGGGCAACTTCGACGCCAAGGAGGTCCGCCTTGGTCTGGTAGTCATGCGCGCACAAGACGGTACAGATCAGGTGTTGGTCGATAGCCATGGTGTGGCGCTCCACGCGACTCCGATCCCGCCAGAGGTCGGCCATCTCGGTCCCGGCCTTGCCGCGCTGCGGCAACTCGCCCTGGTCGCCGGACGCACGCTGCTGGGCATCACCAACGGCACGGTGGAACTCATCGGCTACTGCAATGACGACACGTTGCCAGAGTGCCGGCCGTTCTTCCTGCTGGTCTACCGTTTGCGCGTCCCGTCGGATGCGCCGGCTCCTGCTGGAATGAACTGGATCTCGCGCCCGGCGATCAGTGGCGTGCCGCTGGATCCGGTCAGCGCATTGGTCATTGCCGGGCTTTAGATGTAGGATGTCCGATGTCCGACCGATGTCCGACCGATGTCCGACCGATGTCCGATGTCCGATGTCCGATGTCGACATCAAAAGACATCGGACATCGGACATCGGACATCGGTCGGACATCGGACATCGGACATCGGACATCGGACATCGGACATCGGACATCGGACATCGGTCGGACATCGGACATCGGACATCGGACATCGGACATCGGACATCGGTCGGACATCGGACATACATCGGGTTGCGCCCGTGGGGTGCGGTCCACAATCCCGGCCCATGCGTTACCGTGATGCCGCCCATGTCGATGTCGGGAGTTTCTACTCCCGCAAGCCGGAGCTGGGCAAGATCTATCGTCTACTTGGTTATGCCGCCCTGATCGGCGTGGTGTGGCACCACAACGATGTGCACATGCTCGAACGTCTGCTGATCGCGCTGGTCGTCCTGTGGTTGATGGCGTGGTACCGCGTGGTCGGCACCTTGTGGCGTTCCAGCACGGTAGCGGCGGCGTTGTTGTGCGCCGTTTTGCTGACCATGCACCGCCTGAACCTTTCGGGAGCCGCCTCGTGACTTTCGCGCGTTGGGGCATCCCCACTTTGTTCTGGGTCACGCTGGTCCTTGGTTGGGGCCTGTGGCTGCTGCCGGATGGCATCATCCGCTGGTGTGGTATTCCGGTGGCGGCGTTCTGTTGGCTGTTCACCTTGGCGTTCTTTCGCAATCCACTGCGCACACCCCAGGGTGACGAACGCAGCTTGATCGCGCCTGCCGACGGTGTGGTTGCCGATATCACCGAGGTCGATGAGCCCGACTTCATCCACGGCCGCGCCATGCGCATCGGCATCTTCCTCTCAGTCTTCGACGTACACGTGAACCGTTCACCGGTGACGGGCGAAATCGCCTACGCCAAGTACACTCCTGGGAAGTTCCTCGACGCGCGCCATCCGGATGTCAGCCATGAGAACGAGGCCAACACCATCGGCATCGTGGCGAGCGACAACGTCGCCAGCGGCCTCAAACTGCTGGTGCGCCAGCTCAGTGGTCTGATCGCGCGCCGCATCATCTGCACGCACGGCGTCGGCGACAAACTTACCCGCGGCGAACTCTACGGCATGATCAAGTTCGGCAGTCGCACCGAAGTCTGGGTGCCACTGACCTACCCGCACACTGTGAAGGTGCAGGTCGGGCAGAAGGTAAAATGTGGCGAGACGGTGATCGTCGAATTGCGGCACGCGACCTCGGAGAAACCGGCCTCCTGATAGGAGCCGGGCCAGGACACTACCATGAGCGAACGCCTCGATACGATGCGCAAACGCCTGCGCCGGCTGAAGACCCTGCCGGTGTTGCCGACGTTGCTGACGGCGGGCAACCTTGCGTGCGGCATCACCGCCATCTTGTGTGCTGCGCACAACATGCTCGAAGTCGGCGCGTTCATGGTCTTCCTGGCGATGATCTGCGACATGTTCGACGGCAAGGTCGCACGCATGACCAACACCGCCGGACCGTTTGGCGCGGAGCTCGATTCGCTCAGCGATGTGGTCAGCTTCGGCGTGGCGCCAGCGATCCTGATGCACCGGCTGGTGCTCGGCGAACCCGGTGTGTTCGATCATGGCCAGCGTCTGTTGTGGTTCATCACCGTGCTCTACCCGATCATGGCCGCGATCCGTCTCGCGCGTTACAACGTCGAACACAGCGACGAGCCGACGCCGTATTTCCGCGGCCTGCCCTCGCCGGGTGCGGCGGCGCTGGTGTGCGCCTGGATCATCCTCCATCCCCACCAAAATATCATCATCAGCCCACCGATCGGTCCGGACTACCATTACAAGAGCCTGCTGGAGCTCGACGCCTTCCGTTGGATCGTCATCGCCCTGACCTTCGTCTCGGCGTTGCTCATGGTCTCGACCATCCGTTTCCCACACGTCGGCAACACCTTGTTCGGTCGCCTCGGTTTCCGTACCATCATCATTGGCATGCTGCTGGTCAGTTTCCTGGTGGCGTTCCCGTACTGGTTCCTGGCGGTGCTCACCACCGCGTATGTGTTGTACGGACTCGCCCTCGCCGTACCGGACATGTGGCGCAAGTGGCGCGCCGGCCGGCATCCGCTTGATGAACCGGAAGACGACGACGCTGAGGACGTCGGCGTCGCCACCGATCGCATCGATCAGCATGGTCCCCGTCCAGGACGGTGAGTCGTCGTGACGCAGGTCCTGCATCCCGGCGCGCGGCACCCGTACGCGCCGATGCCGTTGTCGATGCTCGCCCGTTTTGTGCACGTGCCGGTGACCGAGGTCGCCCGCTGGATCGCTGAAGGTCTGCCGCAGACCGCTGACGGACGCGTCGATCCGTTCGTCTGTTCGAACTGGTTGTGCCAGGGCC
>Ga0335394_10009746_pt1 | contig 10836 bp, 5 predicted proteins | sample MAT03_FD_205741 | JGI IMG/M metagenome (GOLD analysis project Ga0335394, IMG submission 205741) | Freshwater microbial communities from Lake Fryxell liftoff mats and glacier meltwater in Antarctica - MAT-03 (spades assembly) (version 2) ... | reverse complement strand
CTACCTCCCCCTGTTAACGCTCTGTTAAGGGTGATGGAAGAAAGAATGGATCCTCTAAATTCGCACCCTCAAAACACCCTCGAAACACTACGTATCCCATGAAAGACAAGATCCAGATCGCCCTGCTCAGCGTGATCGCCATAGCCCTCGTTGCATTAGCATATTACCAGTTCAGTGGTGGAGCCAAGGATGGCTCGAACAACATTGCCGCCTCGAATTCCGTTGCGGCGAACATGGACCCCAACAACCCTGTTGCACTCACCGATAAGCCATTCGACCCCATGGCATCAACAGCCGAGCCTGTGGACAATACTCCGAAGACCACCGTGAACTTCAAGGAGTATGAGCACGATTTCGGAAACATCAAGCAGGATTCAGACAACAAGAAGGTATTCACCTTTACCAATACCGGCAAGGAACCCATGATCATTGAGACCGCCAATGGTTCCTGCGGTTGCACCGTGCCCAACTACCCCAAGGCACCGATCCCTCCAGGGGGTACCGGGGAGATCGAAGTGGTGTACAAGCCAGGCAAACAGGAGAACGCACAGACCAAGACCGTTACTGTGATCGCCAATACCGAACCCAAGGAAACCACCCTGCGCATCAAAGCGAACGTGGCAAAGGTGCCCGGTTCGGACGAGCCGAAGGCTGAGTAATTTGCTGCGGTCGCATCCGCATCCAATATCCTGGAAAGACCGCTCAATTGGGCGGTCTTTCCACTTTCAAGGCATAATTCCGGTCTGGAATAAATGGACGAAAATGGACAAGAATGGACGGGATGAACGTAAGCCGTTCACCCATCCATTCTTTTCCTTCTTGGGAAGATGGCTACCCTACGATCTTATCGATCGCTGCGGCCAGTTTGCGATCCTTGTCCGTTACGGTGTCGTCCGCATCGTGCGTGGATAGCTTGATCTCGACCGTGTTGTAGACGTTGGTCCACTCCGGGTGGTGGTCCATTTTCTCGGCCGCCAAGGCTACCCGCGACATGAATGCGAATGCCTCGCTGAAGTCCTTGAACTTGAAGGTGCGACAAAGTTTGTTGTCCTTTTCTTGCCAAGTGCTCATCGGTGAATGGGGAGTTGAATGGTGTTTACTGAATTATCGTGGACCAAGTTCATTTCCTGGATCAAATGCTTCGCTCCGGCATATTTGTCCACGATGAAGAGCACGTAGCGTATGTCCACACTGATGTTGCGGCATTTCTCCGGGTCGAATTGGATGTCGCTCATCGTGCTTTCCCAACTGCGATCGAAGTTAAGGCCGATCAGCTCTCCCCTGCCGTTGAGCACCGGGCTTCCGCTGTTCCCACCTGTGGTGTGCAAGCTGCTGGTGAAGCAGACCGGCATGGTGCCGTTCACCCCGTACGGGCCATAATCCTTCGCGTTGTACAGATCGATCAGGCGCTGTGGCAGATCGAATTCCGCATCGCCGGGAATGTATTTCGCGATCGCGCCGGCCAAGGTGGTTTGCGCCGTGTACTCCACTGCATCGCGTGGTTCGCTGCCTTCCACTTTTCCGTAGGACAGGCGGAGCGTGCTGTTGGCATCGGGCCAGTAGGTCTTTTCGGGGAACAGTTCCATCATCCCTTTCACATACGTGCGCATGGCGGGTTCAATGCGGTCGCCAAGAGCAGCGTGTTGTGGTCGCACCTCGACCAGAAAGTTGTTGAACAGGGCACTCGATACTTCGTACAGTGGATCGGCTGCCAATTTCTTCGCGCTCTTCGGCTTGGCCAACAGTTTGTTCAATTTCGCTTGGTCCACGAATACACTGCGGGCATAGTGATCATCCACCCACGCATCGCCATCGCCTTTGAACTTAGAGTCGATCTCCTTGAGGAACGCAGGGGCCAATTGCGCAGGAACATGTTTGCGGTAGATCGGCAAAACCGCTTTGAAGATCTGCTTGTCCACTTTAACATCGTAGTCCTTGAAATAGCCTTCACTCGCCTTCAACCGTTCATCCACGGCTTCCTTTAACTTCCCTTCAGTCTCCAGCTTCCTGTGCCCTTCAGCCAACTCCTTGAAGCTGTCCGCATAGCGAAAGACCTGCGGACCGTTATAGGCCATTTCCACGAAAAGGTCGCGGGCTTGGGCATAAGGCGCATACTCGGTGTAAAGCGTTTTGAGCTCGGGCAAGACGTTCGTGAAGTCTGCTTTTCCTGCTTTCGCTGCGGCCATTTGGAATTCCTGCTCGTAGGACCGCTTGTTGTCCACCGTGCGCAATTCCTTCAGTCCGCGCAATTCGCCTTGCCACTTCTTCCATGCGTTGCTTATGCCTGCTTGCTTATCGGCATACTGTAGTCTGGTCTTGTCGCTGCTACGGATCGCCGCATCGATCACGTTCAAACTCGCGGTGCGCATTTCGATCCGCATGGGGTCGCTGGTGTTGATCACGTAGTCCACGGCATACGAGGTCAAGTAGCGCTGCGTGTTGCCCGGAAAGCCGAAGATCATGGCGAAGTCCCCTTCCTTGACACCATCCATGCTGATGGGCAACACATGGCGCGGTTTGAAAGGCACGTTCCCATCGGAAACATCTGCCGGTTCGTTGTCCGCGCCAGCGTAGATCCGGAACATGCTGAAATCGGCGTTGTGCCTTGGCCACATCCAGTTGTCCGTATCACCACCGAACTTGCCGATCGCGCTGGGCGGCGCGCCCACCAATCGCACATCGCGGAAGGTCTCGGTAACGATCAAATAATAGCTGTTCCCATAGTTGAACGGACGCACCACAGCCCCGTAATGCGTGCCTTTCACGGCCACTTCGGTCAATTGTGCAGACAATTTGCCGATCACATCGCGCCGCTCCATCTCTGATAGGCCCGCCGCCAATTGTGGAAGGATCCGTTCCGTAACATCCTCCATGCGCACGACGAAAGTGGCCGTAAGGCTGGCGTTGCGCAGTTCGGCTTGCCTGTCGGCCGCCCAGAATCCGTTCTTCAAATAATCGTTCTCCAAGGTGCTATGGTCGGTGATCGCGCTGAAACCGCAATGGTGATTGGTAAGGATCAAGCCATCGCCGCTGATCACTTCCGCCGTACAGCCCCCACCGAACAGCACGATCGCATCCTTGATACTGCCATGGTTCACACTGTAGATGTCCTCTGCGGTAAGCTTGAGCCCGGCATTCTGCATGTTGCCTTCTATGCTCTTGAGCACGGTGGGCAGCCACATACCTTCATGGGCAATGACAACAGTGGAGAATAGGACGAGGAGACAACTCACGACTTGACGCATCTGGCTTGGCTTATGGGAACGTTCGCAACAAAGGCCCAAAATAGCCCACCGGGTCGAATTGGGCCGTTCAAGGGACTTGTTGTTCCTTATCCTCTGTTCCCGTGGTCCGGTCTTTTTCCACCACTTCGGCAATGAAGATCGCCAAGGCTACGATCAAGATCAGGACAATGAACGACTTCGGATCCTTGTACAAAGGCTTCTTGTGCAGCAGGTTGGTGGCCCTTTGATAGTTGTAGAGCAGCTTCTTGGGATCACGGTACTTCGCGATCTCAGCATCGCTCGGTTCCTTCCTGCCCTCCTTCGATATGTGATACCGGTGCTTCATCCGCGAGTTGTCATCATGCTGCGCAACAGGGCCAATACGCGGTGCGTGCGCATTTTGGCCGCGTCTTCCCCTATCTCCAGGACCACACCCATTTCCACGAAGCTAAGTCCATCCATGAACCGTAATTCGATCAACCTTGCTTTCCCGGAAGGAAGGCGGCCCATGGCATGAGCGAGCTGTTGTATGCGTTCGTCCTCCATATCGGTACCCAGCTCTTCGCTCAAACCGCGAACCTCCGCAAAGCTCATGTCGATCACCACCTCTTTCCGTTTGCGCCAGTGCATCCGCAATTCGTTCAAGGCAATGCGATAGAGCCATGCCCGAAAAGGGGTTCCCCGGAATTCGTACTTCGGCAAGGCCAGCATCGCTTTCAGAAAGGTCTGTTGGGTCAGGTCGGCGGTCATATCCCGGTCCCCGGCGCGGCGAAGGATGAAGCGGAACACCTCAGCGAAATAGTGCTCGTACAAGAGTGCAAAACAGCGCGGATCGCCTTGGGCGCTACGTATGCTGGTTGCTTCGTCCTTGGGGTCCATAGGGATGGGCACATTCGCTCAATGCCCGTATTCCAAAAGGTAACGGTCCGATGAACGACCAAGTGTGTCCATTCGTCGAAACCTTATGTCCATTGGGCCGTTGAAGGCGGTAGCACAAAGTAGCCCTTCGAATGGCTCTTTGAGCTGAAAGATGCGGAATATGACAACTGCTCCCAAGCAAAAGCATGGAAATGCCGTTCGTGCTTTCCTGGTCTTTTTCTTGGCCTTTACAGGCCAGGCACTGACCGCACAATCCTATTCATGGGCTTGGGCAAGGGGGCTTAATTCCAGCTCAACGGAAGAAGTGACCGGTGTTGTTATGGAGAACAACAATGGTGCGGTATATACCTGCGGGTATACGAAGGGCTCGGGATTGATCTCCAGCACATTGGGCAACATCTTCGGTTCCCAGGATGCCTTCCTTTTCAAGCATGACGCAAGCGGAACTCAGCAATGGGCCTTCACTCCCGGCGGCACAGGTGATAGTTATGCTGCAGGGGTCGCGCTTGACGCGGCGGGCAACGTTTACGTTACCGGCTGGTTCAAAGGGACCATTGACTTGAATGGACTGTCCGGAGTAGGCTCGGGGGTGGTAACAAGTTCCGGGAATGAGGACTGGTTCATCGCCTCGTACACACCAACCGGGACCTTGCGGTGGCGGACGAAGATCGGCGGGAACGGAACGGACCTTCCTACAGGGATCGCTGTGAACGCCACGGGTATCGCTGTTTTCGGAACGATCAGGGGAAACATTTCAACCACCTTCGGAAGTATCCCGGCGGTGCTTCCTGCTGGAAAGAACAATCTCGTTGTAGCCCGCTACAATTTGACCGGAACGGGCCAATGGCTGATCTCCGGAGGTACCGGTGATGACGAACTACCGAAGGCCATCGCGATAACCGACGACAAAGTATACCTCGCCTACCGGGCAAAGAACCAGACCGTGAATTGGTACGGACCGACCGGCACCAACCTTGGAAGCAATACAGCGGCCAGCGGCAACAAGGAGATGCGCATCTCCGCCTTCACATTGACCCCGGCCCATGTGTGGACCTCAGCGCTGTACGAAAATGACGCGAGCTTCGCCGATGGTCTCGCCGGATTGGCGGCGGGTTGTGATGCGATCTACTTCACCGGCATCACCCACTCGCCTTGCACGTTCCCCGGCATCGGGAACATCAACACCGGCACGCATGACTATTTCTACCTAGGCCGTATCGATCCGACAAATGGACAGTTCCAATGGGTGACCACCGGGACATCGACGGGTTCCGACCATACGATCGGCGGGACCGGTATCTCCATCGGAAAGGGTGGTGCCGTTCATGTGGTCGGAAATTTCAAGGATGACATCAGCATCGGGAGCAACGTGCAATCGGGCAACGGAAAGGTCCAACCCTTCCTCGCCACCTTCAGACCGACCGGTCTTATTGTGCGCAGCGAAAAGCTGACCAGTTCGAATGATTCATGGGCAAGCTGCATCTCTTCGGATCCGCAAGGCAACTTGGTGCTCGGTGGGCGATACGATAATGATATCACATGCTCCTCCCTTTCGCTTTCCGGTCCCGGGAACCTGAATGGATCCATCTTCAAAGGTTCGCTGGCCGGTCTGGGCGGTTCCGATCCTTCGGCCTGGACCCCTCCGGCCGCCATGTGTTCGAACACTGCACCTTTCAACCTTGCTTCGCTCTTATCGTCATACAACAGTGGGCCTGCCGTTGCAGTTGCCAACTCGAACAACGTGAACTCACCTGGTGGTGCGCTCGGTGCAGTCACTGGTAGTTACGCCCAATTCAATACACCGTTGGGGTATGTGACCGTTGATCTCGGAGCGACGATACCAGTTGGTGCGACCATCAGTGTGTTGTGGCGCTCCAATGGCGGCAGCGCGACAGCGAGCATTACGGCTGGCACCGTTGCGACCTCAACGACCAATGCGAATGGATCGGTCTCCACGACATCCACAACGGCCATTTACACAGATCTCTTCTTGACCAGTTCCGCACGGTATATCCGGCTTACGCGACCAGCGAGTGGCAGCGCCAACTTCGAAGTGGATGGGGTCTATTACAGCTATGGGAATGATATGTCCGGCACGTGGTCCGGATCCGGTGTATCGGGAAGCACGTTCAACCCCGCTGGACTTTCAGGGAATATCAGCGTTACCTACACCGAAGGAAGTGGATCATGCGCCAGCGCCACTACGAACCCCATATCCGTCGTCGCGGCGCCGAATGCCGGCACGAATGGAACGCTTTCGACGTGTTCCGGTTCCCCTGCGAGCAGCATGTTCCTCCAACTTGGCGGTAGTCCACAATTTGGAGGTAGCTGGGCCGGCCCAAGCCCTGTGAGCGGTGGTATGTACGACCCGGCAACGATGAGCCCGGGGAACTATTCCTACACCGTTGCACCCACCGGTATTTGCTTGGGAAGCGCGTCGGCTACAGCGACAGTTACGGTTGGTGCCACACCCAGTGGCGGAACATTCACCGGAGGGGGCATCGTCTGCCCATCACCAGCAACAGGAACCTTATCGATCAGCGGGTACAGCGGATCGATCATTCGCTGGCGGTATTCCACGAACGGTGGAGGGATCTGGAACCCGATCAATGTCACAACGTCTTCGATCACATGGTCGAGCCTGAGCGGCCCCACACAATACATGGTGGAGCTGAGCCAAGCTGGTTGCGGGACCGGCACCAGCCCGATCGTAACGTTAACGCCACAGGATAATACGCCCCCGGTTCTTCTTTGCCCTTCCGTGGAACCGATCTCCGCCTCCTATGCCACGAGTACCTGTACGATGCAAGTACCCTCTTTCGTCTCCCAGTTCAGCGCTTCGGACAACTGCACCGCGGCTCCTTCGATCACTCAATCCCCTGCCGCCGGATCCTTTATTCCCTTTGATGAGGATGCGACCGTCACCATCCGCGCGGTCGACGGTTCCGGCAACCAGTCAGCCGCCTGTTATGCCACGATCATCGGCGTTGACACCCTTCCTCCGACCTATTCCTGTCCAGCGAACGCGGTTCTGAATGTCGCGTCGAACTCCTGCAATGCGCAGTACACCGCTGTGCCGATCGGATATTCCGACAATTGCTGGGGGATCGGTACCGCAGAGAAGACCTTTCACATCACTGGGAACCTGTCCATCACGCCTCTATCGACATTCGATCCGACCAGTTGGGTCGAGATCACCGGTAACCTGGACCTATCACTGCAAGTCGGTATTTATACCATCGCCTTCGTCCATGAGAACGGGATCGAGGATCTCGCATTATGCTCGTATACGGTAACGGTGGTCGATAACATTGCTCCTACCATCAGCTGCCCTACGAACATCAGCGTGAACGCTGCTGCCGGAACATGTGGCGCGGTGGTGAGCTACACGGCTCCAGTGGGCACTGACAACTGCTCCGGTGCTGCGACAACGCGCACTGCTGGTCCTGCTTCGGGGTCCACGTTCCCTCTGGGTACAACCACTGTTACACACCTGATGACCGATGCAGCTGGCTTAACAGCTTCTTGCTTCTTCACCGTGACCGTGGTGGACAACATCGCTCCAGTGATCTTGGGCTGCCCGGCAAACATCTCAGTGAACGCGCCTGTCACTGCATGCAGCGCATTGGTCTCATGGACCGCACCCACGGTGGCCGACCAATGCCCGGGCGGAACGATCTCTCAAACAGGGGGACTCGTCAGCGGAAGTCTCTTCCCTGTGGGCACCTCGATAGTCACCTACGCAGCAGTAGATGCCGCGAACAACCCGACCACGTGCTCCTTCACGGTGACCGTCAGCGACGTAACAGTGCCTTCTTTCTCCACATGCCCTTCGGACTTGGCGTTCAATGCCGCTTCTGGTACTTGCGGTATACCGGTGACATACAACGCACCAACGGCGACGGATAATTGTCTCGGGGTCGTCATATCGCGTGCGGGTGGCCCAGCGAGCGGCTCCACGTTCCCGGTTGGCACCACGGCGGTTGTACATAGAGCTACTGCTTCCAATGGGCAGTCCGTGGATTGTACGTTCTGGGTCACCGTTTTCGACGCGGAGGCTCCTACGCTCTCCGGATGCACATCGGTCTCCATCAGCGCGAATGCGGCCATTTGCGGAGCTACGGTCAGCTATTCGACCCCGATCGTATCAGAGAATTGTGCGGGTTGTGCAACAGGCAGCCCGGGAGGAACCACACTCATTGGATCCTACCAAGGCCGTACCTATTACCTCAGCACGAACAGTTCGAACTGGCGGGTCGCGAACAATACTGCCATCTCCAGTAGAGGGCACCTTGCGGTGGTAAGGGATGCCGCCATGGACGACTGGCTGCGCAGCGCCGTGACAACGAGCGCTGGCTCGACGGTACCATATTGGATCGGACTCAATGATATCTCGACGGAAGGAACGTGGCGATGGACCAACTCCGTGACTGCTGGCTACACGAACTGGGATATCAACGAACCGAATAGTAGTGGTGGCAACGAAGACTACGCAGAAGTCAGGTCCAATGGCAAATGGAACGATGAGAAGACAACGACTTCAAGGCGCTATGTCGTGGAGGTGGAAGGCAGTTGCAACAACGCGCAGCTTGGTTCTGGTCTCGCGAGCGGAAGCGCGTTCCCGGTTGGAACAACGCCCGTGACCTACACCGTGACCGATGCGGCCGGAAATGCCAACTCCTGCTCGTTCAATGTCACCGTTACGGACAACGTTCCGCCTAGCATCTCCTGCCCGGCCAACATCAGCGCGAACGCTGCCTCCGGTACTTGTGGTGCGGTGCTCACTTACGTGACTCCGGTTGGCTCTGACAACTGTCCCGGTGCTGTCACAACGCGCACTGCCGGTCCTGCTTCTGGTTCCACATTCCCGCTGGGTACAACCACTGTTACACACTTGGTGACCGACGCAGCTGGCTTGACCGCGTCTTGCTCCTTCACCTTGACCGTGGTCGACAACATCACTCCGGCGATCACCTGCCCTGCCAACATCAGTGTGTACGCTGCTGCCGATTCTTGTGGTGCGGTGGTGAGCTACACGGCTCCAGTGGGCACTGACAACTGTAACGGTGCTGTGACAGCGCGCACTGCGGGACCTGCTTCGGGTTCCATATTCCCTTTGGGTCCAACAACTGTTACTCACATGGTGACCGATGCTGCGGGGCTTACCGCTGCCTGCTCGTTCACTGTGACCGTGGTGGACAACGTCGCTCCCGCGATCAGCTGCCCTGCCAACATCAGTGCGAATGTCGCTGTCGGCACATGCGGTGCGGTGGTAAGTTATGTCGCTCCGGTGGGCACTGACAACTGTACCGGTGCTGTGACGACGCGTACTGCCGGTCCTGCTTCTGGTTCCACTTTCCCACTGGGTACAACCACTGTTACACACTTGGTGACCGATGCAGCCGGGCTTACGGGAAGTTGCTCGTTCACCGTAACGGTCGACCCCGCTGTGGTGGACTTGGCATACGGGGTCACAACCATCTGCCGGAACTCAGGACCCATACTCCCGACCATTGCCAGTCCATCGGGTGGTGTATTCAGCGATGCCAGTCAAACCGGGACGGTGAACCCTTCTACCGGCGCATTCGATCCCTCATTGGCAAACCCAGGCAATCATACCCTTGGCTACGTCTTCAATAGTGGCGGGTGCCCTTCACACGACTGGTTCACCATCAATGTGGTCGCTGGTCCTTCGGCTGGTGCGGACTCCGTGGTCTCAATATGTTCGGGTAATAGTATCGACCTCACGACGCTCTTGAAAGGGGCGAACTCAGGCGGTGTATGGAGCAGTGGACCGGTGGTCAACAGTGCTGGAATATACAGCTATGTCGTTTCGACAAGTTGTGGTTCGGATACGGCAAGGTTCACTGTAAATGTGATCGCTCTTTCAACGCCCGTGATCAGCGGTCCTTCGAGCTACTGCCAAGGAACCAGCATCACACTGACAAGTAGCAGTGCAACAGGCAACACCTGGAGCCTTGGTGGGCAGACCACCCAAAGCATTTCGGTCAATGCCGCAGGTACATATTCAGTATCGGTCTCCTCAGGTGTATGCAGTGCGACCAGCGCGAACAAGGTTGTAACTACCGAAACACCGCCAGTCACCCCAACGATCAGTGGCCCTTCCAGCGTTTGTGCAGGATCAAGCATCACCTTGACCAGTAGCAGTTCCACAGGCAACGTGTGGAGCAATGGGGCGAATACCCAAAGCATCACAGTAAGCACTGCTGGGACCTTTTCGGTAACGGTAACGAACGGTGCGGGTTGTAGCGCCACCAGCGCGAACAAGGTGGTAACGATGAATGCATCACCAGGCGTCCCAACGATCAGTGGCCCTTCCAGCCTATGCGCAGGGTCAAGCATCACCTTGACCAGCAGTGCAGCAACGAACAACGTCTGGAGCCCCGGCAATCAGACCACACAAAGCATAGTGGTCAACACCGCAGGAACATATTCAGTAACGGTTTCCGTGGGAACTTGCAGTGCCACCAGCGCAAACAAGGTGGTGACCATCGATGCGCTACCTGCCACGCCAACGATCAGCGGACCATCCAGTCTTTGCTCAGGTGCAAGTATCACCTTGACCAGCAGCAGTGCAACAGGCAACGTGTGGAACCCAGATGGCCAGACCACTCAAAGCATCTCGGTAACAGCTGCAGGAACTTTCTCAGTTACAGTAACGAACGGAGCAGGTTGCAGTGTCACTAGTGCGAACAAAGTGGTAACGATCGAT
>Ga0335394_10009741_pt1 | contig 10840 bp, 7 predicted proteins | sample MAT03_FD_205741 | JGI IMG/M metagenome (GOLD analysis project Ga0335394, IMG submission 205741) | Freshwater microbial communities from Lake Fryxell liftoff mats and glacier meltwater in Antarctica - MAT-03 (spades assembly) (version 2) ... | reverse complement strand
TCACGGTGACGGTGCCCACCAGTTGCCCGTTGACCTCGGCGACAAAACAGCGGCCCTCGGCAGCACGCCTGCGGGTGGTCAGCTCATCTTGCGTGGCAGCACTGAGGTTCATGCCACGCGCCAGCAGGGGGGCGTAAGCGCGATGCAACAAGGCAGTCAACGCTGCGAGCGAGTCGCGGGCCGCCAGTGGACGGATGTTGAGATTGGGCATGGGATGCAGCGCGAAGATGGAGGGTGAGCAGAGGGTGTCGCCTGGCCCCGATCACATTCTGAAAATCCCGAAGCGGGGCGCTTCAGGAATCGGTGCATTCAGACTGGCGCTCAAGCCCAAGGCCAGCACGCGGCGCGTGTCTGCGGGGTCGATGATGCCGTCGTCCCACAGCCTGGCGCTGGCGTAATAGGGGTGCGCCTGGGTCTCGAATTGCTGCGTGATCGGCAGCTTGAATGCTGCCTCGTCGTCAGCGCTCCACTGGCCGCCTTTGGCTTCGATGCCGTCGCGGCGCACGGTGGCGAGCACGCTGGCGGCTTGCTCGCCACCCATCACGCCGATGCGGGCGTTGGGCCACATCCACAACAAGCGGGGCGAGTAAGCGCGGCCGCACATGCCGTAATTGCCGGCGCCGAAACTGCCGCCGATGATGACGGTGAATTTGGGTACCGTGGCCGTGGCCACGGCCGTCACCATCTTGGCGCCATGCTTGGCGATGCCTTCGTTTTCAGCTTTGCGCCCGACCATGAAGCCGGTGATGTTCTGCAAGAAGATCAGTGGCACCCGCCGCTGGCAGCACAGCTCGATGAAGTGCGCGCCTTTTTGTGCGCTCTCGCCAAACAGGATGCCATTGTTGGCGATGATGCCCACCGGCATGCCTTCGATGTGCGCAAAGCCGGTGACGAGCGTGGCCCCGTAACGCGCCTTGAACTCGTCGAAATCCGAGCCGTCGACGACGCGCGCGATGATCTCGCGCACATCAAAAGGCTTGCGCGGGTCGGTCGGGATCACGCCGTGCAGCTCAGCAGGGTCGAGCAGCGGCGGGCGCGGCTGGGCCAGCAGCAGTTGCTCGGGCTTGCGCCAGTTCAACCGCGCCACCGCGGCACGCGCAATGGCCAAGGCGTGCATGTCGTTTTCTGCCAGGTGGTCGGCCACACCCGACAGGCGCGTGTGCACATCGCCGCCCCCCAGGTCCTCGGCGCTGACAATCTCCCCGGTGGCAGCCTTGACCAGCGGCGGCCCGCCCAGAAAGATCGTGCCCTGGTTCTTGACAATGATGGCTTCATCGCTCATTGCCGGCACGTAGGCGCCGCCTGCCGTGCAAGAGCCCATCACCACGGCGATCTGCGGGATGCCCAGCGACGACATCTGCGCCTGGTTGTAGAAGATGCGGCCGAAGTGGTCACGGTCGGGAAAGACCTCGTCCTGGTTGGGCAGGTTGGCGCCACCGCTGTCGACCAGATAGATGCACGGCAGGCGGTTTTGCTGCGCGATCTCTTGTGCGCGCAGGTGCTTCTTGACGGTCAGCGGGTAGTAGGTGCCGCCCTTGACGGTGGCGTCGTTGCACACGATCAGGCACTCGACACCACTGACGCGGCCGATGCCGACGATCAAGCCGGCGCCAGGGGCTGCGCCTTCGTACATGCCCAGTGCTGCCAGTGGCGCGATGTCCAGAAACGGTGTGTCGGGGTCGAGCAGCATCTCTACCCGCTCGCGCGGCAGCAGCTTGCCCCTGGCCTGGTGCTTGGCGCGCGCCGCTTCGCCGCCGCCCTGGGCGATGTGCTGCAGGTGCTGGTTGAGGTCGTCGATCAGGCTTTGCATCAGCTCGGCACTGGCTTTGAAGGCCTCTGAGCGCGGGTTGAGCTTGCTGGTCAAGGTCGGCATGTGGATTCCTCGGGCCACGAATGCTTGCGGCGCTGGCTGGGGCTGCTGGGGCTGCTGTGGCTTTGGGCCACGACGGTGTGTGAATTCGGCACAGGGGCTGTGACTGATGACTCGCGGCCTCCCGCCTCAGGAGCTTCGGCGGCGCTGTCGGCCTGATCTCAACCCCGAATCTTAGGGCTTGTCTGCCAGCCTCTCGACCGCCCCGCCCGCTGCGCGCCAGGCGCTGAAGCCGCCGCCCAGGTGGCTGACCCGGGGCACACCCATGCGCTGCAGCACCTGTGCTGCCAGCGCCGAGCGCCAACCGATGGCACAGTACAGCAGCAAACTCTGCCCCGGCACGGCCAGCTCGGGCCGATGCCAATCGCTGGCCGGGTCGACCCAGAACTCGAGCACCCCGCGCGGCGCGTGCAGCGCACCCGGGATCAGCCCTTCGCGCGCCAGTTCAGCCGTCTCGCGGATGTCTACGAACAGCACCTGGGGCTGTTGCCACAGCGCTATCGCCTGCTGAGGCTCCAGGGTCTGCACCTCGCGCAAAGCGTCTTCGACCATCGCCTGGCTGGATTGGATGGCCACGTCTTGCCCCCAGCTTCTCAGCCCAGATCGGCGCCATCCGCGCGCAGCATTTGTTGCAACGCAGGCACCGAAAAATCGCCCTTCAAGCGCAGCGCAGCACCCGTGCCTGCCGCTTGCCCCATCACAAAACAAGCGCCGCTGGCTCGGGCTGCGCTCTGGCCGGCGTGCGTCATGCTGGCGCAGCGCCCGGCCACCAACAGGTTGGTCACCCGATGCGGGACCAGCATGCGCCAGGGCAGCTGGTTGTAGGCGTTGTCCGGGTCGCGCGGGAACTGCCAGTCGATGCGGCCTGCGACATGGTTCTCGATCGGCCAGGCGTTGAGCCCGATGCAGTCATCGAAGCGCGCGCCACCCAGCACGTCTTCGCCCGTCAGCGCGTACTGGCCGCGGATGCGCCGCGTCTCACGCACGCCCACCTGCGCTGCGATCTCTGCGATCTCCGCCTGCTCGAAGCCGGGCACTTCGGCGCGCAAGAAGCGCATGTACTCGACGATCTGGCGCCGGCCTTCGGTCTCTGCTGCGCTGAGCTGCAGCGCATCGGTGGCATCCACCGCCTTGCCATGGGCGTTGCGCAGTTGCGTGACGTTGGCGCGCCACTCGCTGGGGTTGCGTTGCGGTCGCAGGATGGCACCTTGGCGTGGGAAGTCGTAACGATCCGCCGCTTGCGCCATCAGCGCATCGATGGCCTTGAACTCACCGATCGCTGCCTGGGCGCGGGCGGCGTCCACATTGCCGATGCGAAACATCGTGCTGGGATACAGCGCGTCGCCATGGCCGTCGCCCAACTCAAAATCCACCCCGGCAAGCTGCGCGATGTCGGCGTCGCCCGAAGCATCGATCACTTGTGAAGCGCGCAGTGCCAGCCGCCCCGACTTGGTTTGCACCAGCACGCTGCACAAGGCGCCGTCGTGCATCTCGCCGTCCAACATTTGCACATCGGCCGCCCAGGCATGGAACAAGACCTGCACGCCGTGGGCTTGCAGCCATTGATCTGCTGCGCACTTGTAGGCCGCGACGTCGTAGCTGCGCACGCGGATGCGGCCTTGCAAGCCGTCTTGCGGCGCGTTCAATCCACCCAGGGCTTCGATGCGGGCCAACAGATCGGTGGCCACCCCGGCCACCAACGGCTGCAACTGGCCGCCGCGCTTGCCGTACAAACCCGCAAAGTTGGTGACGCCGCCAGCCGTGCCCATACCGCCCAAGAAGCCGTAGCGCTCTACCAGCAGTGTCTTCGCGCCGTGCTTGGCAGCGCTGACGGCGGCGGCCATACCCGCCGGCCCGCCGCCCACCACCAGCACGTCCCAGTGCCCCAGCACGGGCGTGTGGCGGGCGGGCTCGGTGATCTGCAGGGCGCTGTTCACCTCACTCCAGCTTGATGCCCCGTGCGCTGATGATGTCGCCCAGGATGCGGGCTTCGTCCTTGACGCGCTGCGCCAGCACTTCTGGCGTGCTGCCTTGGGCTTCCCAGCCGCCCGTGAACAGGCGCTGGCGGGTCTCGCCATCACGCACCAGCGCTGGCACATCACGCGCCAGCCGCTCCATCGCCGCTTTGCTCAGGTTGGCCGGGCCCACCAAGGCGGTCCAGACCTCCAGCGCACCCATCTTCACCCCGGCATCCGCCAGCGGCGCCACATCCGGCGCCAGCGTGCTGCGCGGGCCGGCCAGGCCTACCGCATGCAGCTTGCCGGCCTTGACCTGCGGCAGCGCCACGCCGGGTGGCATCAAAGCCGCCTGAATCTGGCCCCCCAACAGCCCGGTGACAACAGCAGGGTTGCCGTTGTACGGGATGTGCACCGGCTGCAAATTGCCGATCGCCGCCTTGATCACTTCCATGCCCAGGTGGCCCACCGAGCCAATGCCCACCGAGCCGTAACTCAACTTGTCGCCTGAGGCCTTGAACGCTGCCACCCAGGCCTGGCCCATCGGCTGATCCGGTGGCGTGACGAGCACCAGCGGCGCGGTGGCGATCAGCGAGATCAGGCTGAAGTCGGTCGCCGGATCGAAAGGCAGCTTCGGATTCAGGATCTTGGCCGACGTGAGGTTGCCGTTGATCACGACACCCAGCGTGTGGTCGTCACTGGCCTTGGCCACCGCATCGGCGCTGACGTTGCCCGAGGCGCCGGGCTTGTTCTCGATCACTACCGGCTGACCCCACAGCTTGGACAAGCCGTCGGCCAAAGCGCGCGCTGCGATGTCAGGCGTGCTGCCCCCCGGAAAGCCGACCATGATCTTCACCGGCTTGGTGGGCCAGGCAGCAGTCTGCGCCCACAGTGGCGTGGCAGCGGTGGCCAGCAAAGCTGCAGCGGCAGCCAGCATCAGGCGGCGCGGAGTGGTTCTGGGATTCGTGTGCAGGGTACGCATTAGGCTGTCTCCAATGGGTTCTAAATCAGCGCCGGCAGTATCGCCTAAGTGGCGGCTCGCTTGTATCAGAGTCCTGTCGCGCTACCGCTGCAGGCGACCCCTGAGGCTGGGTGACAAAGTAGGTGGCGTGCGAGCGGTGTTTTCAGGTAACGCGCAAGCAAGCCGTAGGCGCGTTCAGACGCCTCCAGACGCCTCCAGCGCGTCCTGCCGCTGCGGGCCGAGCGCCGGGCCGCTCCCAAGCCGGCCCGCACCCCCTCGGGGGGTGGCCTCAGGTACCCCTGGGGCCGGGGGCCAACTATTTCCGCCAAAACTGCGGTGTCAGCAAAACCAGCACACTGAGCAGCTCGAGTCGCCCCAGCAACATCGCCACGCTGCAGATCCAGGTCTGCATGTCGGTCAATGTCTGGTAGTTCAGCGCCGGCCCCACATCGCCCAGCCCAGGACCGATGTTGTTGACACAAGCCACGATGGCGGTGAAGGCGGTCACCACGTCAGCGCCGCTGAACAGCATCAACATCGTCAGGGTGACCAAGGTGGCGCCGTACATCATCATGTAGGCGATCACGCTTTGAATCACGCGTGTGTCGACCGCCCTGCCGCCCAGCACTACCGGGTTGACGACGTTGGGATGCACGATGCGCACCAGCTCGCGTTGCGATTGCTTGAGCAGCAGCAGCATGCGCACCATCTTGATGCCGCCGCCGGTGCTGCCGGCGCAAGTGGCGAAACAGCCCAGCAGCACCAGCAGCAGGCCGGCAAACAGTGGCCACTGCGCGTAGTCGTAAGACGAGTAGCCGGTGGTGGTGGCCACCGAGATGACGTGAAAGGCGGTGTGGCGCAGGGACTCCAGAAACGTCGGGTAGGCGCCGAACACGGTCAGGTACACCGAGATGAAGAGGATGCTGCCGCCGATCACGGCATAGAAGGCACGCACTTCGGTGTTGCGCCACAAAGGCGCCAGCGAACGGCCGCGCCAGCCCACGAAGTACAGCAGCAGACTGATGCCGGAGAGCATCATGAACACCATCGCCACGGCCTCGATGGCAGGCGAATTCCAATGCGCAAAGCTGGCGTCGTAGCGGGAGAATCCGCCCAGGCTGACGGTAGTGCACATGTGCAAAAAAGCGTCGATCCAGCTCATGCCCGCCGCGCGGTAGGCCAGAAAACAGCTCAGCGACAGCAAGCCGTAGATGCCCCAGATGGCGCGTGCGGTATCGGCAATGCGCGGCGTGAGCTTCTGGTCCTTCATCGGCCCGGCGGCCTCGGCCCTGAACAGCTGCGTGCCGCCCACTCCCAACAGCGGCAAGATCGCCACCGCCAGCACGATGATGCCCAGACCGCCCACCCACATCATGAAACAGCGCCAGACGTTGAGCGACAGCGGCAAATCGTCCAGCCCGCTGATGGCGGTGGCACCGGTGGCGGTGAAGGCGGACATGGCCTCGAAGTAGGCGTCCGTCACGCTCAAGCCCGGCACTGCCAGGTACAGCGGCAGGGCGCCAAACATCGGCAGGGTGATCCAGGTCATGGCCACCAGCACAAAGCCATCCTTTGGCTGCAGCTCGCGCCTGAAGCGGCGCGTCAGCGCGCTCATCGCCAGCCCGCAGGCCATGGTCAGCACGGTGGCCTGGACGAAGGACCTTTCGGCGGGGTCGTGCCCGGCTACCGCAAAGACCAGCGGCACCAGCATCAGCAGGCCGAACAGGCCCACCATGCGGCCGACCAGCGCCACGACAGCCAGGGCGCCCATCAGAACATGAAGGTGGCGCTGACCTGGAACAGTTTTTCGACCTCGCGCACCATGCGCTTGCGCGGCACGAACACGATCACATGGTCGTTGGGCTGCACCACCGTGTCGTGGTGCGCGATGATGACCTCGGGCTTGGCGTCCAACCCGGCCTCGCTGCCATCGGGCCGGTGCAGGCCCCGCACGATGGCACCCACCTGCGCGCCTTTGGGCAGGCCCACCTCGTCGATGCGGCGCCCGGCCATGCGGCAGGTCTTGCGGTCGCCGCGCACGATGGCCTCCAGCGCTTCTGCCGCGCCCCGGCGCAGGCTGTGTACGGCTTCCACGTCGCCGCGCCGTACGTAGGCCAGCAGCTCGCCGATCACGGCCTGCGCGGGCGAGATCGCGATGTCGATGGTGGTGCCTTGCACCAGATCGGCATAGGCTTTGCGGTTGATGACGGCCAGCACCCGCCGCGCCCCCAGCCGCTTGGCCAGCAGGCAGCCCATGATGTTGTTCTCGTCGTCGCCGGTCAGCGACAGAAACATGTCCATGTCCTGCACGTTTTCGTCGCACAGCAGGTCTTCGTCGGTGCTGTCGCCGCTGAGCACCAGCACCTTGCCTTCGAGCTGTGTGGCCAGGTACTCGCAGCGCTGGCGGTTGGGCTCGATGATCTTGACCTCGTACTTGTGCTGGATCTCGCGTGCCAGCCGCAAGCCCACCCGGCCACCGCCGGCGATCATCACCCGCTTGACCGGCCGGTCGGCCTTGCGCAGCGTGCTCAGAACGGTGCGGATGTGCTCGGTGGCCGACAGCACAAAGACCTCGTCGCCAGGCTCGATGCGGGTGTTGCCGTCCAGTGAGGGCAGCGCCATGTCTTGGCGGTAGATGGCCACGATGCGCATGTCCACACCCGGCACCAGTTGCGGGATCTCGGCCAGGCTGTGTTGCACCAGCGGGCCGCCGGCCACCGCGCGCACCGCGATCAAGCTCACCAGGCCGTGGGCAAACTCCAGCACCTGCAGCGCTTCGGGGTGCTCGATCAGCTTGCGGATGTAGGTGGTGACGCTTTCTTCGGGGCAGATCACCTGATCGACCGCAAATCCGGTTTTGCCCATCAGCGTGCTGCCGTCGACGAATTCGGAGCTGCGCACGCGGGCGATGGTGGTGGGCACGTTGAAGACGTCGTGCGCCACTTTGCACACCACCAGGTTGGTTTCGTCCATGGCGGCGCAAGAGATGATCATGTCGGCGTCTTCGATGCCGGCCTCGAGCAGCACGCTGGGCTGGATGCCGTTGCCCACCACGCCGCGCAGGTCCATCTTGTCTTGCAGCTCACGCAGGCGCACGGGATTGGTGTCGATCACCGTGATGTCGTTTTTCTCGGAGACCAGGCTCTGTGCCACGCTCTCGCCCACGCGGCCAGCGCCAAGGATCAGGATCTTCATGTGGCGTGATTGTCGCTGTCGGGATACAAGCGCGCAAAGCTGTTTTGCAGGCTGCGCTTGATCGGGCCCTGCAAGGCTTGCGTGAGCGAGAGGGTCTCGGCGTCTTTTTGGGGCCCGCGCGCGGGGTTGCCGGCGGGTTGAAAGGCGGTGGCGGGGGTGGGGTCGGGGCCGACAGCAGGATCGGCGACAGGATCAGCGGCAACCACGGCTTCAACCTTGCGGTGGCTGCGACCGCGCCACAGCGCCGACAGTGTGTCTTCTTCTTGCTTCAGCGCGCGGGCCACGGTGGGCGGCCAGTGCGCAGGCGCTTCGCCGGCCACCCAGTCACCCCGGCCGCGGCCGAAGTGTGCCACCGCCAGATAGCGCAGCAAGGCAGCTTGCAGCAGCAAGCTCATCGCCGCGTCGTTGACGCGCAGCCAGTCCTGGTCGGCGCCCCGCACCACATTGATGCCGCGCGCCAACCCAGCGCCGCCCAGCGCACCGATCAGCGCGCCTGCCAGCATGCCACCCCCCAGGCTCAGCCCACCCGTGGCGATGTCGGCCTTCAGGCCGGCCATTGCACCGGTCACGGCACCGCCCCACAACGCCGCTTTGCCTTCGGGCAGCCGTTCTTGCAAAGCAAATTGGCCGGCGACGCGCTCCATGATCTGGGCCTGGGTGTGGGCTGTCTGGCCGCCTTCGCCGGCCAACCCATGCAGGCGGATCAGTCGGGTGGTGCTGGCAGCGGCTTCGTTCTGCAGCGCGCGCAACAGCGCTTGCTCGGCGGGGGTGGCGGCTTGGCTTGCACCGAAGGTGCCCGCCCCGCCCGTCGCATCGTCTGGAGCTGCGCCAGCCTGCGTGCCGCTCGCTGCCGTTGCACCCGGCCGTACCTCCTGGCCGCCTGTCCCTTTGCCGATCTGCCCACCCAGCTGGCGCCCGAGTTGGCGCATCTGTCGCCAGGTGCCACTGGCCACCCGGCCAGCCGCCGCTGCAGCGCCGCCAGAGCCCAACGACTGACGCATCAATGCCATCCTGGCAACGCTGCCAGCCAGCTCTTGCACAGCCGCGTCAAAGGTGGCTTGACGCTGGGCTTGCCAGGCGGCCGCCAGCCGGCTCATGGCCTCGGACTTTGGGCCCTGCAGCGTCGTTTGGACGGCCTGCATCAACGTGCGCTCGTGCACCCAGCAGCGCGCAAAGGCGTCCATCGGCAGCACCTGACGCACCAAGGGCCAGCGGCTCAGGTGTTGCTGCCAGGATTGGGCCTCGGCAGCTTCGGCTGCGGCCTCGCGCGGCTCGCCCAGCTGGTTCAGCAGCACCAGCACCGGCTTGTCCAGCCAGGCCAGCAGCTCCATCTCGGCGGCTACATAAGCGGCCGTGCTGGGTGACTCGGCGGCATTGACCAGGTACAGCACGACGTCGCTGTGCTCTTGCACATGGCGCATCGCTTGCTGGCTGGCCCAGAAGGGCCGGTCGCGCCAGCGGTCCCAGACTTCGCTGAGCAGCCAACCCAGTGGGTTGCGGCTTTCGCGCAGCCGTTTGGCCAGGCGTGCACTGTCGCCAAAGCCTGGGGTGTCCCACAACATCAGGCGGTCGCCCTCAGGGCTGCTGACCAGCTCGTGCGCGTCTGCAAACTCGGTCACGTGCGGGGCGTCGCGCACCTCGCCAATGTCGGCACGCAGCAGCGTGCGCGCCAGCGTGGTTTTGCCGGCGTTGGTGTGCGAGATCAGGCTCAGTGCGATGGTCTGGCCGCCGCCAGGCATCGTTGTGGCGGGTGCTGCAGGGTCGATCATGCGTCGCGTGCCGGGCTGCGGGTCGAGACTGTGGCTGGGTTGTCTGTCTGGGCGGGTGATTGGGCTCGGCTTTGGGCTTGGCTTTGAGCTTGGTTTTGAGCTTGGTTTTGAGCTTGATGCAACTGCTGCGCCGCCTGATCCAGATCGGGCTGCACCAGGTGGACACCCAGCCAAGGCAAGCCCATGGTTTGCGCCAATTGCTGCCAGGCTTGGCGTCTTTGCAGCAAGCGCTCGGGCAGTTTGGCAAAACGCGCGGCAAAGCCGCTTTCGTCGCACATCCACAGCAGCGGCAGTTCAGCGCCTGGGGTGGCTGCCTGGCGCAAGCCAGCAGCAAAGCGGCCATGGCTTTCCGCTTCCGGGGTGGTGCCCAGATCGCTCAGTACCAAACGCAGGGTGGTGTCGCCTGCCAATCGCAATGTGGCCGCGTTGTCTTCTTCGCCGTATGCGGTGGCTGGCGCAAAGTGCAGTTGCGTGCCTGCGCCCAGCGCGGCGTTGAGCCAGGCCTGCAGCCCCAGCGTCGACTCTGGCGCGGGTGCGCTGCCGTGCGGAAACACCTGCACCACGGCCTTGGAGCCGCACAACTCGCGCAGCAAGCGCTGAAAGTAGGCATCTTGCAGCGGCAGATGCATTTGCCCAGCGGCCCGGGCAGCGCGCCAGGCGCTCAGCAGCGCCAACGCCAGACGCGGCACGATCACCGTGATCAGCAGCATGGCAGCGTAGAGGTGAATCCAGGCCGCTGCCGGGGCCTGCGCTGCCTGGCCTGGCAGCAGTCTCAAGGCCTGCAGCGCGTTCACATCGGGCACGGCGATACCGGTCAGCGCCACGGCCGGTGCCAGCAGCATGCTCAGCACCGCTTGCACGGTGGCGGGCTCCAGAAAAGTGCTTTCCCAGCCAGCGCGGTAGTCCAGCACCAGCCCACGCAGGTACATGCCCAGACACAGACCCAGGGCCAGCGCAGCGGCGGCGGTATGCATCAGCAGTGCGGCGCGTCGGGTGCCCAAGGGCAATGCCAATTCGGCCCAAGCTCGTTGAAAGCGTTGGATCGGGCTGGCCATGGCCAGCGCAGCGCCGTGAGAGGGCAGAACGTGTG
>Ga0335394_10009740_pt1 | contig 10841 bp, 9 predicted proteins | sample MAT03_FD_205741 | JGI IMG/M metagenome (GOLD analysis project Ga0335394, IMG submission 205741) | Freshwater microbial communities from Lake Fryxell liftoff mats and glacier meltwater in Antarctica - MAT-03 (spades assembly) (version 2) ... | reverse complement strand
ACCCGTACATCAACGTCGACCCTGGGACCATGAATCCGTTCGAACACGGTGAGGTCTTCGTGACCGACGATGGCGGCGAGACCGATCTCGACCTCGGTCACTACGAGCGGTTCGTCGACTGCAAGCTGACCCGGGACTCCAACGCAACGACCGGCTCGATCTATCAGGCGGTTCTGGCCGCCGAGCGACGTGGCGACTACCTCGGCAAAACCGTCCAGGTCATCCCGCACATCACCGACGAGATCAAACGCCGGATCTCCCGGCTCGTGACCGACGAGGTCGACGTGGTGATCACCGAAGTGGGTGGCACCGTGGGCGACATCGAGATCCTCCCGTTCCTCGAAGCGATCAGGCAGTTCCGCCTCGACGTTGGGCGGGAGAACGTCTGTTACGTCCATGTGACCCTGGTGCCGTTCATCGGGCCGTCGGGCGAGCAGAAGACCAAGCCCACGCAGCACTCGGTGACCGAACTTCGCAGCCGAGGCATCCAACCCGACGTCATCGTGTGTCGATCCGAGTCCCCGATCAGCCAGGACCTGAAGCGGAAGATCTCGGGTCTGTGCGATGTTCCGCCGAACGCGGTGGTGAACGCGGCGGATGCGGACAGCCTGTACGACATCCCGTTGGTCATGCACGACGAGGGTCTGGACAACTTCGTCTGCGAGGTGCTGCGCCTCGAGACCGCTGAGCCGGATCTCACCGAGTGGCAGGATCTGGTTCGACGGGTGAACGAGGCCACGTTCCCGGTGCGGATCGGGATCATCGGCAAGTACGTGGCGTTGCCGGATGCCTACCTGTCCGTCGTGGAATCCCTCCACCACGCCGGCGCCCATCACGGCGCCGACATACAGCTCGAGTGGATCCAGGCCGAAGATGTCGAGGGGCTCCTGGCCGCCGGGCGCCTGGCGGATCTGGATGGCATCGTGATTCCCGGAGGGTTCGGCATTCGTGGTGTCGAGGGGAAGATCGCCGCCGCGTCCTACGCCCGTATCCACGAACTGCCGTGTCTGGGCATCTGCCTTGGCATGCAGGTCATGACCATCGAGTTCGCCCGCAACGTGCTCGGTCTGGAGCGGGCGCACTCCTCGGAGTTCGATCCGCAGACTCCCCATGCCGTGATCGACATCATGGACACACAGCGAGGGGTGACCGACAAGGGCGGGACCATGCGCCTCGGGGCGTACATCGCGCAGTTGGAGCCCGGGTCACAGGTCGCCCGGATGTACGGGACCACGGTGATCTCCGAACGCCACCGCCACCGGTACGAGTTCAACCCTGCCTACCGGAGCCGATTCGCCGATTCCGGCTTCCGGTGCAGCGGCACCTCGCCCGACGGGCGGCTCGTGGAGTTCATCGAGCTCGACGACCATCCGTTCTGGGTGGCGACCCAGGCCCATCCCGAGTTCAAGAGTCGCCCGACCAACCCGGCGCCGCTGTTCCGTGAGTTGGTCCGCGCCGCGAAGGATCGAGCCGAGGGGCGCAATCCGCATCTCATCGATCTGGATCCCCTTGGCCACGGGGCCTCGGCAACGGACCAGGAGACGAATGCCCCAGCACTTCCGATTCGTTGAGGAGACGTTGGTTCACCAGGGCCATGTCGTGGGTTTCTTCAGATCCACGTTCGAGACGCCGGACGGGGATCTGATGGTGCGGGACGTGATCCGCCACCCGGGGGCGGTGACGATCGTGCCGCTCCACGACGACGGCTCGGTCACCTTGGTGCGCCAGTTCCGAGCCCCACTGTCGACAGACCTGCTGGAGGCGCCAGCGGGCAAGATCGATCCCGGAGAGGATGACCTTGCCGCTGTGGCCCATCGTGAGCTGACCGAGGAGACCGGTCTGCGGGCTGGCCGACTCGACCTGCTGACATCCATGGCGCAGTCGCCGGGCTTCAGTGACGAGCGGAACCACATCTACCTGGCCCGGGACCTCACTCAGGGTCCTCGAGAACTCGACGGCCCCGAGGAGCGGCACATGTCGCTGGTGAGGTGTCCGTTGAGCAGCGTGCCCGCCATGATCGCCTCCGGCGAGATGGTCGACGGCAAGTCCATGATCGGCCTCCTCCTGGCGCTGCGTCTCGTCGATCAGTGATGAGCGGAGCTGGCGGGGCAACGCCCGTTGGGGTCGTGCTGGATGGCGACGTCGAGGAGTTCCTGGTGGCGATGGTGTCCGAGTTCGGGCGCCGTCCCAGCACGGTCGAGGCCTACGAGCGCGACCTGGCGAAGTACCTGATGACCTTGTCATCGGTCGGGCGGACGCCTCGCACTGCGTCGGCCACCGATGTCCGTGATCATCTGGCAAGGCTGCGCTCGGCCGGTCGCTCGGATGCAACCGTTGCCAGAGCGGCCTCGGCGATCCGGATGCTGCACCGGCATCTGGCCACCGAAGGGGTGACCCCGGTCGATGCCGCCGCGCCGGTTGAACCGCCCCGTCGCGGGCGGGGGCTGCCCAAGGCGATCAGTGAGGGCGAAGTGGCCACGTTGCTCGGCTCGGTGACGGGGGATCGGCCGGGAGACCTCCGGGATCGAGCGATGTTGGAACTGCTCTACGGCACGGGCATCCGGATCTCGGAACTGGTCGGTCTGGACCTGGTGGACCTGGATCTGGATCATCGGATCGCTCGGGTGTTCGGCAAGGGGGCCAAGGAGCGGATCGTGCCGATCGGTACCCTGGCGGCCGACGCGCTGGCCGACTGGTTGTCCACGGGCCGTTCGGCCGTGTCGATCACCGGGCCGGGTTCGCACTCGGCAGGTGCGGCCGTCTTTTTGAATCAACGCGGTGGCCGCCTCACCCGACAGGGAGCGTGGGGGATCCTCAAATCGCGGGCTACGGCGGTGGGACTCTCGGATCGGGTTCACCCGCACGTCCTGCGGCACAGTTGCGCCACTCACATGTTGGACCGAGGGGCCGATCTGCGGGTGGTGCAGGAGTTGCTCGGTCACGCGTCGATCTCCACGACGCAGACCTACACGCTGGTGGCCAACGAGCGGGTGGTGGAGGCCTTCCGGGCTGCCCATCCTCGGGCCATGATCGGTCGAGCATGAGTTCGGCCTTCCGCCCCGTGCACTGGGTGGCACGATTCGTCCGGTCGGTCCGACCGGGGTATCCGTCGGTGGTGGATCGCGCCTGGGCGGACGGGTTCCTGACCGATTCGGAACGCAAGCTCTTCTCGAAGATGTCGTCGGCCGACCAACGCCATGCCATCTGGGTGGCCCGGTCGGCCTCACCGAACCTCGACTCGATGGACCTCGAGCCGACGCTGAGCGTCGCCGCCCACGCCGCGGCGCTCCTCCATGACGTCGGCAAGACCGCCGCCGCTCTGGGGACCTACGGCAGGATCGTGGCCACGTTGTCCGGCGCCGTCGGCGGACGGGACACCGCCGAGTTGTGGGCCCAGACCAGCGGCATCACACGGCGGGTCGGTCTGTATCTGCAGTACCCGAAGTTGGGCGCCGACATGCTGAAACTGGCCGGATCCCACCCGTGGGTGGTGGCCTGGTCACGGGAGCACCACGAGGGCGCCGACGCCTGGAGCCTTCCGCCCGAGGTCGCTCGCATCCTGGTGGTGGCCGATCGCTGACCGTGCTGCTGAGCTGAACTCCCGCCCGAACGCTGCATGATCGAACTACCAGCGAACCCTCAGTAAAGTTGCCGGGTGTCCACTCGTGCCGAGATTGACGAACGGGTTGCGAAAGTGGGCCGGTGGCGGCACCGAATCGACGTCGGATCCGGTGTCGTGACCCCTGGGGTCGAGAACAACGTCGACGAGTTGACGCGCCTCATGATTCCTCAGGACCTGGTCGGCAAACGGGTGTTGGATATCGGATGTTCAGATGGCTTCTATTCGTTCACCGCCGAGGAGCGCGGAGCGACCTCTGTCTTGGCCATCGATGACGAGAGTTCGACCCTGACGTCGTCGAATGGATTCAGGGCCGCAGCGTCACTCCGCAACTCGACCGCTCGCTATGAGGCGCGCGATGTCGAGAACCTCGAGCGGGAGCGGGATGGCGCGTTCGATCTGGTGCTGTTCATCAACGTGCTTTACCACCTTCCGAACCCGCAACGTGCGCTGGAGCGGATCGCTTCGGTCACTGATCCGGGTGGACTACTCGTTCTGAAGACCTACTTCCAGACTGATTTTCGCTGCTGGTTCCGTGGTCGCTGCATACAGTTCGACTTCGATCGTCGGCCCAAGTGGTGGTACTTCCCGTCGGAGGAATTGGGTGGCGACCCGACCAACTGGTGGGGACCCAGTCGTTCGGGCCTGTCGGGCCTCCTGGCAGCAACCGGATGGACCGATATCCGGACAGTTGCCTCGAAGGGCGACCGTATCTATCTCCATGCAACCAGAGCCTGACCTCGTCAGCGAGCAGTGAGGCCGATGGCTGACCGTGCCCGTTCCAGGGTCACCATCGCGCGTCCGCTCGCCTGCACGGCACCGTCGGCCAGCACAGCTTCGATGGCGCCGGGGTCGAGGGCCAAGGCCTCGTAGCGTTCGCGGATCGGTCGGAGGAGCTCGATGACCGCTTCGGCACATGCCGCCTTGAGCGGGCCGTACTGCTGGTGGTCGCCGGCGACGTCCTCTGGCGCCCGGCCTGTCGCAGCCGCGAGGATCGAAATCAGGTTGCTCACGCCGGGTTTGGCCTCCCGATCGAACCTGACGTCGCCGTCGGAGTCGGTGACCGCTCGTTTGAACTTTTTGTCGATGACCTCGGGGGGATCGAGGACGTAGACGATTCCTTGCGGGGAGTCGATCGACTTGGACATCTTCGAGGTCGGGATCTGAAGGTCCATGATCCGTGCGCCGGCCGCCGGGATCGAGTGCGCCGGGACCACGAAGGTGTCGCCGTAGCGGCTGTTGAACCGCTCGGCCAGGTTTCTGGCCAGCTCGACGTGCTGACGCTGGTCGTCACCGACCGGCACCTTCTCGGTGTCGTACAGCAGGATGTCGGCGGCCATCAGCGCCGGGTAGGTGAACAGCGCCGCCGGGATGGAGTCGGCTCGGTCGCGTTTGTCCTTGAACTGTGTCATCCGGGACAGCTCTCCGTAACTGGCCGTCACCTCCATCAACCAGCCGAGCTCACTGTGCGCCGGAACGTGGCTCTGGACGAACAGCAGGCATCGGGACGGATCGAGCCCGGCGGCGACAGAGAGCCGGGCCAGTTCCAGCGTGCGACGACGCAGCTCAGCGGGTTCGGTCACGCTGGTCAGGGCGTGGAGATCAACTATGCAGAACACCGAGTCGTCGGTCTCGAGGTCCTGAACCCAGTTGACCACCGCCCCGAGGAGGTTCCCGAGATGGAGATCCCCGGACGGTTGGATGCCGGAGAAGACGCAGGCCATGAGCAGAAGGTAACGGCCGGACCCACCTCGAACGCGAATCACACACATGTCATTCAGCGCTGCGGCGGTGCTACCGTCTTGGCCTGTGAGTGTCGCCGTCACCACCCCTGTGTTCGAGGGGCCGCTGGATCTGCTGTTGCACCTCATCTTGCGCGAGCAGGTGGAGTTGTACGACGTTTCGCTGGTCTCGATCGTCGACGCCTATCTGGTCGAGCTGGCCAAACTGGAACACCTCGACCTGGAGCTCACCACCGAGTTCCTCCTGATCGCCGCCACCCTGGTGGAGATGAAGGCCCGTCGTCTGCTCCCAGATGCCGACGAGGTCGACCTCGATGAGGAGCTCGCCCTGTGGGAGGAGCGGGACGCATTGCTGGCCCGTCTGTTGGAATGCAAGACGTTCAAGGACGCCGCTCGGGTGCTCGAACGGCTGCACGCGGTAGCCGCACACCGGGTCCCTCGTTGCGTGGGCCCCGACGAGCGGTTCGTCGATCTGACCCCGGACGCCCTCGAAGGGGTCACTCCCGAGCAGCTGCGCCGGGCGTTCATTCGCGCCACGGCACCGCGTCCCGAGCCGCGGGTGGACCTGTTCCATGTCGGCGTCGTCCGTGCGTCGGTCATGGACGCTGTGACCGAACTCGTGGCCGAGCTGCCCGGAATGGGTCGGATCACCTTCCGTGAGCTGACCGCCGCACATGTCGAGCGCCTCGAGATCGTCGTTCGGTTCCTGGCACTGCTGGAGCTGGTGAAACAAGGCCTGGTGGACGTGGTGCAGGTGGACAACTTCGGCGACATCGTGATCGAGTGGACCGGTGGTCGGACGGACCGGCCTGCGTTGGAACTGGTGGACAGCTATGACGGATGACGAACTGGCCGGTGTGACCGAGCGCCGTCCGGGCGATTCCGGCGTCGGTGCCGAGACCGAGGATGGGCGTGCGCCGTCGAACGGGTCGGAGACATCCGAGGGACTGCGGCGCCACGCCCGTGCCGCCCTCGAGGCGATCGTCCTGGTGACCGACGAACCAGCCGATCCACGTCTGTTGGCTCAGCTCCTCGAGATCTCGGTCGACCTGGTCACCGAGCTGTGCCAGGAATTGGCCGACGAATACGACGTGACCGGTCGCGGTTTCGAACTGGTCATGGTGGCGGGAGGATGGCGTTTCCAGACCCGCGCCGAGCTGTCGCCCTATGTCGAACGGTTCGTGCTGGCGGGTCAGTCAGCCCGCCTCTCGGCGGCCGCCTTGGAGACGCTGGCCATCGTGGCGTACAAGCAACCGATCTCTCGGGCGCAGGTCGGATCGATCCGAGGTGTCAACGTCGACGGCGTGATGCGGACCCTGCAGCAACGCGGATACATCGGCGAGCTGGCGCGTGATCCCGGCCCCGGTCAGGCCATCCTGTTCGGCACCACGTCGGCCTTCCTCGAGAAGTTGGGACTGAACACGCTCGACGAATTGGCGCCACTTGGCGAGTTCGTTCCAGAGCCGGCTGTGATCGAGGCGCTGGAGGCTGGGCTGCGCGTCGACGAGGGTGACCCGATCGTCACTTCGGAGCCGCAGGGCGCTCAGACGCTGTCGAGCGCAGACGAGGTGATCGACCTCACGGACTCCGGCCCCTTCGGCGACTCACACGTCGCGGTCGACTCGCACGTGGTCGCGGCCTCAAACGTCGCCGACGTGCCGCTCGATGCGCTCGACGTGCTGGCCGACGATCCGTCGTCGGACGAGGTGCCGCCCTCTGTTGGCTGGTGACTCAGCGGTCCGTAATCAACGCGGCACCACTCGATCGCTCGAGCATGATGGAGAGAGGGTGATGAGCGACGACAGCGGCGCCGACGACACAAGCCTCGGCGGGTCAGGAGCGGAGCGACTGCAGAAGGTCCTGGCTCGTGCGGGGATCGGCAGCAGACGGGTCTGCGAGGACCTGATCGCAGACGGTCGGGTCAGCGTGAACGGTGTTGTCGCCGGGTTGGGAGATCGAGCCGATCCCGAGTCCGATCTGGTCGAGGTCGACGGTACGGCCATCGGGATACGCCAAGGCCTGGTGCACTACCTGTTCAACAAGCCGACTGGCGTGGTCTCCACGGCATCCGATCCGCAGGGGCGGCCCACGGTGGTTGGTCTGGTGCCTGAGGAACCCCGTGTGGTGCCGGTGGGTCGGCTCGACACCGACACCGAGGGGCTCCTGCTCCTGACGAACGACGGCGAGCTGACGTATCGGATCACCCACCCCTCGTTCGGCGTGGAGAAGGAGTACCTGGCTCATGTTCGGGGTCGGGTGTCCCGTGGAGCGGTCCGCACGTTGCGCGAGGGAGTGGAACTGGAGGACGGCCTCACGGCTCCGGCGCAGGTGTCGCTCGTCGATCCCAGCGTGATTCGACTGGTGATCCATGAAGGAAGGAACCGCCAGGTTCGTCGCATGTGCGACGCGGTCGGTCATCCGGTGATCCGCCTGATCCGGGTCCGTATCGGTCCAATCACCGACACGCGATTGGCCCCCGGGGCCTGGCGGCACCTGGAGCAATCCGAGGTGCGGGCGCTGGAGCGGGCCGTCGGTAGGATCGCACCCCGTGTCGAGCCCTGAGGTCCCCAAGCGCGCCCAGGTGGTGGGCACCGGCCTGATCGGGGGCTCTGTGGCCGGAGCGCTGCGCCGCGCCGGCTGGTGGGTCACGGTCTCGGATCGAGATCCGCAGGTCGCCGATCGAGCCGTGGCGCTCGGGCTGGCTGATCAGGCGGGAACCGACCTCACCGCGCAACTGGTGGTCGTGGCGACGCCGGTCGGCGATGTGGCTGCGTGCGCGCGGGAAGCGCTCGAGGTGTTTCGCCACGCTGTGGTCACCGACGTCGGTTCGGTCAAGCAACCGGTGACCGAGGCCGTCTCCCATCCCGGCTTCGTCGGCGGTCACCCCATGGCGGGATCGGAGCAGGACGGGCTCGACGGGGCGCGGCCGACCATGTTCGACGGTGCCGTGTGGGTGCTGACCCCGACCGACGACACCGATCCGACGGCCTACGCCCTCGTGCACTCCGTGGCGGTCTCGCTGGGCTCGGACGTCTTGACCATGTCGCCGGAGGATCACGACGCAGTGGTCGCCATGGTCAGCCATGTCCCGCACCTGACGGCGGCGACGCTCATGGGTCTGGCGTCTCGTCGAGGCCAGGATCACACCGGACTGCTCCGCATTGCTGCCGGTGGCTTTCGCGACATGACCCGGATCGCGTCGGGTCGGCCCGGGATCTGGCCGGACATCTGCGGAGCGAACCGGTCGGCCATCCTGGCGGTCCTCGACGACCTGATCGAGGAGTTGGGCGACGTTCGGTCGATCGTCGCGTCCGGTGATCGCCCCGCGCTGCTCGACCGGCTCGAGCTCGCCCGGTCGGCGCGCCGGTCACTCCCGGTCGGGGCGCAAGCGGCGGCCGGGCTGTCCGAGATCCGGGTGACGGTGCCCGACCGGCCGGGACAGATCGCCTTGGTCGCCACGGTGGCATCGGAACAGGGCGTCAACCTCTTCGACATCGAGATCGCCCATTCTGCCGAGGGTGAGCGCGGCGTCATCGTGGTTGTGATCGACGCCAGCCGGGCAGATGACCTCTGCGAGGCGCTGGCCGACGTCGGTCTGAGTACCGCAGTCCAGGAGGTCTCGTGACCGCCCGCGTCGTCGAGCCCTTGAGCTGGCCGCCGGACGCAGTGGTGGTGCTGCCGGGGTCCAAGAGCATCACCAACCGGGCTTTGGTCTGCGCCGCGCTGGCTCGTGGTCGGTCGGTGCTCACCGGGGCGCTCCTAGCCGACGATACCGCGGCGATGATCGACGGACTGCGAACGTTGGGCGCAGTCATCGAGGTCGAGGAGTCCGGATCGGTTCCCGTGCTCGTGGTGACGGGAACCGGCGGAGCGGGCGTGGTCAGCCCCGTGCGACTCGAAGCCCGGTTGTCCGGAACGACCTCGAGGTTCCTGCTGGCCGTCGCCGCGGCGGTGGCATCGGACGCAGTGATCGATGGGCGAGAGCCGCTCCGGCGCCGCCCCATGGCGGACGGGCTGGACGCACTCATGGCCGCCGGCGTCGAGGTCCAGTCGAACGAGGGGTGTCTGCCGGTCAGATTGCGCGGTGGCCGGCCCTGGCCCTCGGAACTCCGAATCGGTGGTTCGGTCTCCAGTCAGTTCCTGTCGGGACTGCTCCTGGCCGCGCCGGTGGCCGGCCCTGGCTGTCGGATCGTGGTGGAGGGCGAACTGAGGAGCCGCCCATATGTCGAGATGACCCTGCGGGTCATGGAACAGTTCGGCGTGTCGGTGATCTCAACTGCAGACGGCCGGACCTACGACGTGCCCGATCGTTCGTATCGGGCGGCATCGTGGTCGATCGAACCCGACGCCTCGGCCGCCTCGTACCCGCTGGCCGTGGCCGCGGCCACTGGCGGGCGGGTCACCATCGAAGGTCTGGGCTCGGCATCGATCCAGGGTGATGCGCGGTTCGTCGACGTCCTGGCTGCCATGGGCTCGGACGTGGACCTCAGGAGTCGTTCGGTCACAGTTGTCGGTCCCCGCCGTCTCAGCGGGGGACGTCTGGACATGGGGGACATCTCCGATACCGCCCAGACCCTCGCGGCCATCGCACCGTTCGCCGATGCCGCCTGCGAGGTCACGGGAATCGGCTTCATCCGGGGCAAGGAGACCGACCGGATCGACGCGGTGGTCACCGAGTTGGGTCGACTGGGCATCGTCGCCTCGAACGAGCCCGACGGGTTCCGGATCGAGCCGGGGCTCCCACGCTGCGATGTGGCGGTGGCCACCTACGAGGATCACCGGATGGCCATGAGCTTCGCAGTCACGGGACTGGTCGGTGACGGAATCTGCATCGCCGATGCCGAAGTTGTCGACAAGACGTTTCCAAGGTTCTTCGAGGTCATGGAGATGCTCCGCCGACCCTCGGTGGTGGCCATCGATGGGCCGGCCGGCTCGGGCAAGTCCACCGTTGCCCGGCGGGTGGCCGACGTGTTGGACCTCCCGTACCTGGACACCGGCGCCATGTATCGCGCGGTGACGTGGGCGGTGCTCGATCGGGGCCTTGATCCGACCGACACCCCGGGCGTGGTGTCGCTCTGCCTCGGGCTCCAGATCGTGGTTGGGGATCGGGTCGCCGTCGACGGGGTCGACGTGACCGAGGCCATTCGTGGACCGGAGGTCACGGGGAGCGTCTCGGCGGTGTCGGCCATACCCGGCGTTCGGTCGGACCTGCGTGACCGGCAACGGGCCTGGATGGTTGCCGCAGGTGGGGGAGTGGTCGAGGGGCGTGACATCGGAACGGTCGTCTTTCCGGACGCGCCGGTCAAGATCTTCCTGACCGCGACTCCCAACGCCCGTGCAGCCCGACGGGCCGCCGAGCGGGGCGATACTCGGCCGTCGGAGATCGCCCGGGTGGCCGACGAGTTGGCGGCCCGAGATCTGCTCGACTCCATGCGGGACGACTCGCCGTTGGTCGAGGCTCGAGATGCTGTGTCAATCGA
>Ga0335394_10009737_pt1 | contig 10841 bp, 16 predicted proteins | sample MAT03_FD_205741 | JGI IMG/M metagenome (GOLD analysis project Ga0335394, IMG submission 205741) | Freshwater microbial communities from Lake Fryxell liftoff mats and glacier meltwater in Antarctica - MAT-03 (spades assembly) (version 2) ... | reverse complement strand
GTAGTTTCAGAATCAGCATTAATATTAGCTGAAGCACATGCACCGGTACCACTATTCTGGCTGAATACATGCAATAATCCAAAATAATGTCCAACTTGATGAGTTAAAGTTTTGAACGAAGGAAAATAATTTTCACCATAATCTTCCGGGAAAAAACATCTACGATTTAAAACAATACCATGATAATTATCCACAATCTCCCATGGAAAATTAGAAAAACCTAAAATATTGGTTTCGGTCATATCAATAATCCATACATTCAACAAATTTTCAGGATTAATAGCATCGGCACGATTTTGATGAATAAATTGTTTAATGACTTGCGATTCAATTTCAACATCTTTTAAATCATCGTATGATGACAAATTAAGTTTGTGTTTAACCGGGTAATAATAAATTTCACCTAGTTCAAATGTAATATTTGAAGGCCTAGTAGGTAAAAATTTTGTGTATTCGTGTCCCAAATAAACATTCTGTTTTGGTATGTTAGAAATAAAAACTTGATTGATAATGCTTTTGTATCGAAAATTATTCATCGTATTTGCATTGGTACTGTAATTATTAAAATCATCGTTTAATGACAAAGTAACATCATGAGCCCTCGATAAAACTCGATCGCGGTTATAAGATCCGATTGGTGCCAAAAAATGAAATACTATTTTAATATTGATAGTATTGTCCATGGCTATCGACGAAATATGACAGGTATTTTGTGCTATAATTTCATCGTGTCGTTTCATATTAGCCGCATAACTATGTGAATAAATATGATGAACACATTTTCTACACGGTGATATTTGGTTTTGTTCAGTAGGTTTATTACAGACGACAAATCTATTATTGCTCCGTTTTGACATATCTTTATACTTCATAATGGGAAAATAAATTCAAATTATTAACCAAGAACAAAAACCAGATTTGATATAAAGATATGTTTTTTATCGTAAGCTACTCACAAAAAATAAGTTTAGGGACATATGTAATATCCAAAAAGGCTTCAGATTTTCGCGGGGCTTTGATAATATTAAATGCAATACCATCTTTGTTTAAATTGTTTCCATAAAAATCGGAATTTTCGGTATAATCAAAATAAGTAATCTTGCCAGTTCTCATATCCATACAAATATTTCTAGATTGATTTTCCGGACCCAAAATATTTCTTCCCCTGAATACAAACCGAAATTTATTATTATTAAATTTATTTATGCATTCAATAATATCATAAATCATTATCTCTGATAAATCAAATATACCTCCTATTAAATAATATTCAATGTTAATAATTGTGTTTGATTCTGATAAAATATGTAGTTTTTTTAATATTATTTTAATATTTTCGTCAATTGGGGAAAAATCAATAGTTAAACCATCATCAATCGCGGATTTTTTAGAATAACCGGGTAATCCATCTATGTGTGCTAAAGACCCAATTTTGTATTGTGGTGAATACATCAACAGTCCAACACAAGCATTAAGTGCATATGTTGCCAAAATTGGATATATGTCTAAATAATGTCCAAAAACAACACAATGTTGATCACAGACAATGGTATTAGCATAATCATTTACTGGAGTTTGTTTGCAAATATTAACTGTAGGAATATTTTTTCTAATGTCATAGAGTAATGGTTTATATTTTTCTACAGCATATTTTTCAAGATATATCGGTTTTAAATAATCATGACAATTATCATGATATTTTTCATTGTAAATTAATGCTTTAAGTTTTGTTTTTTTAACCAGCATTTGATTTATATTTTGATTATATTTTAATATTTGTTGGTTGTATAAAAATTTGATAATTTTATTGTTTTGTCATAAATAATTTGTTTGATTGATATTAATAATCAAAAATGGAAAAGGTATTGTTAGAAATTATTGATTTTTTGGGCAATCATATTACCAATATTGCATATGATCCCACTGAAATTTTTGATATTATTAATTTATGCCAAGATTTAACCTCCGAGTACGATGAGTCACATAATTTGGAACATCATATCTGTGTCTATAAAAATGCCATCAAAATTTTAGCTAGTGAAAACAAAGATGTTTATCAAATATCTATGCAAGAATATCAAGAATTATTTTTACTAATAACATATTCTAGTTTACTACATGATACGATTGATCTCAAGTATCCTAATAATTTAGAATACAAAATAAAAAAATTAAATCTATTTTTAGAGGAAAAAATAAAAGATAGTTGTGAAAAAATTAAATGGATTATTAATAATATGTCATATTCCAAAGAGATTAAATTTGGGTATCCGATTAACAGCGATAAAATAATTCAATTGGGTCGTGATATTGTATCCGATTCTGATAAATTAGAAGCCATCGGAGAAATAGGTATCCAAAGATGTCGGCAATATATAATGGTGATCCATCCAAATGCTAGTGAAGAAGAAATAATACGTTATGAAGTCGAACATTGTGATGATAAACTATCAAAATTAAAAGATTATTTTATTAGGACAAATACCGGTAAAAAATTAGCCGAACCGCACCATCAGGTATTAGTTGATTTTGTTAAAAAAAATAGGCAACAATAAAAAAATGAAAATAAAATTTCCTATTGATTACTTATTGTTAATATTTGTATATTAATAATAATGTTGAAACGTCCATATAATCATTTTGATGGGTGTTTAGAAGGTGATTTTGTTAAATCCAAAAAGATAAAACTAAGTCCAAATAATTTAGTTTTTGAATCGGATTGGGTCACCAAACAAAATGATTTACCAGAAAATATCAGCATAAATTCTAATTCTGAAATGAATAAATTAATGTTGGAGCAAAATAAAAAACTTGATAGTCTAAATTTACGAATTGCAGAACTAAATTATAAAATTGATTTAAGATTTAATGAAATTCTTTCGTGTTTGGGAGAACTCAATACAACTAAAAAAAATAATAATAATAATTATAATCCGGAAATATCACCATGGATGCCATACATTAACTAGATTTTTAAATCAATTTTTGTTAAAAATTGATTTGAAAATTATTTTCATATCATGAAATAATAAAAAATATTACAAAATTATAGGGATTATGAATAAAAAAATATTTAATACGATAGGGGAAAAATGTATTGTAAATTATCCGGATAGAATTCCGGTAATAATATATTGTCAAAATAATAAAATTAAACCAATTCAATTTTTGGCAAAAAATAGTATGACAGTTAGCTGTTTATTGGCATACATAAGAAAAAAAATAAAAATTAGTTATTCGCAATCTTTAGATATTTCAATAAATGGCATATTGATATCACCAACGGAAACAATAGAATTGCTATACCCAAAATATAAAAATACTAATGACGGCTGTATCCATATGACTGTAAGTGCAAAAAATATTTTTAAAAATTAGTTGTATCAAAAAATTTATAATGTTTAATGAATCGCATAATTAATTTTATTAATTATGCAATTTTTTTTTTTCGCTATAATATAGATATATGTCAAGTAATTACGCTGAATTTAATAGATATGCATCATCTGATGGAACAGAAAATTATTCGCTTGACCAATTAGAAGACAGAATATTTGTTAATAATAATCCTAATACCATGCACACATCTTCTACAGCTCATGATTCACCATATTACGTTTCTGGTGCACCAACGTCACAAAATCAAAATATTAGTATGCTAACTCCAAGTGAAAATATTCCATATAATGGAACATTAAATACTCAACCATCGTATTCATATACCCCAAGAAGAAAGACAACATATATGCCACAAATGAGTTGCAGTGGAGCCAATTATAAATCAACACACGTACCGAAAATACCATCTTGTCAAAATATGTGTTTAAACGATAATAATTGTAAAATGTGGTCATTCAATAATTTAAATCAACAATGTTTTCTCAAAAATCGAATTAATCCATGTACAGAAAATGAAGTATTTACCAGTGGACGCATTATCGAAAAAAATTCACCAATACCATTACCACCTCATCCATCACCAAGGCCACCAACGGAACACAGACAATCAACTATGTTACCAAATACATCATATGGTGGCCAACATGCTATTGATTTTGGATACACTACAAATGGTACCGAATGCAAAAATCATTGTATATACGATACAAAATGTAACCAATGGTCATACAAACCATTTAATAATTCACAAGGAGGAGGATCATGTGTGGGAAATATCGGTCGACCACAAAAAATAGAACAAATAATGGGAGCAGTCAGTGGTAATATTTTTGTAAAACAACTATCGCCATCACCAATTCCAATGCCATCTCCAATGCCATCATCACCGTCACCAATGCCATCTCCATCACCAATGCCACAACCTTATTATTGAATTATCGTAATTTATTAGTTTGATTCCATTTTATAATATAATATTGTTATATTATAAATGAATAATTATGTTGTTTGCTTAGGTACTAGAGGTGACGGAAAACGGGTACGTTGCATAAAATTATCGGGAACTCAAATATATCCGCCATATGGTGAAGAACCTACCTGGAAACCACTTTATCCATTGTCTGTCCAAATAATACCGCATCAAAAAAGAGGATACAATAATAATTTGATTAATAATACTATCAATGACACTGTGGTAATTCCAAATAAAAACACTAAAATAACAGGATATCAATGTTGGTCATCATGTACAGAAAATACAAAACATATATCATACGTTGAATTTTTTGATTTATTAAAAAAATTATCGTCAAATACTCATCATTAAATAATTTTTTTTTAGTATATTTTGCATATATTCCGTATCAAAATTATGGTATTTAAATAATTGAATAATTGAATGAGAACACAGCCATGACAATAAAAATGAATTTTATTAAATTTTTTTGGTGGATCGCACCAACATCCTAAAACTTTTGATTCTAGTTCGGATAAATCGTGAAATAAATTAGAATTAACAATATATTTTAAATATAATTGGCAAACTTTTTCTACCGAGCCATACTGTTTTATGGTAAATGGATTATGCCATTTACTTTTAGATAAATTCCAGCCACCATAATTAATCGCTCTACCTATATAAATATCACAATCTTGAATTATGCCGGTTTTATTTCTTCTAATTCTAACTAATTTTGGTATTGACATACAATAATACCAATGAATATAATGAATATAGAATACATTTATATATAGTTTATGAGTTTTATTCATCAAATTTTATTTTTTGATAAGGATGCTAGTAAAATTAATATTTATAAAAAAATATTAACTAGTACAAAAATTAGTAATAAATTATTTTTTATCAATGATGATTTTGAAAATTTAATAAAAAATAATCGTGTTCATATCGCGATTTCCCCTGCTAATTCCTATTTGAGTATGACCGGGGGAATTGATATGGCTTATGCTAAATTATTCCCAGGAATAGAAGATAAATTACGATCCAAATTAATAACCAAAAAATATGACACAAGTACTATAAATTACAAAGGCACTAATTATATTTTACCAATAGGAAAAACGATATTAGCCGAAACTGGGGACAAACGATGTTATTTTATTATGGCATCACCCACTATGGTTACTCCCAAAAATATTATTGGCACAAATAATGTATATCATTGTATGAAAGCAATACTGAAAAAAATATCAATAATTGATACACAGATTACAATCGCTTGCCCATGTTTAGGAACAGGTATTGGAAATTTAGCCGCTGAAAAATCAGCGGCTCAAATTAAAAAGGCAATAGATGAATTTATATCTGGCAAAATATAATAGTATTTATTATCATAAATGAATATAGTGGCAATAGTTATTTTATTAATTTTAATGAGTTTGATATTTATTTATTGGATTGGTCCAGAAAAATTTCCATTTAATGGTATGTATTCTATTAAAAAAACAGAATACCAAAAAAAACAATGGGTCAGACTATTAGATATTTTTATATTAGGGCCTTTTGCTATTTGGTTAGGATATAAATTACAAACTGATAAAACTAAATCTTGGGGCGTAATACCATATTTGTTATATGCATATGCATTCGGAACCATCGTTTATAATTTTTTAAATTATCGCAAAAATACTTTGTAAGCCGAATAAAAATTGATTATTTAAATTTAAACATACTCTATATTAATTATCTTACTAATAATATTACAAGTCATAATATTATTAATATGAGTAGAGAAGAATTTATTAGAAAACAGGAGCAAATTATTCAAGAAAAATGGAATAAATCGATATTCCAATCAGATGCTCCTGTATTATTTGATCCTGACAATAAAAATAAATTTTTTGTTACATTTCCATTTCCGTATATGAATGGAAGATTACATTTGGGACATGTTTTTTCTTTATTAAAAGCGGATATTATGGCTCGCCATTTTTTGACGCGTGGATACAATGTGCTATTTCCATTTGGTTTTCATGCGACTGGTATTCCAATTTCGGCAGCGGCTAATAAATTAAAAATAGAATTAGAATCGAAAAATTCTGACAAAAAACAATGCAGTACGATGATCAAAATGGGAATTCCGGAAACAGAAATTCCAAATTTTATTGATGGAAAATATTGGATTGAATATTTTCCAAACATGGCATCAGAAATTGATTTACCGGCACTTGGATGCGCAATTGATTATCGAAGATCATTTATTACAACGGATTTGAATCCATATTTTGATTCTTTTGTTAGATGGCAATTCAATAAATTAAACCAAAAACAGTATTTAAAATTCGGTAAAAAAAATGGTTATCTATTCCGAAAAGGATAATCAACCATGTTCGGATGCCGATAGAACTACTGGTGAAGGAGTAGAAATAAAAGAATTAAAAATTGCTTTTGTTACCCTCGGAATAAACGGATATGTTGTCACATATGATCCATCGGCTCCGATCGATAAAGAAATTGTATCCAAAAAATTTACTCCAATGTATATGCTGTACAACAAAAATGATAATAATTCCTATGATTTGGAGCAAATTATAGACAAAGCTGATATTTTAAAAATATGTGAAAAAAAATATATTATTGCGAGTCATTTATTTTGCAGGAATTCTACACACCAACCAATTAATAAACAAAAAATATTTGATTGTTTCAATAATAGTTCAAACGAGATTGAGTGGTCGTTTTCGAATCATTATGATGAAATGGACAAAACTGATTTATCACACGGTTCTGGTATATATACATCAAATCCTAATTTGGATTGGCAACCATATTTTGAACAGGAATCAATGGTCATTTCTAGATCGGGCGATGAATGCATTGTAGCTGAAACAGACCAATGGTATATAATGTACGACAATCCTGAATGGCAAAAAAGTGTTTATGATCATGTTGCCAATGAAGTCGGATTTACTGATCAAACTGTTAGGGATTTATTACTAGGTACAATTAAAAAAAGTCATCCGTGGCCATGTTCAAGAACATTTGGTATGGGAAGCAGAATACCATTTGATGAAAAATATTTAATAGATTCTCTTTCTGATTCTACCATATATATGGCATACTATACAGTTTCGCATTTAATTACACAGCTTCCATCTAGTGTATTATCGGATGATATTTGGGAATCTATTTTCTTTGGTAAACAATGTGACGCATCACAAAAATATCCAGAACTTTTTTCTAAAATGACAAATGAGTTTGCTTATTGGTATCCAGTTGATCTTCGCGTTTCTGGAAAAGATTTAATAACCAATCATTTAACTATGATGTTTTTTAATCATATGGCCATATTTGGTCCGGAGTTAATGCCAAAAACTATTTATGCAAATGGTCATATAATGTTTAACGGTGAAAAAATGAGCAAAAGTAAGGGTAATTTTATTACACTCGGTCAAGCAATCGAAAAATACGGTATTAATGTGACCCGTTTTATTGCGGCAACAGCTGGTGATGATACAATTGATGGTAATTTTAATGAAAGCGAAGTTAATCCGTGTATTCTTTCAATGTATGCAGAAATCCAAAATTGGTCAAAAACGGACATTACTAAGATGCGGACAGATTCTTATCAATTTATGGATCATATGCAAATGATTTCACTAAACGAAATTTTAAACAAAGTTGCTTCTGCTTATTCTGACATGAGATTTAGAGATGTAATTAAATACGGATTCCACACCATGATGTATATAAATTATTTTTGCAAGCGGAATTAGTTATTATGAAACCGATTATGCCGCATTGGGTGGAATATATGGCATCAACATACTGTATAGAAACATTCTGGCCAAAATTAGATATTGATCCGATATATTATCAACCAAAAACTCAATGGTTTAATCATTATTGTCAAATAATAAAACTAAAATTATCAAAACGTTTGAAGCGATTTAGAAAGAAAAAAATACTACCAAATTGTACAATTATTATTAATAATGATATGAATAAATATTTGTTAGAAATATTAAAATTTGGCACAAACAATGAAAATAAAAAAAAAATATTAGATTTGTTTCCAAATAAAAATGAAAATAATACGGTTATTGAATTAATAACTCATATAAATAAATTTAATGAAATGTTTGACGAAGAAGATATAGCAAATTGGTTATGTAGCGATAACAAAAATATGATTAAACAATGTTTATCAGCTCATTTTTCTCATCTAACAATTACTGTTATTTATGATTCACTGGCTAAAGGTGATTGTCTCAATCCACAGTTTGAATTTAGTTAGTACTGTGTATAAAAATTGATAAATTTATGACATCCAAGTTAATAATATTATCTTAATTATAATTAAGAATAAACATTATGATGACCGCATTAGCTATTATTCCATGTACATTATTGGCCCAAGGTATTTATGCTGGATTAATTGGTACTATTAGTACTGTTACCATGAAAACATGTGGATTAGCAAAATCCATATACACACATAAAAATCCAGATATTACCAAAATATTATTGGAACTAGATATTGAAAGAAGATTGGCTCTAATTCAAGCAGTTTTAAATAAAATTGATCACCAAGCTGCAAAAAATGAGACAGCGCATATAAAACTAAATGATCTTGAAAAAACACAATTATTTGAGTTGATAGGCAGTGAAGTAGATTTTCGAAACGATCCAATTGAATTATGTATTATATATTTGCATGATACTATACAAAATATTCATAATGATTTGGATACTATCAATAAAAAGATCGCGTATCACAATACTAAATGGTTTCATACTTGGAGAACATTAAATATTAAATCAATGACAGAAAATTTAAAACTCAATTCTAATTTATTAGAATCCAGATTTACTGATCTTACAAAAATTAGTATGTTTTTAAGAGCAAATAATTAATTAAAAAAAAATAATATTAGTATTTATGTAAAACAAAAATGAATGATTTAATAATAACCATATACGTGTTATGGTGCAGCTTTACTGGAAAAATTATATATGATAAATCTCACCTTGAAAAATTGAAATTTGAATTGTTTGCCATGATATATTTATTTATGTTTTTTATGAATAAATACTAAGGATAGGATTTTATCCAAATTTAATAAAAATGTCAAATGAAAATATTATTGGTTCAACCGAAATATCACAAAAAAACATTTCCCCAAGTTTAATAAAAATGAAAGAATTTCTTGAAATAAGAGACCATAAATGTGTGGAAATAAGGCAAGTCGAAAAATCAAATATTCGAACGTGTTTAGAAAAGCGCCCGGAATTCGAATTATTTTGGTGCGAAAGTCCCAATTGTAAATTTCCTTTATTGCAGCATGATATAATTTCTAAATATGTTTAATTTATTTAATGTTCGGATTTTTGAGCTTATACTATTTTTATAAAAATAATATAAGCTCAAAAATCCGAACATTAAATGGTATAGTTAATCAAATTTTAATAATTCCAAAACATCTTCTTTGGTAATTTTATCATAACCTTTTTCATCTACCAGTTTCGAAATTGCTGGCAAAAATGTTCTGGGACAATTATAATCCCATGCCACCGCATGATCGAATGAACCTCGTGTGCTACACATGATCATACAATTATCACCGGAATATCTCTTAAAAAAGAGACAACCACCAATGGCAAAAACCTCACGACCTGAATGGTAATCTACACCAACCATACCAAATGCTCCAGCATCAATTATTGGATATTCTAGATCCGAATGCATCATCGGTAGATGAATCTCGGGAAGTTTTTTCGTAAACTCCTTAATACAGTCAAGACCTTTGGGGCCATCAGCTAGTATTTGTTTGGTATTCATGTGTTTACAAATTTGTAAGTTAATGGTATTATTTTTTTAATGGATTCATTAGAATATGTTATATTCAATTTTTTTGCTTAAAATTATTATTACAAAAACTTTTTGAGTAATTCTTTGAGTGCTATTTTAGCGGCAGATGTCGATGGTATAATATGCGCACCATCATGTACAAAAACTGTTTTATTTGGATAAGATTCTGATAATATTTTCGATATATCAGGAGGGATAACTGTATCTGCTAATCCATACATATGAAGTGTATCCATAGACGGATGCGTATCATCTAAATCATAACCAGCATGATTGAACTGTTTACAAGCAATAAAAATAGCGAATCTAATATCGAATGGTATACCACCTTGCATAGATAATTTACAAATATAATCAGCAAAACATCCTCCTTGAGAAAATCCAATAATGCCATCAATACGACGAATTTTTTGTCCTAATTTTAAAAAGGCTTCTAATGATTCTTCTAAATGAAATATTTTGTTATTTTTTTCATATTTGTCTATCTGGGTAGTAAATCTATATAAAAGTATATAAATTTTTTAAGAGTTCTTCAACCCTTGAGTATCCCCATTTACTCTTATCCACTGGCTAGGCTTCGTGGACGTTTAGATTTACCGGATTACATAA
>Ga0335394_10009734_pt1 | contig 10842 bp, 3 predicted proteins | sample MAT03_FD_205741 | JGI IMG/M metagenome (GOLD analysis project Ga0335394, IMG submission 205741) | Freshwater microbial communities from Lake Fryxell liftoff mats and glacier meltwater in Antarctica - MAT-03 (spades assembly) (version 2) ... | reverse complement strand
GTACGGACACGTGCGACACATCGCGTCATGTCCTCGCGAAGTTCATAGACCCAGAACCGCAGGACCGTCCAGCCGAGGGCCATCATCTGAATATCGCGCCAGTGGTCATCATCCTTGCGACGGCCGCCCACAGACCGGTGGAACGATTCGCCATCGACCTCGATATCGAGTTTTACTGGCGATAGAATGGCGAGATCTAGGCGCCTATGTGCGACGGGGTGCTGCAACACGGTGACAATACCTGCTGCTCGTAAGGCCTGGTCGAAACGCTCCTCCCACACTGACTCGTAGCCTGGGGGTGTAATCTGCTCACTGCGGGCACGACAGGAACGGGCCAGACTGGCCAGATGCGGGATGCCACTCGCCTCGGCCCAGGAACGATTGCCAACAATGTGGAGTACAGCCCGGGCGCGGGTGATGGCCACGTTCATCAGGCACATACCTTCGGGGCTACCCAGCCACCCCGCGCTGGTAGGTCTAATGCCCTCCCCGCAACAGAGGCTGTAGATCATCAAGTCGCGTTCGTCGCCCTGGAAACCGTGAGCCGTAGACGAGCGAAAGTTCCACTTCACCAGTGCCTCATGACGGAACTTGCTTTCGGCGGCGTCGTTGATGCGGGTCGCATTTGACCGGAACGGCGACACCACCCCGATGGTGCCAGTGTATCCGACCCGCTGCAGGTCTTGTAGGATGTCCATGCACCGAGTGATTTCATCCGGGGCATAGGGACTGCCGTGCGCCACCTCAATGGAACTCACCACGTCGGTCCAGTGGATGCCAGCGCGCGCGCCAGGTGGCACGCGAAGCGCTCCGTGGTCGGTGCCTACACGGAGCCCGCCCCGATAGAAGGTTGTCCCGGCGAATTGTGCGATTTCGGCGTGGCAGCGCAGATGGACGTCAAGCAACACCGGGTGGTCAATCCCCGGCGCCGACTCGGCCAAGGCGTAGGATGAGTTGACAATGTAAGAGAAGCGTTGGACGTTGAAGGACTCCAGGCGGTGGCGCCCCAGTAGCAACTGCTCCTGTTCAGGCCCCAGTTTGGTGATGTGGGTCAACTGCATCGGGTCACCCACGATCACAGCGCGCCGAGCACGGGCCAGCAACGGGATGACTGACGGGATGTCGCACTGGCTGGCCTCGTCGACCACCACTAGGTCGAATACGCCTGAGATAAGCGGAACTCCACTTTTCACTGAGAGGTTTGTTACGCACCACAAAGGGAATGACTTTAGGAGCGTCGGGAATTCCCGGCGCAACTCGGCCTGAAAGCGCCGGCCACTGAAGTTCTGCATACCAGCCCAGAGGTTACGCATGCGCTGCCGGGTCGCCTGATTGAGAAGGATACCACCCGCCCCTCCGGCCAGCATGCGCACCAACGCCTGGACGTGGCTACGCATCTGATCAATGGAGGCTCGCAGGTCTGCGTCTGACTCTGCTGGCTGCAGTCCAGCCACCTGGTTTTCAAGTGTACGCAAGCGCTCTGCAGCCGCGACGACGGCGGCGATCGCCTGCCAATTGGTCAAGCAGGCGCCCAGTTCGCCATCCATATGTGGAAGATGCGAACGCAGAGCCTCAAGTCGTTCTTGGTGGGAGATATGTCTGCGTCTTAGCAGCCAATTGAGGACGCGTTTCAGCCAGATAGGTTTGGGATCGGGTTGGCCGATCAGTGTGCTTACCTCAGCCAATGCTCCAGTTTGGCGCGGCCCCCATTTGGTGACATGGTCACGCCATCCGAGCGCGGTCGGCAGTACACGTGCCTCGGCGTTCTCCAGACGCAGGGCGGCATCAGCGTAGGCATGTTCCAACTCGGAACGCACGCGATGGTGCTCTGCGGCCGCGCCAAGACGATCGGCGTGCCGGCCCACGGTCTCAATGTGAGTTTCGATCTGGTTAGACTGCGACGGCTGAGGGCGAGACAGTAGCGTTCGCAACTGGTCCTTCCAACCATTGCGCGAGCGCAGGTCCGGGGTGGACGTGCGAATCACGACCGGTTCGCCACACCCCATCTCGTTCAGCCGCGGCACGACAGCATCTATCGCCCCGTGGTTGCGGCTGGCCATAAGCGTCGGTCGGTCGCGCAGCAACTGATTGACCAGAATCGCGCGGACGACTTCAGACTTTCCGGTACCCGGCGGACCAGTGATTACCGTGACCGGCCGGCTGTTGGCCTGGATGACGGCATCACGCTGGGCGCCGAAAAGTATATTGGTCATCGCCACGCGGTCAGGGCCTAGTCCGGGGGGATGCGGTCGCCATGGCCAGGGAGCGCCCGTGTCGTCCGCATCGCAGGGAAAAATAAACCGAAGGGCGGAGCGCTCGATGTCCTCGTCTGACCACCCAGATATCTCCCGTAGTTCGCGCAGTAGACTCTTGGTGTACTTCAACCGCGGTCCAAGCATGAGCACGGCGCGATTGTAGATGCCCGTCTCGGCGCCATCGTACTTCTCATCGTGATCTAGGTGTACCGGGTTGATCGGGGAGAGGACCTTGTCGCCGAACCAGGTGCGCATGCGACCGCCAAGCCCCTCCAGTGTGGGTGGTGCCGTTGCCGTTGTGGTGTCGCCAAGGCCGACCATACGAAGGAAGCCGTCCCGCTCTTGATGATCCTTGAACGCATAGCCGGCCCACGCGCTGTTGATGGTGGGGAGGCCATCCGGGGTGATGCCGATGGCGTCGGGCTGCCAATCCGCTTCCACCGCCTGAATAAACACCGGCACAACGAAGGCCTCGTCGGTACGCCCCTTGATCTTCACCACCTTCACCGGGTACCCCAGGTATAGGGCCATGTCCTCGCCGCGTCGGGCACGGTTGGCCTGGAAAACGCCCTGCTCGGAGCGCAGCCTGATGGTGAACCCAGAGCGTCCGGGGTGCAGGGCATCCCACGGGATGTGACCCACGACGGGCAACCACTGCTCGTGGACGCTATCGATCATGCCACGCAGCTCTGGAGCATCCTCCATGACCAGGCAGTCCTGGTAGTACGCCAGCAGCCGCCGCAGACACTGCCACCGACCCCCGACAACCTGGAGAGTTGTCGGTTCGGAGTTCTCTTCCTCCTCGGAATCTGATACGTCCGGTGCGGTCGAAGCGGTTACGCTGGGTGTGACAGTGGTAGATGTAGACGTGGCAGCGGGGGATGATCGAGGCACCACCGACGAGCCGAGCGCATCGCTGACCGGAGTGGGCGGCGGGGCCGTGGACGAGTGGACGCGACCGGCAGCGCGCCAGCCAGGGTTATCAGCCACTACTCGCCCCTGCGAGGCCAAAGCTCGCAGGGCCGATTCAACTGCCTCAAAGCTGGCCATCACGCCCTGAGCGCGCAGTTTGGTGCGGATCTCCGAGATGTGGAGCCGCTTGGGATGCGCCCCCAGGCAGGCGAGTAGCGCCTGCTCCACTTCACTGGTCATGGTCTGGCCGTCCACATGTCACCCACCATCGTCATCGTCATCGTCATCATCGCCAGACTCGCTTATAACCAAGTCGGCGTCCTCTTGAGTCGCAGCATAGGTCAGAAACTTACGCAGCATGTCCATGTGCCTGATGCACTTCTTGGAGAGCCAGGGAGCGATGACGTCCACATTGGTGCCCCAAAGATTGGCCAGTTCCCGATCTAGGCGCTGCCGCACCTCAACGGACTCACTGAGGTAGGTCGGGGCATAGCGACGGCGCTTGAGCATGAAGAGCAGCGCCTCGATGCAGTTAGCCACCACAAGCTTCTTGTGGTGCGCTGCCGCCCAATCCAAGTAGTTCACGACAGCTTCAGTCAGGGACGTACACAGGTCGTCGGACAAGGCCTCATCCGACAAGGAGTCATCGTTAAGGCGCGTGATGTCGCGTAGAGAGCGCAGATAGTGATTAGCTGATTTGCTGCCAGGCAGAACATCGGCAACCAGGCGATAGACTGTATGGTAGTCCTTCGGGACACGCGTGGCGAGACCTAGAATCTGCAGGTCGGACGCGTCGACCTCTACGGCACGCGGTCGCGATTCAGCGGCGCGACGCACGGCGGCCTTGTAGACCGATACCGGACACATCCAATAAAGGTAGGCGCAGAAACGGCGCACCCGTTTGGTGGCCGAGTGCATGCTGGACATCCGTTCCAGCCATCTTTCGGCCTCAGCTAGTGCCTCACGGATGGGCTCGCGGTCACACGAGGGATGCACAGTTCCGTCACGTGAAACAACGGCATAAAACAGCGCGGCATCATTGGTACTCGCAAAGCGGTTTTTGCGGGCCCAGTAATCTGCCGAGACCAATTTGTTGACCCCCTTCAGAGCCGCGAGCGCGTAAGTTTCGACGTTATCACGCTGCGCCGCCGTTGTGCCACGCTGGCCGTTGGCGACTTTCAGAGCAGCGGCGAAGGCCGTAAGGGCCGGACAGGCTGCGGCGTAGATATTGGGCTCCGACCGGATCTTGAGGGACGTGGGGATATAGCCCAGTCGTGGCTGTTCTGGCCGCGGCGTTGTCTCCATGGACATCCAGTCGAGGGCGGTCGAGAAGCGCTGCTCGTGACGAGCTGTCACCTGCACCACGGAGAAACCCTGGCCAGCGCGCGAGTGCACATTGACATCAAGGGGCATCTGCTCCGCCGACTGGAAGTCAGCGACCGTCTTGGTGTAGACGGCGCGGTAATCGTACGTGCCCAGCGTTTCGCGTTCGCGCCGGAGAATCATGCGCACGCGCGTACTTCCCCGCTCCAAGGCAAGACCGCGTATCGGTTTATCGTTGCGATAGTCGCTGCCGGCAGCGACTGTGCTCGCCTGGATGAGCGGCATCCAGCACGAAGCCGGATCACCCCGTTCGTCTTTGCCGACGTAATAGATGTCGATGGGCTCGAGGGTCTCGCGCCAAGTCGGCCAGGCCGGGTTCTGTGCATACCCCAGTGCCGCCCAGGCCGCTCCAAGCACCGAGTCGGTTGCGGGCGTCTCCAGGGCCTGAACTCCAGTTTTACGTGCCAAGAGATCGCGGACGCTCGATCCCGCCACCTGAATGTCCGCCATGGCGCCAACGACCACGCAGCCAAGGCACGGGCCAACATCGTGACTAGGAAGGCCTGTCACAACTCCTCCGATATGGCGCGCCAGGTCGTCTAAACTGCCACTGTGGCCGTTCTCCAACCCACATAACGAGGCGATACCACTGGCGTCTGCCACGGTCGCGCCACTGCACGCGTCGCGGTCCAAATGCTCCGTGCCGCTAAGGATCGCATCCAGCCACGGGCCCTTGACCAAGCGTGGCAGCCAATCGTCGCTGCGGTGGCGTGCGACGGCAGTCAGCACTTGCCAGCCACAGGGCCCGGGAATCGTGGCATGATAGCGGCGCGGGAGGCGGACAGGGACCAGCCAGGATCGATCGTTGACAACGACAGCGTACAGCGGCACACGGGTCGCCACCCAGGGTCCGAGCCCCGCATCAATGACCATTAGATGGCCCACCAGGGTACCCTCGCCTGTCGTGGCGCGCGCGCGGTAGGCTTCTGCTGCCGGACTGTGTGCCCAAGCGATTGCCGGCGCGATGGTGCTGGGCACAAGCAGCGCTTGCGCGCCGCGATCCTGACAGGCATCAACGATCACCTGCTGTCCCGCCGGCTGCAGCAGGGACGGGACGACCAGGCCCAGAGTGACATCTCGTTGCAGCCGGAGTTCGGGGAGATGGTACTGCACGGTCTGTGCGATCAGGCGCCGTACTTCTATGGAAACAGCATCCCGTCCATCTGGTGACCAAGTGACCTGATCTTGGTCAAGCCGGCCCCAGCTCCGCTCCTGGCAGACGAGGAACTCTAGTACCGCTGCCATGGGCAGGCGGCCAATACCGTTGCTCGCCCGACGCAGGACCGGGGCCTGCGCCTCAGGCGGCCAAGCCAAGCCCCGGCCGCGACGGTGCGCCTCCACGTCCATGCCTGGCTGGAAGATCTCGGAGCGCCGCAGGGGAAGCATCGCCGTCGGCAGCCAGCGCGTCGACGTGCGAACCTCGCCGATACCATCGTCGGTAGCTGTGGCCCGCCAGGCCTGCCGAGCCAAGAGATCCAATCCGAACGCACCAGTCATGCGCACACCGCCTCGACAGCCATGGATATGCCGGCCGACAAGTCCCTGGTCATGCCCTGGAACTGTTGCTCGTCAGTCGTGTCGACGCGCATGGGGATGGTCAGACCGACCGCGAGTCGGTTGTGGCGCGTGTTGGTGTACTGGCCGACGGCGGTGCCAGAACTGTCGGAGCTGATGATGATGCCCGCGATCGCGATCCGCTGTCGCGTCTCCCACACCATGCCTTCGGCGAAACGCTGCAACGCCTCGGCAGCTCCATCGACATGCTGCTGAACCGTGGCAGCGTCGCCACACCAAAGGTGCCCCCAGATAACCACGACCGATCCGTGCGCTGGCCACCACAGGATGGTGTCGGCACCCAGCATACCAATGCGCGTTGCCCACCCGCAGCCTAACCCTGCGTGCCAATCGGGGCCGACCTGTTCTGCGTCGTGGGCATCTATAATGTACATCTCGCCGTGCGACGTACGAAATGGGCCAGGTGCAGATGGTGATGCGACCCATCGTCCACGCTCACCCTCAGTGCGGTAGTAAGGTGCACTCTGGGCTACTGGCTCCCCCAGCGCCGCGACTAACGTGCAGTACACGAGTTGGCGCACGGTGTCCGTCCACAGAGGTCGGCGCCACGTCCAGGCCTCATCCTGGATTCGTCGGTAGCGCAGCAACTGCTGGTAGGCCCCAAAAATTGCCCGATACCGCGGCTCCATCTGCAGCGGATAGTTGGCGACGACAGGATGAGCGAGCGCGGCGTGCGCCAGATCCACCAGATGCTCGCCGTTTCTCAGGTTCTGTGCCTGGCGTGCCAGGCGTTGTACCATGCGTGCGCGCACGCCTCTGAGAGCCCTACTTCCGCTGTGGCGATGGGTCCACAACTGACTGCGCCGCTGGAGTTCGTCCAGAGTCCAGCAGGCAAGACGGTTCTCCAAGGTGTCGAAGCTGGCTTGCCGTTGAACCGCCAGCAGCCGTTGGGTCACCCCCGCCTTCTCGAAGGCCGTGCGCCCTGGGCGACGGGCGTAGTCACGGATACATGCGGCGTCAAGTTCGGTCACCCGCCCGACTGGGGTCTGATCTCGAATCCGCAGTAGAATGCGCCGCGGGTGCGCCCCGACCGACTCAAGTGCCGCGCGGAGATCCGCATCCTGGGCCAGCTTGATGATCAGTTCCATTCGTGGCTCGGCAGGGTCCGGCGCTAGCCAAATCTTCCTGGCGCGTTCCCACGACCGCCGTACGAGTCCGTTGACTAGTGAGTCGGTGAATGGCATCTCGTTGCTTTGAGCAAGCTCGAGAAAGCTGTGTACCGCCCACTGGATGCATTGATCCAGATGTACCCCTACATGGTCAGCGGCAGCATTGCGGGGCCGCATCGCTAGGTGGAGCTGCAAAAGTTGCCCTGCGACACCACGGCAGGTCCAGGCCGTCGTATGGTCCTGCTCGCCATCCTGCGGAACGGAACTGGCCGGGAGGTGGTACATGCAGCGGGACACTTGGTCGCGGTCGACGAAGGGGAATCCCGCGATAGGCGCTTCCCCGCCGCCTCCCGACCACCGCAGCTGATCACTCTGCAGCAGGACCACTCGCGGTGATCCAACACCATCAATGGCAGTCTCCCCCTCTGGGCGCAAGGGCGTGCGTCCCTCGCCCTCATCGAGCAGCCACGACCACGGCAGGGGAATTAGATCCACGTTCAGACGCCTACTCGGTACGGTCCAGGCCACGCCACATGAAGATCTGACCCTCGCGGCACTTCCGGTAGGCATCGATCAACTTCTGGTCGTTCACCTCAGCAATCAGCTTTCCAATGCCATCAAGGGCCGGCGTCGTCTCCGCTTCGTCCGACTGCAGATCTATGCCACGCAGCTTGGGCAGGATTCGCTGCTCGATTTGGTCGGCCATCGCCCATTCTACCTTGGTACGTTCGTCGGTTTGGTTTACCGGATAATTCGCCACGTATTGCTGCATTGCCTGGGCTACGCGGTGGGCAAAGGGACGGTGCAACTGGTCCATGTAGCCATTGAGGCGATTAATCCAGCTACCGACCTGGTCAGCTTGGCCTGACGCCAAACGCTGGCCTGACCACGACATCCATTGGTCTAAACTGATGCCACTCGTTGGCTGCCGCGTCTGCTCCTTCGAGCCAGTGGCTGCTTCGGTCTCCACCTTGCGGGGACGTCCGAACCGAACGACGCACGCACGGTCGAGCACCTTATCCGATAGTGTCTGGGTCGACTCATCTTCGTTCATCGTGCCGGTGAAGAGAATGTTCCGGTCTGGGTACAGGCGGATTTCGTGCTCTCCTTCAGCGAGTGCCCCCATGTCGAGGCGGATCTCCGCCTGGGACCGCAGCCCTACGTCACGAGACGGGTCGGTCACGTCGCGGCGGAACTCCAGGCGGCTTAAGAACTCGGAGAAGTAGTACTCGACGCGCGCCAAGTTCATTTCGTCAAGTAAGACCAGCAGCATTTGATTGGACATTTCGCCGGGCTTGCGGTGGCTATCCGGCCAGTCTTTCCAAGTATGGCGCTCAAACTGCACCATGGCGCGCGCCAACTCAGTAGCCTTGTATCGCTTCTCAAGGTGGTTGAAGAAGCCGAAGAGGTCCTGCGGACTGTCCCAGCGCGGCTGGACGGGCAGCGCCACAAAGTGGATCCCCATGCCCTCCGCATACCTCTTGGGAAGTTGTGATTTTCCTGTGCCGGAAATGCCAGCCAGGACCACTAGCGGTGACATGTCGGCGGTCTTGAGTGCCGTGTGGAAAGCATTGAGGACCCGAGACGGAAACCGTAGGCCTACCGCCTTCAAATGGCGCTCCGTGTTTTCCATCGCCCGCTGCTCGCGGACCTCGTTCGATAGAATCAGCTTCGGGAAGCCGATGGGCTCCCATAGGTCACGGTAGCGCTCCGCAGCCTTGCCTGGCGTCATCCCCTTCAAGTCATCGCGAAGAGCGGTCACAATGCCCTTGAGTGTCTCGATCTCTTTATGCAGGCCGTCGCGCATACCGCGCAGCGCTGAAACTTCGCCCTGGAATATGTCACGTTCCTCGAGTGTCTTCTTGACTGCTTCTGTTAGCAGCGCGAGTTTTTCGTCAGCCTTAGACGCCGCTTGCTCGGTAGCAGCGACCGCACGCTGCAGATCGTCGCGCTGGGCACTCAGATCCCGAATCTCCCTCGTGAACGCATCAACAGCCTCAGATGCCGCCTTCGCCCGTAGGTCGAGCCCGGTGAGCTCGACCCTTGAGGCCTCGATCTGCTGCTTCACCTGAGCCGCCTCAGCCGCCGCCATCCTCGACTCAAGCTGCGACAACCTGATTTGCTCGACTAGCGTGTCATGCTGCTGCTGGAGGTCCGACACCTTAGTGCGCTGGCGGTCGAGATCCTGTTGTGTCTCGACCACTGCCCGCCGCAGCGACTCGAGGCTCACCCGCGCCCCCTCGCTGTCCGCCTGCATCGACTGTAATCGGGCACCGGAATCCTTAATCTCCGCCGTCGCCTTCTCGAGCTGGGCCGAAAGCGACTGGTGGTTTTGCTTGAGGCCCTCAATCGCGGCCTGGTGCGTGGCTCGCTCCGAGGCGACACGATCCAACTCGGCGCGCTTGGTACTCAGTTCTTCCTGCAGGGTGCCGACCTGAGCCTGGAGGTCCTGCTGCTGCTTACGGTCGCCCTCGATCGACAGCAGCAGGTCCTTGTTCTTGGTCATCCAGTCCTGAGTGGTGATTAACTCGGCCCGGGCTTGCTCCGACTGCACAATGAGTTGCCGCGCTTCAGTTAGGCGCGCGGAGACCTCGTGCAGCTGCGCTCCCGCAGTGGCGATCCGCTCCTGTAGATTGTTGTAGCGGCAGGCGTCTGGCAGGCGCCTACGGCGGATGGCATAGGCGATGACAACGCCCAGACACCCTAGGGCCAGGACGGTGGTCGCGATCCAAATGATAAGAACGGTAGAAAACGACATGGGTGTCCTTGGTCAGGTGGCTACTTAGGCAGGGACTCGGCGCGCAGCGTCTCCAAACGCTTGACCTCTGAGCGCAACTCCACCTCACGCTTCTGCAACTGCTCGATACTGATAACGATTGCGGATTCGCGCTGGCGCGCCTCCACAGCCTTGGACTCCGCTGCCACCTGGACCTCCCGTCGGTTTTCCAGTGAAGCCACATCAGTACGCAGCGCGTCAGCCTTGTTGCTCAACTCGGTGACCTTGGACAGGCCAAGGGTGATCGCGGTCTGGATTTCACCCTGACTGCCGAGCGCCTTGGTCAGATCGGCGGCACGTTGTGTGAGAGTCTCGATAGCACCTACTAGAGTCTTCTCCTGCTGCAGCAAGGCGGCCACACGTGCCGTGGCCACATCCGCCCGAGCCTTGCTTTGGGCCTGGGTGGCTTGCTGGGTCTCCAGACCCGCCAATTCCTTCGTCAGAGGGCCGATGGCAGCTGTAAGTCGCTCTTGCTGGACAGTCAACGTTGCGATGGATTCCTTCACTTTGGCCTCAGTGGCGCGCGCAGTGGTCAGGCGCGCATCGACACCTTCGGTCGCGGCAGTGGCAAGCTTCTCCTGCTCGGCTCGAAGGACACGCAGGGCCACCGTCAACTGCTCGAATTCAATGCGAAGGATCGCGACTTTGTCCTCGTCCAGCCGGCGGGCCTGCTCGGCAGCCGCAGCCGAAGTGCGCGACTCGGTTGCCGCCTTCCGTACCTCAGCCAACGCCGCCATCTCCCTCTCGCTTGTCGCGAGTTCCGCTGAAATTTGTTCGCGTCGGCTCTGTGCCTGGTTTGCCTGTTCCTCTGCCTTATCGGCCCTCTTAACGG
>Ga0335394_10009731_pt1 | contig 10842 bp, 5 predicted proteins | sample MAT03_FD_205741 | JGI IMG/M metagenome (GOLD analysis project Ga0335394, IMG submission 205741) | Freshwater microbial communities from Lake Fryxell liftoff mats and glacier meltwater in Antarctica - MAT-03 (spades assembly) (version 2) ... | reverse complement strand
GTTTTATAGGTAATCGACAGGTCGGCGCCGCCGGCAACACCCGGTTTGATTTCGTTGCCTTCCACTATGCGGCCCGTAGCCAGGTTGGAGTAAATGAATTTTGCCCCGACGGCCGCTGAAAATTTGTCGGTCAGTTTACGGGCATACGCACCGGTAAATTCAAATTCGTTGGGTCGGCCCTGTCCGAGCGATTGGCCGTTTTCATCGGTAAATTCGATGTCGCCCAGGGAGAAAAAGCGCAAACCACCGCCGATTGCCTGAAATTCGTCGAGTTTCACGTAGCCGGCTAAGTAGGCCAGGTATACGTCGTTGAGGCCAAGGTTACGCATCCAGGGCGTATAAGTGGCTGCAATGGACACCTTTTTACTGGCAAAAGCCAGTTTGGACTGGTTGTAGTGCATGCCGTTGGGGTCGGCCGAGGTGGCAATACCTACGTCGCCCATGGAACCGCCGCGGGCATCAGGTACGATCCGCAAGAAAGGAACTGCCGAGGTAACGGCATTGGCGCAGCGTTCTCCGGTGATTGGACTACTCCCATTCACACAGGTAACCTGAAATTGGGCGCGCAGGGTCGTTCCCGCTACGATGGTTAAGATGGTGCTGAACAGCGCTTGTGCGAGCATTTTTTTCATGAGCGCAATAATTTTTTTAGTATCACCGCCGCCAAGTTGTCCGCTTTAATTCAAACAGGCAAAATCGCATTTGGCAAAAAGGTTTACGTTTGTTTTTCTCAAAAATCGGGCAAAAGTACGAATCTCCTGCTTGTTGTTGCCATTTGACGCGCAAAAGTCATGCCCGGTTGCCTGCGAACAAGGGAAAATGCTTACTTTAAAAGGACTAATTTTTCGAACTCGCTTTCCGCCGTCACCGTGCCGCCGCCGATGTCGGTACCGCGTACTTTAATGCGGTACAAATACACGCCGCGCGCCAGAGGATCTCCGTATTCGTCGCGACCGTCCCAGGGAATATCCGTCACCCGGAATCCATCGGGCGAGGCTGTATGGAAAATCGATTTTACCATTCTGCCCGCCACCGTAAAGATGTTGATCTGCACGTCGAGCACCTGACCGGCAAGGTTGTGTTCAAACTGAAAATTCGTGTTGGTGGTGAACGGATTGGGATAATTGAGCACGTGACCGAGGGCCGCCTTTCCGTCTTCGGCTACAATAAATTCGGTATAACCTTCGCCGGGGTTGTTGGCAATGTCCCAGCCTTTTACGCGCAGTTTATGGCGGCCGGGCGCTATGTTGCGCAGCGGATAAACCGCCTGGCCCTGCCGGTAGTTGTCCTGCGCGCTTTCATAAAAGTCGTTCAATACGATGGTTTCCAGTACATTATCATCCAATATTGCCACGAGATCATGGCCCAGGCTGGTACCGCTCACGTTCATGCCGTAATCGTCCGAGCATTTAACCAGGATTTTCGGATCGTTGTTGGTAATGCCTCCGAGCACGAAAGCGTCGGTATTCAAATACGGCAATACGACCGGCGGCTGATCGTCCTGAATCAGGTTGGCATTGCCGCCCACGACAATGTTCCCGTCGGCCCCGGCGGCGTCGAATGGGGTGCCGTTTTCGGCGTAATAACTGATTTTACCCGCTCCGTAAGCGTAGTTGATGTCTTTGGGAACAATAAAATCAATCTTGAACTGCCCGTTCGCGACCGTAGCGCTGCCTTTAAAAATAACGTTGCGCTGCACGGTGAAGGACCGCACGTAACTCCCGGGGTCTTGCCCCAGCGTTTGCAGGGTTTGGGCTTTGTCGAAAATGGTGACGTTTACCTTGCCGTTGAAGTCGCTCAGCAGGTTGCCAATCGTATCGGTCACAATACCTTCGATGTTTACCGGCATCAGCGCTTTGAGCGTATCCGGCGCGCCGTTTACCACCGCTTTGCCGTTTATTTTTGTGGTCGCCACGCGGTATTCCGGAAGGGCTAAGTACATGGCGGGGTCGCCAAGGAGGGTGAAACGGCGGGCATTGTCTTCCCCGTTTACCGAGGGTGCGTTTTTAGCCGCCTTCAACACGTCCCCGATCGTGCGGTATTTCCCGTTAACCCGTTGAAAGATAACTTCTTGTACGGCATCGGTCAGGCGTTCATTGGCGTCGATGTACACGGCGCGTACGGTTGTGAACAGGCCAATGGCACCGGATTTGACTTTTGCCAAAACCTGTTCACCGCCGGTTAGCGTGGTATAATCATCGTAGCCTCCGAACGAACAGGTCGCCGTAACGATCAAGGGGTAGCGGTTGGGGTTTTCCCAGCCTGCTATATCGTTGTTGTCGACCACGCGTTCCTGCGCCCAGCCCCGCGGGCCGCCGTGGCCGATGTATTGCATGACCAGCATACCTTTAAATACGTTGGAGTTGATGGCGGCTTTGGCATCGGGGATACGGGCGGAGCCGGAGCTGGAAATTTGTTGATACGCATCGAAATATACTTTTTCAATGTTGAACCATTTTTCCGTTGCAGCATTTTCCGTGGCCAATTTATCGGCCTGGTTGATATGTGGATTGCCGTCTTCATCGTCGGCAATGTACATAGTGCGAAGATGCCAATCTCCCAGGGTCGAAGGGTTTTTATCGTAATCAATGATCTTATCGACCACAGCCTGGGCATCTTCGGCAGAGGCGGCAGTGATCCGGCCAACAGCCACGTCGAGCAGGCCGCCCTTGATGGTGGCGCCTTCTTCCGGGCTGAGCAACGCAAAATAGTCGTCCGATGGATAGGAGGTGATCGGGCTGAAAGATTCCGCCGTTTCGTACACCGGGATAAAATCCGTGTTCCCGTTACCGGCCGAATTGTTTTTCGGGTCAAAAGAACCGTCGCCAAACAACAGCAGGTATTTGAATTTGTCGGGATTTCGCTCGTACAACATCCGGGTTAAATCGCGGATGGATGTCGGCTCCTTGCCGCCGGAAGAGAACTCGTTGTATACCTGATCTACATTCACGGCTTGCACGCTCAGGCCGCTGAATGTGCGGCGATGCTCGGCCAATTGTTTGGCCTGGGCTTCAAGCGCGGGGTGGTACACAATGATCATATCGAGGTTGTCCAGTCCATGCAGGTTCTGGTTGGCTATACTTCCGGCGGTAATTTCCGGTTTGGGGAAAGTCGCATTATCGGCAAACGCAATAAAACTGCGCAATTGATCCTTGGTGGCAGCGCCGAATTCCAGGATGTCGCCCGATGTGGTAACTTGTTGTCTTGCCGGGACTTGCGGGTTGGTGATGTTCCAAATAGTATGGCTGCCGCTGATACCGGAAATCCGGAAAAGCGCGGCGTCCTGCGACAGGGTTTGCAAGTCGCGAAATTCCATAAACTGCCCGCTCATGATCAGTTTGCGTCGCACGTTTATGTCGATGTAATCGATCCAGCCTTCGCTTTGCTGGCTCACGTCCGGGTATTGGATTTTCACGTTTACCACGTCGTCATTTGGAGTAAAAGGGCCATTCAGTACGGCATTGGAGGCAAAGACGGCCTCGTTGTTGCTCACGGCCACGGCGCCAAGGGGTCTGGTGATCGTCGTGCCGTCGATGGTCATATTAACAGAAGAAGACGCACCGCTGCGGCCGGCAAATTCGGCGCGGACACGCCCGGCGCTTCCGGCAACGAGGTTGGGAAAATTAAACTCGTAGGAGCGTTCGCGGGTCTGGTAAAAATAATCCCCGAACCAGCGCTTCCCCGATCCCTGGGCAGAAGGGGCAAAATCCAGCAAATTCACTTTTTCGTCTTCGAAGTGGCGGTAGTCGTCAAATGCTTCGCTTGTATAAGAAGCTGGTATACTGGTCTGCTCAGACAAACGCAAGCCGTTGCCGGCGCCTGTTTTGATAAAATACCAGCCATAGCGGTCGTACAGGTTTTTGCGCGCGGCGAGCTGCGGGTCGGTTGCGCCCGGGCGGTAGAACCAGGGTTCTGGGCCGACGGCGTAAAAAAGGATAAAATCACCGGTGTTAAATTTTCCGTCTTCTTCCCCCACAATTTGAATTGCGTTTTCCGTGAGGTCGTCGGGGCGCAGGTCGCTGTTTCGTTCGGGCAGCATGGCGCCGCCGTTGCCGTACAGGTGAATGGTTCGCGGGTCGATGTTATCCAGGTCGCTGATGCCCAGCTGGCTTTTCAGGAAATTATAGTCGAGTTTGTACACGCCCGAATTCGCCACCCCGAATTTGAACAGTGAGCCGTCGCTCAGGGCGGAGGTCGTGGTAAAAGGCCCGCCGCGGTCTGTAGCCCCGGAAACCGGTTCGGGTATGATGCGGATATTCAAGGTAAAACTCCGGAGGCGTTCAAAGCCGCTGCCGGTTTTTCGGATCGGAATAAAACGAATTCGGCCCGAATATTGGGTGCGTTCCTGTTCGACGAAGGTGTTGACAATCAGGTCGTTGCCAAGGACTGCATCATCAGGCGAAGCCTTTTTGGCAAACGCTTCGTATTGTGCAGCCTGTACTTCCACGCTAATTTTTGCCCGGCCCGGCAAGGCGACCCGCTCCGAAAATACCGGCAGCGTAGGTGTTTCATCGCTGAAAGAACACTGGTCGAAACGCCATACCTCTATTGTTTCTCCGTCGGAAAAGGTGTGGATATTGGGTTTGCCGGCCCAACTTAAGGAGCGGTCGAGGGTAAAAGAAGATTGGCCTTGAGCGGCAAAAGTGAAAAAGGCAAAAAGGAGGGTCAGCCGGTACGTCATATCCGAGAATAGTTTGGAAATTGTTGCTTCATTAGGCGCGTCCAGGCAGGGGAGGGTTGCCCCGGAGCGTGCAATTTAGCCAAGGCAGAACAAACGAAGACGAAAGTTGATTGGCAGAGCCAGCAAAAAATGACAGTTTGGCTGCTATTGGCACTTTGATTTTTACATTTGCCGTTGCACTAACTGAATTGCCCGCACCCAGCACAATATGTCTACACCACGAATCATGCTTACCGGCGCCGGCGGCCAGATCGGCGTCGTACTGACCGACGCCCTGCGCAAGGCTTACGGCCCTGATAATGTCGTTGCCACCGATCTTCGCGCACTCGGCGAACAAGCCGGTCCGACCGAAATACTCGACGCCCTCGACGGCCCCGCCCTCGATGCCATGATTGAAAAATGGCGCATTACCCAGATTTATCACCTGGCGGCCATTCTCAGCGCCACGGGCGAAAAAGACCCCATGTGGGCCTGGAATATCAACATGAGCGGCCTGTTTAACGTGCTGGAGACAGCCCGCAAGCACAAATTGGATAAGGTATATTACCCCTCTTCCATTGCCGTGTTCGGCCGGGAAGCCGACGGCAATTGCACGCCGCAACACGAGGTACTGATCCCGGAAACGGTGTACGGCATCAGCAAGGTGGCTGGCGAGAACTGGGCCAACTACTATTTTCGTCGCTACGGCCTCGACGTGCGCTCGCTGCGCTACCCCGGCATCATCGGTTACCAAAGTATGCCCGGCGGCGGCACCACGGATTATGCGGTGGATATTTACCATTATGCCGTACAACATAAACCCTACGAGTGCTTTTTACGCGCCGACACGCGCCTGCCGATGTGCTATATGTCGGACGCCATTCGGGCCACGCTGGAACTGATGGAGGCCCCGGCGGACAAACTCAGCGTGCGTACGAGCTACAATTTAGCCGGCATGAGCTTTACTCCGGCGGAGATTGCGGCCAGCATCCAACGGGAAATCCCGGATTTTCAGATCACGTACAAGCCCGATTTCCGCCAGGCCATCGCCGATTCCTGGCCGGGCGCGATCGACGATTCGGCGGCGCGGGCGGATTGGGGCTGGCAGCCCGAATACGACCTGGATCGTATGACGAAGGATATGCTGCTTCATTTGAAAGAACAATATCTTCCAAGCCCGGCCGACGGGTAGCCTAACGCCCTTTTACCCATCGGACCGCCAAAAGAGCCGTCGGACGGGCGTATAGTCGACGCAAAGTGGTTTTGAAGGAAACTGAATTGCAACATATTCACAATCAACATTCTAAACCCTTATAAACCGACGAAAACATCTAAAACAAAACGAACCACCTTATGCAATCTTCTACTAACCGCAACCCTTACCTGCTTCCGTTCGCTCTGGTATGCAGCCTTTTTTTCCTCTGGGGCATCGCCAACAGCCTGAACGGCTCGCTCATCCGGCATTTCCAGTTTGCCCTCGACCTCAAGCGCTGGCAGGCCGGCATCGTGGATTCCGCTTTCTATTTCGGCTATTTCGTGATGGCGATTCCGGCGGGTATTTTTATGCGTAAATTCGGCTATAAAAAAGGCATCCTGGCCGGTTTGCTCTTGTATTCGGGCGGCGCGCTGCTGTTTTACCCCGCTGCCGACCTGCGGGTGTACGCGTTTTTCCTGTTTGCCTTGTTCACCATCGCGTCCGGACTGGCTTTTTTGGAAACAGCGGCCAACCTGTATGTGACGGTGCTGGGCGATAAAAAGGACGCGGAATGGCGGATCAATTTTGCGCAATCGTTCAACGGTATCAGCATCATCCTGGGACCGGTGATCGGCAGTTTGTTTATTTTTTCCAAAAAAGAATACACGAAGGAATTGCTGGCCTCAATGACGCCCGGGCAAATCCAGTCGGCCCGCGTGGAAGAAGCCTTGTCGGTGCAGGGGCCTTACTTAGTTGTAGCGGTCATTGTGATGGCCGTAGCCTTTTTATTTTGGCGTACAAAAATGCCGGAAGTGGGCCGCGAGGAGGAACAGGCGGAGGGCAACGTAAACATTTTCAGCCTCTTGCGTAAATACCGTCACCTTTCGCTGGGCGTGCTGGCCCAGTTTGCCAACGTAGGCGCTCAGGCGACCCTTTGGGGCTATTTTGTTGATTTTAAACTGGATCTGGCGAAGAACGAGCACCTCGGTATCGTCCAATGGATCTACCGGGTGACCGATACGATGACGCCCGAACAGATCGCCGGTTTTCATGCTTCCTTTGCCCTGGTGCTGTTCATGCTGGGCCGTTTTCTGGGCACATACCTGATGACGAAAATGGAACCGCGCAAGGTATTGGTCTGGTACTGCATCGCTGCGGTGGCCTTAGTTGCGCTGGCTTTTGCCACCGGCGGGCTCTTAGCCATTGTTTGTATCATGGGGACGTATTTCTGTCAAAGCATCATGTTCCCGACCATTTTTGCCCTGGCCACCAAAAACCTGCCCCCGGCCGAAAGCAAACTGGCTTCTTCGCTGGTCATCATGGCCATCGTGGGCGGCGCCGTGATGCCGCCGATTGCCGGGTTGCTCTCCCAAGCCGGCGGGATGCAGATGGCGCTGCTGATACCGTTCGTGTGTTTTTCGTACGTGGTTTATTATGTGGTTAATGGGTTTAGGATTAGGGTTTAGGGGGTTTAGAAGGTTTAGGGCGGTAAAGTTTGATATTGAGCTTCGTTGCTAATGTTATGCCCCGAGCGGAGGGGCCGGATGCCCTAAACCCGCTATAGTACTTTGATCAACTAATTGAGTAAACGGAATTTTCTAATAATTCCTTTCCCAAACCAAACGCAGCGTGTTATGTTGAGGCCCTCAGCAGCCCTTTGGCCTCTAAAAAACGGAAATGACCAGCAGATCGTTTTGAGATGACACCTGACCGTACCTCGCAGATGACGAAAACCTTGCGGTTCATTAGGAGCGTAGCGAATCCCGAATTATTGAAGTTGTTTTTTAAAACGCACTTAAAAATTATTCGCAAGTCATTGATCGTCAATCTGTAGTAAAAAAATGATAACTGCGTTTAAAAAAAACTTTAATCATTCGGGACCGAGAGGCCTCCATGTCCCTCCAATCAGAGCAAGTATCCAGATGTTTCGCTGCGCTCAACATGACACGCTGCGTTTGGGATGAGAAAGAATATACGAAGTTTGTTATTCAAAGAACTATAGCGGGTTTAGGGCATCCGGCCCCTCCGTTCGGGGCATAACATCAGCAACGAAGCTCAATATTAAACTTTACCGCTCTAAACCCTCTAAACCTTTTCTAAACCCTCTAAACCTTTTCTAAACCCTCTAAACCTTTTCTAAACCCTCTAAACCTTTTCTAAACCCTCTAAACCAAGATAGAACACAGTCTCGTTATTTAATATCCATATTTTGCACCATGAAACAACTCGTCTATTGCGCACTGCTTTCCCTCCTTGCCTGCTCCGGCGGCAAAAAACTATCCAACGAAAAAAACTGGACCTTCCAGCCTTTAGTCAAAATCGACGACTATAATCCCGTGTTAGAAGCCGACGGTCGTTCGGAATTTTTCTGCCCGATCCGCAAAAAAACGGTGCATTGGGAGGAAAAAGACGTGTTCAATCCGGCTGCCGTGGTGAAGGACAACCGCGTGTGGTTGCTTTACCGGGCGCAGGATAAGCTGGGCGCGCCGGCAGGCACCTCCCGCATCGGCATCGCAGGCAGCCGCGACGGCCTCACGTTCAACCGGAATCCCGTGCCGGTGCTGTCGCCGGGGAAAGATGACATGAAAGAATATGAATGGGAGGGCGGCTGTGAAGACCCCCGTTTGGTCAAACGCGAAGACGGGCGCTACATCATGACCTACACGGCTTTCGACGGCAAAGTAGCCAGGTTATGCGTGGCCTCCTCTATGGACCTACAGGGCTGGGAAAAACACGGTCTGGCTTTCGATTCCAAAAAATACCGCGATACCTGGTCGAAATCCGGCGCCATCGTGTGCGAATTGCGCAACGGCGAGATTATTGCCCGGAAAATCAAGGGCAAATACTGGATGTACTGGGGCGACACCAACATTTTCCTGGCTACCTCCGACGATCTGATCGAGTGGAAACCGGTGGAACAGAAAAAGACGGGCGAACTAACGACGGCGCTGATGCCGCGCCCCGGGTTTTTCGACAGCCGTTTGGTAGAACCCGGGCCATTTGCTTTGCTGACCCAAAACGGCATCCTCTTGTTGTACAACAGCGCCAACGATGCAGCAGTAGGCGACCTGAAACTGCCCAATATGAGCTATGCCGTCGGGCAGGCGCTTTTTGACGTCGAAAAACCGGAAAAAATGCTGGCGCGTTCCAATCAATACTTTTTGCACCCGGAAAAATCGTACGAGGTAAACGGTCAGATAAACAACGTGTGTTTTCTGGAGGGCATGGTTTGGTTTAAAAACCGCTGGTTGTTGTATTACGGCACGGCCGATTCGAAGATTGCGGTGGCGGAGTATAAGCCGTAAGGTAATGATGAATGATGAATCATTCCAGTCGTTGATGAAGACTGGTTCTTAGGAAATATTCTTACTTTTGTATAAAAACAATAAGGTGGATACTTGGGTAATTACACCCAATAATGCGGAGGATGTGCGGCTATTGACGGAATTACTTCAACGTTTGAAAATCAAGGTTCTGCTACTTACCCCGGAACAGAAAGAAGAACTGGGATTGGTTTTATTACTCGGAGAAGTGGATCGTAGCAACAAAGTAGATCGTGCTGAAGTGATATAGTCAGTTTAGAGTGGTTGAGAAAGTTTAGAGGGTTTAGAGGCTTCGCGAAAAAGGAGAAATACGTTTACTAAACTTTCAAAGTTTAGTAAACGTGGCCTCTCTCCATGCACAAAACATGGCGGTGCGAGGTATACAAAGTATTCCCATACCAAAAAACGAAGTGAATAACACGCCATGATATTTATGGTAAAAATTACCCAGCGCCGCACTAGCCTTTGTCGGGGTGCTCAGAAAAGCTGATCATAAGGGTTTCCCGGCTTCTCCGGGTCTTTTTGCGGCGGTTTCGGCAGTTCGAGCGGTTCCTGCTCTTGCGGCACGTTTTTCGGGTGGCTCTCCAGTTCTTCATACTCCACGTATTCTTCTTCTTTAGGCGCCGAAGCATCGGCTGTTCCGCCAAATTGCTGCCGAAACTCAATCAATTTATTGTACCCAAGGGCCCTCAGAAACAGGAATAAGGCCAGTACGGGAAAACCGACGACGCCCAGAAAACCGGCCAGCAGTCCGCCAAGGGGATTGCGGCGCAACAGGCTTACAAATTCCTTGCCCGTGTCGGCCACTGCGCGCCAGTTGATAGCGAGGGCCATAATGAACAAGACCGGCGCGGTCCACATCAGGAGGGTAAACAGACCCTTTAAGAGAAAAAAGGCAAGTATGAGCCCCAATATGCCGATCACGAGGCAGCCGATCCCGCCTCCTGCCTGTCTGCCGCTTGAACTGGAAAATACGAACATGGTGTGCGTTAGGTTTAGATGGTTTGGAAGGGTTTAGAGGGGTTTAGAAGGGTTTAGAAGGGTTTAGAGGGGTTTAGAAGGGTTTAGAGGGGTTTTGGAAGGGTTTTGGAAGGGTTTAGAGGGTTTAGAGGGTTTAGAAGAGGTTTAGGTGGTTTAGAAGGGTTTAGAAGGGTTTAGAGGGGTTTAGAAGGGTTTAGAGGGGTTTAGAAGAGGTTTAGAGGGTTAGAAGGGTTTAGAGGGTTTAGAAGAGGTTTAGGTGGTTTAGAGGGTTTAGAAGGGTTTAGGTGCTTACGATTACCCACAAAACCGCCATGTTTTTTCGATTTTCGATTAGCGATTAGCGATTTTTGAAGGAGCGCCCTGCACCAAGGATCGTGTTAAAAGAAGAAATTATTGGTTTTTAAAGCATTAATCCGGTCCCCTCATTCTCAACCACAACCATTTGGTATACCGCTCCTTCAAAAATCGCTAATCGCTAATCGAAAATCAAATCTGTTTTTGTGGGTAATCGTTAGGGTTTAGGGGGCTTCGCGTCCGGTTTTTCGTACAGGCCCGGCGCGAAACCGCAACCCTCTAAACCTCCTAAACCCTCTAAACCTCCTAAACCCTAAAGTCAAAGTTGTGTCTCTCCCATCGACAATATCGCAAAAAATTCGTCGAAGCTGGCCGGCATTACCGACAAA
>Ga0335394_10009721_pt1 | contig 10845 bp, 7 predicted proteins | sample MAT03_FD_205741 | JGI IMG/M metagenome (GOLD analysis project Ga0335394, IMG submission 205741) | Freshwater microbial communities from Lake Fryxell liftoff mats and glacier meltwater in Antarctica - MAT-03 (spades assembly) (version 2) ... | reverse complement strand
GAGCTGCTGCTCGTGCGCGGCGCCCAGGGTGCGATGGCGATCGACTTCTTCATGTTCACCGCCGGCACCGGCGCGGCCTTCGACGCCGAGCGCGTCGCCGTCGTCAAGGCCGCCCTCGCCGCGCCGAGCGCCTCGCTCGCGCCGCTCTCGACCCTGCGCGGCGACTTCGTCGCCTACGCCGACGCCGACGCCCTGCCCGCTCTGCACGAGGTCCTGTCCGTCGCCGAGGCCGCCGGCGCGCTGCGCTGGGAGTCCGGCGGCGGGCAGCGCCACCTCGCCGAGGCCGCCGCGCTCGCCCAACTGCGTGACACCCGGCGCCTGTTCGCCGGCGCCCGCTTCGAGCTCGTCGTCGACGGTGACACCCTGCGATCCACCTTCCAGTGGGAGCCGCGCGACGACCAGGCCCGCGTGCTGCTGGCCAAGTTGCTGACGCGTATGCCCGCCGCCGCCAGCGTGCCGACGATCTCCGGGCTGTGCGACGGCAGCCTCGCGTGCCTGCGCACCGCAGGCTTCCCCAAGCCCGCCAGCTTCGACGAGCTCGCCGTCGGCCTCTACGCCAGGCCCGAGCGCGACGTGCAGGACACCCTCCGTGCGGCCGGCGACTTCGCCCCGCTCATGATGTTCCTCGAGACCTGGCCCAACATGATCGGCGCCGCCCAGCGCTGGCCCAGCCAGCAAGGCGGCCGCATGGAGACCGCGATGCTCGGCCAGGCGCTCGAGGCCGTCGGCCGCGTCGAGGGCATGGGCGGCAGCCTGCGCAGCTTCCACGTCAACCGCGGCAACCCGAGCGGCGACTTCATCGGTTACATGCGCATGCACGGCCAGGACCTCACGCTGATCCGCTCGCTCGCCGGTCTCGCCGGCGTCCGCTTCGCCCCGGTCGACCTCCCGCAGGTGACCGGCAAGGTCGAGTCGACGCAGATCCCCGACGCAGATCTGCCCGCGAGCCTCTACCTCCTCACCGACCCCGGCACGGTCCGCTCCGGCGACCGCGACATCGAGGTCGGCTGGGCCATGGTCGCCGACAGCAACGATCGCCTGGCGTGGATGATGGGCCTCGAGCGCAGCGCCGCCGTCGCGCCGGCCTTCTACATGGAGGCGCCCGATCTCTGGCAGTTGTTCCTCACCGTCGACGATGCCCAACGCGAGTTAAACTTCGCCCAGGGCTGGCTGTCCGGGCGATCTGCTCGGCTCGCCGCCGACGTGATCGACGGCCGCCTGCGCTTCGACTTCCAGCTCGCCCGCACCGCGGCGCCAGCCACGACCGCAGCCATCGCCAAGTAGTTCCAGGCGACCGCCCTCGCACGCATGGCGCCCCGGCCCCTTGCACGCGGCGCACCCGCGGATCATGCTCGCCGCCCCCGTGCCCGAGCCCGCCGACATGGAAGTCGCGCCTGACCCCTACCGACCCGATCCTGCCCTCGACGACGCGTTGCAAGTCGCGCTCGAGAGCCTCGGCCTGACCTCGTTTCGACCCGGCCAGCGCGAGGCGATCGAGACCCTGCTGCGCGAGCGCCAGCTCCTGCTCATCGCCCCGACCGGCGGCGGCAAGAGCCTCTCGTTCCAGTTACCCGCGCTGCTGCTGCCGGGCACCACCGTGGTGCTCTCACCGCTGATCGCCCTGATGGCCGACCAGGTCCAGGCCCTGGTCGCCCGCGGCGTCGCGGCCACCTTCCTCGCCAGCACGCTGCCCGGCCACGAGATCAGCGCGCGCCTGTCCGCGCTCGCACGCGGCCAGTACAAGCTGGTCTACGCCGCCCCGGAGCGGCTCGGTTCGCCCGCGTTCCGCGAGATCCTGCGCAAGATCCAGGTCCCGCTGCTGGCGATCGACGAGGCCCACTGCATCAGCGAGTGGGGCCACGACTTTCGCCCGGAGTACCTGCAGATCGGCGAGCTGGTCCGCGAGCACGCCCAGGCCCGCGTGCTCGCCTGCACCGCCACCGCGACCCCGATCGTGCGCGACGAGATCCTCGCCCGCCTCGGCCTCGGCGCCGAGACCCCGCAGTTGATCCAGGGCTTCGCCCGCCCGAACCTGGCCCTACAGGTCCGCGAGGACGACGACCGCAAGAGCCGCGAACGCGCCGTCGACACCCTGCTCGAGCAAGCCCTCGGCCGCGCCCCACGCGATCGCCAGCACCTGCGCGCCCTCGTCAGCGGCACCGCGATCGTCTACGCACCCACCCGCAAGTCCGCCGAGCAGGAGCAGACCCGCCTCGTCACCCAGGGCTGGCGCTGCAAGGCCTACCACGCCGGCCTCGACGGCCAGGTCCGCGAGCGCGTGCTCGACGACTTCATCGGCAGCAAGCTCGACGTCGTGGTCGCCACCAACGCCTTCGGCATGGGCATCGATCGCAGCGACGTCCGCGCCGTCGTCCACCTCGCGCCGCCCAGCTCGCTCGAGGCCTACTATCAAGAGGTCGGTCGCGCCGGTCGCGACGGCGCCGACGCCTGGGGCATGATGCTGATCGCCCCCGGCGACATGCCGCTGCGCCGCCGCCTCATCGAGCGCGGCGGTACTTCAGGCCCGGACGACAGCCCGCCCGCCCCAGCCGTCGTCGAGCACAAGTGGAACCTGTTCCTCGAGCTCATGCGCTGGGCCGAGGGCGGCTCGTGCCGCCACGACGCCATCTTGCGGTACTTCGGCGACGACGGCGAGGCGCTCGGCGGCTGCGGCCGCTGCGACGTCTGTCTCGACCTGGCCCGCGGGACAGGTCCCGATCCCGCGACCGTCAGCCTCATCGTCCGCAAGGCCCTCAGCGCGGTCGCCCGCGTGCACCGCCGCTTCGGCCTCGCCGCCGCCGCGAGCCTGCTCGCCGGTCGCGTCGACGCCCGCCTCGAGCGCTCCGGCCTCGTGCACACCCCCACCTTCGGCTGCCTCAAGGAGTACGACCCGGCGTGGTTGACGCGTCTGCTGCGGCGCTGCGTGGTCGCCGGCTGGGTCGACTTCTCCGGCGACGACAAGCCGATCGCGCTGCTCACCGAACCCGGCCGCCGCGTCATGAAGGGCGAGGCCCCGGCGCGCCTGCTGCTCCCGCCGCTCTCGCTCGGCCGCCACGCGAGCCCGGGCAAGTCGACCCCAAGACCTCGCGGACCGGCCGCGCCCGGCGAGCTCGGCGAGGAGGTCGTGCTCGACGCCGCCGCCCTGGCGCTGTTCCAGCGGCTCCGCGCCCATCGCATGCAGCTCGCCGGCCGCGACGGCGTGCCGCCCTACGTCGTCGCCAGCGACCGCAGCCTGCGCGACCTCGCGCTCCTGCGCCCGAGCTCGCGTGAGCAGCTCCTGCTCGCCCACGGGATCGGCCCGGCCAAGGCCGACAAGTACGGCCCCGAGCTGCTGGCCGTCATCGCCGATCACGCGCGCGGCGGCGCGGCCGGGGCCGCGCGATGAGCTCCACGGCCCGCGTCGGGCCCGCGCCGACCTACACGATCTATCTCCTGCGCTGCGCCGACGGCAGCCTCTACGCCGGCATCGCCCGTGACCTCGAGGCCCGCGTCGCCCTGCACAACCGGGGCGCAGGTGCCAGGTACACCCGCGGCCGCGGCCCTGTGGTCGTCGTCTGGAAACGGGGCCGACAGATCCCGCGCGCCGCCCGGCAGCTCGAGCTCGCGATCAAGGCGCTTCCGCGCCGCGACAAGGAGCGCCTGATCGCCGGCGACGAGGCCCTGTGGCGGCGCCTCCGGCGGCGCCATGTCACCCCCCGGAACTTGGCCATGACCTCGCCCGGCGTGTTACAAGCACCCAGCCGCGCCAATGAGCCTCGAAGTCGTCTACAGCCGGATCTTGCTCGTGCGCCACGGCCACTATGAGCGCACCGGCGATCAGGGCGACACCGTGTGGGGCCTGACGCCGCTGGGCCGCCGTCAGGCCGCCCGCACCGGTCGGCGCCTGGTCCAGCTCATCGAGGCCGCCCAGGGCAAGTTCGAGGGCCTGTTCGCCAGCCCGTGGCCCCGCGCCCTGCAGACCGCGGAGATCGCCGCGCACGAGCTCAACATCGATCGCATCAAGGTGAAGCCCTACCTGCACGAGGTGCTCCCGCTGCTCGACGCCGAGAAGGTCGCCGAGTTCGGCGCCCACCCGGGCCTGCCCTTCACCACCGCGGAGGAGCGCGCGTTGACAGTGAAGCAGGTCGAACGCGTCCGCGAACGGTTCTTCCGCGCGCCCAAGGTGACCAACCTGTGCGTGATCTTCACCCACGGCAACCTGATCCGCTACCTCGTCACCAACACCCTGCGCCTGCCCTACGAGGCCTGGAGTCGCTTCGATTGCTGCCACTGCGGCATCACCGAGCTGCGCGTCTACCCCGAGGGCTTCGAGGCGCTCATCAGTTACAACGACACCGGCCACCTGCCGGCGTCGCTGATCACCACCGCCTGACGGCGCCGCGTGCCGACCTCACCGCAGGTGCGGGAGGCCTCAGCCCGCGGTCGCGGCCCTGTAGGCCGCCTTGAGCGCCGCGACGTGGTCCGTGTTCTCGAGGTCGATCGGAGGGATCGTGTCGTAGGCCTCGTAGAAGATCGTCGGCTTGTGGTCCTCGGGGATCTCGAGCGCGCGCCGGATCTTGCGGTTGTCGGGCACGAAGCCGCGGGGCACCAACTGTTCGATGCACTGGCCGATCGTGCCCTGGAGGCCGCAGATCAGGATCTGGACCGCATCCGGCCGAAACCCGCCGGGCGCCAGACCGAGGATGTCCTCGAGGCCAGCGAGGCGGTCGGGCGCGAAGAAGCTCTCGGCGCGACCTGTGTGTCCGCGCCAGCTCGGGTCTTGCTGCGGGCGGCTGACCGTCGGCAGGTAGCGCAGGCCCGTGCGCTCGACCAGCTCGTCGAGCTCCTCGCGGTAGCCGAGGTCGCCGCTGTAGCTGGCGCCGTGGATGATCACGTAGTCCGACAGCGAGCGCGACGGATCATTGATGTGTTCGCTGCGGACCATCGACAGGAACGGCGCCAGGCCGGTGCCCGCGGCCAGGCAGACCTTGAGCCGGCGGTCGTCGGCGCCGACCGTGTCGGGCACCGTGAACTTGCCGGTCGGATGGACCCGCACGTACATGCGCTCGCCCGGCTTGCGCGGCCACAGCAGGTGCGTGAACGGGTTCTCCGACTCCGGCTTGTCGACGTAGCGGATGTAGAACTCGACCAGATCGCGGCGCTCCGGGGCCGACGCGATCGACATCGGCCGGCGGACCCCGCCGAGCTCGACGCGGACCTCGTTGTTGAGGCCCAGGACCATGTACTGCCCGGGCACGAACCACGCCCCTGCGCCCGGCAGGGCCTCGTCGGGGCGGACCCGAAACACCCCGAGCGCCGGGGTCAGGTCCTCACGTTCGACCAGCGTCGCGTTGTACTCCAGCGGTTTGGCCATACGGGCCGCATCATGCCCGAGCAGCGCCAGCCTCGCCAGCGCCGCCCGGGCCGAACCGAGATCCTGGGGCCGCAAAAAACGCCGTAAATTTTGGGGTGTATGGCCGACACCTAATCGGCGCCTGTCCATACGGACAGCTCAGAGGTACTCGACCTCGATGCGCACCGAGGTCCCGTCGCCGAGCGTCAGCTCGCGGTCGTAGCGGGTGTTACTCAAATGCCAGCGGGCGAACCCGTGGCACATCGTCTCGGCGGCCGCCAGCCACTCGATCAACGGCGCACAGTCGCGGTACTCGGCGCGCAGGAACTCGGCCGCGTCGACGAAGCTTCGCAGCGCCGTGTCGTGCATCTTCTCGACCTCGTGGCAGGCCTCGGCGAGCGTGCAGCAGAGCTCCTGAGCGACGCTAAAGACGAGGTTGACGCCCTCGCTGCGGGCGTCCTTGGGCACCGACACCAGGTCGTTCTGAATGAACACGAGCTCGGACGCGGCGCGCTCGATCGCCGCCATGCCGGGGTGCCCGCGAAGTTCGTCGGGCAACGCGCAGCCGCAGGCGTACTCGAGCAGGTTGAGGGTCGGCAGCACGCCGATCGACCGCCGGCGGCAATGGATGTACGCCAGCGTGGCCGGGTGACGGCCCTCGGCGCGCAGCACCCGGAGCTGCTCGGCCTCCTCGCGGACCGCCCCCAGCCAGTCCCCGAAGCGCTCGCCGAGGCGCTCACACCAGGCCGTGTCCATGCGGGCCCGATAGCGCAGGGCCGTCTCCCACCACGCGCGCAGGTACGGGCCGCCGGCCACGACGTCGAAGTCGGGCTCGCCGCGGACCGCCGCGACCGCCAGCGCCTCGTGCGCCTCGCCGTGGCCCTCGAGCATGTCGTCGTAGAAGATCCACAGCGTCAGGAAGCGCGTCACCGTCGCCAGCGCCTCGGCGTCCGCGTTGTACAGCGGCCATCCGCCGTAGCGCGCGACCCCGAGGTGACGAAACTTGGCGATCGCCGTCTCGCTGTCGAGCAGCCGCAGGTCCGCGAGCCACGCCTGCGTGCCGGCCTCGGTGGTGGCCGCGTACGGATGCACCGGCGTGTACCACTGCATCGGGTACCGCAAGGTGATCGTGGCCGGCACGGGCCGCAGCTCATTCGGCGCAGTCATCATGAGCGATGGTAACCATCCACAGGGGAGACGCGAACAAAAGCGGGGGTAATATCGACAGCGTCGCCCAGGCAAGAAAGGATCACTGTTGGACTCGCCGATGTGTCCCCGAGCACCTCGCCCGGATCACTCGAGGCATCCATAAAACGCCTCGAATTGGGCCTCGCAGCCCGCGATCGTCGGTCGATCGCCGGCATCACAACTGAAGGTCGGGGGCTCGCCCCCACACGTCACGGCCGACGAGAACTCGACCGCGCACGCACCCGCGACCCAGCCGTCGCATTGGCTCGCACAGGCTGGACCGTCCACCGGCCCGGCCGGGCACTTCGCCGCCAGGATCGCCGTACAGATCGTGCCGCAGTCGACCGCGGCCATGCAGTCCTCCGGGGTCCCGGCCGGCACCTCGAAGCGCTTCCACCGACCCTGGGAGCACGCCGCCCCGGCATAACCAGCGCACACGTCCTTGCCGGGCGCACACTCCTCCGCTTCCATCTCGCAGCGGGTGCCCTCCGGGGGCAGCTCCACGCCGCAGGGCACCACCGGCGCCTCGGTCTCCTCGCCCTCGGTCGCGCCGCCGGTGCACTCCCCCGTGCCCGCCTCGAAGAACACCCACACGCCGCTATCGCAGCGCACGCCGGTGTAGAGGCCGCAGCCCATCTCGTCCGGCAGGCACTCCTGGCCCTCGCGCGTGCACAGGCTGCCCTCCATGGGCAGCGCGTCGCCGCAGGCGTCGACCTGGCTCGACCCGGTGCATGCGCCCCAGGTCGCGCCGAGGGCCACGAATACGGCCCACTCCATCCACCGCGCGCGCGAGACGATCACGCCGCGAAGTTATCATCGGTCCCCGAGCTGTCGAGCGACGCGGCCCCGAGGCCGCGATCCTCCGGGGCTCATACGCCGTCCACGACCTCCGCAGCCGGCATCTCGACGTCATCGCGCCGCCAGCGCTCCCCCATCGCGTTGAACACCGGGACCAGCTCGCGCAGCCCGACATAGGCGCCATCGACCCGCGCCAGCAGTTGATCCCGACAGACCCGATGATCGGCCACTGGCGCGCCGCACAGCGCTTGCACCACCTCGCGCGGACGAACGCCCTTGGCCGAGCCGTCGGCACCTGGCTCTTGGGTCATGTCGAGGCGAAACCGCAAGATCCCGGCCGCGACATCGACCTCCGCTGCGACGATCCGCGGGCGCACGTCGATGACCTCGTGCTCGCCGTCGGTGACCCGCCGAAGCCCGCGCTTGTTCGCCTTCGGGGCCCGCTCGATCGGCAGCGGACCTGCCATCCGAGCCGGCAGCTCCGTCGCCAGCGCGCTCGCCTGCTCCGAGCCGATCGCGACCGAGTAGTCGGCGCCGGCGATGAGCTCGCCGATCCTTCGCTCGCCCGGCGCGACCACGCGGACCGCGACGATCGCCAGCCCCGGCGGGGCGACGGCCGCGAGCCGCTCGTGCAGCGCGGTCGCCTCGGCCGCGCGCCGCTCCTCGCTCCACAACCCGGCCATGTCCTCGGCCGCGCCGGGCAGCAGCAGGTCGAGCTCCGCGACCTCCTCGCGGGCCGCCACGCCGAGCGCCAGAGCTGGCCCGAAGGACATACGCGGCACCGGCGTGAAGCCGCGGGAGAACGCCGTCTCGACGCCCGCGCGCCGCAGCATCCGCGGGATCACGCGCAGCAGATCGAGGTGACCCATGAAGCACATCGGCCCCGACTTGCTGAAGAACAGGCGGACCCGACAAAACGGCGACTCGGCCGCGGCCTTGAACGCGCTGTCGTCGGCGTGCTGGCTCGGGTTGAGCCGGCCGCGCAGGCGCGACCGCTCGCGAAGGGAGTCCGCCGAGATCGTCGCCCCGGGACCCGCCGCCTCGGCCGCCTCGGTCTCTAGCCGCTCGCGGCCGTGTCGCTGGCCCTTGAGCTCGCCGAGCCCGCGCAGCGCCACCAGCCGCTCCTCCCGCATATCGGACATGTCGCAGGCGATCCCGCAGTCGTAGCAGACCAGCCGGCGCGCGTCGGCCTCGGCGTCGACCGTGTTGGTCGCGTGGACCTTGGCCCCGAAGGGCTTGCCGCACGGCGGCGACACCCGGCTCTTGAGCGCCTTGCGGTACTCCTCCGCCAAAAATCCCGGCTCGAGGCCGATGTCGATGTGGTCCCACGGCAGCCGGCCGTCGAGCGGCAGCGTGCGCGTGTAACGATTGGGGTCGACGCCAGCGTCGGCCAGCGCCTTGAGCCAGCGCTCGAACGAGAAGCACTCGCGCCAGCCCTCGAACCGCGCGCCAGCCTTGTATGCGTTCTCCAGCACCTCCGCCATGTCGCGGTCGCCGCGGGCGAACAGGCACTCGAGCCAGCTCTCCTGTTGGTTGTGCGTCTTGAGCTCGAGGCGGTAGCGCTTGGCCAGCTCGCGCAACATCTTGACCTTGCCGTACAGGTCTTGCAGGCCCTCCATCGCGGCCCACTGAAACGGCGTGTGCGGCTTGGGCACGTGCTGCGAGACTGACACCGTCACGCTCGGCATCCGCGGCATGCCCAGCTCGCGCGCCACCTCGCGGACCCGGCGACCGGTCTCGGCGATGCCGATGACATCGGCCTCCGTCTCGGTCGGCAGGCCCATGATGAAGTACATCTTGATGCGCTCGTAGCCGCGCTCGAAGATCCGCCGCGCCGAGCCCAGGATGTCCTCGTCGCTCACGTTCTTGTTGATCACGTCGCGCATGCGCTGGGTCCCGGCCTCTGGCGCGAAGGTCAGGCCGTTGATCCCGACGCTCTTGATCTCGTCGAGCAGCGAGTCATTGAGCCCGTACGCGCGCAGGCTCGCGACCCCGAGCTTGACCTTGCGGCGCTTGAGCTCGGGCACCAGCTCCTTGATCAGCGGGTCGATGCACGACACGTCCGCGGTGCTCAGCGCCGTCAGGCTGGTCTCGGCGAACCCGGCCGCGTCGACGCCGTCGAGCACCGCCTTGAGGATCGCCTTCGGGTCGCGCTCGCGCACCGGCCGGTAGATGATCCCCGCCTGGCAGAACCGGCAGCCCTCGGTGCAGCCGCGGGTGATCTCGACGGCCGCGCGGTCGAAGATCGCCTCCGCGTAGGGCACCGGGAACGTGGTCGGGAACGGGAAGTCGTCGAGGTTGCGCACCCACACCCGGGTGACCCGCTCCGGCGCGTTCGCGGCGATGCCCGCGGGCGTGCGCCCGGCGACCACCAGCAGCTCCGACCGCTCGTCGCGCTCGACGTAATAAAACGCCGGCACGTAGACCCCCGGCACCTGCGACGCCGCCGCGAGGATCTCCGCGCGCGCAGCCCCGGCGCGGCGCATCAGGCCGATCGTCCGCAGCAGCCCCGGCAGCACCTCCTCCGCCTCGCCGACCAGGCAGATGTCGACGAAGGGCGTCAGCGGCTCCGGGTGCGTCGCCGTCGGCCCGCCCGCGATCACGATCGGGTCGGTCTCGCCGCGGTCACACGATCGCAGCGGGATCCCGCCGAGATCGAGGTTTTGCAGCACGTTGGTGTAGCAGAGCTCGTATTGCAGGCTGACGCCGACGACGTCGAACTCGCGCAGCGGCGTGAAGCTCTCGAGGCTGACCAGCGGCAGCCCCCGCGCGCGCAGCTCGGCCTCCAGATCGATCCACGGGCTAAACGCCCGCTCGCACGCGAGGTCCGCGTGGTTGTTGATCAGGTCGTAGAGGATCCGCGTGCCGAGGTGGCTCATGCCGACCTCGTAGAGGTCCGGGAACGCCAGCACGAACCGACAGGCCAGCCCCTCCGGCGACTTGACGCGCTGCTGCTCCTCGCCGCCGATGTAGCGCCCCGGCTTGGCCACCTTGCCGAGAAACTCGGCGTAAGGGTGCACGGGAGCGGCGATCAGGGGTTGCAGGCCCGAAGGGCCGTGGAGCTGCGGCAGCGGCGCAGGGCGCGTGGGGTTCGAGCTAAACATGGCGTTCCAGGCCGGGGTTTTGCCACGAAAGCCAGCAATTCACCACCCAGCGGACCCGCCGCCGGACCCCCTCAGACCCCCTTGCTCATGCCACGAGCCGGCCTAACACTGGGCCGCCGTGAAGGACCTCTACACCACCCTCGGCGTCGCGAAGACCACCGACGCCGCCGAGATCAAGCGCTCCTATCGCAAGCTCACGCAGCAGTATCACCCGGACAAGAACCCGGGTGACAAGGACGCCGAGAACAAGTTCAAGGACGTCTCGAGCGCCTATGAAGTGCTCGGCGACGCCGACAAGCGCAAGAACTACGACGAGTTCGGCGACATGAGCCTGACCCAGGGCTTCGACGTCGAGCGCGCGCGGGCCTACAAGAACGCGACCCGCGGCGGCGGCGGTCGTCGCGGCCCCGGGCGCGGCGGCGT
>Ga0335394_10009719_pt1 | contig 10845 bp, 4 predicted proteins | sample MAT03_FD_205741 | JGI IMG/M metagenome (GOLD analysis project Ga0335394, IMG submission 205741) | Freshwater microbial communities from Lake Fryxell liftoff mats and glacier meltwater in Antarctica - MAT-03 (spades assembly) (version 2) ... | reverse complement strand
CGCCTACGCGTCCGAGTCGGATCGACGCGCGGCGATCGAGGCCGGCTTCCAGCGCCACCTGTCGAAGCCGGTCACCGCGCGTGAGCTGGTCTCCGCCGTGCTCGGCGTGCTGCGCCCATAGCCCTTCGGTGTGGCGTCGCGCGGCGTCAGCTCCCGGTTGACCTCATTGGAAATAAACCGATCAGCGCCAAAGCCAGATCCCGAGTAGCGCCAGCACCTGCTCGGTATCGACCGGCTTGGCGATGTAGTCGGAGGCGCCCGACTCGATGCACTTCTCTCGGTCGCCCTTCATCGCCTTGGCGGTCAGCGCGATGATCGGCAGCGAGCGGAAGCGTGGGATTGCGCGAATGGCGCGCATCGTCTCGTAGCCGTCCATGCCAGGCATCATGATGTCCATCAGAACTCCATCGATGCCGGGGCTGCTCTCGAGGATGTCGATCGCAGTGCGCCCGTTGTCGGCGCGCAACACGACGATTTCGCGCTCCTCGAGGATCGTCGTCATCGCGAAGATGTTTCGCACGTCGTCGTCGACCACGAGGATGGTCTTGCCGGCGAGCACGACGTTCGGCAGATGGCGACTCTCGAGCAACGCGCGCTGCTCCGGGCGGATGCGATCGTGCGCGCGGTGAAGATACATCGACGTCTCGTCGAGCAAGCGCTCCATCGAGCCCTCCCCCTTCTGCACGACGCTGCGTACGACCCGCCGTAGCCGCGTGTCCTCGGCGCTGCTGAGCGAGCGCGCGGTGTTCACGATGATCGGCACATGACGCAGCTTCGGCTGCCTCTGCACCGCCTCGATGAACTGCATTCCGTTCATGTCGGGCAATCCGAGGTCGACGACGAGACAGTCCACGCTCTCTTGCTGGATCGCCTCGAGCGCCGCTTCGCCGGTGGAAACAGCGCGCACCTCGACGTCGCCGCCGCGCAACATCTCCACTACCGCGTCGCGGTGTACGCTGTTGTCTTCGACCACCAGCAGGCGACGTGAGCTGCGCGCGACGAACTCCGAGATCCGCTCGAGCAGCGCGTCGAGGTCCTCGGTGCTCACCGGCTTCTGCAGCACGTCGAACGCCCCGTGATGGAAGCCGCGCGACGCCTCGTCGTCGGTCGAGATGAGCACGACCGGCAAGTGGCGCGTCGACAGCTCGCTCTTCAGGTGATGCAGCACGCGCCAGCCGTCGATATCGGGAAGGCGGATATCGAGCGTGACCGCGTCCGGATGGAACTGCCGCGCGAGCGACACAGCCACGCTGCCCTGCGCGGTCACCAGCCCCTTGAAGCCGTGCGCGTGCGCGAGGTCGAGCATGTAGCGACTGAAGCCGACGTCGTTGTCCACGATGAGCAGCGTGCGGTCCCCCGGCTGCACGTCGCGCCGATCGTCCTCTACCACGTCGCGCGCGAGCGTCGTCTCGGGCGGCGGTAGCGCGGCGATCGGCGCGCGGCGATGGCCGCTCGACGATTCGAGCACATTGGGCGGCAAACGTCTGGCGACGTTGGTCGAACGGAAGGAGCTGGGCAGATACAGCGTGAACGCGCTGCCCACATCCGGTGTGCTCTCGATGCGAATCTCACCGCCGAGCAGCCGCGAAATCTCGCGGCTCAGCGCGAGCCCGAGTCCGGTGCCGCCATAGCGCCGGCTGGTGCTCGCATCGGCCTGCTGGAACGCCTCGAAGATGATCTGCTGCTTGGCGAGCGGGATGCCGATGCCGGTATCGGTGACCTCGAACGCCAGCACGGAGCGCGCGGTCGCGAGCGACACGTTTTCGGTGCTCCAGCCGCGCGTCGCGAGCCTGATACGCACCTCGACCTTGCCGTGCTCGGTGAACTTGAAAGCATTGGACAAGAGGTTCTTCAGCACCTGCTGCAGGCGCATGGAGTCGGTCTCGATGACCGCCGGTACACCCGCCTCGAGCTTCACGCTGAAGCTGAGTCCGCGGGCGTCGGCGACGTGGCGGAAGGTCCGCTCGACGTACTCGCGCAGCTCGTGCAGCGCGAGATCGCCCGCCTCGACGCTGACCGTGCCGGACTCGATCTTCGACAGATCGAGAATGTCGTTGATCAGCGCCAGCAGGTCTTTACCGGCCTCGTTGATCGTAGTCGAGAACTCGACCTGCTTGGGCGTGAGGTTGCCATTCTGGTTTCGCTGCAGCTGGTCGGAGAGGATCAGCAGGCTGTTGAGCGGGGTGCGCAGCTCATGCGACATGTTCGCGAGGAACTCCGACTTGTACTTCGACGTGAGCGCGAGCTGCTCGGCCTTCTCTTCGAGCGCCTGACGCGCGTGCTCGACCTCCTCGCTCTTGCGCTCGACCTCGACGTTCTGGTCGGCGAGCAGCTGCGCCTTCTCTTTCAGCTCTTGATTGGTCTTCTGCAGCTCTTGCTGCTGGGACCGCAGCTCCTGGGCGAGCGACTGTGACTGCACCAGCAGCTGCTCGGTGCGCATGTTGGCTTCGATCGTGTGCAGCACGATGCCAATCGACTCCATCAGCTGCTGGAGGAACACTTCGTGCGTCGGGCTGAAGCGCTCGAACGAGGCAAGCTCGAGCACGCCTTTCAGCTCGCCCTCGAACAACACCGGCAGAACCAGGACGTTGTGCGGCGCGGCCTCACCGAGCCCCGACGATATCTTGATGTAGTCGCTCGGGACGTTGCGCAGATGGATGGGCCTTCGCTCGACGGCACACTGCCCGACGAGCCCCTCGCCGAACTGGAAGGTCTCGCGCGACTGGCCGCTGTGCGCGTAGCTCGCCAGCAGCCGCAACATCGCCTCTGCCTCGCCACCGACCGTGTAGAACACCGCCTGTTGCGCGGTGACGACGGGTGCGAGCTCTGAGAGGATCAGCTTGCCGACGGTGAGCAGGTCCTTCTCGCCTTGGAGCATGCGTGAGAACTTCGCCAGGTTGGTCTTCAGCCAGTCCTGCTCGTTGTTCTTGATCGTCGTGTCCTTGAGATTGCGGATCATCTCGTTGATGTTGTCTTTGAGCGACGCGACCTCGCCTTGCGCCGCGACGCTGATCGACCGCGTCAGGTCGCCCTTGGTCACTGCGGTCGCGACGTCGGCGATCGCGCGCACCTGCGTGGTGAGGTTTGCCGCGAGCTGATTGACGTTGTCGGTGAGGTCGCGCCACGTGCCTGCCGCGCCGGGAACGCTGGCCTGACCGCCGAGCTTTCCTTCGACTCCGACCTCGCGCGCGACGCTGGTCACCTGATCGGCGAAGATGGCGAGCGTGTCAGTCATGCCGTTGATCGTATCGGCCAGCTCGGCGATCTCGCCCTTCGCCTCGACCGTCAGTCGGCGCTGGAGATCGCCATTCGCGACCGCGGTCACGACCTTGGCGATACCGCGCACCTGCGAGGTCAGATTGCCGGCCATGAAGTTCACCGAGTCCGTCAGGTCTTTCCAGATGCCGGCGACGTCCTTGACGTCGGCCTGGCCGCCGAGCTTGCCTTCCGTGCCGACCTCGCGCGCCACGCGCGTCACCTCGGAGGCGAACGAGTTGAGCTGATCGACCATCGTGTTGATGGTCGCCTTCAGCTCGAGAATCTCGCCCTTCACGTCGACGGTGATCTTCTTCGACAGGTCACCCGACGCGACCGCCTTGGTCACCTCCGCGATGTTGCGGACCTGCGACGTGAGATTGCCGGCCATGAAGTTGACGTTGTCGGTGAGATCCTTCCACGTGCCGGCGACTCCCTGCACGTCCGCCTGACCGCCGAGGCGACCCTCGGTGCCGACCTCGCGCGCGACACGCGTCACCTCGGAGGCGAACGAGCGCAGCTGGTCGACCATCGTGTTGATCGTCGCCTTCAGCTCGAGAATCTCGCCCTTCACGTCGACGGTGATTTTTTTCGACAGGTCGCCCGACGCGACGGCCTTGGTCACTTCCGCGATGTTGCGGACCTGCGAGGTGAGGTTACCGGCCATGAAATTGACGTTGTCGGTCAGGTCCTTCCAAGTGCCGGCCACACCCTCGACCGCCGCTTGACCGCCGAGCTTGCCCTCGGTGCCGACTTCGCGCGCGACGCGCGTGACCTCGGAGGCGAACGACGAGAGCTGATCGACCATCGTGTTGATGGTGTCTTTCAGCTCGAGGATCTCGCCTTTCACGTCGACGGTGATCTTCTTCGACAAGTCGCCGTTCGCGACCGCCGTCGTCACCGCCGCGATGTTGCGGACTTGGGAGGTGAGATTGCCGGCCATGAAATTGACGTTGTCGGTGAGGTCCTTCCACGTGCCGGCGACGCCGGGGACTTGTGCCTGTCCGCCGAGCTTTCCTTCGGTGCCGACCTCACGAGCGACGCGGGTGACCTCGGAGGCGAACGAGTTGAGCTGATCGACCATCGTGTTGATGGTGTTCTTCAAGCCGAGAATCTCGCCTTGGACGTCGACGGTGATCTTCTTCGACAGGTCGCCAGACGCGACGGCCTTGGTCACTTCGGCGATGTTGCGGACTTGGCCGGTTAGATTGCCGGCCATCAGATTGACGTTGTCGGTCAGATCCTTCCATGTGCCGGAGACACCCGGCACGCGCGCTTGTCCGCCGAGCTTTCCTTCGGTGCCGACCTCACCAGCGACGCGGGTGACCTCGGAGGCGAACGAGTTGAGCTGATCGACCATCGTGTTGATGGTGTTCTTCAAGCCGAGAATCTCGCCTTGGACGTCGACGGTGATCTTCTTGGACAGGTCGCCATTGGCGATCGCGGTCGCGACCTCGGCGATGTTGCGGACTTGGCCGGTGAGATTGCCGGCCATGAAGTTGACGTTGTCGGTGAGGTCTTTCCAGATGCCGGCGACGCCGCGCACCTGCGCTTGTCCGCCGAGCTTTCCTTCGGTGCCTACCTCGCGGGCGACGCGCGTGACCTCGGAGCCGAACGAGTTCAGCTGATCGACCATCGTGTTGACGGTGATCTTGAGTCCGAGAATCTCGCCCTGAACGTCGACGGTGATCTTCTTGGACAGGTCGCCATTGGCGATCGCGGTCGCGACCTCGGCGATGTTGCGGACTTGGCCGGTGAGATTGCCGGCCATCAGATTGACGTTGTCGGTGAGGTCTTTCCAAGTACCGGCGACGCCACCGACCTGCGCTTGTCCGCCGAGCTTGCCTTCCGTGCCGACCTCGCGAGCGACGCGCGTGACCTCGGACGCGAACGAATTCAGCTGCGTCACCATGCGATTGACGGTGAGCGCGGTGCGCAGGAACTCGCCCTGCAGCGGTCGATCAGCGATGTCGAGCGCCATCGCTTGCGTCAGGTCGCCCTTCGCGACGGCGCCGATCACGCGCGCGGTCTCGCTGGTCGGATGCACCAGGTCGCCGATCAGCGCGTTGACGGAGCCAACCGCCTCCGCCCACGAACCGCCAACGTCGCCGATCGAGGCGCGCTGCGAGATCTTTCCCTCTTTGCCGACGACTTGTGACAGCCGCGCGAGCTCCGCCGCCATGCGCTGGTTGAGCTCGGTGACGTCGTTGAACGTGTCGGCGATCTTACCCTCGAGACCAACCCACTCGCCGGGGAGGCGAACGCTGAAATCGCCCTTCTTCAGCGCGGTGAGCGCGGCGAGCAGCTGCGCCTTGTCGAGAGTTCCGCCAGGTGCGGTGTCTACGTGCATCGCGAGTCCTCCGCGCTCGTGTCGAGCGGCCGCTGAGGATGCAACGGGCCGCGTGCGCTGGGAAGTTGGAAGTTTTCGCGGCGTGCGCAGGGCGTGTCGCGTTTTGTCACATACTGCGGCGCGACCTCTCGCGAGGCTCGCCCGTCTGAACGTCCCGTGTGAATATGCGGCCGCGGCGCGCCGTACCACCGCCGCACGCTGCGCACTTTCGCCGTACGACACGGCAAGTCGCTAGTCCGAACGAGGAAGAGGAAAGCATGAAGCGCAAGGCTCTGTTCGTCGCCGTGATCCTGGCCATCGCAGCCACCGGCTGCACCGTGACGTACCGCGCGCGCGGTCGTGGCACCGTTTATTACGCCGATGCGTACGCTGAGCCGCAGACGGTCGTCGTGACGAGCGCGCCGCCCCCGCCGCAAGCGATCGCGGAAGCGCGGCCCGGAAAGCCGGACCCGAACGCGCTGTGGATCGATGGCCACTGGGCATGGCAGGGAGGCTGGGTGTGGCTCGGCGGGCACTGGGAGACGACACGTCCAGGCTACGTCTGGACGGCGCCGGTCGTCGTCAATCTCAACGGCTCCTACGAGTACCATGCCGGATACTGGCGCCCAGGGACGCAGGCGCCGCCGCCGGTCTACCAGGGTGGTGGTGGCGTGACCGTCGTGGGCGGTGGTCATCAGAGTGGCGGCTATCAGGGTGGCGGCTATCAGGGTGGCGGCACGGTCGCGGTCAATCCGCCGCCGCAGCCCGGTACGACGACGGTGGTCGTGCGGCCGCAGCCGCAGCCGCAGCCGCAGCCGCAGCCGCAGGTCGTCGTGGTGCAGCCGCCGCAGCCGCGTCCCGGGACGACGACCGTCGTCGTTCGTCCGCCGCCGCCACAGCCGCAGGTCGTCGTGGTGCCGCCGCCGCAGCCGCGTCCGGGAACGACGACCGTCGTCGTTCGTCCGCCGCCGCAGCCGCCGCCGGTCGTCGTGCGGCCGGGTGAAAATCCGCGTCCTGGCGTGCAGGTTGGTGTCGGCGTCGGCATCCGGCCGGGCACCGTGCAGGCAGGGACTGTTCAGCCGGTGCAGCCGGGGATCGGCGTGCGTCCGGGCGTGCAAACGGGCGTCGGCGTCGGGATTCGCCCCGGCACCGTACAGCCTGGCACCGTGCAGCCGGTGCAGCCGGTGCAGCCGGGCGTGGGCGCCGGGATTCGTCCCGGCACCATTCAGCCGGGCACCGTTCAGCCGACGCGTCCTGGCATCAACGTCGGGACGGGCGTCAACGTCGGAGGCGGCCCAACCGTGCCGGTGCGCGCGCAGCTGCAGTGCACGGTGCCTGGCGGCGTCGTGCCGCGTGGTGCGCAGCTGATGGTGCAGGGCAACGGCTTTGGCGCCGACACGCGGGTGCAGATCGGCGGGCAGTTCGCGCCGATCATCCGCAGCCAGTCGACGCAGGCCGTCGTGCAGGTGCCGAACGACTCGTCGGGCGGCATCGTCGCGGTGACGTCCGGCGGGCAGACGGTGAACTGCGGCTCGATCCGCACGACGGGCGCAGGCGGCCGCTGAGACGCCGCTCGCGCTGAGACGCGCGCTGCGCGGCGTGAAAGCACGTCGCGCAGCCGCGCAGCTCAGCTCTTCGCGTAGACGTAGAAGCCTTCGCCGCTCTTTCGACCGAGCTTGCCGGCGCGCACCATTTGGCGGAGCAGCGCAGGCGGGCGGAACTGCTCGCCGACCTCGCGATGCAGGTGCTCGAGGATCGCGAGCCGCACGTCGAGGCCGACCAGATCGGTGAGCTCGAGCGGCCCCATCGGGTGCCGATAGCCGAGCTTCATCGCCGTATCGATGTCCTCTGCGCTCGCGACGCCCTGCTCGAGCATGCGGATCGCCTCCGCGCCGATCGCGACGCCGAGCCGCGACGTCGCAAAGCCAGGGAAGTCGCGCACGACGATCGGCTTCTTGCCGAGCTTGGTCACCAGCGCGCGCGCATCGTCGAGCGCTGCTTCGCTCGTGCGGATGCCGCGCACGATCTCCACCAGCTCCATCACCGGTACCGGATTGAAGAAGTGAAGCCCGACGACGCGCGATGGATCGCGCACCGCGCCGGCGATCTCGGTGACGCTGAGCGACGACGTGTTCGTGCCGAGCAGCGCGTGTGGCGGCGCGCTCGCGTCGATCTCGCGAAACGTCTCGAGCTTCCACTCCATGCGCTCGGGGATCGCCTCGATGACGACGTCCGCGTCGCGCACCGCATCGGCGAGCTGCGTCGTCGGCGTGATCGCCGCGAGCACGCGCGCGCGCTCGGCGGCGTCGAGCTTGCCCTTCTCGACCAGGCGATCGAGCGACTTCTGGACGGCGGCGATCCCCTTCGCGAGCGCGCCCTCGGCGACGTCGCGCAGCGCGACCTCATAGCCTGCCTGCGCGCACACCTGCGCGATGCCATGGCCCATCGTGCCCGCCCCGAGGACGGCGACCTTGCGAATGCTCAGCGTCATGCGGCGATGGCTAGCACGGGCGAGGCGCACTCGGGAAGCGTGCTAGACCGGCGGCGTGTCTCGGCCGCGCGTGCTCGTGATCGGGCTCGACTGCGCGCCGCCTGCGCTCGTGTTCGAGCGCTTCGCGGCGATCATGCCGAACCTGAGCGCGCTCCGTGCGCGCGGCGTGTGGGGTCCGCTGCGCAGCATCGTGCCGCCGGTCACGGTGCCGGCGTGGGCATGTATGACGAGCGGCCGCGATCCCGGTGAGCTCGGCGTCTACGGCTTTCGCGATCGCGTCCCGGGGACGTACGATCTCGCGCTGGTCGACGCGCGCCGCATCGAGGTGCCGCGCGTCTGGGACCTCGCCGCGCGCGCCGGCAAGCGCTGTGTCGCGTTGTTCGTGCCGCCCTCGTGGCCACCGCGCGCGGAGCCCGGCGTCGCCATCGCAGGCTGCTTTCTAACGCCGACGGCGGCGCACGCGTGGAGCGATCCGCCGTCGCTCAAGGAAGGGCTCACCGCGCAATTCGGCGCGTATCAGCTCGACGTCGAGGGCTTTCGGAGCGGCGATTCGGCGCGGCTCGCGCGCGAGATCGGCGCGATGACCGAGCAACACGTGCAGATGGCGCGTCACGTCTGGGAACATCACGCGCCGGATCTGCTGTTCGCCGTGACCATCGGGCCCGATCGCTTTCATCACGCGCTGTGGGAGCACCTCGATCCGTCGCATCCGCGCCACGATCCCGCGCACCCGCTGGTGCAAGTCGGGCGCGACTACTACGCCGCGATCGACGCGCAGCTCGGCGCGCTGCTGGCGCTGTGCGACGCCGATACGACGGTGCTGATCGTCAGCGATCACGGCGCGCGGACGCTGCGCGGCGGCGTCGCGATCAACGAGTGGCTGATCGAGCGCGGTGAGCTCGTGATCAGCGAGCGGCCGGCGCAGCGCGCGCCGCTCGACAAGGCGCGCGTCGATTGGAGAAAGACGCGCGCGTGGGGAGAAGGCGGCTATCACGGGCGCATCTTTCTCAACGTCGCCGGACGTGAGCCCGATGGCGTCGTCGCGCCCGAGGACGCGCCGCGCGTCGTCGCCGAGCTCGCCTCCGCGCTTCGCGCGATGCGCGGGCCCAACGGTGCGCCGCTCGGCAATCGCGTCGTCGTTCCGGCGGAGGAATACCGCGCGGTGCGCGGCCAAGCGCCCGATCTGCTCGTCTTCTTTGGCGACCTCGACTACCGCTCGCTCGGCACGATCGCGCCGACGAACGCGGGCCCGGCGCAGCTCTTTCACGCCGACAACGACACAGGCGCCGATGCGTGCAACCACGACTGGGACGGCATCTTCGTGATGGCGGGCGGCGGCGTCGCAGCGCGCGGCCACACCGCCGGTCTCTCGCTCTACGACGTGACGCCCACCGTGCTCGCGCGGCTCGGCGTCGCAGTGCCCGCGGAGCTTCTCGGTCGCGACGTCGGCGCGCTACGCGATGTCGACGCGCTGCGCGATGTCGACGCACCTCGCGATGCCACGGAGAGCTCGTGACCGCGCGCTCGCTGGTGCTCGGGCTCGATGGGCTCGATCCCGATCTGGTGCAGGCTCTCGGACCGGAACGTCTGCCCCATCTGCACGCGCTCGCGACGCGCGGTGTGTTCGCGCGGCTCGAGAGCGTGCTGCCGGCGGCGACGTTGCCGAATTGGTCAACCTTCTTGACCGGTCTCGATCCGGGCCAGCACGGCGTGTTCGACTTCACCACGCGCACTGGCTATCGCGTGCGCTTTACCGGCGGCACGGTGCGCGCGACGCCAACTGTACTGGCTCGCCTCGACGCCGCTGGCCTGCGCTGCGCGTGTATCGGCTTCCCCGGCACATGGCCGCCAGAGCGCTTTGCCCACGGCGTATTCGTCAGCGGCTGGGACTCGCCGGTCGCGTTCGAGGCGGACCGCAGCTTCGTCTGGCCGGAGTCCTTCTACGACGCGCTGCGAGCGCGCAGCGGCGGTGTGCGCTTTGACGATGTCGACGAGCTCGCAGCGGAGACGCCCGGCTGGCACACGGCGCTGCCCGACGCGCTGGTCGCGCGCGTCGAGCGCAAGCGCGAGCTCGCGGCGTGGCTGCTCGACGAGCGCGATTGGGACGTGTTCGCGTTCTATTTCGGCGAGAGCGACACCGCGGCGCACTACCTTTGGTCGCTGCACGATCCGCAGTCACCGCGACGTCCACATGAGGTCTCCGCGCGCGATGGCGACGGGCTCGCGCGGGTCTACGCCGCGCTCGACGCCGCCGTCGGCGCGCTCATCGCGCGAGCGGGCGGTGACTCGGTCGAGGTGACGATCGTCAGCGATCACGGCGCGGGCGGTACCAGCGACCGCGTCCTCTACTTGAATCGCGCGCTCGCCGACGCGGGGCTGTGCACGCTGCGCGAAGGCGAACTCGGCAGCCGTGTCACGCGCTCACTGAAAGAGAACGCGCTGGTGCGCCTGCCTCCGCGCGCGCGCGAGCTGGTGTTCCGCGCCGCGGGGCGTGTGCTGCCGGGCTGGCTCGAATCGCGCGCGCGCTTTGGTGCGATCGACTTTCGTCGGACGCAGGCGTTCTCCGAAGAGCTCAACTACTTCCCGTCGGTGTGGCTGAACGTGCGCGGCCGCGAGCCGCTCGGCACGATCGCGCCAGCCGATGTGCCGCGTGTTCGCGCGCGCGTGTGCGAGGCGCTGCTCGCGCTGCGCGATCCGTGGGACGGCACACAGGTGGTGCGCGCCGTCCATGCGCGTGAAGATATCTACGCCGGGCCGCTCGTCACGCGTG
>Ga0335394_10009716_pt1 | contig 10846 bp, 11 predicted proteins | sample MAT03_FD_205741 | JGI IMG/M metagenome (GOLD analysis project Ga0335394, IMG submission 205741) | Freshwater microbial communities from Lake Fryxell liftoff mats and glacier meltwater in Antarctica - MAT-03 (spades assembly) (version 2) ... | reverse complement strand
AAGACATGCAGAACGTGATCATGGCTGAGATGTCGCAGAGAAAGCGCGGCGGGGTTCAGCGGTGACGACGTTGCCCCCGGTCGTCGCGGCCGGTGCGCTGTGCTGGAGAGTTCTCGATGGCGAGGCGAAGATTCTCGTCGTTCATCGCTCGGGCTACGGTGATGTGACGTTCCCAAAGGGCAAGGTCGAACCGCGCGAGACGCTGCCGGAGGCCGCGGTGCGGGAGTTGCGCGAAGAGACCGGGTTGTCCGTTGTGCTCGGCGCACCGCTCGGTTTGGTCGAGTACATGATGCCGAACCGGCGAGACAAGGTCGTGCACTACTGGACCGCCGAGATCAACGACCACGAACTCGAGCTCGCGCGCTTCACCGCCAACGAGGAGATCTCCGCACTCGAATGGCTGACGATCCCCAAGGCGCGAAAGCGATTGAGTTACAGCCACGATGTTGGCATCCTTGAGCGCTTCGCCGAACGGTTCAAGGCTGGTAACGCGCGAACCTTCGCGGTGATTGCGGTGCGCCACGGCAAGGCGATGCCCGCGCAGAATTGGGACGGGCCCGACTCAACCAGGCCGCTCATGCACCGCGGTAGTGATCAAGCGGTCGGCATCGCGAAAGGCGTCAACGCCTTTGGCCCGCAGAAGATCATCAGCAGCTCCGCCGTGCGCTGCGTCGCAACGGTTCAGCCACTCTCGCGATTAGCAGGCCTGGCCATCAAAACAACCGACGCGATCAGTCAGGATGCCTACGAGGACGGCACCGGAGACGTCACGAGGATCGTCGCGAAGCGTCTCAAGCGGCAGGCAACCGTCGCGCTGTGCAGCCACGGTCCGGTGATTCCGCAGCTCGTAGACGAGCTGGCCCGATGCACTGACACTCAGCTGACAGCGTCGCTTCGGCAGCACGGCGAACTCGACACCGGGCAATTCGCGGTCTTTCACATCTCCACCCGAAACCCACAATCAGGGTTTGTCGGGGTCGAAATGCACAGTACCGCGACAGCGTAGGCAACGTCCGCGAAGTCCTCGGTCGAACCGTTGTTCGTCCGTCGTTTACCTCTTGTTTACCTTTCTTCGCCCGTACTGGTAACCACCCCGACATAGCGTCGTACCTTGGGTCGCACCGGCCCACGTCCTAATTTCGAAAATTCCGAAGGGAAACACTGTGAACTTCAAGCGTGTTGGCACCATAAGTGCCATCGCAGTTGCAGGCACCATCCTCCTGTCCTCGTGTGCAGCAAATGAGACTGGAACCACCGAACCCACCGCATCGGCACTGTCCGGTACCTTGGTCGGCGCTGGCTCCTCCGCCGTCGGCGCAGCGCAAGAAACCTGGATCGCCGAGTTCCAGACCGCCAACGAGGGTGTCACCATCACCTACGACCCGTCCGGTTCCGGCGCGGGCCGCGAGACTTTCCTCGGCGGCGGCAGCGACTTTGCGGGTACCGACCGCGCGTTCAAGGACGACGAGATTGCCGCTGGCGGTTTCGCGTCGTGTGCACCAGACAGCGGAATCGTGCAACTGCCGCTGTACATCTCACCGATCGCCATCATCTTCAACCTTGAAGGCATCGATTCGCTCAACCTCGACGCTCCGACGATTGCCGGCATCTTCGCTGGTGCGATCACCTCATGGGATGCTCCGGAAATCGCATCGCAGAACGAGGGCGTAGCGCTCCCGGCTCTCGCAATCACTCCCGTGAACCGCTCGGACGACTCGGGAACCACCCAGAACTTCACCGATTACCTGTTCCAGGCTGCTCCCGACGTGTGGACGATTGAGCCAGACGGCGTATGGCCGTTCGAGGGCGGCGAGGCGGCACAGGGTACCTCTGGTGTCGTTGACGCTGTCACCAACGGAGTCGGCACGATTGGCTACGCGGACGCATCACGCGCCGGCGACCTGGGCACCGTCTCAGTGCTGATTGGCGACGAGTATGTTCCGTTCTCCGCTGAGGCTGCGGCTGCCGTCGTCGATGCATCACCGTTCGTCGAGGGCCGCCCGGACTTCGACCTCACGATCGAACTCGACCGCACGCCGGACTCGAACGCGTACCCGGTCGTGCTTGTCGCGTACCTGGTCGGTTGCGAGACCTACCTCGACGAGGCACAGGGTGCACTTGTGAGCGCGTACTTCAGCTACATGGCCAGCCCAGAGGGCCAGGCTGCTGCTGCTGAGGGCGCTGGATCAGCTCCAATCTCGGCGGCGCTCTTCGAGCGTGTCACAACCGCGATTGCAGTTATCAAGTAATACCGATTCATTCTGTCGGGCTGTGACCGCCGCACCCCTCGTGCGGTTGGTCGCAGCCCGATAGGCTTCTGCCGGACCGACTCAGCCCGGCCGCGCCACACACCAACACTCGAAAGACGGGCCAAGGATCACCGCAATGACCACCGCTCCCGCCGGGCGCGCCGCTCGCAAAGCCATCGTCAGGCCAGCGGACCGAATCTTCGCCGCCAGCACAATCATCGCGGGAAGCCTCATCTTGGCCGCCTTGGCCGCTGTCGCACTCTTTCTCATCGCAGAGAGCATCCCCGCTCTGGTGGCGGACCCGGCTGACCTGCCACGGTCACCCGACAGCTTCTTGGCCTACGTCGGACCGCTCATCTTTGGAACCGTCTGGGCTGCGGCGCTCGCACTACTCATGGCGCTTCCGGTCTCGCTCGGTATCGCCCTGTTCATCTCGCACTACGCGCCGCGACGCATCGCACAGGTTCTCGGCTACATCATCGACCTGCTCGCGGCCGTTCCTTCGGTGGTGTTCGGGCTCTGGGGGATCAAGGTGCTCGCGCCAGCCGTGCTGCCGTTGTACTCATGGCTCGTCGACAACCTCGGTTTCTTGCCCTTCTTCACTGCGCCAGTCTCCGGCACGGGTCGCACGATTCTTACGGTCGCCATCGTGCTGGCGGTCATGATCCTGCCGATCATCACCGCCATCAGCCGCGAGGTGTTTCTCCAGACGCCTGTGCTGTACGAAGAAGCCGCTCTTGCCCTCGGGGCGACTCGCTGGGAGATGATCCAAATGGCGGTGCTGCCGTTCGGGCGACCCGGCGTTATCTCGGCCGCCATGCTCGGGCTCGGTCGCGCGCTCGGCGAGACCATGGTGGTTGCGATGGTGCTCTCACCCGCAATCGTCATTAGCTTTGTGCTGACAGGGTCCGCAAACCCGCTCACCATCGCGGGAAACATTGCCCTCAGCTTCCCTGAGGCATTCGGCGTCGGAGTTAACGCCCTCATCGCGACCGGCCTCGTACTGTTCGTCATCACGCTTGCGGTCAACTCTGTCGCGCGCTACGTGGTCAACCGCCGCAAGGCATTCTCCGGAGCGAATTGATGACGACGAGTACTGCCTCCCCGCGCGGGTCTACACCGAACAGCATCGTGAACTCGCTGACGACGGCTCGCCTCCCCCGGTGGGCCCCGTGGGCGATCCTGGGCGCATCTTGGCTGGTCAGCTTCGGCATGTTCGCGCTGATCGCCGCGGCGAGTGGCTCAGAAGTGAATATCGTGCTCGCGATTGTTGTCGGCACGGTGCTGTTCAATATCCTCATCTACTTCATCGCTCGACTGGTTGAGGGCTCGCGTCAGGCGACAAATCGCTTCGTCACCTCGCTCGTGTCGAGCGCGTTCGTGATTGCGCTTCTCCCCTTGATATCGCTGCTCTTTACGGTGGTAACCAGCGGAGTCGGCCGTTTTGACCCCGCATTCTTCAGCAACTCAATGCGAAACATCGTCGGCGAGGGGGGTGGCGCCGCCCACGCGATTATTGGAACGCTCTTGATCACCGGGATGGCGACACTCATCTCGGTGCCGGTCGGGGTGTTGGCCGCGATTTACCTAGTCGAGTATGGGCGTGGGCGCCTCGCGCAGGCGATTACCTTTTTCGTCGATGTCATGACCGGCATCCCCTCGATCGTTGCCGGGCTCTTCGCCTACGCATTCTTCTCGCTGATCTTCAGTGACCCTGGTGTCCGCTTCGGCTTCGGTGGCTCAATCGCTCTGTGTCTACTGATGATCCCGGTCGTCGTGCGCTCCTCGGAGGAGATGCTACGGATTGTGCCGAACGAGCTGCGCGAGGCAGCCTACGCGCTGGGCGTCCCGAAATGGCTCACGATTCTCAAGGTCGTGATCCCGACCTCGATTGCGGGGATCGCGACCGGCGTAACGCTCGCAATCTCGCGCGTGATTGGGGAGACGGCGCCCCTCTTGATCATCGCTGGCTTCACGGCGAGCGTGAATACAAACCTCTTCGCCGACCGGATGATGACGCTGCCGGTGTACGTGTATAACCAGTACGCCATTCCGGGCACCGACGTGGATGTCTACCTCGATCGAGCATGGACCGGCGCTCTGGTCCTCATTCTGATCGTGATGGCCCTGAATGTGATCGCCAGACTCATCGCCCGGATTTTCTCCCCGAAACTCGGTCGCTAGACCCCGACTCCCGCCCCACCAGAACAGGAAACCCGTGTCCAAGCGAATCGAAGTCAACGACCTCAACGTCTATTACGGCAAATTCAAAGCCGTCGAAGACGTTTCGATTGTCATTGAGCCGCGAACCGTGACCGCGTTTATCGGTCCTTCCGGTTGTGGCAAGTCGACCTTCATTCGTACTCTCAACCGCATGCACGAGGTGATCCCGGGCGCATACGTCGAGGGCGAGGTGCTCATCGACGGCAACAACCTCTACGGCCCAGGTGTCGACCCGGTGCTCGTACGCCGACAGGTCGGCATGGTGTTCCAGCGCCCGAACCCGTTCCCGACGATGTCGATTCGCGACAACGTTCTGGCGGGCGTCAAGCTCAACAACCGTCGCATGAGCAAGTCTGATTGCGACGATCTCGTTGAAAAATCCTTGCGGGGCGCTAACCTCTGGAACGAGGTCAAGGATCGCCTCGCGCTACCCGGCTCCGGAATCTCCGGCGGCCAGCAGCAGCGTCTCTGCATCGCCCGGGCGATTGCCGTCGAACCAGAGGTCATCCTCATGGACGAGCCGTGCTCGGCCCTCGACCCGATCTCCACGCTCGCGATCGAGGATCTCATCGAGGAACTCAAGCAGGAGTACACGATCGTGATCGTGACGCACAACATGCAGCAGGCATCCCGGGTCTCCGACCGCACGGCGTTCTTCAACATCGCTGGCACCGGGAAGCCTGGCAAGCTCATTGAGTACAACGACACGTCGATCATGTTCTCCAAGCCGAGCGTTCAGGCGACCGAGGACTACGTCTCCGGCAAGTTCGGATAACGGCTGCTCGCCGCGCTCACGCCCCTGGGCTGGTGTCATTCAGAATCGAGGCGGTCATGATCGTTCCTCCTTCTGCGATCCTGTAAATGGGGCAAGTGAGAAGAGTTGCTCCACCGGCACCTCGATGAGCGCGGCGATCCGCAGCGCTAGCGGCAGGCTCGGGTTGTATTCGCCGCGTTCGAGATAGCCGATGGTCTGGTAGTGCACGCCGACCTCGTCGGCGAGTTCGTTGCGGCTGAGTCCCTTTGCTGTCCGCCACTCTTCGAGCCGGCTGTACACCAGCTCTTCTGATTTTGGTTTCCTACCCATGTCAGTAGCATAAATGCTATGTAGCAATATTGCAACATCCGGCGCCTCGGACTTATCCTGTGAATGCGCTGGGATCCCCCGAACTGGGGCCATCTGACCCCACCCTTTCCGGAAGGTGATCCGAACTTGCTAGTGACGGGCGCGCACTCCGCGAGTCCCGACGGTCCATGAGACCACTCACATTCACAAGGAGAATTCGATGCGAATTTTGAAGCGCAACACCTACGCCGCTCTGGCCCTCGCGGCCGTGGCCACGTTCGGCCTCGCAGCCTGTGCCCCAGCAGCCGAGGAGCCGGTCGCCGAGCCAGCGCCAGCAGCGACCGAGGAGATGGAAGACTTCACTGCCAACCTCGTGGGCGCCGGTTGCGCCGGATACGCCGAGCAGGTACCGGACGGTGGCGGATCGATCGACGGTATGGCCGTTAGCCCGGTTGTCACCGCGGCATCCAACAACCCGTTGCTCACCACCCTCACCGCGGCGCTCTCGGGCGGACTGAACCCAGATGTCAACCTCGTTGACACCGTCAACGGCTCAGACTTCACCGTCTTCGCGCCGGTGGACGACGCCTTCGCGAAGCTCCCCGCTGAGACCGTTGCTGCTCTGCAGCTCCCGGAGAACGCGGCGCTGCTCACGAGCATCCTGACCTACCACGTCGTTCCGGGCAAGATCCTCCCGGCCGACATCGCTGGCGAGCAGACCACCGTTCAGGGTGGAATCGTCACCGTCGCGGGTAGTGGTGACAACATCACCGTCAACGACGCGAACGTGATCTGTGGCGGCGTGGTTACCTCGAACGCGATCGTGTACCTGATCGACACCGTTCTGAGCCCCCCGGCTGCGTAAGTAGTCCGACAGCTCTCACCCCCAAAGGCTCCGCTCTCCTCGTGAGAGTGGGGCCTTTGGCCTGTGGTGCGGGCGAGATCAGCTCGGCAGCACCAGCGAAAGGGCGAAGACCCAGACGCAGATAAAGGCCAGCATCCCGAGACTGTACTTGATGGATGCCCGAAGGATCTCACCTTCGCGCCCCGTCAATCCGACTGCGCCAGCGGCGATCGCAATGGACTGCGGAGAGACCACCTTCGCCATCGTGCCCCCGGCGGTGTTGGCCGCGACGAGCAGGGTTGGGTCGACGCCGATTTTGTCGGCTGTGACAGCCTGTAGTTGAGCAAACAACGTGTTGTTGTTGACGACGGAACCGGTGATGAAGACTCCCAGCCATCCGATAATCGGGGCGAACAGTGGGAAGATGGCGCCCACGCCGGCCAGCGCGTTGCCGATTGAGGCCGATCCGCCCGAGTAGTTGGCGATGTTGGCCACGATGAGGATCAGCATGATGAGTGCGATCGCGCGCCACAGTAGGCCAACGGTCGCGCCAAGCTGCTCCCACAGGTCGTGCACCTTCAGCGACGGCGTCGTTAAGAAGGTGATGAGCACGGCGATCAGGATGGCGGTGCCGGTGGCGTTCAGCGGCGTCCAGTCCCACGTCGTTACGACCGCGGCGCCACTCGCGGTCTCAATCTGCCCGGTTACACCCGGAACCGGGACTCGGAAGACGAGTGCCTCGAGCGCGCCGCCGGGAACGAAAAGGCCCTTGAACCACGGGATGCTCCACACGAAAATCACAGAGGTGAGGATGTAGAACGGGCTCCAGGCCACAACCACGTCGCCGAACGAGTTTTTCTCGGCGGCCTCCGGCACCTCGCCGCCGTCCTCCCGGTAGATGTGCGCCGGAGTGAAGACCCGCCCGATGGCGAAGATCACGGCCATACCCACGAGCCCAGGAATGATGTCGGCGAGTTCCGGTCCGAGGGTCAGCAGAATCGCGGCCTGAGTCGCACTGAACGCGATGCTGACGGCCAGGGTTGCTGGCCACGTCTCGCGGATGCCACGCCAGCCATCCATGATCATCACCAGAATGAACGGCACGGCCAGAGTGAGCAGCTGCAGCACCAGCACCATGTTCACCGAGAGGTCGGCGAGCTCGACCCCGCCAACCTTCGCTCCCACGATGACGGGGATACCGATCGCGCCATAGGCGCCGGCGGCGACGTTCGCAACGAGGCTCAGCATGGCCGCCTTGATGGGGGCGAAGCCGAGCTGCACGAGCAGCGCCGCGCAGATCGCGATCGGCACCCCGAAGCCTGCGGCCCCCTCCAGGAACGCCCCGAACGCGAAGCTGATGAGCAGCACCTGGATGCGCTGGTCGGGCGAGATTCCCGAGATCGACGAGCGGATGACATCGAATCGACCGCTGGCAACGGCGAGCTTGTAGAGCCAGACAGCCATCACGATGATGTAGGCGATCGGCCAGAGGGCTGTGAGCGCGCCGAGGAGGCCGGCGCCGGCGACGGAGCCGAGTGGCATGCCGAATGGCCAGATCGCGATGATCACCTGCAGCGCCACCGCGATAATGCCGGCCGTGATGCCCGTGAGCTTGAACACAATGAGGCAGACGAGAAACACGAGGATCGGAACGACGGCGGTGATCGCCGAGAGCCAGAGAGTGCCGAGCGGGTCGATGTTCTGCGTCCACACGGCGTGATCCCCTAGGTCGACTCGATATCTTGAGGAAAACGTAGCAGTGTCAACCGCCTCGTGCGGCAACGGATCGGCCACGTCTCGTTCGACGGACGCACGGGGATGGGGCCAAACTTGGCCACGAGGAGTGAGTGCTACACGCTCTCGATGACGACGATCGGGGTCGTCGTCGGAGTTGGCGAGCCACCGGCCGGTTCGACTGTCAGTCCGACGGCGTCGCCAGCGCCCATCGAGCCGTCGAGCACGCGCGAGCCACCGCCAGACGCGGCGGTCGAGAAGACTCCAGCTGGACGAGCAACGCCGTCGCCAGCGTCGATGTACCAGAGCTGATAGCTGCGATCGGATGCTAAGGGCTCAAGGTCGGAAACGACGAAAGCTGAGGTGCCAAGTTCGTTCGACCAGACGAGCGTGGCGGTGCCTCCACCCTCAATCGGCGAGACCTTGCGCTGAGCGTCATCCGCCGAATTGATAGCAGCGAGCTGGTCGGCTTGCGCTTGCTCGAAGCTGTCGACGGAGACGTTGTTGACTATCACGCCACCGCCGACGATGAGCGCCACTGCAGCCGCAGCGCACGCCAACGCCGTCACCGGGCGCGCGAACCATGAAGCGCGGGCTTTGCGCTCGGCCGGGGTGGGAGCGGCGGTATCGCGTGGGCGGCGGCTCGCGTCATCCGCCGACTGGTTTGACGAAACCGACACTGACGACAGCTGCGGCGTGGAACCGAGCTTGGCCATGATGCTGTCTTTGAGTGCGGGGGACGGGGTCACAGGCGCGACTGCGAGGCCCAGGAGCACGGCGGTGTCGCTCAGCTCGGTGACTTCGTTGCGGGTCTGCTCGGTTTCTTGCAGGTCTGACTCCTGCAAGTGCTGCTCGAACTCCGCGCGCTCCTCCGGCCCGAGGGCGTTGAGCGCGTACGAGCCCGAGAGGCTGCTGAAGTCTTTCGCGGCGGTCATGACGTTACGTCCAACTCGTCGCGGAGACGGATCATTCCGTCGCGAATACGGGTCTTGATCGTGCCGATCGGCACGCTGAGCATCTCGGATACTTCGCTGTTCGTGTAGCCGCCGTAGTACGAGAGGGTGATGGCTTGGCGCTGCAATTCCGTCAAGCGTTCCATTGCCCGTTCCACCCTTTCATGCTCGAACTTCACTTCGACAGATTCTGAGACGTGATCGTACTCCGGATCCCGATCGCGGATGCCGATTCTGATGTCGCGGTCTCGGGACGACTGCGAGGCGCGAACCCGGTCGACGGCCCTTCGGTGAGCCATCGTGAGAATCCAGGTCGACGCTCCCCCTTTATTCGGATCGAAACGGGATGCCGACTGCCAGATTTCAAGAAATATTTCCTGCGTCACTTCTTCGGACTGCGAGTGGTCGACGAGCAGTCGCTTGACGAGACCGAACACCCGCGGCGAGACCTCGTCATAGAGCTGCGAGAAGGCTGCCTGATCCCCGGTCGATACCCGCTCGAGAAGGCGCTGCTGTCGGCTGGTTGGCGAGCTGTCGTGAAAGTTCTCGCTCACTTCAGATTCACCAGGCACACGTTCAAGCATCGCAGGTTCCCATCCTCGCTGCACGGCGCTCAGCGCCCAAGGCGCAGGCCTTGGCGCTCAGGATCGAATCGTTTGGTAGTTCTTCGGAGCAGAGGGAAAACTCGGTTTGGCAATCTTAATGCCGGGCCGCAGAACGCCTCTCGGCGCAAGGCCGCTCGAAGCGGCTATTAGTGGAGCCCGGGGTTACTGCGGCCCGGCCAGTCGAGTTTAGCAGCGAGGCGGATGCCGCTACTCAAGGTTTCCTGCGCGGTACAGCCGCGAACAGACGGTGAACTCGTCGGCAGTTTGCGCGAGGCGCGCGGCGCGGGCGGTCAGCTCGGTTGCTCGCTGTGGCTCGGTTTCGTCTGCGTCATCAGCGAGACTCGTGCACCCCGCCGCAAGGATTCGGCAGAACGAGGCCGCGCGATCGAGCGCGATCGCGAAGTCCCCTCGAAACAGTCCGCGCAGAATCTGGTCTGCGAGCTCCATGATCTCCGCCGGCCCGGTCGGGTTCGGTGCGCCGGCTACCATCGGGTCGATCGTGGTGAGCACCTCGGCGCCGCGCTGGAAGGCAAGGGCCGTGCCAGCGGCATCCTGTCTGATAACAAGTCGCAGGAGGTAGATGCGCCAGAGCGCGCCCGGAAGACTGCGCGGGCTCGACCGGGCCCAGAGTTCGGCGAGCGCGTCGAGGCCGTTGGTGTCGGTGTATGCCACGAGCCGCTCGAGCACCGCAGGGTCGTCGCTCGCTCGCGCACGCCCGATGAGCGCGTTCGCGGTGTCGTGCGCGACTCGGAGTATCTGCGCAGGGTCTTCTCCACCCTCGTACTCGTCGAACTTATCGCCCGAGTACTGGGTGGGCTTGTGGAAGTCGTCGGCCATCGAGTCAACGGTACGCTTGAACGGTAGGGCCTGTAGCTCAGTTGGTAGAGCATCGGACTTTTAATCCGTTGGTCCCGGGTTCGAGCCCCGGCGGGCCCACCACCGAAAATATAATTCTCCGGCGGCTTGGAGTCGCGAATGAGTCTCCTCCCCCGAGCCCAATACCGCCCCGCGCAGCGTCACGTGCGCGCGGATAGTCGGGTCGTTACTTGGGCAGGTGATCAGGCGCGGCATAGCGGTCATTCTTCGGTGAAGACGACCACCTCGTTGTTGACGCGGTCATAGACGAACTGGAGTGCCGTCGAGTTAGGATACGCAGACTGGAACACGCCCGAAAG
>Ga0335394_10009714_pt1 | contig 10848 bp, 12 predicted proteins | sample MAT03_FD_205741 | JGI IMG/M metagenome (GOLD analysis project Ga0335394, IMG submission 205741) | Freshwater microbial communities from Lake Fryxell liftoff mats and glacier meltwater in Antarctica - MAT-03 (spades assembly) (version 2) ... | reverse complement strand
CTCTCGGGGCCATCAATACCCTCAATCTTTCAACGGCTAAAAATAACCTCGACATCGCTGAAACCGACTTGATCGTGGCGAAGTACGATTATTTGTTTAAGTTGAAGATACTCGACTTTTATGAGGGTAAGAAAATACAGCTGGATGGCGGGAACTAAAAAATCCTCTGGATACCCGTCCCAAAAAAAACACAGCCTTGGGGCTGTGTTTTTTTGGGGACGGGTATCCAGAGGATTTTTAAATTTACAAAAGGTATGGTCGCTTCGTTGCGCTGTTTCGTTTTATTTTATTGAGATACTACTATTAAGGCAAAGGGGGTTTTAATTATAATATATTGAAAACCAATATTTTAAAATCTATAATCTTTCTAAACGAACTATAGCGCTTTGAGTTTCCATAATTTTTATGCTCAATTTGAGAATGCGATGGCGGGGCGTGCTACGTGTTTATAACGGATTTGCACCACTTGAATCTCATCTTCGTCGTCTACATGCAGATTTTCGCCGCAGATAAAGCGATAGGTACCGCTTTTGGTAAAAACCGCTTGGTTTTCGTAAACGCCGTAGGTATAAGGATCAGCTTTCAGCGTGGCCGTGCTGATCCGCAAAATGCTTAGTTTGGCGAATGTTTCACTGTCGACTAAAGGTTGCAGTTTGCCAACGGCATCGGCTGCGGGAAATACCAAATAGAAAAATTTTCCGTCCGGATCAATTACGCCGAGATAAGGCGCATTGGGCGCCGTGAAATGCAGATCAAGCGTTTCTCCTTTATATACCGGATCAGGGGTTGCCCGTATGGTTTTCGCAACCGCAAGCAGAACCGGCTTGGGCGTGGGCGGAAGGGAATGAAAAGGAGCGTGGTTGCTTGCCTTGTCATAACTCAAAAAGCCTGAACAAAGCAGGCCAAGGGCGGGAATTGCAAGGATTAATTTCATATGTTTCGTATTGAAGTGAAAATATCTGATAAAAAATCGGTTTGGATAAAATACATATCCCGGATGCCCGGGATTGTTAACATCTATACGTAAAAAAGTCATGCCAAGTTTTTCACCAGGTATAATTTAAAGGCTAAAGTTTTGTTAAAAAGCCATTTTGGGCAAAAAAAGGCCCAATCATGATTGCTCATGCTCGGGCCGGCATTTCACCTGTACAATTGCTTGGTTCTTATGTATCGATTCGGCGAAAAAAGAAAAAAGCCACCCCACTTTAGGGGCGGCAACTAAACCAAACTTATTGATCCGCCTTCAAGTCTTTAGATATTTTGTCCATTGTTTTTTTGGCATCCGCCTGGAGTATAACCCAATCGCGTTTCAGTTCGCTGCCCGCTTCTTTCAGATACGCATCCAATTCGTCGCGTTCCATAGCAAGCCGTTTGCGGCGTTCTTGCCAGCGGGCCTTGTCTTTAGCCGATGCTTTTTCGATTTTAGCATCCAGTTTGGCTAATTCAGCGTCAATCTCCGCGCGCTGTTTTTTTAAATTGACTATCATTTCTTCGCGCTCCGCTACCACTGCATTTGCGGCATCACTGGCTGCTTCCTGTAATTTCTGGTTGGCGTCCTTGATGTCTTCTTTAGCCGCCACAATGTCTTCACGAGCCTCTTTTTTGTTTTCAGTAGGAGAATCTTTACAAGATGATAGCATAAATACACTTGCACTTAAGGCAAGTAAACCGGTCATTAATATTGACTTAGTAGTCATGGTAAGCGTCATTTTAGTGAAAAAGTTGGTTTAATCGTTTCGTTGTGCAATACTTAATTAAAAAGGCGTGCCGATCAGGAATAAGCGTTCGCGCTGGGAAAATCGGGGAAAGCGTGCCACATTATGTGGCTAATCAGAGGAATTATATTAAGTGCGGCCGTTCCCTACATGTTTGCCTTCACTTTCCGTCGTTGCTTCCCAGTTGATACTGCCTTCGGCAATTACGGTGAGTTTGACGTCCGTATCCTTTTCCTCCTGCAAGGTTTGCGCCAATACTTCGGCAACGTCGTTTAAGCCCATTGTAATCGCCAGTTCCACCAGCCCGCCATATGTGGCGATTTCATAATGCTCCACTTTTTGGGCGGCGATAATGAGGGCCACGTCGCGGGTCATGGTGTCCTTTTCGGTGTCTTCGATGATGCTCTCGCCTTCCTTCACCAGTCCTTCCATGGCGTCGCACTTTTTTGCCTGCGCCTTCTCGCCCAGCATGTCGAATACTTGTTCCAAACGGCGGATGTGTTCTTTTGTGGCGCTCAGATGTTCGGCAAAAGCGTCCTGTAGTTCCGTGGTGGTGGCCGCTTTTTGCATCTTCGGCAAAGCCTTGATCAGGTGCTGCTCCGCCCAGTAGATGTCTTTCAATTCATCTAAAAAAAACTCCTTTAACATCGAGCCCGGGGCGCCCTTTTTTAAGGATGAAAAGTCAATTTCCTTATTCCCGGCATAACCTGCATGTTGCTGAACTTTTGAACGCGTATCCATTTTTGAAAAAATTTATTGGTTAATGTTAGATGGTATTATGTTTATTGCTCGGCGAATGCCTGCGCAGGGTCGCCTGAAGTTTCAGCGGAACTGCCGGAGTCCTTGGCGCCCTCGTCGAACTCCGGGATAAGATCTTCTCTCGGTACTTCCGCGTAGCCTTTTTGGTCGTCTTCATGTTTCGGTAGTTCTATTTCCTCCCGCCGGGTATAGTTAGGGTCGAATTCTTTCTCCGGAATGCTTTTGGGCGCTACGCCCGGCGGCTGGGTACCTGGTTGCCGCTCTGGGGCAGGGAGCTGTTCCTGGCTTTCGGGGTGTTGGGGTTTGTTCTTCGAAGCAGCCTTGTGAGATTGCCGATCCGTCTTGGGGCGAACGGGGCTGGACATTTGAAGGATCGATTCCATATTGCTTGTAGCATTGTGATGAATGAAAGGATGTTTCAGGCTGGTTTACAACAACCTGACAATGAATTATCCCCCAAAATCTATGCCCTACAGAACTCCGCAGGTTTATTCATAATCTGGGAAAAAAAGCCCCAGCTTGTTGCTGAACGGCCTCCTTTGCTCAAACTGGCACGTTTATTTCAACTCCCATCGTGTACCAAGACGCTAAAATAACGCCTTATTGAAAAACCTGTCCGAGCCAGCAATCCCCATACCCGATATTCAATAATTATGACGAACAAACAAAGTATTTTTATTATAGTAATCGCAGTGGCTACCCTGGCAGCCTGTGCAAAAGTGGGCCCGCCCCGCCCGGATTGCATGGCGCAGGATCCTGTCATTTCGGTCGATACCTCTCACCTAAGTACGCCCCTGATTATCCCGGTTCAACTCATCGAAGATAAAATGAACCGGGCCATCAATCAGGAGCTCATCAAAGACGAAAGTTTCGACAACCCGAGCAAAAAAACAGGCAAAAAAGACCGCCTGAAAGTAAAAGTGAGCCGCCTTGGAAATATCGACGTAAAATGGAACAACCAGGTGGCCACGTACGGGGCGCCTTTGCAGGTATTGCTTGAAAAAGAAATCGTAGGCAAAAACGTATTGCCCAGTAACAAATCCCTCGCGTTAAAAACCGAATTTAGCCTGCGCCTGGTTTTCGAAACCACCATTGAAATAGGCCCCGACTGGCGCCTGCAACCCAAAACAAGGTTTAAAAATTTTGAATGGCTCAGCGAGGTTCGGGCATTCGGCGGATTGATCAATTTAAAAAAGATCATCGAAAAACGGCTGCTGAATCAGATGCCCGACATCGAAACCAATATGGACACCGAAATCCGGGAAAAAGTACGGCTCGATCGAACGGTTGGCCGCATTTGGCAAAAAATACAAAAACCCATTGCTATTAACCGGAAACATGGTGGACTTTTATGGTTGAAGATCAAGCCCCTGCAATTTGAAATAGGTCGGATATACACGGAGGGAACCAACCTGAACATTCAGTGCCGGATACTCGCTTTTACCGAAACGCTGGTGGGCGAAAATCCAGCCTATACCATAGATTCCATCCTGCCCCCATTGAAGAAACGGGCCGAGCTACCCAATGACGCGTACATATATATGCTGTCGGAAATTTCGTATCAGGAATTGAATGAAATTTTAAACCAAAAAATCGCCGGCCAAAAGATCAAGGTGGAAGGGCACAACATACGGATTCAGAACGTGGAAGTATGGGGCTGCGGCGAAGATATGGTCCTGCACTTAGACATTCGGGGCAGCGTGAGCGGCGATGTTTATTTACAAGGAAAGCCGGAATATGCGCCGGATTCGCAGCAATTGCACATTCGGAATTTCGATTTTACGATGTCCACCCAGGAAGCGCTTTTAAGCAGCGCCGCCTGGTTGATGCACAGTACATTCAAAGAAAAAATAGAACAATCCCTTCATCTGCCCTTAAATGAAAAAATCGACTCTATCCCCGCTTCTATTCTCCGGGGTATCGAAAAAGGCCGATTGGGCGATAAAATAGACATGCAGATAGAACACTGGACTTTCCTGCCCCAACAGATATGGATGCGGACCAACGATATCGCGATACTGATCATCGTACGAGCACAGGTAAGGGTTGAGTTGCAGGAAATTTAAACAGGATTGGAACGGATTATACCTCGCACCGCCATGTTTTGTGCATGCAGCGAGGCCACGTTTACTAAACTTTCAAAGTTTAGTAAACGTATTATCCTGTGCTATGTGTGCCTCGGCTTCTTTTTCATATTTCGCATTATTGCTCATTCGTTGCCGGCGGGGGGCCAACTACTAATTTAAGACCTTCGGCGCCGTAAGCAGTGCCTTTGTACACTAATTTATCGTTGTCGGTTTCAAATTCAAGTTGCATGGCTTCTTTGGTACCGACACGTCGCATGTTCAGCAACAGGTTGCCGTTGTTGTGCGTCGTCCATTCACCGGTGTCCACCACGAATGGAGAAGTTCCGTTCACGTCCCTGGTAATCATTTGCACCGCACCGCTGGGTTCAAGGGTTAGTGATACTGTTTTTTGAAGGGAATTGGGCGAGGCAAGCGTTGCCTGATAGAAGGCCTTCGTACTGATAGAGAAAGATTTTCCCTGTAGTTCCGAATTAGCAGCAGGGTCGCTGACATTCGTTTGGCCAGTGCTGACGTTGGTCGGCGTTTGATTGCAAGCCGCCAGCAGAAAAAGCATACAAATGCTTGAGGACAATTCTTTTACATTTTTCATGATAAAGTCGATTTTAAGTTTAGTGATATAGCCGGTTTAGAGTGGTTTATAGTCGGTTTAGAGTGGTTTAGAGGGTTTGAAATGGGGGGCTGACCGGAGCCTGGAATTAGTGTTTGGGCCGTTTAAATTTAAAAATCGCCGCGTCCGGATTCTTTTTTCCGGTGATGGCATCCCGGATAATTTCGGCGGCAATCTGGCTGAACGTGATGCCGTTGCCGCCGAAACCGAGGGCGAACCAGGTGTCGGAATGTTCCGGCGAGCGGTCGATGTAAGGCAGGCCGTCTACGGTCTCGGCAAAGGTGCCGGCCCAGCTGAAATCCACGTACAAAGGCGCCAGGCCCGGGAATTTTCGCTCGAATACCGCTTTCAACTCGCGCGTTTTGCGGGTAAGCAGCCGGTCGCGTTTGCCCGGACTGTAAAAGGGCTCGTCCCTGCCGCCCACCAATACCCGACGGTCTTTGGTGGTTCGCAGGTAGAGGTACGGGCGGGCTGTTTCCCAGATCAAGGCATTTTCGTGCCACAAGGTTTCCGCTTCGTAAGGCTCGCTCACCAAGGCGTAGGTCGAGTGCAGGCGGATGAAATCGTTTTTTTTCAGGTACAAATGCGCTTCGTATCCGCTGGCAATCACCAGTTTTTTCGCCTGTATGCCAAAGCCATGCTCTGTTTGTGCCAGCACCTTGCCTGATTCACGGCGTATCCCGGTAATTTCGGTTTTATCAAAAACGTGTGCACCAGCGTCCTGTGAAGCCTTTAGCAACCCGTGCGTCAAGGCATAAGCATCGACCTGGGCGCCGTCGCGGGGCGAATACAGCGCGGCGGGCGCCTGAAATGGAAAACATTGCCGTATATCGTTTTCCGTCCAGCGTTCCACTTCAATGCCGTGTTTGCGACGAATGGCGTACTCCAGGTCTAATCCGGCGGCGTCCGCTTTTTTGGAGGCATAGTAGAAACTCGGTTTCCGCTCAAAATCATTGTCATAAGGTAGTTTTTTAGCAATTTTTTCCAGTGTATCAATGGCCTCTATGCACAAACGGTAGCTGCGGGCGGCGTTTTTTTCTCCGACGATGCCGGCCAGTTTGTACAACGGCGTATCAATTTCGTACTGTAGCAAGGCCGTGCTGGCGCAGGTGCTGCCCATGCCGATGTGCCGCCGTTCGGCCAGCGTTACGGATATGCCGGCCTGCGTCAGGTACCAGCACACTAAAGCGCCCGTGATGCCGCCGCCTATTACAAGAACGTCGGTTTTCAGGTCGGCCCGCAAGCTAGGGTAAGGTTGGATCAAGCCGTTTTTGAGCAACCAGTACGGACTGGAGGTGCGTAAATCCATTTCAGGTTTTTAAGGCGTGCTTTTTCTGTTGGTTCTGTTTGGGTTGTTCTTCTTTGACGGCATCGGGAGTAGGCGCGTGCTGAAGCGAAACCTCCTTTTCCTCGATGAATACCGCGTAACTGTTGGGCAGTATACGGCCACCGTATTTGTCGGCATATACCTTGGTAAATTCCGCGCCGAAAAACAAAATAGCAGAGGAATAGTATATCCACAGAATGATCAACACCACCGCGCCGGCTGCGCCATACGCTGAAACCGTACTCGATTTGCTGAGATAAATATTGATCAGGTACTTGCCGGCCAAAAACAAAATCGCCGTGAAAAATGCGCCTACCAATACATCGCGCCATTTCAATTTGGCATCAGGCAACACTTTAAATATGATAGCAAACAGCGACAAAACAGTAGCCGTTGTAATCGTATTGGTCAGTATCCAGGCGACCCATATGGCCTGCCCAAAATAGACGGATAGCCGATCGTATAGCATACTCAGCAGGGAACTTACCGTCAGGGTAACCAGCAATAAAAACCCGATGCCGACAACCATGGAAAACGATAACAGCCTGTTTTTCAGGAACTTCAACCAGCTGTGTTTTACTTTCACCTTGATAGACCAAATGGCATTGACCGAATCCTGTATTTCCACGAATACCCCCGTCGCGCCGATGATCAAAGTGACAATACCGATGGCCGCGACCCAGGGCGTATCGTTCGAGACGTTTACATTGCGAATCATCTCCTGTAATTGCATGGCGCCCAAGGGCCCGATGATATCTTCAAACTGTTGAAAAAGATACCCTTCCACCGCTTCTTTGCCCAAAACCACGCTACTCACCGCAATCACAATGATCAGCATCGGCGCCATGGAAAACAGGGTGTAATACGAAAGCGAAGCACTCAATTTCATCGCGTTATCGCTGACGAATTCCTTCCCGGCAAGGATCAGCAGCTGAAAGAATTCTTTCACGCGCGTCCAGGCGGTTTGAGGAAGTTGCTGCCATTTATTTTTCTTTCCCATCGCTGGTCGTTTTAATAACGAATGGAGCCCGGCGGATAAGCATCCGTGGAGACGGCCGAGCCCCACCAGCGTTTAAAATTACTGTAGGAAAATATAAACAAGATAAGCAAGCATACGCCGGCGCTCAGGATGACCATGGTAAGTGACGCGCCGAACAACATGCGATGCTTTATAATGATCCCTGTTAACGCCCAGCATACCACAAGCGCATAAGGAATATTTTTCCAGTTCCTGACGGCCAGTATAGCCAGCAATGTGGCCACCAGGATCATCAGGACCGTCCAGAATTTCTCAGACAAACCCATAGCGTCCCAACCCGTTCCTACCAACACGGCGGCCATATTGGCCACGGTCGCAACGGAAATCCAGCCCAGGTATAAGCCGAACGGAATTTGCAGGTAATTACGGTTGTCCGTCGTATGCGGGAGCATGCGAAAAATGAGGTGGTTCATCCGGATTAGGAGGCCCAGGGTGATCAGCATTACGACCAGACCTGCCGGTAGAAATTCATAATGCCAGCAGAACAACCAGGCCATATTCAATACGCAGAGCCAAACGAATTTCAAGCCGATGGCGGCCACGGCATGGTCGCGGTGATAAGCGCGTTGTGCGTTCCGCAAGCGGATAAGCTGCCACCCTACAAAAAACATCAATGCGGCGTAAATAACGATCCAGATTGAAAAAGTCAAAGCGGCAGGCGTAAAGAGGTTGGGATATTGCGCAGAAAGTTCACCCGTGTTTTTGCCGTTCAGCGGCAGTGCATTGACTAAAAAATTGAACACAAGCGTCAACACCAGAAACACGATGTTCAGGACATGAAGCACCGTCTGGTTTATAGCGGTACGGGGGGGGGTGACCACAGCGTAAGATTCCATGATTCAGCAGATATGCAGGTGTAAGAAAAAATGCCGGAACAAACGATTTGTCCCGGCATGGTTGTATTATCATTGTACTGGTATACCTCCCTCTAAACCCTCCAAATTACGGTTCTAAAAATCTTTCCCGCCTATAGGTTGCTGCTGCTTCAGGTCGTTCGACATGCGTTTACCCTCATTTGAAAAACGTTCGGCCGTTTGACGGGCTTTATCGCCAACATTTTCAACGGCATTGGAGGCATCGTCCATCATCTCACCGGCTTTGTTCTTGGCTTTGCCCCACATTTTCTGGCCCTGCGTGATAATATGACGCGTAAAGTCGTCCACTTCATTGGCTGCGATACCGGAGCCTGTTTCTACGCGGCCTTTGGCTTTATACCAGCTGGCTTTCCCTTCTTGAAGAAGTTCATCGATCGATTTGGTAGACCTGTTAGCGGCTTTCATCAGGTTGCTACGGGTTTCCGTTCCAGGTTGCGGAGCGAAGAGCAGGCCCATTGCTGCGCCTGCAGTGGCGCCACCTATAAAGGCGGCTAATAAATTTGACTTTGTCATAATATAAAAATTTTCGGTTAATGACTTTGAATTGTATGTCACAGCCATAGATAAGAAATACGTGCCACACCTATAATGTGTTTAAGCCCCCCGCCGATTACCCGCCTTGCGGAATAATGGGGATAATTGCCCCAAAAATCACCAAAAATGCGGTGGTACGGTACTTTACGCTAGATACATGCATATAGAAAACGTAAAGTGGTTTTGAATGAAATTCAAACTATAATATATAATACGTTTACTAAACTTTCAAAGTTTAGTAAACGTGGCCATATATAATACGTTTACTAAACTTTCAAAGTTTAGTAAACGTGGCCTATATATAATACGTTTACTAAACTTTCAAAGTTTAGTAAACGTGGCCTAAACATGGCGGTCTCTGTCGACTGCATGACCAGTTTTTGAATAATTCAGATTTATTTTAATATTTTTAAATTTAATCTGCTATGAAAAAAGGACGTACAGTTCTTATTGTAGATGACGAAATAGATTATTGCATGCTCTTGCGGCGCGTATTGCGCAAACGATTTGCACACGTGGCATGCGCCTACTCCTTACTCGAAGGCGTCACAACGGCTGCCTTCCTGCAACCTGATGTAATTCTACTCGACAACAATTTATCTGATGGATACGGCATCGAGTACATCTCGAAGTTCAAAAAAGCCGCCAAGAAGGGCTGGATCGTTATGATCAGCGCAATGGATATTCGGGAGGAAGCCTTAGGGGCAGGAGCCGACGATTTTATTGGCAAGCCTGCAAATCTGGAGGCCCTGAAAGCGATACGTTGAAGTGGTTTGCAAAATCTTAGGGGTTTAGGGGATATAAAAATACTCATTTCATTGATTTTCAATGAAATGAGTATTTTTATATCCCCTAAACCCCTAACCGCCTCTTTAATCCTGATGCCGCGTCTGTCCCTTAAAACTCATAACCCAATGTCAGACCGATACCCCGGGTGCGGCGATACGGTTTATTGTCATTGTTATTGCTGGCATCGTTGTCGAGCAGGTTGTTGATCCCCAGGTTATAGCGGAGATCCAGGATAATAGAGCCGAATTTCACGCCGCCGCCGAAGGAAAGCCCCCAGTCAAGCCGGCGTTCCCGCTCTGCCGGGTCATTGTTGTCAAATTTAAAGGTCCGTTCGGAAGTAGAGGCAACACCCAACAACGTGGTGGTTGTTTTTTGCTTTCCGCCCGTCGCTAAACCCGCAAAAGGCCCGGCCAGGAAATAAAAACCGGAACCCTCGCTGAAGAATTTCACTTTAGCCAGGATGGGTACTTCTACATAGTTGTAATAGATCCGGTCCTCTATTTTATTGTTCTCGTCCAGTTTGTAGGTAGCCTTGCCACCCTTCTGAATGAACAATATTTCCGGCTGAATGGTAAAGTTTTCAGACAAGCCGAGGTCGAATGCCAGGCCGAACTGAGCGCCTACGACGGATTTCCGTTGTATGTCGCTATAGGATTCCTCCGTAGCCGATTCGGAGATGCTGGCATAATTGATGCCGGCCTTTATAGCGACCTGAGCATGTGTGGTGGTGCGCGCTGCAACTGCAAAAAGTGCAAGCAGCAAAAATGATTTCGCGTTCATATCGATTGATTTGTTTAAAAAAAATTAGTTGTACATGGATCGGGGTTACGCTGGACCAGTAAAAATCCCGCGCCAGCGAAGCGGGTAAGCTCAACCGTGTTGAAATGGGGAGGCTCAACCCCAAAGTGAGTAGTTTCTCAAAAAAGCATGCATTGGTCACGCTTAACCGAAATACCTTTTTGGAAATAAGGAACGGTGTCAAAATAACTTCCCAATTTGATGCCATTCTTTTGCCGTCCTCCGTCCCATCTTTTTCGTTAAATAGCGCGGCTATTCGCCTCAAAAGATAGTTGGCTGACACCAAAATAATTGGCCTGAAATTGGAAACTTATTTTG
>Ga0335394_10009713_pt1 | contig 10848 bp, 10 predicted proteins | sample MAT03_FD_205741 | JGI IMG/M metagenome (GOLD analysis project Ga0335394, IMG submission 205741) | Freshwater microbial communities from Lake Fryxell liftoff mats and glacier meltwater in Antarctica - MAT-03 (spades assembly) (version 2) ... | reverse complement strand
CCTCTCCCGCCCGGAAGTGGAGTTCGCCCAGGATGACGAGGCCCGAGGGGTCGTTCAGCGCCGCGGCCCGTTCGGCCAGCGCCCGGCCTTCCTTCGCGTCCGCCGGGATGCCGTCGCCGGCGAGGTACACCATCGCGGCGGTCGCGGCGGCCCGGCCGTGACCCATCGCCGCCGCCTTCTTCCAGGTGTCGAGCGCCTTCGGGATGTCATGGTCGACGCCCTGGGCGGCGAAGTAGCACTGACCGAGGTTCCACGCCGCCGCGGCGGACTTCCCGGCCGCCGCCCGGAAGTACCCGGCGGCGACCTCGGGGTTGCGGCGGACGCCGAGCCCCTCGAAGAACATCCACCCGACGAAGTCCATCGCGGCGGGGTCGCCGCGGTCGGCCGCCCGGCGGCCCCACCGCATCGCCTCGGCGTAGTCCCGCGGCACGCCCGTGCCGTCGCGGTAGGTGTAGGCCAACGCCAGCTGGGCGCGGACGTCGCCCTTGTTCGCCCGGTCGAGCAAGTCGTCGGGCGGCGCGGCGCCGGCCGGCACCGCCAGCGCGCCGGCCACGACGGCCATCAACAGGTGCTTCATCGGTGGCGCTCCGCGGATGTCGGTCGGGGCCGCGTCCTACTTCTTGAGCAGGTCCGTCGTCGCGCGGCCGAGGCGGAGGCCGACTTCGAGGAACGTCTCGGCGTTGCGGTTGTAGTGGTAGCCCTGGTTCTTGGGCGACACGTCCACGTCGCGCCACAGGTCGCGGACGTCCACGGCTTTCACGTTCCCGGCGAACGCCGGGTACTTCTTGGCGTCGCCCACGGCCAGCTGCGCCTCGGCGATCTTCAGGCCGTTCCCCTCGCGGCCGGGGTTCCCGCAGCCGGTGGCGAGCACGAACGTGGCCGCCGGCGCGGCGTAGTCCTTCCGCAGGCTCACGATCAGCCGTTCAAGGTTCTCCTCGTACTTGGCCGTGTGGGCGTTGCTGCCGTGGTCGCGGTGCCCCTGCCACCACACGAACCCGGCGATCTCGTAGCCCTCGCCCTTGTAGCCCGGGTACCACTTGTCGAGCGTCGCCAGCGCCGCCTTGGCGTTGGCCATGTCGTCGTCGTACTGCTTGCCGGCGTACCAGTTCACCTCCTTCTTCGGCTGCCCCTCGACCCACCACTCGGCCTTGTCCCCGGACCCGGCGTAGGTCTTGCCGTCGAACGTGAACTGCTTGCTCCCGGGCGGGAGCAGGTCCCACCCGAGGGCGCGGTTGCCGATGCACGACTTGAGCACCAGCACCGGCTCGTCGAGCGCCGCCCCGACGACGTACCCGAAGCCGACCTCGGGGCCGAACGCCTTCCCGCCGTTCGCGGCCGGGCTCAGCCACGCCCCCTTCTTCACCCGGGCGTCGTAGTAGTACACGTCCTTCCGCTCGGTCCACTTCCCGCCGGCGTCGAGCAGAAACGGGTACTTCTTCTGCGCCTTGGTGAAGTACTCGAGCGTGCCCTTGGTGGTCTCGGGGCCGATGTCGCCCATGCCGACCATGTTCGACTGGCCCATCAGAATGAACACCTTGAGCGGCTTCCCGGCGGCCCCGGGCTTGCCGTCGGGGCGCAGCCGGTCGTCCTGGGCGAACGCGGCGGCGGCGAGCACACACAAAAGTAGGCCGGCGGGGAGGAATCGGGTCGTTCGCATGGCACGCTCGCGGGGTTACGGGTGTTCGGTCAGAAACGCGGCGACGCCGGCGGCGAACCGCTCGGCGGCGGGGGGGTGGCAGCGGAGCCACAGTTCCGGCTCGATCAGTTCGAGTTCCATCACCGCCAGCCGGCCGGCGTTGTCGCGCACCAGATCGACCCGGCCGTACACCGGGACCGGGTGGCACGCCGCCGCGGCGCGCTCGGCGAGCGCGACCTGCTCGGTCGTCGGCTCGTAGTCGCGGACGGTGCCGCCGTGGTCGTCCTGCACGCGGAAGTCGCCGGCCTTCGGCACCTTCCGCACGGCGTGCGAGTACCGCCCGCCGAACACCATCAGCGTGTCCTCGCCGGTGCGGGCGACGTCGGCCTGGAAGGGCTGCACGATCATCGCCTCGGCGGCGAGCAGGGCGTCGAGCAGCGGTTGCAGGTCGGCCGCGGTCCGGCGGTTCACGCGATACGTGTGCCGGGCCGCGCCGGACACGCACGGCTTCACCACCGCCTCGTCCCACCCCGTTTCCGCGAGCACGTCCGCGAGCGGTCGTGTCGAACCGCGTTCGAGGAACCGCGACGGCACGACCGGCACCCCGCCGGCGTCCAGGTCGGCGAGGTAGTGCTTGTCGAGGTTCCAGCGGACGGTCGGCCCGCGGTTGCACAGGCGCGTCTCCCGCTCGACGCGGTCCAGCCACGCGGCGAACTCGGTGAACCGCTCGAAGTAGTCCCAGGTGGTGCGGAACACGGCGCAGCGGAATCGCGACCACTCGACCGTCGGGTCGGCCCAGTCGACGCGCTCCGCGCGGAGCCCGCGGCACGCGAGCGCCTCCACGAGCAATCCGTCGTCGGCCAGGATGTTGCCCATGTACCAGTCGCCGTCCGCCGCGGTGGCGGCCGTGTAGCGGCGGTCGGTGAGCAGCGCGACGTCACACGGCGGCATCGGTTCCTACTCGTGCGCGGCCTGGCGGGTGACGACCGGCACGTAGCCGACCTCCAGCCCCCGCGGCGGGGTGACGAGCACCGCCGGGTCGAGGTCGGCGAGCCTGCCGGTCGTCGGGGGCGGCAGGTACTCGCGCTCCTTCGTCCACGTGCGGTGCAACAGCTCGACCCGCTTCTGGAGCGCCTCGCGCTCGGCGGCGGTCAGGTCGGCGTTCAGCAGCGCGGGCTGGTCGGCGAACCGATACCAGTAGTACGTCGCCACGCTACCGTCCCCGAGCTTCGCCTTGAACGGCCCGGCCGCCGGCCCCGGCGTCTTCCAACTGCTCGCCGGCTCGTCGGGGGTGACGTAGGGTTTGGGGGCGGCGTCGCGGCGGCGCGGGAACGCCACGTCCGCCAGCCCGGTCTCGGCCGGCACCCCGGCCGCGCTCACCACCACCCAGCGGTCCTTCCCCTTCGCGTCCGTCTCCAGCCGGTAGTACTCGGGGAGGGTGACGAGCGACCCGGCCTTCGTCACCGCGTCCTTCCCCCACTTGTAGCCGAAGGTGGTGTCGTCGAGCGCGGCGGGCGTGGCGAACGAACTCCACGCCACCGGCGCCTTCTTCTCCTTCGGCGTGTCGGGGGTGTAAATCTGCCACGTCGCCCCGCCGCCGCCCTTGAACGTGTGGACGCCCGCGGCCTTCGGGTCGATCGCACCCGTCGCCGCCGGCCCGCCGTCGAACCACGCCTTCACCCCGTCCCACAGCGCGGCCCGGTTGTACGCCGTGACGCGGTGGACGAGCGGCGAGTCGCCATCCGCCGTCACCGGGAACTGGGTCGGGGCGACGCGTGCGTAGGTCGTACCCTTCGCGTCCGTCGCCACGTAGGCGGGGATGTGCTGCGTCTCCATCTGGATCGCCTTGTTCGGCTCGGACGGCCGCGCGTCGAGGAACGTGCCGGCGAATTCCGTCTTCTCGACGGTCGGCTTCGACCAGAAGTACGGCGTGAAGAACGCGACCGGCCCCTTGAAGTTGCCGGTGTTCAGGAACAGCGTCCAACTCTGGTCGCCGGTCGGCACGTCCTTCCCGGCGGTCGTCTTCTTCGCCGCGGTGAGCGGGAGCGGGAGGTAGCCGTACCCGAACAGCTCGCCGTTCGTGCCCTGCTTCAGGTTCAGCCCGTCCGGCGGCCAGATCACCCACGGGCTCAGTTGCGCGACGGCGTAGTGCCCGGCGGGCCTGGCCCAGTCGCGTCCCTTGCCGGCCCCGGGGCCGTTGGCCCACTCGCTGAAGTTCAGCGCCACCCCGCCCATGATGAACTTCGGCGTCTCGGTGGCGAAGCGGGTGTCGCGCCACCAGCCGAGCCCGCCCTCGATGTCGGAGTAGTGCCCCTTCCGCGGGATGCCGTCGTTCCGGGCGAACATCCACGTGCCGAACAGCCCGCTCTGGAACTGCGACCCGGGGTAGTTCTTCAGCAGCGGCCACGCGGCCACGTACATCGAGAACCCGGCGTCGTACGTCTGCGGCACCCGCTCGTGCGGGACGAGCAGGTAGCCGGCCATCTCCGCCTTCCGCGGCGCCGGCCCGGGCGGGGGGACGAGCGCGTCGGCGAACGCCTTGCCGATCGGGGCCATGACCCGCGCCGCCCCGAGGTAGTGGTAGCCGCCGTTCGACACGCCCGCCGCCAGCCGCGCCGCCTCCGCCGGCGTGAACTGCTCCTCGACCGCCTTCTTCCTGGCGGCGTCCTTCGCGGCCCGGGTGAGGTCCGGGGTCTTCTTGAACCCCTGGTCGAGCTTGCCGTTCAGCCGCTCCATCCGCTCTCGCAGGTCGTCCAGGTCGTCGTCCCAGAACGGCGACGTTTCCACCGCCCTCACGCTCCCTTTGAACTCGGGGAGCGACGCGGCCTTGACCTGGGCGGCGCGGAAGTGCAGCTGCGGCGCCTTCGCCCCCTCGCGGTCGCCGCCGATGCCCATGACGCCGATCACCACCGGCAGCTTCGGGGCACCCAGGTCTTTGCGCACGTCGCGGACCAGGTGGCCGAGCAGGGACGCGTACTCGTCGTACCCGCCGGCCTTGTTCCGGTCCGGGTACGCCCCGCCGTCCACCAGGTCGTTGAACCCCTGGAACCACACGAACCCGGCCAGCTCGTAGCCCTGCTTGTCGTCGTAGTCGGGCACCACGCGCTTGACGTCCTTCAGCACCGCCCGCACGTGGTCGATCATGTGGCGGTAGAAGACGCCGCCGTTCTTGTGGACCTTCTCGGTCTCGGCGGCGGGGTCGAGGCCGCGCTTCTTCCACTGGTCCAGCGTGAAGTCGTTGATCTTCTCCGGCCCGGCGCCCGGCGGGCGGAATTCGGTGTGCAGGTTCCGCCCGCCCCACGCCGTCTTGATGATGAGGATCGGCCCGGCGTGCCGCTTCTCCAGCGTCAGCCCGAACGTGAACTCCGGGCCGAATTTGTCCTTCCCCGGGCCGAAGCCGGCCGTCAGCCGGCCCGTCTTCTCCCGCAGGTCGGTGTAGGCGTCGCCGAGGCACCCGACCGACGTGATCCACACCCGCTCGCACACCTTCGGGATGCCGTCGGCGGCGCGCATCTGGGCCAGCAGCGGGGCCGTCTTCGGGTCGCCGGCCATGCTGTCGAGGGTGGACAGGTGCGCGTGCCCCTGCATGTTCGACTGCCCGGCGAGGACGTATACCTTCAGCGGCCCGGCGGCGGCGGGCGTGGCCGCCGCGAGGACGGCGACCAGCGGGAACAACAGGCGCGACATGACGGACCCTCGGCGGGGGCGGGCGGGCGTTACTCATCTTGACGGACGGCGGTTACGTTTCGAGGAAATAAAGTAGCGAATCTCGGAACGCACCCATGCCCCGACCGCCGCGCCGCGTGGCGCTGATGCTCGACCTCCGGTGGCCGTACAAGCGGCACGCCGAGGTGTTCGCCGGCACCCAGCGGTACGCCGAGGAACGCGGCTGGGTCTCGATCATCGACGAGTTCGCCCACGACACGCTGCGCCAGAAGAAGGCCGCCCCGTACGACGGGATCGTGGCGCGGGCGAACCACCCGCTCGCCCGGCGGGCCGCCGCCCGGGGGGTGCCGGTGGTGAACGTGTGGCCCAGCTCGCCCGCGCGGCACCTGACCCCGGGCGTATTCCCCGACTCGACGCTGACCGGCCGACTGGTGGCCGAGCACCTGCTGGCCCGCGGCTTCCGGTCGTTCGCCACCCTGACCTCGCCGAAGAACGCGGACAACGAGCTGGAAGTCCGGGAGATCACCCGCGTCGTCCGGGACGCCGGCTTCCCGTGCGCCGCCGCGTACGTCCCGCAAGACCCCCACCGGGACGCGGCGAGTTGGCGGAAGACCGTCCGGCTGATCGGCCGCGCGATGGCCGGGTGGACGCCGCCCGTCGGCGTGTACGTCGGTCAGGAGGTGTGCGGGCGGTTGGTGGTCCAGGCCGGACACCTCCGCGGGTGGCGGACGCCCGGGGACGTGGCGATCGTCGCCGGCAAGAACGAGGAGGCGCTGTGCGAGCACCCCCGCCCGTCGCTCACCAGCGTCGAGATCGGGTACGCCCGGATCGGGTACGCGGCGGCCGAACTGCTGGACCGGCTGATGGCGGGGCGGGCGGCCCCGCCGGGGCCGATCCGCCTGCCGCCGCACGGCCTGGTCGTCCGCGAATCAACCGACTTCTTCGCCGTCGGCAACCCGGTCGTGGCCGCGGCGCTGGCCTTCGTCTCGGCCAACAGCCACCGCCGGATCGGGCCGGACGACGTGGCCGCAGCGGTCGGCGCCGGGACGCGGACGTTGCAGAACTACTTCCAGAAGGCGATCCAGCGGCCGGTGGCGACCGAAATCCGCCGGGTGCGGATCGAGCGGGCGAAGCGAGAATTGACCCAGAGCGGACGCACGCTGGACGCCATCGCCCGCGCCGTCGGGTTCGGCACGATCCAGCGGCTCTCCGAGGTGTTCCGACGCGAACTCGGCATGAGTCCGGGCGAGTACCGCAAGCAGCGTCGGCTCGGCTCGGAATGAGCCGTCACGGGCTGCTGACGCCGTCCGAGCAGGCATGACTCCGGCCGCGCCGTCACGCTCGGTCTCCGTCGGGAAGTTGCGGGAGTGGCCCGCGGTGTGGTCGGCCGACCCGCGGGTGCTCGCCGCGATCGGGGACAACGAAGTCGAAGTGGCGGTCCGCGCAGGAACAGCTCGGCTCCGCTACTTCGCCGCGGCCGACCCGGCGTTCCCCGCCGTCCCCCTCCTCCCCGCGACGCCCGGGGACGCCGCCCCGCCCCGCGACCCCGCGGACCCCCGCCTCCCGGCTGGGACCGGCGTGCGGGACAAGGTGTGGCAGCGGCTCGTCGTCGAGGACGCCGAACTCCCCCCCCAGCCCCCTTCGCCGCCGTCGCCGGCGACCGGGTCGTGGCGAGCAACGCCCCGTGGCTCGTGCACCTGGGGGTTGCCGACTGTCGCCCGGCCGCGGCCGGCCTCCGCTCAGCGGCGGTGCCGAGCTCCGTGGTCGTGGTCGAGGGCATCGGGGCCGGCTTCGTCGCGTGGGTCGAGGGTGGCGGAGTGGGCCGAGATGGGCGTGCCGGCGTTCGCCGGGTACGATCCCCCGGGCCGGCTCCGACTCCGGTTCGGGCCGGAGGTTGGGTGAGCCGACCACCCCAACGTGCCACGCGCTCCCACCCCGCATACCGGAGAGACCCGATGGCCCGTCACTGCCGGAACTCGGCAGCGTCTCGGACCGCGTCTTCGGCCTCGCCAACGACGTGGCGAAGGACGTGGGCAAGGCGTACCCCGGGAAGCTGGTCGGCGTGCTGGCGTACAGCGAGCACAGCGAGCCGCCGAGTTTCGCCCTCGAACCGAACGTGTACGTGCAGCTGACGGCCGGGTTCACCCGCGGCCGGTACACGCACGACGAACTCCTCGACCTGTGGCCGAGGTGGTGCAAGAACATCGGGTTCTACGAATACTTCTCGGGCTGGCTCTGGGACTTCGATCGGCTCCCCGGCGGGAACGGCGCCAACCTGACCCGCACCCGGGACATGATCAAGCGGTACGCGGCGGCCGGGGCGACGAGCGTGGACGCCGAGAGCGGGAACAACTGGGGGCCACACGGCCGCGGGTACTACGCCGCCAACAAGCTCCTGCGGAACCCCGACGCGGACGTGACCGCGGTCCTCGCCGACTTCTACGATAAGGCGATCGGCCCGGCGGCACCCGCGATGCGGCGGTACTACGAGCGGCTCGCCCCGGACGCAGAGCCGCTCGTGAGTCGCGGGCTGGTCGGCGAGGCGTTCCGCGACGTGGGGGAGGCCGCGGCGCTGGCGAAGGACCGGCCGGACGTGGGCGGGGACGTACGCGTTCGGGTGCGACGACTCCGCGGCCGGGTGGGGGATCGCCGTCGCGGCGGGCCGGCCGGCGGTGCTGCTGTCGAACCGCGGGCGGCGCTACCTGCACCTCGGCCAGTTCCAGGAGACGTTCTTCGACGTCCCGCGGGGCACGACGCAGGTGCGGTACTTCTGGGGCGGCGGGCCGCACCGGGTACTCGGCCCGGACCGCACGGTCGTCGCGGAGGTGACTTCAAGCGACGAGGTGGTCACGATCCCGGTGCCGGCGGGGGCCGCCGGCCGGCTGTGGTCGTTCACCCCCCACGCCCACGGCCACCTGTGGTTCTACTCCGTCCCGAACGTACTCGCCGCGTCGCCCGACGCGCTCCTGCTGCCGCGGGAGGTGGTCGCGGCCGACGGGCTGCCGACCCCGAAGAACTGACCCACGCCGGCCGCACCCCACGGAATCCCGTCCGCCGCGCCCGCCGCGCCCCTGTGACCGCACGACACGCCAGGCGGCGACGCGGTCATCGGGCGCGGCCGGGCGTGGGCGGTTGTGCCGGACCCGGGGTGTCGGTTTGCAGTCCGGGCTCGGGCGGGGCGTCGAACCGGAGCAGCTCGGCCGGCGGCACCCCGAGCCCGGCGGCGATGAGGCAGAAGTTGTCGAGGCTGACGTTCCGCTCCCCCCGCTCGATGCTCCCGATGTAGCTCCGGTCGATCTGGATCACGTGGGCGAACGCCTCCTGGCTCACTCCCTTCTCCTTGCGGAGCTGGCGCACGCGCCGGCCGAACAGCACCTTCACGTATCCGTCCGCCATCCCCTGACAGTGGCCATTTGCGTTCTCCCGATCCACGGCTTATAACAACACGGCTTTTATCACCCAACGGCCGGTAGGGAGGCTACCCGGCCCCGCGAGGGTCGCCCGTGCATCCCGTCATTCCCTTCGCCGCGACCTACGGTCCCGAGATCGCATCCTGGCTGCTCGCACACGCCGGCGAGCTGGGCGACGCCGCCGCCCGGGTGACCCGCCCAGTCATGGCCGCGATCACCGATCCGACCGCCTCCCTCGACCGGATCGGGGCCGCCCTCGTCGCCCCACCAGAACGGCCACACCGAGGTCATGGGCCTGCTCCACCAGCACACGGCCACGCTCGACGGCATCACCGCCGCGGTCGACGGGATCGGGTCCGGGCAAGTTGTACTCGGGCAGTCCCTGTCCGTACTCACGACGCTCTCCATGGTGGGGCTGGGGGTGTCCGTCCTGTCCCACCTCCACCTCGCGGTCCAGTTCCTCGCCCTGACCCGCCGGGTCGACCGGCTGGCCGCCGAGGTGCGGCAGGTGAAGGCCCTGCTCCAGGCCGAGCACCGGGCCGAACTCCAGGCGGGTCTGACGAAGCTCAAAAACGGACTCGACATCTCCGACACCCACCCGGGCCAGGCGGCCACGCAGTTCGCCACGGCCGCGGACACGCTCACCGACAGCTCGGCGAATTACGCCGAGCAGCTGCGCACCCAGCTCGGATCGGGCGACCACGCGTACCGATGGCTGCTGGCCCGGCACCTGACGGTGTCCGCCCTCAGCGAGGCCGCCGCCCACCTCCGCCTCGGCCAGAAGGGGCTGGCCGTGCGGGCACTGGAGACCGCCCTCGCCCCCCTCCAGGCCCACGCCCGGGGAGTGTTCGCCCGGACCGTGGACGCCGACCCGACCCGGTTCCTGATGCCGGCCATGGCCGCCCACGGGGTCACCCTGGAGGCGGTCGCCGAGCTGTACCGGCAGGCCGGGCACGCCGGCGCGGCCGGGGCCGACCAGCGGCTGTCCGCGGCCGGGCGGTTCGAGGCCCTGCGGGGCCGGCTGTACGCCGTCCGCGACCCCCGGTTCCGCGCCGCGGCGGTCGTGCGGCGGCTGGCCGCCGAGTGGGCGGAGGCGGCGGCGGCGGTGGAGGAGGTGAACCGGGTCCGGGGGCTGGCCCTGGCGGTCGGGGCGTACCACGGGCCGACCCGGACGTACGACGACATCGCGGCCGAGATCCTCCGGCAGGTGGACGCCCGGCGGCCGGCCGACGGCACCTGCCTCGCGTTCTTCCCGGCCCCGGGTTGACCGCGTCCGGCCCCCGCCCCGCGATACCTAAAGGAAAGGGTTCGGTCGCCGGGCACGCCCCAGTGTTCCGACCTCGCGGCCCCGCACCACACCTCCCGGGACGGGTGGTGGTGCGGGACGGGCGGCCCGTCAGCGGGTCAACGTGAGCCGGACGGCGGACAACTCCGGGAACGCGCGGAAGGCGTGACGGACGGCCCTCTTCAGCACGCTCAGGAACGCGTCATTCAGCAGGGTCTTGCGGACGGCTTCGGCCTCCGTCTCGGGGAGGTCCACAGGGCTGCGAACGGTCAGGTGCAGTTCGTCGGCCGCGACGGACTTCGCCATGTCATTCTCCAGACGGCCACCTCGCTTCAGCACGATCGCCGGTCAACTCCCGAGCAACTCCATCACGCCGCGGACGACCAGCCGGGTGACGTAGGAACCCGCCGCCAGGTAGAGGAACAGCACGGTCGCCCGGCCGGCCGGCAGCCCGAGGCCGGCGAACGCGGCGACCCCCCACCCTGCCAGCCCGACCACGTAACGAACGAGGTCACGGCCGCGACGCCGATCGCGGCGGCGGCGGTCGTGCGGTAGTGCGGGGCGGCGGCCGGGTCGGACCCGGCGACGGAGCTCCGGTAGCAGGCGACCGAGACGAACCAGCACGCCGCCGACAGCGCGACGAAGATCAGCAGCGCGAGCAGGTACACCATGACGGATGCCTTTCGTACCGGGGCGGGGTCAGCCGGTCAGGTAGCCGGCGGCCAGGAAGATGAACAGCAGCGCGAAGATGAGGGGCATGGGATCGCTCCCGGGGTTCGTGGGGGTGAGGCGGGCGGCGGGGTGGAGAGCCGGGCACCAGGCGTCGCGTGAGCGGGGCCGCACGGGCTGGG
>Ga0335394_10009712_pt1 | contig 10848 bp, 9 predicted proteins | sample MAT03_FD_205741 | JGI IMG/M metagenome (GOLD analysis project Ga0335394, IMG submission 205741) | Freshwater microbial communities from Lake Fryxell liftoff mats and glacier meltwater in Antarctica - MAT-03 (spades assembly) (version 2) ... | reverse complement strand
GGGAAATCGCTTGCTCATCGCTATTAGTTTTTCCCTTATTGTAAAGATCAATTTCGTTTATGGCATTTTCAGGATTCAAATGAATGTTACTGCGTATCATACTTACTCTTTTTTTATTAAAATAAAAGAATAGTTTAAATGCTATTTAAGTGCAAGTAATTTATATTACGTAATTATAATTATAATTTTAATATAATTTGTTAATGAGCGCGTGGGTGCGCTTCATCATAAACTTTTTTTTTGAGGTGTGTTGAGACTTGTGTGTATATAGTTGTCGTTGTCAGCGAGGAATGACCAAGAATTACCTGGATTGTCTTTAAATCCATACCATTTTCAAGCCAATGGGTAGCAATCGTGTGTCTAATTGTATGAGGGGTGATAATTCCTGATAGTCCGCTTGCAAGCAAATGCTTTTCAAAATTGCGGTCGATTGATCTTGTGGTAAGTCTTGTTCCTAGCTTATTTAAAAATACAGCTTCATGATCAACCTCTGCAAGATGACCATAGATATCGTCGTGGCGCTCGGTATGATCTAAATATTTTACAATCCAGTCCGCTGCATTTTTGGTAATAGGGATAATTCGCTCTTTTTTACCTTTTCCTCTTAATTTGATCAAAAAGGATTTAGCATCTACATCTTGTCTGTTCAAACCGGCAAGCTCATTAATACGTAGACCAGAACTATAAAAAAGCTCCATGATGGCACGATCGCGAAAGCCGAGGTAAGTTTTAAGATCAGGTTCATCAAGTAGTCTTAGGACTTGCTCGTAGGAAAGCGAAGTCGGGATTTTCTTATCGAGTTTTGGGCTTTCTAAATCTTCTATAGGATTTAGAGTAATGAGTTGTTGTAAAAATGCAAATTTAAAGAACGAACGAAGAGATGAAATACGCCTTGCAATCGTAGCTTTTGCTTTATGTTGGCTACTTAAATGCGCAATAAAACACCTTAGAGTCTTTCTATTAATTGACTCTAAGGCAATAGGCCGCAGCTGATCTATTTCCAGATGGGACTTGAGGTCATTTAAATCGATAGCGTAGTTTCTAAGTGTATGCGTAGAAGTGTTTTTGACAACTTTAAGATATCTTAAGAATTTATCTACAGCATCTTCAAACATCTATATCCCTTTAAAAAATACTAATTAATTTTCTTTATCAACTGCTTGCAGGATTTTTTGGAAAGTCAAATACTTTAAAGTCTTCTGCCACATCAGTATTTGGAAATACGCTTCTTGCTTCAATCTCAAAATCCTTTAAAAATTGATAGCGAGCTGAAAAGTGTGTTAAAATGAGCTTTTCAACTCCTGCTTCTTTTGCTATTGTTGCCGCCTGTTTTGCTGTCATATGAAAATGTTTCTGTGCAAGCTCTTTATGCTCTTCTAAGTAAGTGCTTTCTGCAAGGAGTATTTTGGCACCTTTTGCAATATCAATAGCGTTTTGGCAATATCTAGTATCGACAACATAGGCTATGCTATCACCTTTTCTGATATGGCTTACATCATCCAAATGAATGGTTTGACCGTTGATAAATATCGACCCCTTTTCTTGTATTTCCTTAACAAGCTCTCCCTGAATATCAAATTTATTAAGGAGCGAGCGATCAAACTTTCTTGTATTAGGCTCCACTATTCTAAAGCCGATATTATCTACACCATGCTCTAAAAAAGTAGCTTCTATACGAAATTTACCATCATCATGGACGATACCGGCTTCTGCTACCGGATGTTCAACGACATGTATGGTTTCATGATAGATAGTGCCATATCTTAATCGATCAAAATATTTTTTACCACTAGCCGGGTAGTAGCAATGAATGGGGTGTTTGACTTTATCAAGGTTTAAACGCATGAGCATGGAACCAAGCCCCAAGCAATGATCTCCATGAAAATGGGATATGAAAATACGCGTGACAACAGGAGGTGCTACATTTGCATGAATAAACTGTCTTTGTGTCCCTTCGCCAGGATCAAATAGCAAACCTTCAGCATTCCAACGAAAAAGATAGGCCCCATGATTTCTAAAGCGTGTAGGTTGTTGGCTTGAACAGCCAAGAATAATAAGATCGCGAGCGCTCATGAATACCGTAATATTTTATATTTTACAAAAGTTAAAAATATAATATAGCAAAAAAAAAATTGCCCAACCAGTTTATTCTTCCCTGTACTTATTTACAATTTGCAGTACTAGCCATTTTTTACTTTAAAAGCATCTAAAAATCCAATTAGCATACCAAACACAAGTCCACTTAGGTGAGCTGTATTTGCAATACCAGGCGATATTTCTGTATGATAGTAAATTTCAATAATGAACGAAATGATCTGTAAAAAAAACATGAGCATAATAAAAATAAAAACAGACGATAAGGAAACCGATGAAAATTGATAACCTTCCCATGCTGCAATGCGCTGTCTAACAAAAATAAATCCTATCATGGCACAAACAACACCTGAAATTCCAAGAAATCCAGTACCTGTCATAAGATATTGAGAGCTATTGGTTAAAAGCGCAGCCAAAAGGATAAATATAAGATATTTTGGGCTTCCCATTTTGCTTTCCATTTGTTTTCCGAGGATAACAAAAAGGATCATGTTAAAAACGAGATGAAAAAAAGATCCATGCATAAGAGCCGGTGTAAATAATCGCCAAATTTCACCTTCCTTTATTCTTTCAAATAATGGAGCTGTAAAATTCCATCCGGTGCTAGGGTCTTGAATCTTAGCAACAATCTTATCATAGAGTCCTTGCCAATATGGAGTCTCCTGATATTTTTTAAGAAGCGTCATGCCGTCTGGTGGTAACTCTTTTAGATCCTGAATTTTACTTATCCCAAATTTATTGATGATTTCATCGATATAATCATAGGCTGCGGGGTAATCATACATCAACAATTTATTGATGGTAGGTGTTAAAACTGGGGCGTAAGGGATATCTTGAGGTAGTGATTTAACGTCAGGGGTTGTCATCGAAGCATATAGAAATAGCATAATACAGCTAATCAGAATATATAGAGTAATAAACCCCATCCCAGAATAAATTGCAGGCGCTTCTGAGGTAAGATTTACATTTTTAGGTGAAAAATCTTTTATTTTTTGCTGAGCTTTGTCTTGAAGTATTTTTAATTTACTTTCCGATACTTTAAATTCCGGATCGTCAGGTTTTTTTAAAAACTCATCTCGCCAGTAAAGTGCCTCATCCAAATGATCTTCATCAATGACCCAAATATGGCATGTTGTTGTCCCGTAGTCAGAACTTCCCCAGTCGCTGCCCTTAATAGCTTCAAACTGATTTTCAATTCCTTTATTTTTCAAAAATTCTGAAAAAAGGGAAGTTTGTTTTTGATCAATTGAACTGTAAATTATACGCATATAAGTTTTAAGCCCTTAAATTTTGGATCTTTTCAATGATTTTTGAGGTTGATAGCCCCTGCACTAAGGGGACAACTACAAGTTTGCCACCATGTACTCTCACAGTTTCAGCTTCAATGCAATTCTCTCCATATTCCTGGCCGTTGATATGCACATCAGGTTTTATTAAATTGAGGATGTTACATGGGTTTGTTTCATCAAACCAAGTAACAAAATCTACAAATTCAATGGCAGCCATCATCTGCATCCGATCATTTAAAGTAATGATCGGCCTTGAAATATCTTTATATTGCTTAATTGAAGAATCACTATTCAAAGCTATGATTAACACATCGGCCAATTTTGATGCTTCATAAATCATATGTAAATGCCCGGCATGCATCAAATCAAAAGATCCGTTTAATGTGGCAATCGTTTTTTTTTGAAGCTTAATTTCTTTTATTTTTCTCTCAAGACACAAAGGATCAATAGTTTTTGTTAAAAAATCATTATCCCAATTCGTTCTATGTAATTTCTTTTTCGAATGCAATGCTAAATACCTCATCGTAATGTTCGACAAAATGAATGGTCAAACCTTTTTTAATATATTCTGGCAATTCATCATAATCGCGTATATTTTCTTTTGGAAAGATTAATGTTTTAAGGCCTGAGCGTCTTGCTGCAACAAGTTTTTCTTTAAGACCCCCAATTGGTAAGACTCTTCCGGTAAGTGTCAATTCGCCTGTCATCCCAAGATCATCAAGTACTGGTGTGTCTGTGAGTAGAGATAAAAGAGCTGTTACCATCGTGATGCCAGCAGATGGCCCATCTTTTGGAGTCGCCCCTTCCGGGATATGTATATGCACTTGCGACTTTTCAAAAAATGTATAGCCTGGTGCATATTTATGTAAAGAGCTATGAAGATAGCTCCAAGCAATTTCTGATGATTCTTTCATTACGTTCCCAGCTTGCCCTGTCAGCTTCATTTCAGTCTTTTCACCAGCTACTTTAATCGCTTCAATATAAAGAGTAGCACCGCCAAGTGATGTCCAAGCAAGCCCCATACAGACACCAACAGGTGTGCGATCATAAAATCTATCGCTTGTAAAGATAGGTTTCCCAAGATATTCAATGAGATTGCTTTCTGTGATATGAATTTTAGAAGGCACTTTTTCAATTATTTTTTGTAGTTTTTTCGGTTTTGGCAACCTCTCCTGATTTTCTTGCTCGCGTACAATCTTCAAGGAAATTTTTCTTAGGATTTTCTTGATATGATTTTCAAGACTTCTAACCCCTGATTCTCTTGCGTAGCCATTAATAATAGAGCGTAAAGACTCTTTATTAAAATCAACTTCTGATGCTTTTAAACCAGATGCTTTGCGGTTTCTTGGGATAAGATATTTCTTAGCAATTTCGATCTTTTCTTGGGCTATATAGCCTGAAAGTCGCATGATATCCATACGGTCTTTTAAAGCTTCAGGGATTGTGTCTAAGACGTTTGCTGTTACGATAAATAATACATTTGAGAGATCAAAGCGAACATCGAGGTAATGATCTAAAAATTCACGGTTTTGCTCAGGATCTAGTACTTCTAAAAGGGCTGACGCTGGGTCTCCATGGTAGCTTGTTCCCATTTTATCCACTTCATCAAGCATAATGACCGGATTCATTGTTTGGCAAATCTTAAGCGCTTGAATAAGTTTTCCTGGCATTGCACCAATGTATGTACGACGATGCCCCTTTATTTCAGCCTCATCGCGCATACCGCCGACAGAAAATCTATAAAATTTTCGATTCAGAGCTCTTGCAATACTTTTGCCAATACTTGTTTTGCCAACACCAGGGGGGCCAACAAGGCAGATAATCCCACCTTTAGCGCCACCTGAAAGTCTTCCTACACTGATGAACTCAAGAATACTTTGCTTAATGTCTTCAAGGCCGTAATGATCTTTTGCCAAAATGAGTTCAGCCTCAGCAATAGTATGAATTTCTTTGCTATAAAGACCCCAAGGAAGCGTCGTTAGCCACTCTAAATAACCTCTGCAAATACTGTATTCAGATGATTGTGTCTCAAGTGTACTCAACTTGTCCATCTCATCTTGAATCACTTTAAGAGTCTCTTCTGGTACTTTTCTTGTCTTTATTCTCGCTTCAAATTTTTCGCGATCAATAGATTTATCGTCTTTTTCAAGACCTAGTTCTTTTTTGATGGTTTTAAGTTGTTCTTTTAAAAAGAAGTCTTTTTGGCTTTTATTTAAGGTAGCATCAATTTTTTGATTGATGCTATTTTGTAAAACACTAAATTCTAATTCTTTTTTTAAAAGTAAAAGAGATTTATTCAATCTTTTTTCAATGTCAAAAGTTTCTAAGATTTCTTGTAACTCATCTCTTGGCGCAGTAGTAAGCGCGACTGCAAAATCTGCAAGTTTTCCAGGTTCCGTAAAATCGGAGTGACTTAAAAACAGTTGAAGTTCCTCTTTAAAGAGGGGATTTAATTTTAAAAGTTCTTTAATCGTTGAAATAATACTAATCGCATAGGCTTTAAGCTCTACTGTTAAAACCGGGTTATCTTCATAATAATCAACCTTAGCTTTAAGGCAGGGTTTTTCCTTCAAAACTTGTTCGACTTTGATTCGACATTCCAAGTTCAAAATGACTTGCGCACCGCCTTTTTCAAGAGGAGTAATGCGAAGTATCCTTGCAGCGACACCTACACTATAAAGATCATCAAATGTCGCTTTATAGGCATCAAGAGATTCGGATTTCGATAAAAGTATCCCGATACATTTATGAGAAGTTTTGGAAACTTGCTTTAAAACTTCTAAAAAGGGGCCTGGTTCTACAATAATTGGCACAGCCATCCCCGGAAAATAGGGGCGGCGCAAAAGAGGCATTAGATAAAGCTCTTTTGGAAAATTAAAATCTTTTTGTTTTTTACTCTCTTCAATATCATTTATTATGGCTTTTTCAAGCTCTGCTTCAAAGGAAAGTATATCAAGGTCATCCATTAGTTTTTTCTCTTTTTATTAGACTGGTTAAATGCTACCATTTCAGTATTTAAAAAGCTAATGAAGTTGCAGGAGTCAAAAATGAGTGTAAATGTAAATTTTTTATTTTAATTTATATGTTCAAAATCATCTTTTTAAAAAGCTTATTTACAGAGATTAAAATAAAATTAAAGTTAGCTCATTTTGTTCTGTTTTTTTTATCGTTCATTTGATAAGTTCGATTGGATATTTTAAATGAAGGATATTTAATGAAGATTAATTGTAAACAGGTTGTGGATTTGTATTCTTATTGTGACTATATCCCCGTTGTCAGTACTTTAACTAATCTTACAGAAATTTTTATTAAACTTGTCATTCGTTCATCTGATCTCATCGATTTAAAAGACAATCATTACTTTCTTCATTTAAAACATAAAGATTTTAAACGTTGCGCTATCTTGCTAATCCCCGTTTTTGGAAATATTATTTACATCATTCAAGATTTTAGAAATAGGGATTACAACAATAAAGCTACAGTGCTTAAAAAAATGAAACTCGATAACTCAGTATACCTAAAATCTGGCTGGGAAATAAGAAACGACAGGGAAGTGGCTCTTGGCTATCTAAAAGATAATATTTTAGGCATGGTTTTAATGGATCTTGGCGTTTTGCTAAAACATGACAGGGAATTCATGTTACAAGTTGTTAAAGATTTTTCTCAAACCTTTATATTTCTGATTGATGAATTTAAGGTAGATAAAGAGTTTATTCTTTCTTGCGTTACTTCAAACCCAAATCTACTAAGGTTAACAGGGGATTTTAGGAAGGATAGAGATGTTGTCTTTACTTCTGTCAAACTAAACGCACTTACCTTCAGTCATGCCGATATAACTCTTCGAAATGACCCTGAATTAGCTTTTTTAGCTTATAACTCAAAAAGATCTACAGCTGAACATTTTGGCGAAGAGCTCAAAAAAAACACTGAGTTTAACTTAAAACTAGCAGAGTATGATAGAAGCTGGCTTAGTAACCTTAACAATCATTGTAAAGATGATAAAAAATTTATGCTACGACTTGTAAAAAGTGACGGTTTAGCACTACAACATGGATCTAATGAATTTAGAAGAGATCGAGAGATTGTTTTAGAAGCCGTAACACAAAATGGGTTGGCACTTAATTTTGCAAAAAAAGATCTTGATGACGATGTGGAGATTAAGCTTGCCTCTGTTAGACAAAATGGTGCAGCCCTCCAATTTGTAAGGAAACAAGATTTAGATACAGTCCTAGAAGCTGTCAAGAATGATGGCATGGCCTACCAACATTGCACAGGGGAATTTAGAGATAACGAAGTCATAAGGGCAGCTGCCCTCAAACAAAATCAGCTTGCTGCAAAGTTTATGAAAAAAAATCTCATACTACCAAAATAGAATTCTAAATGAGAGGAAATATTGAAGACAAGGTTTTTAAATCTGAAGATTTTTCAAAGAAATCGTTCGAAAATGATATCTTCACTAACTGCTCGTTCAACAACTGCAACTTTTCGGATTGTTTATTGCGGAACGCAAGGTTTTGCTCTTGTATCTCTACTAATTGTAATCTTAGCCTTGTAAAATTAGATGCTTGCCGTATGCAAGATGCTCAATTTATAGATTGTAAAATTTTATGGTAGCAAGTTAAAAGATTGCCATTTTACAAAGACTTGCTTGATCGATGCTAATTTCGATGAAGTTGATCTGACAGGTACTATTTTTCATAACTCAGATCTATCTAAAGCTGACTTCTCATATGCAAGCAATTATGATATCGACCTGAAAACAAACAAGATTAAGAAAGCTAAGTTTTCACTACCTGAAGCTCTTCAGTTATTACGTGGCTTTGATATCACCATCGTTTAAATGTAGCTTAAGGGTTAGCCTGCATTCGTTCTTTAAATCTTTACTTTCCTAACTATTGGTAGTGGTGGGCAGACTATAGGGGCTCTAGCTTGGGATGTTGATTTAACCAACAATACGTGATCTTTTGTGAAGTCAATTTTTGTCTCTAATTTAGTAAGAAAAAATCTCTTTTTATTCATTAAATTTAATATGCGTTTTTATAGCTCGGAGCTTCTGGAGGGCTAATAACTGGCAACCATTTACAAGAAAGGTTTGATCAATTATTGCATGAACTACGTAGATTATTTACAATTTCTTAGACTATTTGAAGCTAATCGAGTTTTGTTCAAAATCAATTGTTATCGTGCCTCCACTTGGAATTATGATTTGGGGATCGGTATGTCCAAAATTCATATTAAATATTACGGGAATGTTTGAACCATAATCTCTTAGGGCATTTATTACTGCATGTTGTTGATTTACAATGTATGAATCTCGCCCTTCTGGTGGTTAATTACCACAATATTGTGCTTTTGAGTAGGCCACCAGAATGGCTTTGAATTTTTTTATAACCCCTTATTTTAGCTAAAGCTGCAAAAAAGCGGTAAACAAAACCATCTGTTGGCATTTCTTCTGAGGTTTCTGTAAATAAGATCATATCATCAAACTGATCGAAATTAGGCAGATACTTTTTAACTAACAAATGCAAATCAAGAATTTCAAGGGACCCACCCCAAAGTTCTCCTTGGATAATCTCTTTTTTGTTGTTATGCCAAGCCCATCCTTTACTTGCATACATAGGACGTTTTTTATTTAAATTTTCTGGATCAGCCCAATCTAAATCAGCATCGCTCCATTCAGGTGCTGAAATCACTTCATTGATTGCTGGATTGAAAAGAGTTTTTTTTATAGAATTGATTGTGTATTCTTGCACCCCTCCACCCATGGCAAATAGGGTCATGACTGCACCACCGTAGTAAGAAACAATCCCTAGATTCCAAAGAAAAAGATGCAGATTCGTGCAATCACTATAACCCCATAAATATTTTAGGATTTGCAATTATCATTTCTTTATTTAGGTAGGGGAGAATGTGTATCTGATCGTTTCCACTAATGGTTGCGATAATCCCCTTAATTGAGGGGGTCACTTTAAGCTGCATGAATATCATCTGGACGGGCTTTTGGATTTTTTGGATAGATAATCAGAGGTTTGTCTTGCAGTCGGGTATTCTACCGGTACGAGATCAAAAACTTGGGCTATGCGGTTTAACCGTTGCTCATATACCCAAGGAAAAAGATCTGGTAATCCTGATCGGTGAGTAATTATTGCTACCTTATCACGAGACTTTAAGGTTGACGGACGTTTAACTATCATATATTTACGCTTTTGAATATTATCTCATTTTAGCATTTTTTGTACTTTAATCTGTTCAATATTAATTAAAAAATGAATAGGTCTAAAACCCACGATTGGCATAAATTATGTAGCTTAGGCTTTTGAGCTAATTCGGTAACTCGAAAAGGCGGTCTTTTGGATCTTTTTCAATTGCATTCAAAGAAACATAAAAAGTTAATACAAAGGCATTTAACGTTTTTATATTTTTTGAATTCAATTAAAAAATCTCTCAAAACCCCACTTTTTTCGAATCACCAATTAAGTGCACGAAAATAAGCAAACAAGATTCCCATTTGACAAACTGAAGCCACATAATTTTACTAGTAGCATCATCAATTAAAACAATTAGACAGCATTCAGGAGCGCGTCCTTCAAACCAATCGTGATAAGAACTATCCATTTGTATTAGCTCTCCATAACGCTCTCTTGGAGCTCTTATTTGATGAACTTTTTTAGCCTTTACTTTTTTTGAAATCCAAATGTTATTTTCGACCATAATTTTTCTGATCGAACTTACAGAAACTTTAACCCCATGATCTTCAATTAGTTTTTCATGAGCAAAGGTTGGACCAAAATCCCAATATTTGTTATTAATAGTGGTAATAATGTCTTTTTTTAAACCATCAGATAAACTGTTATTGCTTTTCTTTACTCTATGCTTCGAAATAATGGCTTTTTCTCCATTTTTTCTGTAATCAGATATGAGTCTTTGTAATTGACGCAATCCGAGCGAAAGCTTTTCTGCTGCAACTTTTTGACTTAAAGTTCCTTCTTCTAGACGAATGATTGCCTTTAACCTTTCCCGCTCTTTTCTATTCATTTCTAATAATTCCTCCAAATTACCCTCCTCTTAAAGTAAATTACCTTAAGAATTGGTGTACCAGAGGCGACATTTCTACTTAACGGAAAGACGACATTTCAACTTAATTCTGACATATTTTTTATTTAAGTTTTAAAGTCTGGATTGTATATTAAGTATTAGAAAATCAAAAAATGCACACTTTTTTCTAAAAAATAATAAATCACACGAATTCTGAATCAACGCCTCACTCAACAACAGCTCCTTCGCAAAATAATCATGAGTGCCGCATTAAAAATGTGATTAAAGCCTACAGAACTTAATGACATTTACAAGCTAAAATTAATCCTATAGCTAATGCAGAAGAGAAGCCTGAGTTCGTTTTTGAGGAATTTATTCCTCAAGTGTTTTAGGAATAGTCTTAATTTGATTAAATGTAATCATTACACAC
>Ga0335394_10009703_pt1 | contig 10852 bp, 9 predicted proteins | sample MAT03_FD_205741 | JGI IMG/M metagenome (GOLD analysis project Ga0335394, IMG submission 205741) | Freshwater microbial communities from Lake Fryxell liftoff mats and glacier meltwater in Antarctica - MAT-03 (spades assembly) (version 2) ... | reverse complement strand
TCATCGAACGACTCGTGAGCGCTGGACCACGCGGCATTGAGGGCCGCGACCGTGCCGTACTGGCTCGACAGCCATCGCTGCCAACGACCGGCGTCGGCGAAGTCGGCGCGCAACGGAGACGGGGCACCGTCGTTCTCGTGCACGAGCATGCCGTCGCCCGGGGCCTCGTTGTCGATCTGCCATGCCCACAGCGCAGAGCCGACAAACGGGCGCAATGCCACGGCGACCGCGCGCAACCAGTCGGCGGCGCGCTGCTGGTAGCCCGGCGAGTCATACGACAGCCGGGGATCGTCGGAGTCGCTGTGACGGTAGGCCTTACCATCGTGCTGAAGGGCCCACCACTGGGGGTGCGCTTCGATCAGCCAAGTGGGAACCCCGCCACCGAGCATCTCCGAATCACAGAACGGCCCAGGCTTGGCGATGAACCCCAACCCGGCCGCCGCACACACTTCGACGAACCCGACCAGATCGCGCTCGGCAAGCGTGGTGCCGTGCAGGTCGAGATTGCCGTCAACGGGTTCGTGGTGCAACCAGGGAATGTAGGTGGAGACAGCGTTGGCGCCGCTCTGGCGCGCACGCAGCACCATCAACTCCCAACGCTCGCGCGGCACACGGAAGTAGTGGATCTCGGCAACACGCCACGTATCGCGAGCCCGCTGGTGGTCGATCATCCTGGTCAGCCCTTCGTCCCCGTGAGTGTGACGCCCTCGATGAACACCTTCTGCGCGAAGAAGAACACGACCAGAATGGGGAGCACGAACACGACCGATGCCGCCATCGTGAGGTTCGATTCGCCGGTCTTGGCCAGCGCCGTGTTGAAGCGCACCAACCCGACCGCCAGCGTCAGGCTCTTCTCATCGGCGAGGTAGATGTTGGGACCGAAGAAGTCGCTCCACGAGAACAAGAACTGGAAAAGGGCTACGGCCATGATTCCCGGTCGGGCCATCGGCACCACAACCCGGGCCAGCACCCCGAACTCGCTGGCCCCGTCGATGCGTGCTGCATCCATCACCTCGGTGGGCAACGTCAGGAAGAACTGGCGCAGCAGGAAGATGCTGAACGCATCGGCGAAGAACGCGGGCACGGTCAGCGGCAGGATGGAGTTGATCCAGCCCAGCGATGTGAAGATCTCGTACTGCGACACGAACAACACCTGGTAGGGCAGCATCATCGTGGAGAGCACCAGCACGAACACCGCCGTGCGACCCCGCCAACGTAAGTGGCTGAACGCATAAGCCACTGGCACGCAGCTGACCACGGTGCCGATGGTGGCAACGACACAGACCTTGAGCGTGTTGACGAAGTAGGTGGCAAGTGGAATGCGATCGAAGACGGTGCGGTAGTTTCCCCACTCCATGGAGTCTGGCCACAGCGCCGTCGTCTTGGCCTGAGTGATCGGCATCAGCGACTGCAGCACCATGAACACCAATGGCAGAGCAAACATCAGCGCGAGCCCGATGAGCACCGAATGACGACCCACCAGCAACAGGGCTCGCCGCCCACGAGGCTGTTGGTACCGGTGTGTGGAACTGGGCGGAAGTGACTCCGTGGTCGCGTTCATGCGCTCTCCGTCGAAGTGTGCACCCAGCGTCTGCGACTGGCCATCAGCGCCACCGTGATCACCAGGGTGATCACGAACATCACCCACGCCATGGCAGAGGCGACACCGATGCGGCCGTCCTGGAAGTAGCGCAGCTGCAGCATCGCGTAGGTCAGCAAGGATCCGTCGGGTTCTCCGGTGAGGCGTCCCTTACGTGCCCCTTGACTGAGGACGAAGGCTTGGTCGAAGCTCTGCAGCACACCGATCACGCCAGTGAGCACGGTGAAGAAGATGACCGGTGAAATCATCGGCAAGGTGACGTAGCGGAACCTCGCCCAACGCCCCGCGCCGTCGAGCTCGACGGCCTCATAGAGCGACCTGGGGATGTCGACCAACCCGGCAAGGAAGATCAGCATGACGTCACCGAGGGCCCAGGTGCCCACCATGATGAGCGCTGGCTTCGCCCAGTCAGGGTCGCGGAACCACAGCGGCGCCTCGATGCCGAACAGGTCGAGCAGGCTTGCCACTGGTCCGCCCTGCTTCAAGAGGAAGAAGAACAAGGCTCCGCTGGCAACCGCTGGGAGAACCGAGGGCACATAGAACAACAGCCGGTACGCGCCATTGCCACGGCGGGGGCGAGCGAGCAACGCCGCCGCGAGTATGGCAATGAACAACCGGATAGGCAGCCCGATGAGGGCCAGGTACGCAGTGTTCTTCAGCGCCATGGAAAGGTCGGGGTTGTCGAGCAACAGCCGGTAGTTGCCCAGCCCAACCCATCTCGCCGGCTGGCCGTAGCGCTTGACGGTGAAGGACCAGTACAACGAGTTGATGATCGGATAGAGGACGAACACCACCACGCCGATCAACCACGGCGACAGGAAGGCGAGCACCGTCCATCGCTTGCGCCGCGCCACACGTCTCCGTGCGGCGCGGCGAGCATCAACGATGCTTGCGTCAGTTGCCAAGCTCGAGGTCCAACTCTTCCTGATATCGGGCCTGCAGATCCTCTAATGCACCCCGCAGGTCGTCGTCGCTGAGATCTCCACGTCGATAGTCCAGGATCAGCGAGGTCACCTCGTCGCGCAGCGCACCAGCAACGACCGCTGAGTCGGGCAGCACTGCGGCAGGCGATCGGGCAAGGTCGATGAACGTCTGGTACTCGGGGATTTCCGCAACGGCGGCTGCCTCGAAGATGTCGAGGGCTGCCACGTTGGCCGGGATGTTGCCGTACACCTGTTGGAACGCGGCGATCTCGTCGCCTGCCAGCGCCATGCACTTGACGGCTTCCCAAGAGGCGTCGAGGTTGTCGACGCCGGTCGGGATCATGAACCAGTTGCCGCTCGGAATCAGCGACACCTCGTCAGCGTCGGCCACACCATCGGGCCCGGGCATCGGTACAACGCCCCAGTTCTCCGGCTTGCCCCCACCGAAACGATCGGGCCAGGTGATGAAGTAGGACCCTTCGAAGTACAGCGGAAGCTGACCGTTGATGAAGAAATTGTCGGCCGAGTCGTACGAGCCGAGACCATCGGCCCAACGGCTGAACTCGTCGCCATCCGTCAGATCGAAGAACTGCTTCTGCCACTGCAACGCTTCCACCCACTGGTCCAGGGTGTCGGTGATAGTGATCGTGGCCCCGTCGTCGCTGAACATTGTGGCACCGAACAGCTGTGTCAGGAACAGCGCGTACGAACCGTCGCCCACATCAGGGACGAAACCGATCCGCTCGATCGAGCCATCAGCATTCACGACCAGCAGCTTCTCGGCGGCGGCGAGCAACTCCTCGAAGGTCGCCGGAGGGGCGGCGATGCCCGCCGCAGTGAGTGCGTCCTGGTTGTAGAAAAGTGCAGCCGTATCGAGCGAGAAGGGCAGCCCGAAGTGCTGACCGTTGAAGTCGACAAGCTCCTTGCCACCTGGCACGAAGGCACCCCAGTCGAGACCATCGCGAGCGAACAGCCCGTCGATCGGCTCGATCAAACCGCCGGCATCGATGCCTGCGAGCTGACCGCTGAAGTCTGCCTGCACCAGGTCCGGCGGGTTGCCGGCCTCGATCGCTGCGGGCAGGGCGGTGGACATGTCGTCCTTGCCCACGAAATCGATGGTGAGCCACGGGTTGTCGGTCTCGCATCGGTCGACAATGCCCTGGAACGCCGCCGAACCTTCAGGGTCGGTGACCCCGGCCCACAGCGTGAGCGTGGTCGGCTCGAACTCGGCCTTGGCGGTAGTGTCCGTCGTCGAGTCGGGTGCTCCCGTTTCAGTCGGCTCACTCACGGGCGCGGCGGTGACGACAGAGCTACCGCCGGCATCGCTCGTTTCGGTACTGCCACTGGAGTCGTTGCCGCTCGAGTCGTTGCCACTACATCCGGCAACCAACACGATCGACAACGCGAGCGCTCGAAACCGACGCCAGTCGTGAGTCTTGCTGTGAGTCTTGCTGTGAGTCTTGATGTGCATTGTTGGTCCCCCTCATTGGTGTGCTTGGCGAAGATTCGGTGAAACGTCCCAGGTCATGCTGATCGGCCACCTCGCTCGTCGAGCGCCGCCTGCAGCGCGTGGTCACTGGCGACGGCGATCGCACCGGCGATCACGGACCCGGCGCCCAGCTCGGACACGGCAACCTCGGGGGCCACCGGAAGCATCTGCGCAAGGTGCGAACGCACCCGATCGGCAAGGGGTTCGCGGGCGCCGATAGGCCCGGCGAGCACGATCAGTTCGGGGTCGACCACAGCGACGATCGCGGCAGAGAACCAACTCGTCCACTCGGCCAGCCGGTCGATCACTGCAATCGCCAGCCGATCACCGGAGTCGAACGCCGCAAAGACTGCGTCGGCGGTGTAGGGGGCCTGCAGGCTCGTCTTCCGGAACCGTGGGGCCATCACCGTCGCCAGCCCTACCAGCCCGTCGAGCGCTGGGCTCACCGGCACCGGTGAGCGCATGAGACGGCGAAACGGAATGTCGTCGATCTCCCCGGCGCCGCCCCGGGCGCCCTGGTACACCTGCCCATCCAGCACAAGGGCGGCACCCATACCGGCTCCGATCGAGACGACTGCGAAATCCGTTCGAGAGCGCCCGTGGCCACGGGCTTGCTCTCCGCGCGCCGCAAGGTCCACGTCGTTGATGACCATCACTGGAACCCGCAGCATCGCTTCGAGTGTCGACGACGGGTGACTTCCGTCGAGCACGGCGAGTGCGCCCGACTGGCTGAGCACCCCAGTCGTGCGGTCGATGATTCCCGGCGAACCCACCACGATCGAGCGCAGCCGCCGCCGACGTCGCGCGCTGACCAGCGTTGATACCGCAGTTGCAAGGGCACCGAACACGTCGGCGGGAGAGGCCGCTGCGTGGGCGACCTCGCAACGGTCGAGCTCGTTGCCATCGAGATCGGTGAGCGCGGCGCGAACCACGTCGACATCGAGCTCGGCACCGATGGCCAACGCCGCCTGGGCAACGGGCTCGTACAGGACACCCAAACGACCGCTCCCGACCGACTGACCGTTGTGGTTGGTTTGCAACTCGGACTCCACTACGAGGCCGGCGCCCTGCAGGCTGCGTAGGGCCAGCGAAACGGTGGGCTTCGACAGCTGTGTGCGACGGGCGACCTCGGCGCGCGTGATGGGCCGCAACTCGCGCACGGCACGGTAAACGACGCGTTCGTTCATGTCCCGCAGATGCGCAGGTTGCGAGCCGTGAGCGCTGTTCACGTGGGGCAGAATACTGTAAGGAAACCTTCCTTACAAGAGGCAAACTCTCCGGCGTCGAGTTCAGTCAAGACTATTGACCAAACTCCTGCAGGTGCTACGATTGCGCTCAATGGCTGAGATGCGAGTGATCGAATCCGGGAAACAACGCGTCGTCCTGCTCCTCGTCGCCCACGCCGACGACGTAGCGCTCTTCCTCGGCGGAACCGTCGCCGCGTGGGCAGCCGCCGGGTGGCGGGTGGTGGTCGTCAGAGTCACCGATGACCGCTGGGACTCCGTTGGTCTGTCCGAGGAGGACACCATTGCCGCCAACTCCGCCGAGTTCCGACGCGCAGCGGACATCCTCGGGGTCGCCGAGATAGTGGAGCTGGGCTACCCCACCGACACGCTCGCCGATATCAGCGAAGTGGCGCTGCGCGAACAGTTCATCCGTCAGATCCGCCTGCACCGCCCATACGCACTCGTCACCTTCGACCCGTATGCCATGTACGGCGAAGACAACCAGGACCACATCAAGGTCGCAGCCGCAGCCGACGAAGCGTTCTGGACCAGCCAGTTCGACAAGCATCACCCTGAACACCTCGTCGAGGGTCTCCAACTACACGGCTGCTTCGAGCGTTGGTACTTCGGCCGCAAGGTGGTGGACGTCACCGACGTCGTCGACATCTCGAGCACACTCGACCGCAAAATCGAGGCCGCCTGCCAGCACACGACGATGATGACCAACTTCGCCAACCAGTTGTGCCTGCAAGCATCCACCGGAGGCTGGGACCTCCCATTGGCCGCCTCCGTGGTCGCCACCGGCGACATTCGCCCGATGATGGAGGCACTGGTCGCAGCGGGTGCGGCGGCAACCGGCGCAGCCCACGGTCTGGGCGCCGCAGAAGAGTTCCGTATCGTCAGGTTCGGCGGACTGGCCGGGTATCTGGAGCATCTCGGAGTTCGGCGAACATGAGCGCAACGACTGTTCTGCAGGGTGACTGGGCACAGGGTTTCGCCACGTCGTACGGACGCAACCTGCTCGCGAACGAACTGACCGAGATTGCCTCGTATGCCGTCGTCACTCACCCAGAGCCGTGGGCGCTCTTGGAACCGTCGCTGCCCCATCCGCCTGCGGCGGTGATCCCGGCGGGCGACCTCACGCCTTCGCATCTGGAGCACCTCGTTGCCACGATGCCGGCGGTGGATGCGGTGATAGGCATCGGTGGCGGTTCGGCGATGGACGCTGCGAAGTGGCTGCACTGGCGTCGATCGGTACCGCTCTATCAGGTGCCCTCGCTCCCCTCCGTCAACGCCTGCTTCACGCGGATGACTGCGCTGCGCGACGCAGGTGGCGTTCGCTACGAAGGTGACGCCGTGCCCGAACGGGTGTTGGTCGACTTCGATCTCATCGCTTCAGCACCCGCCGCCCTCGTGCGCGGAGGCATCGGTGATGTGCTCTCGTGCCACACCGCCCGCTTCGACTGGCAACTCGCCGCAGCCGCGGGCAAGGACCAACCTTGGGACGAGGAGGCTGCAACGATGTCACTGGCATACCTCGACGAGCTCGAGGACCTCGCCCCTTCGTTGGCTGCCGGCAGCGACGACGGGCTTCGTCGGCTGATGGAATGTCATCGCGACATCGGCTGGCGCTGCCACGCACTTGGTCACGCCCGCTTCGAGGAGGGCAGCGAGCACTTCTTCGCGTACTCGTTCGAGGAGGTCACCGGGCGCACCATCATGCACGGAGAACTGGTGACCTTGGGCGTCCTCATCATGTCCACCCTGCAGGGCAACGATCCCGCCCGGCCGCGCCGCATCGCCGAGCTGGCACAGATGCGCACGGACCTGGCCGAATTGGGCGTCACCTGGCAGGAAGTCGAGGCATCATTGCGCAGGATGCCCTCCTTCGTACACGAGCAGGGGCTGTGGTTCTCACAGGCGAACGGGCTCGTCGTCGACGACAGAGTCCTCGATGCGGTGCGTGCCGCGCTGCGCGTGGGCTGACCGGATGAGAGTTCTGGTCGGCGTCGACGAGAACGCAGTGGCACGCGCAGCGGCAGCGCTGATCGCCGAACGGAGACCGCGCGTGCTGGGCGTGGCCACCGGCTCGTCGCCAGTGCTGACCTACCGCCAGCTGGTGCGCGCTCGTTCGCTACCCGGCGATGTCCAGCTGTGCTTACTCGACGAGTACGTCGGGCTGGCCCCGACGGATTCGCGCCGGTACCGCGCGGTGATCGTCGAGCAGCTGGCGGATCCCCTCGGATTCCCCGACAACCATGTGCACGCTCCCGACGTCGACGCGGACGATCTCGACCTCGCCGCAGAACGCTACGAGCAGCTGCTGTGCGATCTCGGCGGAGTCGACGTGCAGATTCTCGGGATCGGTCGCAACGGACACATCGGCTTCAACGAGCCGGGCACATCGATCGAGAGCAGGACACACGTCGGTTTCCTCCACGACGCCACACGTGTGGACAACGCTCGTTTCTTCGCCAGTCTCGACCACGTGCCGCACAAGGTGGTCACACAGGGTCTGGCCACGATTGCCGGCGCGCGCTCGATCATTCTCATCGCCACCGGCGCAGCCAAGAATGAGGCCATGACAGCGCTGGTCACACGACGGCAGTCGCCGCTGGTGCCAGCAAGAAGCCTTTTCGATCACCCGGATCTCACCGTCATCGGCGACCACGCCGCCCTCGGCGGAACGAACTATCCCCGAACACTTCTGGAGTCAGTATGACCAGCATCATCGAGACGCCCGCCATCCTCGGCGGCAGCCCGGTCCGCACCACCGACTACCCCTCGTGGCCGGTGTGGGACGAAGGAGAGCGCGGCAGGTTGCTGCAGGTACTCGAGGAAGGTGGGTGGTGGCAGGGCAACGGCAATGTTGCGTCGACCTTCGCGACCAACTTCGCCGCGTACCACGGTGCTCGCTTCGGGATGGCGCTCACCAACGGCACGCACACCCTGGAGGCAGCGCTCATCGCGTGCGATGTCGGCGAAGGTGACGAAGTGATCGTGCCCGGGATGACGTTCGTCGCGTCCGCCGGCGCAGTCCTCGCTGTCAACGCTTCCCCGATGCTGGTCGACATCGATCCCGACACGTTGTGCATTGATGTCGCAGCCGCCGAGGCAGCAATCACACCACGCACCAAGGCGATCATCGCCGTGCACGTTGCGGGCGCGGCTGCCGACCTCGACGCGCTCACCGACCTGTGCGCTCGCCGCGGGTTGCACCTCATCGAAGACTGCGCCCATGCCCACGGCACGTTCTGGCGAGGGCGTGGCGTCGGCTCATGGGGCGACTTCGGCAGCTTCTCGATGCAGAGGTCCAAGCTGATGACTGCCGGCGAGGGAGGGGTATTGATCTGCAATGACGAGGAGCTACGCGATCGAGCGTGGGCGTATGCGGACTGTGGTCGGGCGAGGGACATGTGGTTCTACCATCACCCGACCTACGGCTCGAACCTGCGGATGACCGAGTGGCAGGGTGCCGTGCTCCAAGCGCAGCTCGACCGCTTCCCCGAACAGAACAGAGTCCGCAACGACAATGCCATTGCTCTCAACAACGCGCTCGACGAGATCCCCGGGCTGCGCACCCCGCAACGCGACCCGCGCATGTCGACTCAGGGCAACTATTGCTTCGTGATCCACTACGACAGCGAAAAGTTCGCGGGCCTCCCGTTGAAGATGTTCGAGGCGGCACTCGGCGCCGAGGGCATTCCCATGGGCGTCTCGTATCCGTCGCTCAACGACCTGGCACTCTTCCGCAACCAGAACTTCGCACCCCGGCTGCGCGCACACGCGCCGACCATCGACTACTCGACGCTGAGCCTTCCACGTGCCGAGCACGCTGCGGCGAGCACGGTCTGGTTGCAGCATCGCCTGTTACTGGCCGACCGCGAAGACGTACTCGATGTTGCCCGCGCCGCAGCCCGCATCCAGGCTCGCGCCTCCGAGATCGTCACCATGTGGGCGACGCCAGGTGAGTGATTCGTTGCGACTGGCATTGCTGGGCCACGGCTTCATCGGCAGGATGCACGAGCAGGCCGCGCTCGCGTCTGGTCTGGAGATCACACACATCTGTCGCTCCACCGACGACTGGCGAGCCGCGGTGACCGCAACCGACGTCGACGCTGTCGTCATCGGCACCCCGAACATGCTTCACCACCCGCAGGCAATGGCCGCGCTCGCTGCGGGCAAGCACGTGCTCCTGGACAAACCGATGGCGATCACGGTGATCGAGGGCGAGGAGATCGCCGCCGCCGCGTCGGCAGCCGGCCTCACCCTGCTCGTCGGGCACATGTGGCGGTATCGCGACGAGGTGATCGCCACGCGTGACCGAATAGCAGCCGGTGGTATCGGGCGACCGGTACGCACTCGGGGGTACGGCATCCACGCAGGATGGGGCCCAAGTGGGTGGTTCACTGACCCAGCGCTGGCAGGGGGTGGTGCGCTCATCGACATGGGTATCCACGCGATCGACACCGTGCGCTTTCTACTCGGGGACCCTCAGCCGGCGCGGGTCACCGCCTCGCTGGGTACCGCCCACGGGGCCTACGACGTGGACGACGATGGAGTCGTACTGATCGACTGGTCCAACGGCGTTCGCAGTGTGGTCGAGTGCGGCTGGTGGCAGCCACGGCTCGACGGCGTGGAGGCCGACACCGAGGTGTACGGCACTGGCGGGTACGACCGCATCTGGCCGAACTTCACCGCGTCCTCACCGCCGCCCGAGGGCTACGAGCACTGCTCGCTGCCGATGTATCAGACCCAGATGGCCGACTTCGCCCACTGCTGCGCCACTGGCCAGACACCGGTAGCTTCGGCCGAGGTCGGCCTCACCGCCCTACGGATCGTGGAGATGGCATACTCGGCTGCTCGGTCGGGCTGAGCGTCGAACCACTTGTTCGAGGTGCCTCACACCAGGAGACTCCCTGACATGCCCCTTGATAGCAGCCTCGTCGGACAACCCATTGGTTCGATCACCGCGGTCTGCGATGCCCGGTGGCTGATGGCCTTTGCTTCAGGCGTTCCCGACGAGCGACCCGAGCTGTACGACACCACATCGGCGCTCGTCACCCATCCGCTGTTCCCGGTCGCCCCTGAGTGGGAACTACTGATCACCCATCAATCCACCCCCGATTCGATGACACCTGCCGAACTTCGACGCGGAGTGCACGCCACCCACGATGTCATCCTCGAGCGTTCGCTGATCGCCGGCGAGACGGTGCTCGTCACTGCCACCGTGGCCGCCGTGGACCGTCGCCCGGCAGGGGCGGTACAACATCTCATCTTCGAGGCCACCGACACAGGCGGACACCGTGTGTGGCGCACCCGGTTCAGCTCGCTGTTCCGAGGCGTCGAACTGCGGGGCGAACCCAACTTCGCCGACATCGAGTGGCCGCAAGCACCGAGGCGCGAGTCGTCATCCGACACCCCTGTGGCATCGCGCCGCAGTCGGGTCCGCCCGATCGACGCCCACGTGTACACCGAATGCGCCCGGATCTGGAACCCGATCCACACCGACGTGGCCATCGCGCGATTGGCCGGGCTCGACAACCCGATCCTGCACGGCACCGCCACCCTGGCCCGCGCCGTGTCGATCGTCACCGAGCTCGCGGACACTTCC